>Ga0209068_10000158_pt1 | contig 41218 bp, 34 predicted proteins | sample ColStrG_CSR_2012_FD_187200 | JGI IMG/M metagenome (GOLD analysis project Ga0209068, IMG submission 187200) | Freshwater sediment microbial communities in response to fracking from Pennsylvania, USA - Cold Stream Run_MetaG_CSR_2012 (SPAdes)... | ecosystem: Environmental > Aquatic > Freshwater >...
CTGCCGTACGCGCCACAAAGTTGGGTGCATTCGATTTTCTCGAGAAGCCCCTCTCGCTGGATAAGACTCTCATCGTGATCAAGAATGCCGTAGACGCTCGGCGCCTCCGCGAGGAGAATCGCGAATTCCGCAAGCAGGCCGTGACTCGCAGCGTGGTAGTCGGGGAAAGCGTCCCCATGAAGGCATTGCGGCAGCAAATCGGCCTCATGGCGCCGACCAACGGGCGCGTCCTGATTTACGGGGAATCCGGCACGGGGAAAGAACTCGTGGCCCATGCAATCCATGCGCAAAGCCTGCGCAAGGAAGGCCCGTTCGTCGAGCTCAACTGCGCCGCGATTCCGGAAGAGCTGATCGAAAGCGAACTCTTTGGCCACCGCAAGGGGTCGTTTTCGGGCGCCCCATTTGACAAAGAAGGAAAATTCCAGAGGGCACATGGGGGAACGCTCTTCCTCGATGAAGTCGGCGATATGAGCCTGACCACGCAGTCGAAAGTCTTGCGCACTCTCGACGAGGGCCGCTTTTCTCCCGTTGGCAGTGAAGCCGCGGTGGTGGTGGATGTGCGCGTGGTCGCCGCGACGAACAAAGATCTCGAAGAGGAAATCGCGCGAGGAAATTTCCGTGAAGACCTCTTCTATCGCCTGAACGTGATTCCTTTTTTCGTGCCGGCACTTCGCGAGCGTCGCGAAGATATCCCGCTGCTTGTGAGGCACTTCATGAAGGAGTTTTCCTCCGCGTACAGCCGCCGTCCTCGCGAAATTACGGACGACGCCATCGACGCGCTCACGCGGTATTCCTGGCCCGGCAACATCCGCGAGCTGCGCAACGTCATTGAGCGCATCGTGATCATGAACCCAGCCGTGTCGCGCTTTGAGCGCAAACACCTTCCCCCGCTTGTCTACCGCGACAATGTGCGCCGCAACGTTGGCGGAGACTTCACCACGCTCCACGACGCCCGCGCTGCCTACGAACGCGACTTCATCCTCAAGAAATTGGATGAAAACCATGGAAACGTGACACGGGCGGCCGAGCTTCTTGGGCTCGAAAGAAGCCATCTCTATCGCAAAATGAAAAGTTTGGGAATTGCGGTGAAGGAATAGAAGTTACTTCAGGGGCCGAAGGCACTGTTCGAGCCAAGTATTCAGTGCTTAATCATGTGAATCTCAGTTCCATTCTTGTGGAACTGGACCTCATCCATCAACTGATTAATGAGATAAATTCCGCGCCCGTGATCCGAAAAGATATTTTCCTGCGCCGTGGGCGGAGGCACCGTCGTCGGGTCGAACCCCGTCCCCGGATCGCGCACCACAATCACCAATCCGCGCTTATCGTTGCCGATCAAGCAACACTCGACGGTCTTCGAAGGATCACACTTACATCCATGCACGACAGCGTTGGCCAGCGCTTCAGAAAGAGCTAATTCGATATCGTCTTCTTTACCTGGTACGAAGTGGGTCTTGCGAACTTCCGCCATGATCTGTTGCACCACGGGATCAACCGCTTCGCGTTGCGCGGGCAAGGTCACGTCCAGCTTCAAAGTGAAGCTCTTACCGTTGCCGTTTCTCCGTGTTAGCGTTTTTCGAACCATGGCTCCTCGAAACCGCCGCCTTCGAACACGTTCCAACTGGCCTGCTGAGTTGGATGCACAAATCAACTTCTTGATTCTAGGGGTTAGTTCTGCCCCCGGCAAATTACGCGTAACCCACCACCCCTGTTACCGGTGGTTGCCCAGCCTTTTCGCCGTAACCTTCCCAATCGGAGCAGTGGATTCCTCTGCAACTCCCGTCAATCCTTCAAGTTGGCGTCGCCAGTCCAAGCCGCCGACAAACTGGTCGGAATCCCGCCAGTTCGGCTGAACCTTCACAAACAGGGCCAGGTATACCTTGGTCCCGACCAGCTTTTCGATCTCCATGCGAGCCTTGGTCCCGATCAGCTTGAGCATTTGCCCGCCTTTGCCGACGAGAATCGCTTTCTGCCCTTCCCGCTCACAGACAATCGCAGCGGAGATCCGAGTCAACCGCGCACCCTCTTCAAATTGCTCAATCAACACCGCGGTTGAATGCGGCACTTCTTCTTTCGTTGCCATCAATACCTGCTCCCGAATCGCTTCCGCGGCCATAAAGCGTACCGGCAAGTCGGTCACTTCGTCCTCCGGAAAGTAGCGCGGACCTTCAGGCAAAATCTTCACGGTCGCGTCGAGCAAACGGTCAATGCCGTCTTTCCGCAGCGCCGAGATCGGAATCACTTCGCTGAAGCCGTGCAGTTCACTAAATTGTTCCATCACGGGCAGCAGCTTCTGTTTGTCCAGCAGATCAACCTTGTTCAGCAGCAAGAACACCGCGGTCTTGGATCTCTTGACCATCTCAAGAATCGTCTGGTCGCCGGGCTCCAGCTTTTTCGTCGCATCACAGATCCAATAGATCAGGTCGCAGCCTTCCAGCGCTCCGTGTACTTCCCGCATCATCTGCTTGCCCAGTGAGGACGCGGCCTTGTGCACTCCGGGGGTATCAATCAGGATGACTTGTGCCCCGGCCTGCCCCTTCTTTTTGGGAATATTCAGGATGCCCTGCACGCGGTTGCGCGTCGTCTGCGGCTTAGGCGTGACGATGGCCAGCTTCTCGCCAGCCAGTGCGTTGAGCAAGGTGGACTTTCCTGCGTTCGGTTTTCCAAGGATGCAAACAAAGCCGGATCGAAATGCCATGAAGAATTACGCTGTACTCTCTTGGATCATGTTAGGGGATTTACTGGCCGCCCGCTTTTTCCAAACTCAAATGCATATCTGGCGGCTGGACGGAACTGATTCGGACCCGCTCCACGCGTCGATCGGTCGCCTGCAAAATCTCAAAACGCAGACTACCGTCTTCGATAATCTCGCCACGCTGGGGAATGTGTCCAGCTAGCTCACTTACCAACCCAGCAACGGTTGCAGCTTCTTTGCCTTCGGGTCTTTCACCAAACAACTCCGTCAGTCGATCCACATCCATATTTCCCAGCACAACGTAAGACGAATCGCTTTCCCGCTCCACGTCTGTATGTGCATCGTGGTCGTCGTGAATTTCGCCCACAATCTCTTCCACTAGGTCTTCGATCGTTACCAGACCCGCCACGCTGCCGTACTCATCCACGACGATGGCGATGCGGATGTTGTTCTTCTGCATTTCCCGCAGCAACTCATTGCTGCGGCGCGTTTCTGGAACAAAATGCACATCCGTGCGCATGATCGTGTCCACCGTTCGCGTGGCTGCCTCACTGTCCGGAACCTGCAACACATCCTGCGCACTTAGGATTCCCTTGATGTTGTGGATCGAGCCCTCATATACAGGAACCCGCGAAAACGGCTTCGTCTTCAGCAAATCCACAAACTGCTCGACCGTAGCTGTCACCGGAACCGCCACCATCTCCGGACGCGGCTTCATGACTTCGCGCACCGTTTTCTCGCCAAACTCGACCACCGACTGAATCAGATGCCGATCTTCTTCCTGCAGAATTCCTTCTTCCTGACCCGCTTCAATCAGGGCATCCACAGCTTCTGCCTGCGTCTCCGGCTGTTCATCCGAATGGGCTTTCGTTAACGCTGTCACCGATTGCGCGAAACCCAGTACCAGGGTCACCGGCAAGCTCACGTAGATCAAGAGCCGCAGCAACAACCCGCACCGCCTCAGCCACCGGCCCTCCGTCCGCGCAAACAGGACAAATGGCAGCAACCGGTTAAAGATCACGACAATCAGAACAATCAATACCGCCGCTTCCGCAATTTCGTGCGGACTCCAGGAATTCATCCCAAACAGCGTGTAGCCCACGATCAAGGTAATCGCGGCTGTGATCAGTTGCACCCACACCGCTACGGCTAGGCGTGCCCGGTCGCGACTAATCCCCAGGCGGGGCTCGACCACCTGCTCGAAAGAATCGATATTGTTCTGGAATTCCCGTGAAAGAAATTTGCCAATCTCGGCATACAGCCGATCCACGTAGGAGACCAGCGTCAGCAGGAACAGCAACATCACGAAGACAAGAATGAGAACAATGCTCATTATTTCCGCCCCCGGGCGTCCGAGCTTGCTCTTGCGATTAAGTTCATCGGCAAACCTAGCTCTGCGCGCAGACGCTTCTCTTTCCGAGCCATCTGGCCGCTGTCCCGTTCATGATCGTAACCCGCCAGATGCAATACTCCATGCAAAACCAGAATGTTGATTTCTTCCCCGACTCCGTGCCCGAAGTCTTGAGCGTTCGCACTTGCAATGTCCGCCGAGATCGCCAAATCTCCCGCCAACTTCCCCGGTAACCCCGCGACCGCCGGGAAGGAAAGCACATCCGTCGCCGAATCCTTGCCGCGGTACCTTTTGTTCAGCATGCGCATTTCACGGTCGCTGGTGATCAACACATCCACCGCACCCGCCAATTTCGCAACGCGACAGGCTCGGCGCACGAAGCGTTCCAACAGAGCCACTTCCAAGCCAGGAACGCGCTTTTTCAAGGTTACCATGCAGCCCAGATTCTTCTGTGCAATCCCGGTGTAAATAGCTTTCCTAAGAAAACAGGAGGGCCGGAGCCCTCCCGCAAAACCTGCAAGCCTCTACTCCCGAACGCCAGCCCCGGCAACCGGAGCCACGGCGACCTCTCCATTGGATTTCATTCCCGCACCGGGTTTCGCCACGGAGGCCGACTTCGCGTCCCAACCGAGCGACAATTGCGCATCCTGTTGCACCTTGTAGGCGTCGTAAGCCCGCACAATCCGTTGCACCAAATGATGTCGCACCACATCCGTCTCGTCCAGATAAACGAACGTCAGCCCCTCAACCGATTTCAACGCCTCTCCAGCCTCCAACAACCCACTGCGCTTGGCATTGGGCAAATCGATCTGCGTTACGTCGCCCGTAATCACCGCCTTCGACCCAAAGCCCAATCGCGTCACGAACATTTTCATCTGCTCGGTCGTCGTGTTCTGGGCTTCGTCGAGAATCACGAACGAATCGTTCAACGTGCGACCGCGCATAAACGCGATCGGGGCAATTTCGATGATGTTCTTCTCCAGATAGCGCTCGATCTTCTCCGCATCCAGCATGTCGTAAAGCGCGTCGTACAAAGGTCGTAAATAAGGATCAATCTTGTCCTGCAAAGTGCCCGGCAAAAACCCAAGCCTCTCTCCGGCTTCCACCGCAGGGCGCGCCAAAATGATGCGGCTTACTTTTTTGGCGAGCAAGGCGGAGATCGCCATCGCAACCGCCAAGTACGTCTTCCCGGTCCCAGCCGGACCAATGCCAAATACCATATCGTGCTGCTCGATGGCATCAAGATATTTCCTCTGGTTCGGAGTCTTCGGCTGGACCATCCTCCGTCCCAGCGAACGTTGCTTTCCGGTTTCCACAAGCCCGCGCAGCGTCGACGAAGAGTCGGCAACCAGCATCCGCAGCATACTGCCTAGGTCTCCGTTACTGAATTGGAATCCCGACCGCTGCAGAGCGTCATAGTCCGCAAACACCTGCGCGGCGCGATCCACATCCTTCCCCGCGCCTTCCACTTCAATGCCATTCGCGCGCAGATGGATTGCGACGTTCAGCCCGTCTTCCAGCACATGCAGATTCTCATCCCGCGTGCCAAATAGAGTCTCGATATTTGAGCCAACTTCAATTGCTTTTTTCATGCAATCCCAGCACCCCAAATTCAGCAATGTTCACGTGGAGGCAGGCGGCCTCGCCTGCCCAAGCAGGAAAAATCTAGTATTCGCAGTCCCAGACACAACTCCACCAGCGCGCCACTCCCACCGGCACCACTTACCAGCAAGCAAACGATCTCTTGAGATGGAATCAACCGGGGCGTCCGCCACCACAATGGAGGCTAAAAACATTGCAGTAAGCCTACGCGGGGAAGGGTGGGGAGTCAATGCAAGGCGCTACGGCCCATTTTTACACAGCCCTGCCGAAATATTAACTACCGCGTAACACAAAATTCCATATACTTCTGCCTCGTGGAAGCACAACTCTCCGCTGGCTCTTTCCTTTACCCCCCGAAAGGATTCCCAGAGCCGTTCTCGTTCTTGTAAGTAGTACGCCGCATGAAGCGGATCCACGGCCTCATGTCCGCACGACCGCAAGCTTTTGCAGCTTCGCCGGGCTGCCACTTCCGGCTCAACCAATGTTCCAGAACTACGTTCCACAATCTGTGCTTCCAAATCAACGTTCCCATTTCACGTTCCCAGGAGAAACCATGCAAGCACGCCTCAGTCAATCGTTGCCACGCTGCCTCCACCTGAGTCTGATCCTGACTCTAGCCCTAACCGCCGCCACTCCCCTCGTCCAAGCCAAGGACGGACGCGATTTCTCGGGTTACTACGCCGTCTCCAACCCGCAAGAGGTCGGCGGCAACGTCAAGTTCACCCTCACCGTCCAGCTCTTCAACTACTCCGATGCGGACGTCAAACAGCCTGTAGTCGCCCTGCTCGAATCCCGCCCCGGCGGCTCGAGCATGGGAGCATTTCCGGCCATCAAGCTCATGCCGAAAAAACTCGACATCACTGTAGCCCAGCAGTTCTCCGTGTCCAAGCTCGAATATGACCGCTGGCTTTCAGGCCTGGCGCCGACCGTGGTGGTGCTCAACAAAGACGTGAGCGGACGCACTTTGCAGCGCGGCGTCCAGCTCTCGAGGCGTCCGGCACTGCCGCCTCCGGGCAACTAGGCGGGACTAGGGCGAACTTAGGGAAACTCCGATGAATCCGTGAACCTATTTTTCCCTGTCATCTTGAGCGTAGCATTCGCGCGCGCAGCGCGGGAATGCGGAGTCGAAAGACCCCTGCCCTGGAGGACAACTCACCTGACTCGGAGTCTCCCCGGCTAGGACGGAGTCAGAGCCTGCAACACCCATGTGGAGGCAGGCGCCGTCGCCTGCCCGGCAAGGAAAACGAAGAACCATTGGCAATGATCGATGAAAGCACCACCAATTTCGAAACTCTTTCAATTTCTCAGGAGACCTTATGCGCCCTGCAACAAAGTTCACACTGCTATTCGCCACCCTGCTCCTGGCCGCAGTCGCCAGCGCGCAGCAGAATTTCATCAACACCATCATCGGCGGCGGCCCCAACAACATGCCCGCCATCGACGCCAACTTAAACGGCCCCACCAGTGCTGCCGTCGATAGCGCCGGAAATGTTTACATCGCGGGATACACGCAGAACCGCATTTTCAAAGTTGACACCACCGGCAAACTCACCGTCGTCGCGGGCAATGGGCTAGCCGGCTATAGCGGCGACGGTGTCTCCGGCGGCGCGGCCAACGCTATGCTCTACAATCCCAATGGTGTAGCGGTTGATAGCCTCGGCAATGTCTACATCGCCGATTACTCCAATTACGTCATCCGCAAAGTGGATACCACCGGGACCATCACCACCGTGGCTGGAATTCAAGGCAGCTGCACCTACGATGGCGACACCATCACCGACGGCAAGCCCGCAACACAACACAGCCTTTGCCAGCCCGACTTTGTAGCTGTGGATGCCTCCAATAACGTTCTGATCTCCGACACTGGTACTGCTCGTATACGCAAGCTAACCGGAACTTCCATCAGCACAGTAGCGGGCGGCGGCGGCGGGGCGGCGGGGTATTGCGCTAATGGCACAACCGCTACCAGTTGCAGCTTCAACTACCCCAACGGCGTAGCCGTGGATACTGCTGGCGATATTTTCCTTTTGGACACCAACCAGTACGTCGTCTACGAAGTCGTTGCCGCAACGGGCAAGATCAAAACCGTCGCCGGCACGCCGGGAACCCCTGGCTTCAGCGGAGATGGTGGCCTTGCGACTAGTGCAACGTTCACTACGGCCTACGGCCTCTCCGTAAACGGTGCGGGAACCACCGTGCTCCTCTCCGACACCTACAACAATCGCGTCCGTCAATTCACCGTCGGCGGCAAGATCAACACCGTAGCCGGAAGCGGCTGCGGCGGTTTCTCGGGTGACGGCGGCCCTGCTACCGCGGCCTGTGTATGGGGTTCTCAAGGTTCCGTCATGGATAGCGCGGGCAACCTCTACATCCCCGATTACAACAACTATCGCGTGCGCAAGGTCTCCGCAGGCATCATCAACACCATCGCCGGAAACGGCAGCACTACCCAGCCCACGCCGGTGAACGGCCTTCCAGCCACCAGCACTGTGCTTAACTACGCGCTTGGCGTTATGCAGGATCCGGCGGGCAACACCTTTGTTGCCGACAGCAACAACAACATGGTCCGAGAGTTGATGCAATCGACCGGCAACATCAATATTTTTGCCGGAATCACCACAGCGGGCTACACCGGAGACGGCGGTTTGGCCACCAATGCCCAGATGAGCGCTCCTAGCCAGTTAGCCCGCGACAGCGTGGGCAACATCTACATCGCCGATACCTACAACTGTGCCATCCGCAAGGTGGATACCGCTGGCAACATCTCCACCTTCGCCGGAGACCCAGGAGGTACCGTGAGTTGCGCCTACAGTGGCGACGGCGGCCCCGCCACCAGCGCCCAACTCTATTATCCCTTTGGCGTGTTCGTGGACAGCCATGACAACCTGTTCATCGCCGACACCTACAACCATGTGATCCGCGAAGTGCAGAGCGGAACCATCTCCACCGTCGCCGGAAGCAACGTGCTTGGCTACAGCGGCGATGGCGGCCCTGCCACCAGCGCGAAACTTTACTATCCCTACGGCGTTGCCGCAGATAGCGCCGGGAACATAATCATTGCCGACACCTACAACCAACGCGTTCGCGTCGTCAACGCCCAGACAAAAATCATCAACACACTCGCCGGAAACGGCACTGCTACATTCTCCGGCGACGGCCCAGCCACCCAAAATAGCATCTACTACCCGCAAACCGTGGCAGTCGACGCCAATGACAATGTCTTCATCGCCGACACCAGCAACCAACGCATTCGCTGGGTGGACGCGGGCGGCACCATGACGACAATTGCCGGCAACGGCACAGCCGGATTCTCCGGTGACGGAGCCTCCGCTCTGAGCGCCATGCTGTACCAACCCACAGGAATTTTCGAAGACGCTAGCGGAAATCTTCTCGTTTCCGATTCCTATAACTTCCGCATCCGCAAGATCAACGCGGCGGCCTCCATCGGACGTTCCACCGGCAGCCTGATGTTCAGCACGACCGCTGTCGGCGTCACGGTGGGACCCTCGGTTGTCACGCTCAGCGGAATCGGCCCCGCGTCCATCTCCAACATCACCACCAGCGGCGACTTCAGCGAAGTCGACGACTGTGGCGGTGCTCTTCCCAACGGCACAACCTGCGCCGTCGATGTCTACTTCACGCCCACGGGCAGCGGCACGCGCACTGGCACGCTGACCATTACCAGCAACGGCTTGTTCAGCCCGACACAGACGGTTGCGCTGCAAGGCAGCGGAGCCGCCATCTCCATCTCTCCCAGTCCGCTGGCGTTCGGCAACCAGATTTCCCACACCAGCGTGACCAAGCCCGTCACGGTGAAGAACAACGGCGCCACAGCCATCGCCTTTGGCGCCGTTACACTCACCAACACAACGGACTATGCCATTGCCAGCAATACCTGTACGGGATCGCTGGCCGGGCACGCAACTTGCACGATCGGAATCACCTTTACGCCACAATCTATCGGGGCGAAGAAAGGCGTCCTGATCGTGAACGACAGCGATCCTACGACGCCGCAACTCGTGGGTCTGACCGGCACGGGCACGGGCTTCGTTACGCTCACGCCCACGTCGCTCACCTTCGCTACCACGGTGCTGAACACCACCACGGTCGCGCAGAAGATCACGGTCAAGAACACGGGCACAACCACCGTAACTCTGGCCGCGAGCAACGCGGTCGTAGCGAGCGGCAATTTCGCCATCGCCGTCACCGGCACCACCTGCCTGAACTCACTCGCGCTGGCGCACAACGCTACTTGCTTCGTCAACGTAACCTTCACACCCACAACCATTGGGCCGCTGACAGGCACCGTCACGATTACGGACAGTGACCCCAGCAGCCCGCAGACAGCCGCGCTCAGCGGTACCGGAACCGAGGTCAAGCTCTCGGCGCCCAGCATCAACTTCGGCACGGTCACCCGCGGCGTCACCGTCAACAAGACCCTGACGCTGACCAACGTGGGTACAACCGCGCTCACCATCAACAGCGTTACATTCAGCGGAACGAATGCCGCGGACTACGCTACTTCGACCGGCAACCCGCCGTGCGGAGGCACCGTAGCCGCTGGAGCAAACTGTGTTATGACGTTGCAGTTCACACCGACCATCGTCGGCGCGGAAAAGGCGACGTTCTCGATCAGCGACAACGGCGGCGGCAGTCCGCACAACGTTGCGCTTACGGGAACTGGCAAGTAAGTGGATTGTCGATTGAACCCTGAGCAAGTACGAGACGGGCAGACCTTCCGCAAGGAGGGCTGCCCGTCTCGAAATTTTATTTGCACTACGACCTGCTCGTAGCTTGGATTTGCCTTGCTAGTTGCCACCCGCCGACGCTGGCACCGCCCGCGCCCTCGCCCAGTTCCGCAGCCCCTGAATGTCCTCCGCTCGCGTCGCCGACAAAGGCACCGTCTGCCCCAGCGCATCCAGCAAAGTCTGTGTCGCCAGCGGCTGCTTCGACGAATACGACGCGTACATCGCCGTCTGGATTGCCGCATCGATTTCCGCCCCGGAATATCCGGCGGCAGCCTGCGCAACCTGTTCCAAATCGAACTCCGACGGATTCTTTTTCCGCCGCGTCAGCTGAATCGCGAAAATCTGTTTTCGTTCAGTCTGATTCGGCAGATCGACGAAGAAAAGTTCATCGAAGCGTCCTTTGCGAATCAACTCAGGAGGCAACGCATTCACGTTGTTCGACGTCGCCGCCACAAATACCGGAGCCTTGCGGTCCTGCATCCAGCCGAGAAACGATCCCAACATGCGCGAAGACACCCCCGCATCCACGGACGCCGAGTCCGCTCCCGTTCCGGCAAAGACTTTCTCCAGCTCGTCAATCCACAACACGCACGGCGCCAATCCCTCCGCTACTTTGAAAACTTGCTGGATTCGCTTCTCGGTTTCGCCAATGTACTTGTCAAAAATCGCCGCAGTATCGAACTTCACCAGCGGCAATTGCCACTCGCCGGCAATCGCGCGCGCGCACAGGCTCTTGCCGCACCCCTGCACGCCAAGAATGATCACGCCCTTTGGCGGTTCCAGACCAAAATAGCGGGCTTTATCGTCCCAGGCGCCGCGTCGTATCTCCAGCCATTTCTTCAAGTTCTCCAGGCCGCCGATGCCCGCCATGTTCTCGCTTGTGTCGACGAAGTCCAACATGCCGGTTCGTTTGAGGGCTGCTTTCTTGGCTTCAAGAATGTCTGTAACTGTCTCAGGACAAAGCGCATAGCGTGTCACTAACGCCTGCGAAACAGCCCGCTCGGATTCCTGCTCGGTTAACCCACGTAGATTGGCAACCAAGGCGTCGACGCCTGCCGGGTCCAGCTTGCGGGCAACCGTATGTGTTTTGCCGACGCGAACCAGCATTTCGTCCAGGATTTGGCGCAGGCGCGCTGGATTGGGGAGGGGCAGCTCCAGAAACTCAACCAATCCAATGAGTTCCGGGGGAATGGTGATGGACGGCGCCGTCAAAATCACGGTCCGTCGGTTGGTTTGAAACTTCTGTCCCACGTCGCGGAGGCGCCGGACAACGACCGGATCTTCGAGATGTCGATGGAAGTCTTTTAGAATGAACGCTGCTTCCACCGTTAACCCCTCCAAATGGCCTAAGACCTTGGCCGGATCGCGGGTATCTGCAATCATCGAAGCCCCTGGGAGGTCTCCTGCGTACTGGTCATGGGTGTAGCCCCCCGCAGGCAGTCCATGCTCAAGGGCGGCCATCCCAGCGTCGCCGTGGGGGGTTCCTGAGCGCAGCAGGCCGGTGGCGATGGTCCACTCGAAGCTACCCAGGTTCAACGCGCTACAAGCCAGCCGCACCATGCGGACGGCGGCGACCTCCTCGACCGTTTCCATGACAACGATGGGAGTGCTGGAATCGAGCAAAACCTTCAGACGGTCGATCGCTTCTGGCAATTTGGGCCTTTTCCTTGAATGATTTGGAGGAAGATCGCATTGACCCGGGGGCTGGTTCTCCCGTAGGATAGAGGTTCGGTTTACCCCGAGCAACTTTCCATAGGACAAGGACTTACGTAAAGATGGCGAACCATGTATCGGCGCTGAAGCGCGTCCGGCAGACGATTAAGAAGACGGAAGTTAACCGCAATAACCGTTCGCGCGTGCGCGGTGCCCTGCGCAAGATGCGCGAAGCCGTGGCTGCCGGCAACAAAGAGACCGCCGAAAAGACGTTTCGTGAAACCGTTTCCGCGCTGGATAAGGCCATCCAGAAGGGTGTCCTACACAAGAACACCGCTGGCCGCTACAAGAGCCGCTTGGCTGCGCGCGTAAAAGCAATCAAGTAACCCTTCGACTTTCAGTTCGAAATTTCGTTGATTTCTGCGGCAGGCCTTCGGGTCTGCCTTTTCGTTTGGGCAGAGCATCAGCAGCGACATTCAGACAGCTCTCTACAGCTGGGATAGCCGGAAATCCGTTGTTCTCCATGTTCTCGGTGTCTCCATGGTGAAAGGGTTTGCATCCTCTGCTGCTGCCGTTTTCGGAACACCCGCAGGATTCTGTTGCGCAAGACCCCAGTTTCTCTCATAATCCCTCCAGCGCCATTGCATGTAGTTCCAACCCTGAGGGTTCCGATGTTTCCCTGCCGCTTTCGTCTGCAAGTGTTGAGCGTTTTCTGTCTTTTTGCTTTTTCAGCAATTTCCGCCAGAGCCGACTGGCCTCCGCTCGATCCGGCTGATCTGGCTATGAAGAGCATCCCGCAGCATCCGGGGGCGCCAGCCGTGATTCTTCTGCGGGAAGAGAACGACGACGACCACTTACATTTCCACTCCACATACGAGCGCATCAAGATTTTGACCGAGGACGGGCGTAAGTACGCCGACATTCAGCTGCCCTACAACCGGCACGGGTTTCGAATCGACTCAATCAGCGGCCGAACCGTTCATGCGGACGGTTCGGCTATCCCGTTTGAAGGCAAGCCATTCGACAAGACTGTGGTGAAGGGGCATGGTTTCAGCTATCAGGTTAAAGCCTTTACGCTTCCGGACGTGCAGGTAGGCAGCATCATTGAATATCGTTACAGTCTGCGTTACGACGATAACAGCGAACTTTCCCCGGAGTGGGATGTCCAGCGGGAACTGTTCCAAAAGACTGCCAGCTTCAAGTTCATCCCCTTTGATTTCAGCTCCTCCTCGACCTACCTGATCGTGGGCCACGGCCAGACTGCAACCGGCCTGGCGTGGACTTCTTACGTGCCGAGTAAGGACTACCTGCCCCAGGAATCGAAGGGGTTGCGGACCCACGCCGTGGAACTCACTGCTCATGACATTGCGCCCTATGTGGAGGAACCATATTCTCCACCCGCCCGCAGTGCAAAGTGGCGCGTAAGTTTCTACTACACGGCCGGGTCCAAGGAAGAGGAGTACTGGAAGACGGAAAGTAAGTTCTGGAACAAGGAAGTGGATGGATTTCTAGATCACCGGAATGGCGCGAGTGAGACTCTGGCCAGGATAACCACCGCAGCTGACAATCCCGAGCAGAAGGTCCGGAAGATTTACGCTTTTGTCGCCGCACTGGAGAATCGGAGCTATATTCCCGCGCGCGCCAGGCAGGAAGAGCACGCGCTCGAGATCCGGCCCAACAAGAACGCTGCGGATGTTCTGGAGCAGCGCAGCGGCTACCACGACGAACTAAACCGCCTGTTTGCTGCTCTCGTCCGCGAGGCGGGTCTGCCCGCCTCCATGATGTTGGTGCCCGATCGCTCCGAAAATTTCTTCGACCCCCACTTCCTGAACACGAATCAGTTCGATGGGGAGATCGCCATTGTGCAGCTCAATGGCAAGGAAGTTTTTCTTGATCCCGGCACAAAGTTCTGCCCATACGGCATTTTGAACTGGCGCTATGGGGGCAATCAAGGCCTGCGCCAGGGCAGCGGGAAGGGGGCGGAATTTGTCACGGCACCGCTCTCGAACTACAACGAAGCCATGACCCAGCGCGTCGCCCGAATCAAGCTCACGGAAGACGGAAAGTACGAAGGCACAGTAACAGTAGGCTTTGGCGGGTTAGAAGCCCTGAATCGTCGTAGCGCGGCCGGCTTAACCGACGCCGAGGATCGGAAAAAGAGCCTGGAGGATGACGTCAAGCAATGGCTTCCGGGAGGCAGCGAAATCAGTCTGACGAAGATTCCCCGGTGGGACGACACCGAATCGATGGTCGCGGCGGAATTCAAGGTGAGCGGCCCGTTGGCCACCAGCGCTGGCAAACGGTGGCTTTTGCCCGCGCATTTTTTTCAGGTCAACGAGGTGGCGAAATTTCCTTCGACCCAGCGGACGAATCCAATTTACTTTTACTACCCTTATCGCGAAATTGACGAAGTCCGAATAGCCCTGCCCGCAACCATGGAAATGGAGAGCCTTCCGCAGGACGATAACATCAAGCGCGACTACGCGATTTATAAAACCACCAACAAGATGGAGTCTCCCAACGTCATATTTTCCCGGCGCGACCTGATGATGGGTGGAATGGCATTCCCAGCTACGGAGTATGCGGGTGTCAAAGAGTTCTACGACAAGGTCAAGACGGGGGACGACCAACCCGCGATGGTGAAGGCATCGACTCATGCGCCCAGCAACTAGGACACTCGCTTTTCTTTGCCTGGCCTTCCTCGGCTGGCACGGTTCTCCTCTTTGGGCTGTGAGTGTTCCCGACTGGGTTAAACAGGCTGCCAGCCAGACTCTGCCCAGCTACCCGTCGGACTCGAATGCCGTGGTGCTGCTGGAGGAGGAATCCGATACCGTCACGGGACCGGGCGAGTATGTCGAGCACCACCGCCGGGTCGTGAAAATACTCCGCCCCAACGGCCGCAACGAAGGCGATCTCCGCGTCTATCTCCGGCAAAAGGAAAAGCTGGTATCGCTTCATGCGTGGAGCATCGACAAGAGCGGGCACGAATTCGAGCTGAAAGACAAGGACTTCATCGACGCGACCCCTTACACCGAATTTTTCTACAGCGACATTCATACGCGTTTCGCGAAGGCGCCGGTGCCAGAGCCGGGGTCGGTAATAGCCATCGAGTACGAGGCTCGCCGCAACGATTGGTACAACCAGTTGCATTGGTTCTTGCAGGCAGACATTCCTGTCCGCGAGACGACCTTCGTCCTGCAGCTTCCCTCCGGTTGGGAATACAAACATTCCTGGGCTGCTACCCCCGCGGTCAAGCCCACCTCGGCGGGCGAGAACCGCTGGCAATGGACGCAGCGTGATCTTCCCGCCATTGAAGAGGAGTCGCGGAGTCCAGCATTCCTGGCGCTTTCCGCCCGAATGACGATATCGTTCCTTCCCCCGGGCGCAGGCCACAACACGGCGTCATGGGAAGGCATGGGCCGCTGGGAAACAGAACTGACTTCGGGTCGTAGAACACCGACTCCGGAAATCACTGAGAAAGTACGCCAACTCACCGCCGGCACGACCGACTTCGACGGCAAGTTGCGCACGCTGGCAGCTTTCATGCGCAGCGAGATCCGCTATGTCGCGATTGAAATTGGCATCGGTGGTTTCCAGCCGCACCCGGCTGGGGACGTGTTCCATTTTCGCTACGGTGATTGCAAAGACAAGGCTACTCTGCTGAGCAGCATGTTGCAGGAAACCGGGATCCACTCCAACTATGTGATCATCCACACGGACCGTGGAATTGTCGATCCAGCCGTGCCTTCCAGTTTCTTCAACCACGTCATTCTCGCGGTGGAGCTTCCCGATGCGACGCGGGCCAAGAGCTACCACAGCGTGATTACCGCCAAATCCGGCGCGCAATACCTGATCTACGACCCGACGGACACTTATACCCCGGTCGGTGAGTTGCGCTCGGAACTGCAAGACACTTACGCGCTCCTGGTGACGGATTCCAGCGGCGAAGTGATTCACACTCCGCTGCTACAACCGGAAGCGAATCTGCTTTCGCGTAATGGACACTTCACCCTCTCGACGGATGGGACGCTCTCAGGAGAAGTTGCAGAAACGCTCAATGGCGACCACGCGTTCTACAGTCGCGCCTCCCTGCAACACGCCACCGAGAAGGAGCGCCGGGCACACTTCGAGCGCGAACTGGGACGATCCCTCAAAGGATTCACGTTGCAGGACGCTGGCATCCAGCAGTTGGACGATATTCAAAAGGACCTGTTGCTCAACCTAAAATTTAGCGCTCCGCAGTATGCCCAGATTCGGGGGCCGTTGATGCTGGTTCGTCCGCGCGTGATGGGCGAAAACAGCTTTGATCTCGACCACCGCAAACCTCGCCTCTACCCCGTAGTCTTCGATGGCACCACAAAGGAAACCGACATCTACGATATCGAACTGCCAGACGGTTACGCCGTCGATGACATTCCAGAACCGACGAAATTAGACGCGGGGTTTGCGAGCTACGAAAGCAAGATTGAAGTCAATGGAACGAAGCTGCGCTACACCCGCGAGTACACGCGCCGCGATGTCAAGATTGGCGCCGACCACATGGCCGAGCTGCGCAAGTTTGAAGGCCAGATTGGCGCGGATGAGATGGCGGCCGTGGTATTGAAGAAGAAGACGCAGTAGGGATCAAAAACCGAAACACTCCCGACCAACTACACCAGTAATTCTTCCTGCTGCCAGCCAACTTCCGGCTGCGGGGCTGCAGTCAAGTCGAGAACGAGCTTCTCGAGGACCATCCGACGGCTCACCGGATTCGACCGCAGCGCCAAATCTGCTTTGGCGATAAGGCGGATTCCGCGGGTAAGTTCGCGCTTCGATTTATAGCGGCGCGCCTGCTTGATGATGTCTTCCGCGGCGAACGGCGGAACCCGGAAACCCTGCCAGAGCGCGGCCCAGAGCATTCTTTGATCGCGGACATTGCGTTCCAATATCACCAGCATCTGGCGGAAGGTTTTCGCCAGCATGTAGAGATGGCCGATGGCGGCTTCGTCGCCCTCCGCCGTAGTGAGGAGCGCGTCCAGCACGGTGAGCGCCTTGACGCGATCTTTGGCCGAGATAGCGTCTGTGAGTTCGTAAAGAGAGCGTTGTTTCGCAGCCAGAACCATTGTTTCCACATCGCCGAGTGTGATGCGTTTCTTGTCGCCGACGTACAGCATCAGCTTTTCGAGCTCGGACGAAACCATCATCAGGTCGCCGCCGAGCGCATCGACCAACTCGCGGGCGGCGTCGGTGTCCATCTTCACGTCCCGCGTTGCGCAATATTCGCCAATCCAGCGCACGGCTTCACTTTCCTCTACGCGCGCCAGCTCGACAATTCCGCAGAACGGCCCCATGGCCTCGCGAATACGCTCATAGCGGTCTTTGTCGGTCATTTCCATTTTGCGAACGTCGGCGGGGATGGAGATGTGGTCGGCGATGAAAATCAGGACCGCATCGGGATTCGGATTCTTTGTATATGCCTCGATCGCAGCGAGCTTCTCTTCGTTGGAGCCACGCCCGAAAAGAGCTTTTACTCCTCGAATGAAGAAGACTTGAAATGGAGCCATCAGCGATGGCGTGCGCGCGCGGTCGAGGACTTCGGCAAGATCGGTGTCGGCGAGGTCAAGGTCGTAGAGGCTGAAATCCCGCATGTCGAGCGGCACTAGGTGCTGCAGAAGGGCTTCGCGACAACGGCGACGAAAGAACGCTTCATCGCCGACGAAGACGTAGACGGGGCGTAGCTTCCCTTTTTCAACCTCCGCGACAAAACGCTCAGTTTGTGCAAACGACCGCACTAAAAGCCCTCCAGAATGTTGGACACCAAGGTATGTGCGAAATCGCGGGAAAGCCGCTCCAGAGCTGGGGAATCTTCCTGAAAGAAGCTGGAGAGCCCTTGCGAAATCTGGTATTGCTCGCGGAACTGGTAGGCCTCGTTTTCGAACAGCACTTTGCCATCGCGATCGGTTAAAGCGACCTTCATGTTGACGGTCACCAGCACCGTAGCGACTTTTCCGGTTGTGGAATCATAATTCGAAGGCGCGGTGGTAGCCGAAAGCACGACTCCGCGCAAGGTAGCGTCGGCGCCGGCACCGGCATTCGAAACGATCCGGTAATTCGCTCGTGTTGTGAACTCGCGTACGACGGCCCCGGTCAGCATCTGCTCGATCTTGTAGGTCTGAGTTTCATTCACAAAAGCGGGAATGGCAATTGTCTTTACATGGTCGGGGAGGGTGTCGGCTTTGCCCGCGGGGTGATAGCCGCAAGCGGGGAGGCTCAGACTCGACACGATGAGTAGCGCGCCCAAACAAATCCATCGACGCGCGAAGCTTATCATTGCACGGGCCCTTTGGGGCGCGATGCGGCTATGCTCTCCGCTAATTCCACCGCGGTGCGTGCTGAGACGCGCAAGTTGTCGGCGGCCGCCCAAATCCAAACGCCCTTTGGATTGCCGGCATCGCGCGCAACGGAAACCAAAATGTCATCTTGACCAGCCGCGGCCACCGTTGTGGGAGGCTCCTCGGCGGTGCGCGTGATGGTGACGTGCTCGCCTTGCAGCGCTTGCGCCATGTCGCCGAGAGCGACGGGCTCTTCCGTTTCCAGAAAGAGAAGCAGCGAATGGCCGTGGAAGACCGGGGCTTGTAACAGGGCAAGCGAAAGCGCAGGGGCATTCTCCCCTGCGATGCGCCGGTAATGCTTGGCGATGCGCGTCTCGATGTTTTCGAGTGAGGTCGCGGATTTGCCTCCGTAGCGACGGAGCAGGTTGAATCCCACCTGCGCGTCGAAAACTTCGCGAGGCAGTTCCTGAAACGAAAGCAGGTTGACGGACTGTTCCTGCAACTCGTCGATACCCTTGCGGCCGCGCTCGGAAACGGGCTCAAACACAGTCGCTACGGCGCTGCGCAACGTACCCGCTTGCTGGCCTCGCAACACCAGCAGCGCCAGCACAACGGCCGCAGGATGCGCGACGACTACAGCAGGCCCGGGTTGCAACTCCAACTGAAGATCCTGTCCCAGTTGCTTTTCTACCCAAGGCGACCGGACACGTGTACCCGGCTCATCTTCCAAGGCGTACGAAAGATCCAGGATTGAAACACCAGCATCGCGCGCCGCTGCCCAGGTCTTTAGCGTTGTCGCCGGATCGCTGGCAAAAAGTGCGAAGTCCAGATTTTCAAATTGGTCCTTGCCCACACTTTGAACGAACGTAATTTCATCGCCCACGGCTTCCAACTGGCCGAGCGACTCATCGTCATCTCCGAGCAGCTTCAGATCGACCGACGGAAACTTGCGCTCGTTAAGAACGTCAGCAACTTCCTTACCCTTGAGCGTGCCTCCGCCGACCAGCGCTAGGCGAAAGAACCCGTCGGACGCACGGGCCACTCCGCCATTGGGTTTTTTCTGAATGCTCATGATGGCTGGGAGACCTCCTGGAAGGGAGGCTGGGACGATCCACCGCGCCGTCGAAAGATCCACTGCAACCGCCAGAGGATTCCAGAAAACATGTAAGTCAGGGCAAGCACCAACAGGAACGGGCGCGAAAGCTCCCAGGCCAGTGCAATCATGACCGCGACGACCACCACAACCCAGAAGGGATGCCGGCTCCTTACCTTAATGCCCTTGGCGCTGAAGAATCGCCATGTGCTTACCATCAAAAACGCACATGTGACCATCAACGAGCACCAGAGAATGGATTTCCACCAGGTCTCAACCGGGTCCCCGCTGGTGAAATGCACAACCGCCGCCAGCACACCAGCCGCTGCAGGAATTGGCATGCCAACGAAATATTTCTTGCCCGGACGCCCTGGGTTGGAGGGCTCGGGGTTCACCTGAATGTTGAACCGCGCCAGCCGGCTCGCACCCGCAATCAGGAACAGAAAGCTCGCAATCATGCCGATGGCGCCTAAATGCGCTCGCGTCAAGGGAATCGTCATGGAAGGCAGAAAGTGAAAGCCCCAGAAGAACGCCAGCATGGAAGGCGCTACTCCGAACGTGATCACGTCAGCCAGAGAATCCAACTCGCGTCCAAAATCGCTGCTCGTATTGGTCGCACGCGCAACCGCACCATCCAGAGAATCGAACATGACGGCAAAGCCAATCGCTTTCGCGGCCAAATCGAAATGCCACGGTGTTTCTGGCGTCCCTTGCGTCGTCTGGACCAAAGCATAGTAGCCGGCCGCGATATTGGCACAGGTGAAGAGCGAAGGCAGAATGTACATGCCCTTGCGCAGGCGACGCTCGGCGCGATCTTCGCGACGCCGCATGGGATGCGGGAATTTCATGCTCGTCCTCGGATTTCCGCAGAAGCGCCCACCGCCGCCAGTTCGCCTGCTCCAGCCGCGATTGCGACGATGCTGGCTCCGCCGCGAACTCGGTCGCCAACCTTCACCTGCGGTGTCGCATCGGTATCCAGCACGACATCGATGCGGGATCCGAATTTGATCAGCCCAACTCGCTCGCCCCGCTCCACGGAGTCGCCCAACTTCTTTGTGAAGACGATGCGTCGCGCCAGCAATCCTGCAATCTGCTTGAAAACAACCGTTTGGCCTTCGCCCTCCACGGTCACGATGTTCTGCTCGTTTTCGGTCGCGGAATCCGCACTCATCGCATTGATGAATTTGCCCCGCTGATAGCGCACCTCGCGAATGGTACCCGCAATCGGCGAGCGGTTCACGTGAACATTCAATACGCTTAGAAAAATGCTGATGCGCAGTTTCTTGGAGCCGCCGACAAGGACTAGCGAAACATCCGTTACCTTACCGTCGCCCGGAGAGACTATAGCCCCGGCGAGGGTAGGGATTTCGCGCTGCGGGTCGCGGAAAAACCACAGAAAAAAACAGGCGAGCAAGATGGCCGGGATCGCCCACACCGGGCTGGCGATCCACGCAAGCAGGAGAGCCGCGATACCAAAAGCCATGCCGTAGTAGTAGCCGTCAGGAACCATAGAAAAGTGAAATACAAGTAACAAAATTATAGAGCAGTGCCCGCGCAAACCGCCGGGAAGCGACAAGAAATATCTCGTGAGGAACCAAGACCGCCAAAAGAAAAAAGGCGCCGCGTGCGACGCCTTACTCCGGTGCTCTTTGTCCTGCGGGACCCGTAACCTGCCAACGAGAGCAGGGTTCGACTTAGGCCACTTGATTCTGTTGAAGCCGATATTGCCGCTCAATACCTTCCATCTGGTCCTTGAGCCGCAGTTTAAGTTTCTTGAGACGAACTTCTTCCAGTTTTTCGTCGTCCGTCAAGAAACGCTTTTCTGTGAGTTGGTCGAGTCTCTGGGAGTGTTGGGTATGTTCCATGGCGAGCTTTTGAAAAACCTCGTGACTTGTCATCAACGACTCGTACGGAGATTCCATCCAGCAAACCTCCTAACCGGATTGTTAAAGCCAGATAAACGTAACACAGCCGTCACGCCCGGAGCAACGCCTTGTTTTCCACGGCTGTGATTATTCCGGCGCAATAATGAATCTTTCTCTATCTCATTGAAATGAATAGCGATACAAGACCGCGTCTTCATCTGGATTTCGATAATACGCGGTGCGGTGCCCGGCCACCGTAAAGCCAATTTTTTCATACAGCGCGCGCGCTGCAACGTTCGATGTACGCACTTCCAAAAAAACTGCCGGGGCTTCGGCCCCACGATTGTTTTTTCCATTAACAAAACGAAGCGAAGACTGCAGAAATGCGTTCACTAACCTTTCTCCAAGTCCCAGTCTGCGGGCGGGTTTGGCGACTGCGACATTTTCAATCTCCCATTCCGAATGCAAAAATCGCGCGACCAGAAATCCCTGTGCGGACTCCGACGTGTCGGCGACCAGCACAATACGGCGCGCCGCGACCTCACTCATCTCGGACGTCAAGGCCTGCCGATAGTCAGCCTCCGAAAAATGTGCAGCCGCTTCCGATTCGCGCTCGATTTCGAGAATTCGCAGCAGATCCGCTTCGACCGCCGGACGAACATTGATTGTGGCATTCATCGTGGAATTACTTGCCCTGCAGAAGGATTTCGGCATCGGTGCGCCGAATATAGTTTGCCTCCAGCTCAGCCACGTTGGAGGTCAGCCCAGACGCCAGTTTGCGCCAGCCAATTCCAGCGATCGCGTCGGCGCGAGGGCGTGCGATCTCCACACAGGCGACGCCGCCAGCGCGCAGAACATCCGCAATTGTCTTGTCCGGCGTGGCGATCATCCTACCCGCAGCGTAATCCGCCAATTCTTCCCATAAGAACAAGCGTTCTTCCTTGCAGATGGCTGAATTGCCGGCAACCTCGTAAGCTCCGGCGAAAACCTGACGACGCCCGGCATCTAGAGCAGCGACAACGCTTCCCTGCACCCCTCCCGCATACGCAACGGCCTCCAGAAGCGATACCGCCGCAATCGGCTTCTCCAATATTTCCGCCAGCCCCTTCACCGCGGCCAACCCAACGCGCAGGCCAGTGAACGATCCCGGACCGGAAGCGACAGCAAAACCGTCAACGCTTTTCTTGTCGATCCCATGCTTCGCGAACAACTTAGCAATCTCTGGCACGAGTTGCGCTGAAAAATTTCCTCCCGCGAGAGCATGCGTTTCGAGAACAACGCAACCCGCCGCCTCACAGCGCGCTAACGCGATGCTGCCCGATGGTCCCGACGAATCAATGGCGAGAAGAATCATGGAAAAAAACCAGACCCGAGAAGTCCGCGGACCTTCCTCGGCGTCCTTGGCGGTCAAAAAAATTCAGTGACCTTCAACCAACTCCAACAAAACCCCGCCCGCGCTCGAGGGATGTACAAAAACGTACCGGTGCCCCCCGGCGCCAATCTTGACTTCTTCGGACACGAGCCGTACACCGTCTTTTTTCAGCTTAGCAACCGCCGCCGCCAGATCCGGCACCCGCAGCGACACATGATGCAGCCCTTCGCCGCGTTTGGCGATAAATTTCGCGATCGTCGAATCATCGGACAGGGGCTGCAAAAGCTCAAACCGGCTTTCACCAACCGGAACCATGACCAGCCGTACTCCCTCGGCTGCCACTGTTTCCTCAGGCGAGGCGACTAGCCCCAGCCTCTCGTAGAAGCTCTTGGCCGCGTCCAGCGACTTCACGGCGATTCCGAGATGATCGATCTTGAACATAAGAATCCCTAGCAACTTGTCCCAAGAAGCTAAACTTTGTTGTACGCTCCCACTAATTCTTCCACCAGCGAGTAGGGATCGCGCTTGTGCCCGGCCACCTCCGCAGCACATCGAGCAAGTTCGCCGTCCCTAAATCGCGCCTTCACCACACGCTCCAGCAGCGCGTCGCGCAGCATTTCCGTCAACCGCGTCTCCCAATTGTGGGCGGCCTTCGCCAGTAACCGACCGTCCTGCCTCAAATACCCTTCGTACTTTTCAATCGCCGCGCCCAACTCTTCAATGCCCTTTCCTTCGCTCGCCACCGTCTTCACAATCGGCGGAATCCAAGCGTCCGCCCCGTTTTTCCTCGACGACGCCAGCGATTGCATGGAGAGTATTTCTCTCTCCACGCGTTCGGCGCCTTCACGGTCGCTCTTATTGATCACGAAAATGTCGGCAATCTCCATGATCCCGGCCTTGATCGTCTGCACATCGTCGCCCATGCCGGGCACCAAAATCACAATCGTCACATCAGCCAGCCGCACGATGTCGATTTCATCCTGGCCAACACCCACCGTCTCGACCAGAATCACATCGCGACCGGAAGCGTCCATCACGGTAGCCACATCGGCCGTCGTGTGCGCCAACCCGCCGAGTGATCCGCGCGTTGCCATACTGCGGATGTAGATGCCCGGATCCGCATGGTGACTCTGCATCCGAATCCGATCGCCTAAGATCGCACCGCCGGTGTAAGGACTCGTCGGGTCAACCGCAACAATCCCCACCGTCTTCTTCGCTCGGCGATAATGATGCGCAAGCTGATCGACCAGCGTGCTCTTCCCCGCTCCGGGCGGCCCGGTCAGCCCCAGTACCCGCGCCTTGCCGCTGTACGGGAATACCGTTTTTAGCAGTTCGTAAGCATCCGGCCCGCGGTTCTCAACGCAAGTAATCGCGCGAGCCAGCGCCCGCACTTCGCCGGAGCGTAGCGCCTCGATCCAAGGTTGCAGTGGGTTGCCCAAGCTATTCAGTGTAAAGCAGCTTGATATCCGGAAGAAACATCTGTTCCGGCCGACCGCACAAACTCACGGATGCCCGAGCAGCTTCTCAATTGCTTTCATGGGATAGAGCAGGCGGTTCGGCTGCGACGGAAACGGCAGGAACCCATACCGACAATAGAACTGTCGCGCTGCGTCGTCCTTTGCATCGACCACAACAGCTGCGGATGCCACACGCTCCGTGGCGAGCAGCGCCCGGTGTAAAGCATCCAGCAACAGGAACTCTCCCAATCCCTGCCCACGATGCTCCTGATCCACGGCCAAGCGCCCTAGGAGAGTCGCAGGCACATCGGGATAGCGTGGGAGCTTCTTCCCAACTTCAGCAGGAACGTCCGCAAGATGAACCACATGGGCGGAGAGCGAATAGAACCCCGCCACTTTCCTGCCATCCCCCGTCAGAACAAACACAGCCGCTACTTTCTTTCGAACGTCCTGTCCCGCCTGCCGCTGAAGGTATTGATCAAGCGCCGCCACCCCGCAAGAAAAAACCGCCCGGTCATGTTGCTCGCCGAGCGGTTCAATTCTGTAGCCTGCGGAAGATGGTTTGCGCTTCACTTCACGCCAACGCGCTGCTTGTATCGCCGCGCTGCTTCCTTCATGCGCGCATTGGGTTCTGGCGGATGCAGCAAAACATCTACAAACATTGCACTATCAGCACCACGCAACATCCAGACCTCGTGCTCGCGAATCACGCGCTGGGCCGCCTCCAACGCATTCTGCACAACGAAATCGGAAACAGACGTCCCTTGCAAGCTCGACGCTCGTTCGATCTCGGTCTTCTGCTCCGGACGGACCCTAGCCTCAATCCGCTCAAGTTTCCTGGCTCGGGCTGGCGCGGGCGTGGACATGAGTTAACTCCCTAAGACCAGCTCAAGCGTACGGCATATCGCCGTACAAGTCAAACTCTTCAATCGCCCGCGATTTAAGAGCGTCTAGCTCACCCCTTCAGCAACTGCCGCGCAATCACCAACCGCTGAATTTCGCTGGTTCCTTCGCCAATCGTGCACAGCTTCACATCACGGTAGAACTTCTCCGCCGGATAGTCCTTAATGAACCCATAGCCGCCGTGAATCTGCACGCTTTCGTTGGCGCAGCGCACCGCAACCTCGCTCGCATAGAGCTTCGCCATGGACGATTCCTGCGTCGTCTTCATGCCAGCATCTTTCATCGATGCCGCGCGCATGATCAGGAGACGCGCCGCATCCAGCTCGGTGGCCATGTCCGCCAGCTTCCATTGGATGGCTTGGAATTCTGAAATCGCTTTGCCGAACTGCTTGCGCTCTTTGGAATACTTCAACGCGCACTGGTAGGCACCCTGCCCAATACCCAACGACAGCGCGGCGATCGAAATGCGACCACCATCGAGGACCTTCATCGCATCGATGAATCCATCGCCTTCTTTGCCCAAAAGATTCTCGCTGGGGATAAAGCAATCTTCGAAGATCATCTCTGAGGTATCACTCGCTCGCAGGCCAAGCTTGTTTTCTTTTTTCCCCGGACGAAATCCCTTGGTTCCGTTCTCGACCACGAACGCCGAGAGTCCGTGGGTTCCCGATGTTCGGTCCGTCACCGCAATGACTACCATCACGTCCGCGTAGTGCCCGTTGGTGATAAATGTCTTCGTGCCGTTGATGACGTAACCGCCGTTTGTGCGCACGGCAGTCGTCCGCGCACTGCCCGCATCCGAACCGGAAGACGGCTCCGTCAATCCCCAGGCGCCAATGAATTCGCCGGACGCCAGCTTGGGGATGTACTTCTTCCGCTGCGTTTCGTTTCCGGCCGTAAAAATATGATTCGAACCCAGCGACGTATGCGCAGCCAGAATGATGCCGACGGATCCATCCACGCGCGACAGCTCATCGATCGCAGTGACGTATTCCACGTAGCCCATGCCCGCGCCGCCATACTCGGCGGGGAAAATGATTCCCAGCAGTCCGAGCTTGCCGAGTTCTTTGATCGTGCTGAGAGGAAATTCACTGGCTTCGTCCCACTTCATTACATTCGGCAGAACCTCTTGCGCGGCAAATTCGCGCACAGTCTTCTGCAAATGCAGTTGTTCTTCGTTAAGCTGGAAATTCAAGATCGTTCTCCAAGTGAAAAGTGTCCGCAACAATCCCGTGGCGGAGTCGCAAGTTACAATTTTGGGGGATGACCGTCTATTACAACACACGAACGCGACTCCGCGAACATCCGCAGGTAACTAAAAGCCGCATGAATATTGGCTGGAATGACTGACCGGTCGGTCTAGGATTCGGCGAACAGATACGACTAGCGCTCACAGGCAGGATAAAACCTGGAGCAGTTCTATGCTCCCAAGCCACCCACTTTATAAACTTGTCATTCCGAACAGTTCTATCGTGAGGAATCTGCTGTTTGACTCGACTCTATGAACTTCTCAAATCCGTGTGCGTAGCGGCGGCTTTACTTCTGCGTCACGATCCGCACCAACTCTTCAACGCTGGGCATCTGACCAACTTTTTGATAGGAGAAAATCTCAACGCCATCGCGAAAGATATCCATCTGTCCACCACTTCCCCACGAAGTCTGCGCATTCACTCCGGGCACATTTGCAAGCGCTTTTTTCAGGCGACCTGCCTGCATCAGAATATCGAGTCAAAGCGGGCAACGCTTGATTTCAACGTTCACTGTTTCGCCTCCACGGCTAGAAATTTCTGGAATACTTCGTTCGATACCATTCGCCCACGCGTTGTAAGACGCAGAGAGTCTGCCGTCCGTTGTACCAGTCCGTCTTTGCTTAACTCTTCGATCGCGTCGGAAACTTCCCGGACCGGCGCTAGGCCGAATTCTTGAACAAGCTGCTGCAAATCTACGCCGCGCGTTAAGCGTAGTCCAAGAAAGAATGCCTCTTCCAGCGCTCCCTGTCGAGACACTTCAGTTTGGGTTAACGGAGCGTTCCCCAGAAAAGGATTCAGTTCGTCCGCCCCTGCGAATCGAACGGCGAACCTGTCAGTGTTCTTGCCCGACTTATCCGCAGTGGCTAACAGCATAGAGTGCGCATCCACGCCAAAACCAAAGTATGGCTTCCGCTCCCAATATTTCAGGTTGTGCACCGACTCGCACCCACGACGAGCGAAATTCGAGATTTCGTCCTGAAGGATTCCCGCCCGCTCCAAACGGTCACACGCTGCGACGTAAAAATCAGCGCTCAAATCATCTTCGGGCACAAAGTGCGCGTGATATTTCTGCCCACCCGCCATCAACTCCCGCCCCAGACGCGAATCCTCATCTACTTCCAGCATGTAAACGCTGACGTGCGGAACTCCGGAAGCAATTGTTTCCGAAACAGAATATTCCCAACTGTCTACCGTTTGATGCGGCAGACCGGCAATCAGATCCACGTTGATATTCTTAATCCCCGCCGACCGCAGTAACGCGATGTCCTCTGACACCTTCGTCCGCGTATGCAGCCGCCCGACCGCTGCAGCTTCCGCATCCACCCAGGACTGCACACCCAAGCTGATCCGGTTGACGCCGCAACGTAACAGCGATGCCAGCATCGCAGGGGTCAACGTCCCGGGCGCACACTCCACCGTGATTTCGGCCGCGGGATCAACCTCGAAATTCTCCCGCAATGCCTGGAACATCCGCTCCAAATCCGCAGGCTCCAAAATCGTCGGCGTGCCGCCGCCGAGATAGATCGTGTCGACCCGCCGCTCGAACCGCCCGCCCAGGGTTGCGGCCGTCTGCTCTGATAAGGCAATATCGGCGCACACACGATCGACATACCGCGAGTAGATCGCTCGCGACACAACTCCTGTGGAAAAATTGCAGTAGCTGCACTTGCTTTTGCAGAACGGGATCGAGATATAGACGCCAAGCGGCATTGCTCTCAATTATCCCACTGTCAGCGCGTCGCTACGGTTGTTGGCGGGGTTTTACATCGACATGACATGAGACGCCCCTCGCGTGGTGTAACATCTCCATTCTTTGCAACATCGCGTCGAGTTGTGCGTTACTGAACAGTGTTGGTTCCCGATCAAGACCCTATGCTGCCTCGTGTTGTGATCACTGGAATGGGTGTTGTCAGCCCGAATGGCATTGGCAAACAGGCCTTTGCGGAAGCCGTGTTGGCGGGCAAGTCGGGCGTGAAGAAAATTTCGCGTTTCGATCCCTCTTCGCTCCCCGTGCATATTGCGGGCGAGATCCCTGAGTTCGACGAGCTGGCGTGGATCGACGCGCGCGAGCGCAAGCACGTTTCCCGCGTGGTGCCGCTGGCGATTGCTGCGTGCTCGGAAGCCATCAAGGATGCGGGTCTCGACCCAGGCAAAATGTCGATGGAGGAAAAACGCGAGATTGGCATCGTGCTCGGCTCGGGCGGCGGCGCGCAGGAATTCTCGGAAGAACAGTACCGGCTCTGGCACTCCGGCAACGTCAAGCAGGTCAGCCTGTTCTGCATCCCCAGCGGAACCATGGGCACGATGTCGAGTGAAGTGCAGATGCGCTTCGGCTTTCGCGGATACAGCCACGTCATCACCACCGGCTGCACTTCCTCCACGGATGCCATGGGGTACGCGTTGCAGCACATTCAGGCTGGCATCCAGCCCATGTTCTTAGCAGGCGGCGCTGATTCCACCGTGACTCCCGGCATCATCAAGGGCTATACGCTGCTGCGTGCTTTGACCCAATCCTGGAATAACGAACCCGAGCGAGCATCGCGACCTTTTTCGGCAGACCGTGACGGCTTTGTGATCGCGGAAGGCTCGTGGATGTTTGTGCTGGAAGAATACGAACACGCGAAGGCACGCGGCGCTCGCATCTATGCCGAGGTCGCGGGCTATGCGTCCAACTGCGAAGCATTCCACCGCGTGCGCATGAGCGAAGACCCGCAGGAACCGGCGCGGGCCATCAAGCTGGCGCTGGAAGAAGCACGTTTGGCTCCCGGCGACGTTCACTACGTGAATCTCCACGGCACAGCTACGCCAATGAACGACCGCGTCGAGACGCGCGCACTCAAGATTGCTTTGGGCGAGCACGCTTACAAGACGCCGATGTCGTCGCTGAAGTCGCAGATTGGCCACGCGCAGGGCGCCTGCGGCAGCGGTGGTGTCGCCGCGACGTTGATCGCGATGGAGCGCGGCCAGTTACCTCCGACGATCAACCTCGAAGTTGCCGATCCGGATTGCGATTTGGATTACATTCCGAAAGCAGGACGCATGGCGCAGATCGACAACGCGATTTGCAACTGCGTGGGATTTGGGTCGAAGAACTCAGCGCTGGTGTTGCGGAAGATCTAGCACGTGTATGCTACACGGCAGTTGGATTTCGTCGGGCAGCCGATCCTTCAGAACTTCTTCCATGTCCTGCTTCCCGTGCAGAATAGCAATCTTGTAACGGCTTGCTCTCCGCGCAATAGACGAGGGTATAGTTCGGATACTTCGGAATTGTCCAGAAACGAACCGGGAGAGGTGTAATATCCTGCCGCCGATGTCCAAGCAGAGGATGTCCCGCGAGTCTGCGGCAAGTGGCAACGATATCTATTTCAACGCGGTCGGCAGCTTCCCTGCTATCTTCCGCGATGAACCACCAAAGGCTGTCCAAGTCTTCAATAGCCTGGGCGGTAAGCTGAAACAACGCACTCATTTTCGAGGCTTAGCTTGGTCCCTGCGCTGGCGAAGCATCTCCACTGCCGCATCCCCATCCATCACTTCGCCGCGCTCGGATTGTGCAAAACCTCGGGCAATCTTGGCGGCCACTTCTTCTCTTTGCTCGGCTAGCCAATCTTCGCTACTGAGCTGCACCCGAATGATTTCAAGCGCCTGATCGAGCACTTCGCCGGGATCATGGAACGCGCCTGAGCGGATCGCCGAATCGATCACTTGCTGGTGTTCAGGTTTGAGTTCAATGGCCATCGTCAGTTACCTCCAACCAGTTCCTCTGATGTTACACCCTTCATCCGCGCGATCAATTTACAGTTTCCACATTCTAAATTTCCACCCTCCCACCCTGTAAAGTCATCGATTCAACCCTAATCGTCCCTCATGACCGCCGAAGAAGAAGTCCCAGGAAAAGCGTATGACAGTCGCCTGATGCGGCGGCGGCTCACCTATCTTCGCCCTTACACGGTGCAGACGACGATTGCGCTGGTGGCTATCATTCTCAAGGCGCTGGCGGGCACTGGAGGAACGCAGTGCCCGCCCTTCCTTTTCCGCGCTTAGAACTGGCGGAACTTCTCACCGCTCTTCAGTACGCCGCCCGCTGTGGTTACTGTCACGTAACCGGTTTTGGCCAGCGCAGGAATCGTGGCCGTCATGAACGTATCGGACACGATGTTGAAGCTGGCCGCGACTCCGTTGAATGCAACCGCGGTTGCACTATTGAAGCCCTGGCCGAGAATGTTGACCGTGGTTCCGGCCTTGCCGGATCGGGTTTGCACGGTGACGAACGGGGCAACCGTCGTGCTCAAGGTGTAGAACGTCCCATAACCGTTCACGCCGCCCTGCTGGGTAGTGCCATAGAGGGAGCCATCGGTATGGGCCAGTGGCGGAGAGTTCGGCCCTACATCACCGTGCGGCGGTATGTTGGTGAAATTCCCGAAGACGGAGAAAACGCCCTTTGCGCCAATCTTGTAGAGTATCCCGTTGCCGTCACAGCCTCCTGAGGCGCAATCCGTGGTGACGCCGTAGAGATTGCCGTCGGTGGTCTGCGCCAGACCGTAATAGGCTATGTCTCCGCCATCAAGGGCAAGAGAGAAGGAATGGAGCGAAGTGAATTTCTTGCTCCCGGTGACCTTGAATACGGTTCCCTGGTTGTTGGCGCCTCCCAATTGGGTCGAGCCGTAGAAACTGCCGTCGGCTGCTTGAATCACGCCACTGAAAGCCGATTGTCCATCCGTGCCGTTAAAGCTGTGGAGAAGGGTCACCTTTCCGGAGGGACTCATTTTGTAGACGGTTCCATTGTTGCTGAATGCGCCGCCACCGGTCGTGGTGCCGTAGAAGTTGCCATCAATGGACAGGAACAACGGACCTGTGGGGAACGCGCCGTCGGTCGGTCCGCCAGCGAAGGTATGCAGGATGGTGAGCTTGCCCGCCGGGGTGATCTTGAAGGCTTCTCCCGGGTGGCCCGAGGTTGTGCTATTCGTGGTGCCGTAGAAGTTGCCGTCGGCACCCTGTGTCAGCGCCCCCTGAGGACTGAACCCATCTGGCCCGCTGAAGGTGTAGAGGGTCGTGAAGACCATCGTCATGGGATCGAAGCTCCAAACGGTTCCGACCCCGCCGTTACCGCCCTGGGAAACGCCGTAGAGTTTTCCGTCACGCCCCAATGTCACTCCTGGAAAGCCGCTCTGGTTCGGGCCAAAATCGTACAACAGCGATATCGATCCCGCCGGTGTGACCTTCCAGATGGTGTTGCTGAACGAGCTAGTGCCATAGATGTCCCCGTCCCTGCCTTGGGCGAGGCTGCCGGAAGGGAAGCCGGGATTGCCGTTGTTACCGGCGAAACTGACAACCGTGTTGATGGTTTGACCGGTGGCAGCAGTAGCGCCCACGCTTGCGTCTTGCGCGAACAGAGCTGGGCAGCTAAGGGCCAGGATGCAAATGGATCGTAAAACTTTCTTCATGACTGCTTCTCCTTGAGAGTCGGTGGATGTCTTGTAGTTGTTGGGTGCGGTGTTGGGGGCGCTCAGCACGAGTGTGACTTTAGCAGCGCAACGGAATTGCCCTCGATGCTTTGACGGTAGATCGGACGTGGAAAAATTCTCCTAAGATGATTAGTTGCAATGGCTTGCGGCACACCAGCTATCGGCCATCCGGCGCTTGGGGAAAGCGCGACAGACCGCTGGAAAGCGACTACGACTGCGGGTATACTCAGGGAGCGGCTCCCCCCGCACAAGAGACACAACCGGGCAAAACCGGACATTGGATCGATATCTGCACGAAATTGGGTGTATGACTGGGATTGACGCGGGGAAGAGCGCAGGACGGCTGGAATCGTGGAAGGAAATCGCGAGTTTTTTTGAGCGCGATGAGAAGACGGTTCGTCGCTGGGAAAAAGACCTAGGACTCCCGGTTCACCGCCTCCCCGGCCTGTCGAAAGGCCGCGTTTACGCCTTTCCGGAAGAGTTGAGCACCTGGTCCAAGCGACCGCGTGGGACGGAAGCAGAAATTGCTGTCGCGCCTGCTGTGGAATCGACGGAACTACCGCTCCCGGCACCCATTAACATTCCCTTCCTGGTTCCTCCTCTAACAGCAGTGAAGCCCGCCAATCGCGCCCTCTATTTTGCGCTGCTGGCACCGGTGATTATTCTCGGGTTGGCTGGAGTGGGCTTTCGGCTGCACAATCGCGGATTCTCCCGTGCCTTTTTCCGAACTGTGAGCGCGAATGAGGCCGCCCACCATCCCAATCCCGAGGCCGAACGGCTTTACCTGGAAGGGCGCTATTACTGGAACGAGCGCACGGCGGAGGGGTTTACCCGGGCTCTCGATGACTTCACGCAAGCCATTGTTGTAGATCCCAACTATGCCAAGGCCTACGCTGGCCTCGCCGACACCTACAGTCTGACTCGGGAATACACGGCCATGCCAGAAGAGGATGCTTTCCCTCGCGCCTATACGGCAGCCAGCAAAGCGGTGGCGCTGGATCCGAATTTGTCCGAGGCACACCGCGCACTAGCCTTCCCGACTTATTGGTGGAAACGTGATATTGCGGCGGCGGACCGTGAGTTTGAGCGTGCGATTGCGCTCAACCCCGATGACGGACTCGCGCATCTCTGGTACGCCAACGAACTGACCCATAGCGGCAGGCAAGCGCACGCTCTGGCGGAAATCAATCGCGCCCAGGAACTGGACCCTTCGTCGTCGTCGGTGCGCGCAGATAAGGGCAGGCTCCTTTATGCAGCCGGGAAAAAGGAGGAGGCCATCGCTCTGCTGCGGCAGATGAAGAAGAACGAACCGGCGTTTGTCTCTCCCCACCGCTACTTGTCACAGATTTATTTCGAGGAAGCGGACTATCGGGAATATCTGCTGGAAGCGCGGGAAACCGCCCGTCTCGTCCATCGCCCCGATGATTTGGAATTGGTGGAAGCGGAAGAGAAGGGATTTGCCCGAGATGGAACGCGCGGATTTTTCGAGGGCATGCTTAGCGTGCAAAAGAAGCTCTACGCGAAAGAAAAAATGCCGGCATATGCTTTGGCGCAGACCTCAGCGATGCTAGGCAACAAGACGGAAGCGCTGCAATATCTGCAAACATCGCGAGCGCGCCACGAAACCGTGATCGGTGGCTTGGGAACAGATATGACCCTGCGCAGCCTGCATAGCGATCCCGGGTACCAGCAACTAGTGGCGGAAGTGGGGTTTCCGAAGTTGCACTAGGTTATTGGCATTTTCCATTGGACCACGGCCCCATTCCCCGCAATCGTTAAGAGTCCTTGTCCGTGTGTGCGCCCTTAGCCCCTGTAAAATCATCTAACCAGATCAATGTCCGCCGAAGAAGAAGTCCTCGGGAAAGCCTACGACAGTCGCCTGATGCGACGGCTGCTCACCTACCTGCGCCCTTACAAGGTGCAGACGGGGATTGCGCTGGCGGCCATTATTCTCAAGGCTCTGGCGGACACCTTGGGACCCTACCTGACCAAGGTTGCCATCGATAAATATCTGGTGCGCACGCCCGCGTCGGCGGGGATGCTGGATCGGTTCCTCAGCCCGATTCCTCTGACGGGCATTGCACAAGTTGCGGCGCTCTATGTGGGCATGATTTCGTTCAGTTTCATTCTGGAGTTCGGCCAGACTTACTTCATGCAGTGGACTGGCCAGAAGGTCATGTTCGATCTGCGCAGCCAAATTTTTCGTCATCTGCAGAATATGCACATCGGCTTCTACGACAAGAACCCAGTGGGAAGGCTGGTGACACGGGTGACGACCGACGTCGATGCGCTGAACGAAATGTTCACGGCGGGCGTGGTTTCAATCTTCGAGGACGTTTTCGTTCTGGCCGGCATCATCGCCATTATGTGCAAGATGAACTGGCGGCTGGCGCTGATTACATTCGCCGTGCTCCCGCTGATCGCTTACGCGACGAATGTTTTTCGCCACAAGGTGCGTGATTCTTATCGACGGATTCGTACCGCCATCGCGAAAATCAATTCGCACCTGCAGGAACACATCAGCGGCATGGTGGTTCTGCAGCTGTTCAATCGCGAGAAGCGTGCTTATGACAAATTTTCCGAAGTCAACTACGCGCACATGGACGCCTACAAAGACGCGATTATGGCGCACGCCGTCTACTATCCCGTGGTGGAAGTCTTGTCGGCGGTAGCCATCGCGGGGGTGATCTGGTTTGGCGGGCATGATGTTCTAGCTGGCATTACGACTTTGGGCGTGCTGGTTGCGTTCATGCAGTATGCGCAACGCTTCTTCCGTCCTATTCAGGACTTGAGCGAGAAGTACAACATCCTGCAGTCGGCGATGGCGTCGGCGGAGCGGGTTTTCAAGTTGCTGGACACGCCAGCGGAAATTCTTTCTCCTGCCGTCACCAAGGCGCCAAAGGGACCTGGTTGTATTGAGTTTGACCACGTCTGGTTCTCTTACCGGCACGTCGGGATTAACGACGAAGCTGCGGATTGGGTTCTCCGCGATGTCAGTTTTGCCATCGAACCGGGAACGACGGCGGCATTCGTCGGGCACACCGGAGCCGGCAAGACGACCATCATCTCTTTGCTGCTGCGCTTCTACGACGTGCAGAAGGGCTCCATCCGGATCGACGGCGTCGATATCCGCGAGATGGATTTGACCGACCTCCGACGACGTTTTGGGGTTGTCCTGCAGGATCCATTTCTGTTTTCCGGAACCGTCGCGCAAAATATTCGACTCGGCTCCGAGTGGATTACCGATGCTGCCCTCGAACAGGCTGCCGAGGAAGTCAACGTTGCCGACTTTATTCGGACGTTGCCCGACGGCTTCAGCGAAAAAGTGCGAGAACGCGGCAGCACGCTGTCCACGGGGCAAAAACAGCTCATTTCGTTCGCACGTGCGCTGGCGCACAATCCGCAAATTCTCGTGCTGGACGAGGCTACGTCTTCCGTCGACACCGAAACGGAGTTCAAGGTTCGCGAGGCGCTGACCCGCATGGTGGAAGGCCGTACTTCGCTGGTCATCGCGCATCGCCTCTCCACCATTCAGCGCGCGGATACGATCATCGTGATGCACAAGGGGCAGGTGCGCGAAATGGGATCGCATCAGGAGTTGCTCACGCATCGCGGCGTGTACTGGAAGCTCTACCAGTTGCAATATAAAGATCAGGAACTGCCTTCCGCGTCTCGTGACACAGCCGTGGGCAACACGAGCTCTGAAGAGGTTGCCCCGCAAGTCATCGCCGGAACCACCGATTGAAAGTACACTACCTGAGAATGTTCCCGGGCCAGATCAAGAAACCGAATCTTCTCCTTCTCGCTGGTCTGCTGTTAGCGACCGGCGCGGTGTTGGCAACCGGCGTGGCGGCGCAGTCGCACCCGAAACCAAAGGCGGCGACGACGACTCCGACGTTTGAAACCACAGCGCCGAATTACGTGTATCCGCAAACCATCGGGTCGATGCTGGAGTTCGATACCAAGAACGCCGCCCTGGTCCTGTTTGACTCTGCTGGGAAACCGGCGACAACCGCGAAGCTGTTGAATGGTGTTTTCGAAGACCATCAGAAGGACGGCGGTTACACCAACATTCGCTTCAACGATTATCAGTATTTCGAGTACTTCAACGAGCAACCGAACCACGCGCTGGCTTCGATTGTCTGGTCGACCACTGGGCCCTCCGGCACGTCCTCCGTCGGCCTGCTGCAGGTGTTCGAGGTGCGGGACGGCCACCCGGTAGCAACGCAACAGATTCGATTCAACCGCATGGGAGAAGGCGTTGGCGTGACCTTCAACGCGGAAACTCTCTCCCTGACGGTGCGCGGCATTCACGGATGGGAGCGCGGCGGCGCGGATATCGATATAGGCAAGTTTCGGTGGGACGGCAAGAAGTTCGTGCTGCAGAACGCCGCGGCGCGCAAATAGGTATCCATCAACGCGTCCACCATGCGTGACCGCTACAATACCCCAGTGCGAATTTTGATCTCGGCGGGCGAAGCTTCGGGCGAAATGTATGGCGCGCAGTTGATGGAAGCCCTGCGCCGGCACAATCCGTCGAATTCGCCTCTGGAGTTTTTCGGAGTCGGCGGAGACCGCATGCGCGCCGCCGGGTGCGAAACTGTGGTCGACGCCAAGGATCTCGCTGTGGTTGGCATCACGGAGATCCTGAGCCATTTGCCGAAAATTTGGGGGCTGTTCCGCAAACTCATCGCGGAAGCAGACCGGCGGCGTCCTGATCTGGCGATTGTGATTGACGCGCCGGCGTTCAACTGGCGAGTCGCGCGGGCGATGCGGAAACGGGGCATCCCCGTCGTCTATTACGTGTGCCCGCAATTTTGGGCGTGGCGTCAAGAGCGGGTGCGGCTTCTGCGGGACAATGTTACGAAGGCCTTGGCGATATTTCCATTCGAAGAACAATTTTTCCGCGAACGCGGCGTAGACACGACGTTTGTGGGCCATCCGCTAGCGGGACTGCCGCGACCGACCGTTTCGCGGGAAGACTTCGCGAAACAATATCAAATCGATCAAGCCAAGCCATGGATCACGCTCATGCCGGGCAGTCGGCGCAAGGAAGTTGCCATGAACCTGCCCACAATTGTGGAAGCCGCGTCGAGGCTCGGGCCGGAGTACGAGTATTTGCTGCCGGTCGCCCCAACGTTGGATTCGCAATTTTTGCGAGAGCGCCTGGATGAGACGGGAAACCTGCACCTAGTCCCCGAGTCTCTCCCAGCCCTGCATCACTCGCGAGCCGCCATAGTGGCCAGCGGGACGGCGACGGTGGAGGCCGCGTTGATGAATACGCCGTTCGTGATGGTGTACCGGGTTTCGCCGCTGACCTATGCGCTGGGGCGCTCGCGGATCAAGGTTCCGTTTTTCGCCATGGTGAATCTCATCGCCGGAGAGAAAGTGGTTCCAGAACTTGTGCAGGACGACTTTACGGCTGAAAACGTGGTCCATCATCTGCGCCCACTGCTCCTGGAAGGGCCGCCAAGGGACAATATGCTGGGCGGCTTGCGGCGGGTTCGCGGGATGCTGAATGGGGCCGAGGGGGCCGTTCCTGCCCCCGAACGGGCGGCGGGGATCATCTGGTCTCTGCTTACCCCCGGCGGGGCAAGATAGCCAACCGGATCCGCTGGACGGACCAAGCCCCGTCTCGACACAATCCCCTTAACCCCATGTTTTCTACACTTTCCTTGTGTTCAACACATCTTTTGCGCCACAATCTTCATCAGAGCTATTTTGGGGATTTCCGAGGAGACTTTCACCGCATGTTCCACGCTCGACCGCGCCGTCAGATCTTTGTCACTTTTTTCGCGCTGATCGCGATTGCCGCTGCCAGCTTTGTGACGTTTTCCGTCCGAGCCGCGGAGAAGGCTCGCCTGCGGGTGGAGAACTACGACATTGACGCGGATCTGAACCCTCGCGCCCACACGCTGACCGCCAAGGCCAAAGTGCGCTTTACCGCGCTGGACGATCTCAGCGCCGCTACTTTTGAGCTGCACAATGCACTGCGCCCGACGAAGGTCACCGATGAAGCGGGCCAGACCCTGCAGGTTGAGCGTATTTCGCAAGACAACGCGATTCGTGTTTCGCTTCCCGCCGGACTCGCCAAGAACGCCACCACAACACTGAATTTCGAGTACACCGGCACGCTGGACTCTGCGGACGATAGCCCTGTTCCGGGCGTCAAGCTGGCCTCCATCGGTGAAGACACTTCATATCTGCTTTACGCCGGCCGCTGGTTCCCGGTGAGCGGCTATGGCATCAACCGTTTTACCGCCACAATTCGTGTCACGGTGCCAGCGCACATGCTGGTGATTGGTAGCGGGACTTCCACGCCGCCAACTCCGAGCGCTGCAGCGCAGCCTGCTGCGAAGACTGCGGAGGCCCCTCCGGCACCGCCAGCGCTGAAGCGAACGCCTCGCGGCGTAAAGAGCGCACAGTCGGGCATCACGCCACCTAGGGTCGATCGGCCGTCAACGGCTCCGCCTGCCTCCGCTAAGAAAGCACCCAAGAAGATTGAGCCGGCAGCGGCACCTTCCGCCGCGGAAGCGCCAGTCGGCCCGCGTAAGACTTGGACTTTCATATGGGATAAGCCAAGCTTCCCTGGCACGATCATCGCGGGCATTTTCACTGAAAGCAAGCCGGCGGAAGCTGGCGCCAACATCAAGGTCTATTTCAAGCCAACGAAAAAAGCTTACGTCAATGCCTACGGCGAAACTGCCGGCAAGGAATTTCTCTACTTCACGGACCTGTACGGCGCTTCGCTTTCTCCAAATCTGAAATTGGTAGAGCTGCCCGATGACACGGTGCCGTCCGCCTGGGCGCCGGAAATCGCCGCTATCTCAAGCCGCGCCATCAGCGATAAGACGAACTACCGCCTGCTCGCCAACACGATTTCCCACCAGTGGTGGGGAACGATCGTGAGCCCTGCTACGCATGACGATTGGTGGCTGGTGGATGGTTTTGCCCGCTTCTCCGAGGCTCGCTATGTGGAGAACGCGGTCGGCCAGAGCGGCTACGACGAAGTGGCGAAAGATATGGCGGTCGGATCGCTGGCCTACGACACGGTTCCGCTGTCCAGCCTGGGGAAGCTCGATCCGTTCTCGCCGGAGTTTCAGTCGCTGGCCACGGATAAAGGCGCGGCAATTTTGCACATGCTGCGGTACGTCATGGGCGAGGAGAAATTCGACAACACCATGCGCGGCTTCGCGCTCAAACGCGCACTGCAGCCCTCCACCGGAGAGGATTTCCGCAAAGAAGCGGAAGCGCACGAAGGCTCTTCCTTGATCTGGTTTTTTTCGCAATGGCTCGATTCAACGGGAGCACCGGAGTTCAAAAGCAAGTACACCGTCTATCGGCTGGGCAGCAACAAGGGCTTTCGCACGGTTGGCGAGATCAACCAGGATCTCGATCTGTTCCGGATGCCGGTCGAGCTAAGAATCGATACGGACGGAAAGACCGAGCAGCGCACGATCCAAGTCGTAGGCACCAACTCGCCATTTACGGTAGAGACGTTCGGTCGGCCTCGGCGCATTGTCGTCGATCCCGACGATCACGTGCTGAAGAATTCGCCGGATCTCCGGCTCAGAACTGCCATCCTGCGCGGCCAGCAAATGGTGCAACAGGGCGACTTGACTGAGGCGTTGAAAGAATTCCAGAAAGCGCTGGATGCCAACAAGAACAGCTCGCTGGCACACTACCGAGTAGCCGAAGTCTTCTTCCAGCAGCGGAACTATCAGGCCGCGGCGAATGCCTATCGCGAGTCCTTGAATGGAGACGGCGAACCGCGCTGGACGGAAGTGTGGTCGCACGTGCAGCTGGGCAAAATCTTCGATGTAACCGGACAGCGCGAGCGTGCTACCAACGAATACCGCCACGCTCTTGAAACCAACGACAACACAGAGGGCGCACAGGACGAGGCCCGCAAGTTCCTGAAACAGCCCTTTGAAAAAGCGAAGGCCAGCCCAGGGAATTAACAGTGTGACCCCGCCCATCGGTTGGAGATGATAGCTTTGTAATCGGATCATGCCCCGACCGTCTCGCTTCTGGCACCCGCCCCTGTGGAAGTGGCTTGTATTTCTTGCACTGCTGACAGCCTCCGCCCTTTTGTTCCCACGAAAGCCACCCGCAATCAAGGTCGAGCTGCTCCCCTTCAGCACCTCGCCTCCAGGGTGGGACGGCTCTTACCCTTACCTCGTGATCTCGCTTGATACTCCGAAACCGAATCAGGTGCGGTTCACGAGTTCCATTTCTTATCTTCGACCCACCACACGGCACGACGCGCCCGTCAACCAGTTCCAGGTTGATCTGCACAACGGAATGTTTGTGCTTCGGCAAACCGATCTGTTCGTTGCAGACATAATGCCTCTAGCGCTCACGAGAACTTACCGCCCCTGGGATAGCCACAGCAGAGCATTCGGCGCTGGAGCGAATCCGTACGACATTTGTCCGACAGGAACCAGATTTCCCTATACCTACGAGAATCTCAACCTCGAAGACGGGCGCGCAATTTACTTCCCTCGCATTTCCAAAGGAACCGGATTCGCCGATGCTGTGTTCCGCCACGAAGGCACAGCCTCAGAGTTTTATGGAGCGCAGGACGCATGGAATGGCAACGGCTGGACGCTCAAATTTCAAGATGGCCGCCAATTCATATTTCCAGAAGCGTACTTCGCCAAAAGTTATGCACAAGGTGCTCCGACGGAAATGAAAGACTCTGCCGGCAATCGTATCCAACTGAAGCGAGACAAAGTCCGCAATCTGCAGCAGTTGATTCCACCCTCCGGCCACAAGATGACGTTCAGGTACGACAGTTCGGACCGGATCATTGAAGCGAGCGATGAAGCTCATGTTCGGCGTTACACGTACGACTTCGGCCATCTACAAACTGTTTCGGATGATCTGAGTGTGCTCTATCGATTTGACTATGAACCTCTTCTCCATGATCGTGGATACGACCCCTACCTCATGACCAGCATCAAGGATGGAAGCGGCCGAGAACTCCTGAGAAACTGGTATGACCGGGGAGGGCGGGTCTCGAAACAGAAGCTCGCCGATGGAAGGGTTTTTCAGTACGACTATCTTCTGGACAAGAAGCACAATGTTACGGCAACGACCGTGATTCTACCCGGCGGAAAAATCGAGACGTTCCAGTTCAACGATGGAGTTCCAGTTCTGAAGAAATAGCAATCCGCCAAGAGCGCCCCTAGGTCCGGCCTTTCCAGTGCGCCTACACAGGTCCTTTCAAATATCGAAAAATATCTTGACTTAAGAACGTTCCGCTCCGAGAATTGTTGCAGGTGATAGTAAGGCCTTGCTATCACGCTATCAAGGCTCCTTGCCGCGATGCAGTCTACGCACGGCAAAAAAGCCGCAAAATGTGCCGGACGCGCAACCCGCCTTTGTAAGTCCCGGTAGCAAGGGGACTTAGCCAGCTAACCGCGCAGCCGGGCAGCCAAAAAGGAATCACAC
>Ga0209068_10000160_pt1 | contig 40835 bp, 34 predicted proteins | sample ColStrG_CSR_2012_FD_187200 | JGI IMG/M metagenome (GOLD analysis project Ga0209068, IMG submission 187200) | Freshwater sediment microbial communities in response to fracking from Pennsylvania, USA - Cold Stream Run_MetaG_CSR_2012 (SPAdes)... | ecosystem: Environmental > Aquatic > Freshwater >...
GTGATGGAGAACTTCGTCCCCTTGCCCTGTTCGCTCTCAGCGCGGATATCGCCGTTATGCTTCATTATAATATTGAAGACGATAGCGAGGCCGAGGCCCGTACCCTTATCTTTTGTCGTAAAGAACGGTTCAAAGATCTTTTCAAGAGCAGCCGGAGGAATGCCCTTGCCCGTATCGCTGATCCGAATTAATACGAATTCCCCGTGCGACTCTATCTGCGCCTTCAGCTCTCCTGTTCCCGACATCGCCTCGACTGCATTGTGAAAAATATTTATGAAGACCTGCTCCAACTGGTCCGGGTCCGCCGGCACAACAACTTCCTCGCGATCTGACTCCAGGGAGAACCGGACTCCTTGAACGTTCATCGAGTTGCCGACCGCTTTATACACCTTTGCCACTATACCTTTCAACTCGATCGTTCTGAACTCCGGTGCCCTGCCTCTCGCAAATTCGAGGAGGTCACCGACGATATGCTTGACCCGCGTTGTCTGGGCGGTGATGTCTTCAACGATCTCTTGTACGGAGAGAGAAGAATGCGTTCCCAGTTCCCGTTTCAGTACCTGGACGGACAGATATATATTATTGAGGGGATTATTCAGTTCATGCGCGACCCCCGCCGCCAGGGTCCCGATGGCGGCAAGTTTTTTGCTCTGGAGCAGCTCCGAGTTCTTTCTGTTCAGTTCCTCTTCCCGATAGGCGAGCTTTCCTTCCATGTCGTTGAACTCCCGGATCAGCATCCCGACCTCGTCATTGTCCCATTTCCCCATCGGGATCTCGATCCGCGGAAAGTGGCCCGTACCCGTCCGTTCGACAATGTTGATGAGCAGCTTCAGCCGGTTCACCACGTTTCTGTTGATCAGAGAAAGCGCCACGATGCCGCCGATGAAAAACAGCAGCAGGAAAACGATCAACTCCACCTGCGAGGTCCGGATAAGGTTATCCACGTTTCCCCGCGCGACCTTGTCGATCTCCCGCGAAGCGGATATGAGGTCCTCGCCGGTCTTTCTGAGCAGAATGATCTCCGCGTCGAGTTGGCCGAGATTTTTTATGAGCGGATGTTTGCGAGGCAGCGAGAATGCCCTTTCCAGGAGCTGCGCGGAGACCAGGGGCTGTTCGTAGAATGAAGCTTCGATGAGCGGAAAAAAACTCGCAAGGCCCTGATGGGACTTCCGTTCTTGCTTGAACTCTTTCAATACAGCGCCCAGAAGCCGCTTGATGCTCTCCAGCCTTGCGCCATAGTCGTTCACGAGGCCTTCGACGCTTCTCAGTTCGCCCGACTTTTCGAGCACGGCATTCTCGCTCAACAGGTCGTTCAACTCGCCGATGTATTTTTGGATGGACGCCAACTCCTCTTTTGCCTGGATCGGGTACAGGAAAAAATTCTTCTCGTGTCTCCTGATCTGCAGGGATTTGCTTCGTATCGTATCCGCAACCTCAAGATATCGTACTTCTCTCTTTACCTCGATGAAGTTGATGAATTCGAACACCGAAAGAATAGCGATGATGGAGACGCTGATGAGAAATATGAGCGCTATTTTTTTCTTGAGCGACATAGGGCTTCCTTCTGGGATACCTTAGCATATTTTCGCTTTGGCACGCAACCCAAAAGAAAAGGCCGAAGGAATTTCATCTTCCTTCAGCCTGTAAGGGACCAAAGAGGAGTTGCTACGATTTCACCACCAATACCGGGCAGGGCGCATGTCCGATGACCTTTTCGGTGACGCTGCCCATGAGGAGCCGGCGAAGCCCTGTCCTGCCGTAGGAGCCCACGACGATCATGCTCGCATCCTGCTCCTTCGCAAGATTCGTAATTGCTTCATAGGCCTCGGCTTCCTTGACAAAGGTTTCCGCTTTCACGCCCACGGCCTCCGCCCGTTTCTTCACATCCGCCACAAACCCCTTTGCTTTTGCGACCATCTTCTCAACTGCCTCCGGGGCTTCGGCATGGAACTCCGCGGGAACGTCCACCACGGAGATGACTTTTAATTCCCCGCCGTATGATGCGGCAAAAGAAATAGCGCGCTCGGCCGCGAGCGCGCTGTACTTTGATCCGTCGGTAGCAAGAACGATCTTCTTCCACCCCACCGTTGTTTTCTCCGGGACCACCAGCACGTCCCGCTGGGAGAAGCCGATGACCCGGGCGGTCACGCTGCCGACCAGCACGCGCTGGATGCGGCCCAACCCGCGCCTGCCCATGACGATGATATTGCAATTTTCGGCGTCGGCTAAATCTACGATGCGTTCGTAGATTTCCCCTTCTTCGCACACCGTCTTAACGAGCATCCGCTCGGTCTTGGCTATCTTTTCGGCTTCCGCAATCGCGTCGTCGCAGGGCTTTCTGAGCGTGGCCCTGATGTCCTTGACGCCGACGGTCTCGACCTCGCCTTCGTAGGGCGGGATGACGGACGTCACCGTTATCCAGCACTTCTCGTCATTAGCGAGTCTGAATGCCTGGAGCAGGGCGTTTTTGCCCGATTCCGACCCGTCTACCGCGACAAGAATTTTTCTATATTTCCCCATGCTCTAACACTCTGGACGGTTGGTGCAGCTGCGCTTCCCGCCGCTGCTCTGCCCGCCGACCGGACCACATGGCGCTCATGACGATGAACGCACCGAGCAACAATGCAAAAATCATGATCCCGAAGCTGGTCGTCTTCAATACCGATACCGTGCTCCCGTCCAGCTTGTCGATCAGCCCAAGCTGGGCCAGGTAAACAGGGACCATCAGGCCGCGGCTGAATAAAACAATGACCATGATAACACCCATCACAACCTTGATCATGAAGGGTTTTACATAGGTGGTGCCGATTGCGCCGAGCTGAATGCCGAAAAGCGACCCTGCGAGAATGATCATGGCAAGACGGATGTCCACGAGACCGGAGAGGGCGAACTTGAAGCTGCCGCCCAACCCCATCACAAAGGCGATCACAAGCTCAGTGGCCGAGGCCATAAGACTCGGCGCGCCGAGCACATAGATCATGGACGGGACGCCGATAAATCCTCCCACCGCGATCGTTGCCGCGAGCATGCCCGTGGCAAAACCGAGGGGGATAGTGAAGAGAATGGATATGCGGGCGTTCAAGCTCTTGAAATAGACCATGGTGCCGGGGATCTTGATGGTCCGCACCCATAGCGGCAGAAGCCCCATCTTTTCCTCAGCGTCGGCATTGCCCGCGAAATACGTTTTCCAGGCATCGCGGAGAACGAACCCGCCAACCAGGGCCAGGATCACGACAAATGCCACGCTCACATAGAGGTTCGATCCGGCGTCGCCGAAAGCCTTTTTAATGGATTCCTGGATGTGCGCTCCATAAAGAACGCCTGCCTCGGCCGAGATGCCGAGGACGATGCCGAGCTTCACGTCCACCTGGCCGTACTTGGCCCGCTTGATCGCGCCCACCAGGGCTTTGGGGAACTTGTGGCACATATTGCTTGCCACTGCCACGAGCCCGGGAACACCGAGGCTCATCATGGCAGGAGTCAGCACGAAAGCGCCGCCGGAGCCGATGAACCCGCTCACAAGACCGCCGACAAAACCGACTCCAAATAGGTAGATAATGGTAAGGGCATCAAGATTTATAAAGTTCGCCGCAATGTCCATGTTAGTTTCCCTCCTTCTTTTTCCTCGCGGCCTCAATACCGAGGACGGTCCAGAAATTACCGGTAAAAGAGCCATGGATAACCGAGAATGCAAAAGCCGTTATGATCGGCAAGAAGGCATACATGCCGCCTTTTCCGAACATACTCAGCACCAGGTCCTGATTGGACAAAAGCGCAGTGTACAGGGCAATCGAGATGATCCCCATTACGAACAACCTACCGACCGGTTTCTTTCGTGTTGTGCTCTGTGCCATGTTGACTCCCCCTTTTTATTTTTAGACGGCATGCGAGGACCGAAATCTCGGTCTTGCAACCCATAATCGCGAGTCTGTACAGCCTGGCTACTAAGTATGCTATGTCCCCGCCTCGCCCATGACCACGACGAGCGGGCACTTCAGCTTCTGCCTTAATTCGGAAAGCCACGTGTCTTTTTTGCCTGCATCCGCATCCAAGCTCTGCGGCGGTTCGACCACGGCAAAGAGGATATCCTTTTCCTGGTTTGTGTAATCGATAGTCGCCTGCCTGAGCCCGCCCGTTCGATGCACCACATGGTACGGGACCCCTGTTGCATTCAGTTCCGTTTCGAGCCGGCGGAGCTGTTGATCGCCTGCGCTCCGCGGGCCGTCCTGCGCGGCAACGTACAGGATATCGAGTCGAGCGCCGACGCGTTGGGAAAGATTCATGGCGTACTTCAAGGTGTTAAGATCGATCCATCCCGCTTTGAAGGCCAGCAAAACTCTCCGCCCGTCCTTCAGAAATGACCGCGCTGCTTCACACTCCCCTGCCTCGGCGAACGATGCGGCAGCCAGCAGGTTTTCAACGTTTTTGAGCATCTTCTTTATTTTCATGGCAACCATGGCATGTTCCTATCTAATCTATAAAATGTTTACCGCATGAAGCCTTCGCACTCGCGTAGAAGCGCTCATTCGGCGCGCAGCTCTATCCGGGGAGCCGGCCTTTTATGATTCCGGGAAGAGGGACGGTCGGTCTTTCTCGGCTTGTCTTCATTCATGATCTGCCGTGCCGTTTCGAACTCTCCCGCTTCTGAAAATGCTGCGGCTGCCATTATGGTCTCGAGTTTTTTAAACAATGTTTTCAACATGGCATTTTCCTTTCGTTACTCTTTACGAATCATTGCTACGCACCTTTCAACTGCTATTTATATTTCAACTCTTGTGCCAAAGCAAAATATCCATGTAACTGCATGAAATTATGATAGTATTCAATCATGGGTCATGGAGAGGAACTTTGAGACATTGTTTTACAATGCAACGGTCGTTCATGGTTGTGGACTTACTCGTTGAATTTATAAGAACTATTTACCTGTTGCAGTTATAATAGAGATGTTGTAAAATGCAACCATTCAATATTTTTTGAGGGAAAAATGAAATTCTTTAAAAGATCTGAGGACAACCCGCAGGAAATTATTACTGATGAGCTGCGCCGGAAAATAGATGCGGCAAAAATGCCCGCACCCGTGCAAAAGATCGCTGAGCAGGAACTCGACCTGTTGGAAAAGATCAGCCCATCGACCGGGGAATATACCATCGGTCTTACGTATATCGACTATCTCGTCACGCTTCCCTGGAACAAAAAAACCGAAGACAATCTCGATCTCGGCCACGCCGAACAAATACTGCATGACGACCATTACGGTCTGGACAAAACAAAGGAACGGCTCCTGGAGCACCTCGCGGTGAACGTCCTGAGGAGCAGCAGGAAACCCCGGGTCCTGGTGGTGGATGATGAGGAAATTGCGAGAAAAAACCTGTCACACGTGCTCGAAAAAGACAACTATTCGGTCGTGACCGCGCCAAACGGTCGTGAAGCGCTCAAAGAACTGGATGCAACGGTATTCGACGTCGTCATAACCGACCTGAAAATGAGTTCCGTCGACGGCATGGAACTCCTCGAAAAAACACGGCAGCAGCACCCCGACACCAAGGTGATCATTGTAACGGGATATGCGACAATCCCCTCGGCGATCGAAGCCATGAAGAAAGGGACCTTCTCGTACATCACAAAACCGTTCAAGCTCGACGAAGTCCGCGCAGCGGTTAAAGAAGCGGTCGAGAGCAATTCCTCGCTCGGCAACACGAAGGGCTCGGTGCTCTGCTTTGCCGGCCCTCCCGGCACAGGCAAAACGTCTCTCGGCAGGTCCATCGCCCGGGCGCTGGGAAGAAAATTCACCCGGATTTCGCTCGGGGGAATGAAAGACGAGGCCGAGATCCGCGGCCACCGGAGGACGTACGTCGGGGCCAAGCCCGGCCGGATCATCGAGGAAATCCGCAGGGTGGAGTCTTCCAACCCGGTCATCATGCTGGACGAACTGGACAAGATCCCGCAGATGCTGGACTTCAAGGGCGACCCGGCGTCGGCCCTTTTGGAAGTCCTTGATCCGGAGCAGAACCACAGCTTCGTCGACCGGTACCTTGATGTCCCCTTCGACCTCTCGAGCGTGATGTTCATTCTCACCGCAAACGTTCTCGAGAACATACCGGAGCCGCTCAGGGACCGCATGGAGATCATCCCTTTTTCCAGTTATACGCACGAAGAAAAACGGCGTGTTGCCTTTCAATTCCTGATCCCGCGCCAGGTCAAGGAAAAAGGCCTCGCCGACGCTCCCCCGATCTTTACCTCCGAGACCGTGGACCAGATCATTCAGGACTATACGCGGGAAGCGGGCATTCGGAGCCTTGAACGGATCATCGCCACGATTTGCAGGAAGATCGCGAAGGAATGCGTGGTCAGCCATGAGAACACCTGCAACAAGATGACGGTTACCCCCGAACTGGTGGAACGCTACCTCGGCCGCAGAAAATACCAGTTCGAAGTCGCCGATGGAAAAGACCGGATCGGCGTCGCCACCGGCCTTGTCCGGAGCGAGACCGGAGGCGACATCATATTCGTGGAAGCGGCAAAGATGAAAGGGAAGAAAGAGCTGATCATCACCGGTTCGCTCGGCGACGTGATGAGCGAATCCGCGCGAGCCGCGCTCTCCTACATCAGGAGCAATGCCGAAGCTTTCGGCATCGAGGAAGATTTTTTCGCGCATCACGACATTCACATCCATGTCCCGTCAGGCGCGATCCAAAAAGACGGCCCTTCGGCCGGCTTAACGATCCTCACGGCGCTCGTGTCCCTTTTGACCGGGAGGCCCGCCCGGAGGGACGTTGCCTTGACCGGCGAGATCACCCTGACCGGCCGGATCCTTCCCGTCGGCAATATCGAGGAAAAAATTTTAGCGGCCAAGCGCTCGAAGGTAAAGACCGTCATCGTCCCGATCAGGAACAAAGCGGACGTGGACGAGTTGCCGCCGGACGTCAGAAAGGACATCGAGATCCGCCTCGTAGACACCGTTTCCGAGGTCATGGATACCGTGCTCATATAACGCATGTTCAAATACCGGCCCAGCGTCAGACAGAAGATCACCTTCGGCTACTATGCCGTGGTCGCGATGATCGTCGGCTTCTCGATCTTCACCTTCATCGAATTACGGCTTATCGACCATCGGATCATGTCCGGCGAGGCCATCTCCGATTTTATCAACACCGCGCTCGAGATCAGGCGCTTCGAAAAAAATTACTTCCTCTACGGCAAGGACCTCGATTATCAGGAGACGGTACAGTACGTTGCGAGGGCCGAAGAAATACTGAACAGCAACCTCTCCGGATTTATCGCCGTCGCCAGCCGGGAACGGATCACGGCCCTGCAAAACGATTTGCGGACGTATGCCGAGCTGATGACACGCTATGCCGGTGAAAAACAAAAAGCGCTCCGCGGTACGGTGCGGGAAGATACGATCCGCAGGACAGGCAAGGAGATCACAACCACTGCGGAAGAAATTTCGAAAAACGAACGAAAAAACCTGCAACTCCATCTCGCCCGGTATCAGCGTCGGCTCTTTCTCTCCATCCTTATCCTCTCGCTCTTTGCCATCGCCATCGGCCAGATCCTTTCGCGCATGGTAGTGAAACCGCTGAAATCCCTTGAGCAGCGGATGGGGGTCATTGCCGCGGGGACGTTCGAACACGTGTACATCGATTCGAAGGACCGGGAGATCGTCTCGCTCACCAACGCCTTCAACAAAATGCTGAAAGAGCTGGAATGGCACGAGCGGCATCTGATCCGGTCCGAGAAGCTTGCGTCCCTCGGCACGCTCCTGTCCGGCGTGGCTCATGAACTGAACAACCCCCTGTCGAACATATCCTCATCCAACCAGATCCTTATGGAAGAGATTGACGAGGGGAAAAAAGATTACCAGAAAGAACTTATTGCCCAGATCAACGAGCAGACCGACCGGGCGCGAAACATCGTCCGATCCCTTCTCGATTTCTCGCGGGATCGGGCGTTTAAGAAAGAACCCCTGTTCTTGAAGAAACTCTTCGAAGAGACCATCCAGTTTATTAAGGGGCAGGTGCCTACGAAGATCGCGATCACCCTCTCGATTTCCGAAGACATCATGATCATCGCGGACAAGCAGCGGCTCCAGCAGGCGTTCTTGAACCTGATCAAGAACGCCGTCGAAGCTATTCCCGGGGAAGAGGGGTCGGTTACCATCAAGGCTGCTCGGTGCCGGTCCTTTGCGGGCCTCGAAGCCGAGCGGGCCCCTGTCTACCATTTCGTGGACTACCGCGGTTCGTGCGCGCTTGATGAAGACGCGGTGGACATCGAAATCCGGGATACCGGTTCCGGCATCCCGTCGGACGTTCTCCCGAAGATCTTTGACCCTTTTTTCACCACCAAGGACGTGGGAAAAGGCTCCGGCCTCGGCCTCTTCATCGTTCATGAAATCATTACACAGCACGACGGCAGCATTGCCGTGGACAGCGAGCCTGGCAAGGGTACAACGTTCTTGGTACGCTTGCCGGTGCGGGAACACGAAGAAAAAGCGTCGTAAGGAGTATCCGCATGGAGAACCACGCAAAATTACTGATCGTCGACGATGAGCGGGTAGCGCTCCGGAACCTCGAGCACGTCATGCAGAAAGAGGGCTATGACGTGACCGGCACCCAGAGCGGACCGAACGCGCTCAAGTTGATCGAGCAGCAGCAGTTCGACGTGGTGCTCACGGACCTCCGCATGGAAAAGGTCGACGGCATGCAGATTTTGAAAAAAACGCGCGAGCGCCACCCCGACACGGAGGTGATCATGATCACCGGCTACGCCACGCTCGGCTCGGCCGTCGAGACCATGAAGCACGGCGCCTTCTACTACATCTCGAAGCCTTACAAGCTCGACGAAGTACGCAAAGTCGTGCAGGAGGCCGTGCACAAGGTCAGGCTCAAGACCGAGAACAGGAATCTGCGGGAACAGCTCGAGAGCTACCAGGGCAAGGTCAAGATAATCACTCAGAACCCGACCATTCAGAAACTGCTCGAAACCAGCCGCCAGATCGCCCCCACGGACTGTAACGTCCTGATCACGGGCGAAAGCGGCACCGGCAAAGAGCTTTTTGCGCGGTTCATCCACTTGAACAGCACACGGGCGGCAGGGCAGTTCTTCGCCATAAACTGCGGGGCCTTCACCGAGGAACTCCTGTCGAATGAGCTGTTCGGCCATGAAAAAGGCGCTTTTACCGGCGCGAGCGCCGTGAAAAAAGGGCTCATTGAAACCGCGTCCGGCGGCACTCTCTTCCTCGACGAGATTACCGAGATGCCTCCCTCCATGCAGGTGAAGCTGCTCCGGGTGATCCAGGAAAAAGAGGTCATGCGCGTCGGCGGCACCGAATCGCTCAAGGTGGATGTGCGGTTCGTGGCCGCAACGAACCGGGACATACACGATTCCATGAAAACCGGCGCGTTCCGGCAGGACCTCTACTTCCGGTTAAACGTGGTCTCCCTCCGCATTCCGCCTCTCGCGGAGCGCAAGGACGATATTCCCCTGCTCTCCTATTATTTTCTGAAAAAGTACGCCATCCTCATGAAAAAAGAGGTGACCGGGATCTCCGAGGACGTGGTCGCGCTGCTTATGAACTATGACTTCCCCGGCAATGTCCGGGAGCTCGAAAACATCATCGAGCGCGGCGTGGCGATCACGAACGGCCCCATCATCGAAACAGGCCATCTTCCGGAGGACCTCCGGGAGCTCAGCATCAAGACCTTCCGGAAACAAGCAGGGAAGATACCGTCTCTGGAAATACAGGAGGAAGCCTATATCAAGTGGGTACTGGGCGAGGTAGGCGGCAACAAGACCCTGGCCGCGCAGCTCCTCGGCATCGACCGCGTCTCGCTCTGGAGAAAGCTCAAGAAGTATGGGCTGGAGGCGGAATAAGAAAAAAAACTTGCTGCATCCACCGCTCCAACGAGGTTCTGTATGTAACCTTCCATTCCTTATTTATCCGCTTTGATCACCGCTTTTAAAGGTTCAATCTTTTGTTGCGGCAGAAGGCCGCGCTATGATATAGTTGTCGCGGTATTCGAGCACGGAGCAGGAGGGCATATGGGATTGCAAAATCGCTGGCTCGGGAAAAATAGAAGATCAGGCGATGATCGTCGAAAATCAAACGATCCTGACTACACGGGTCCTGAACGGAGAAATGAGCAGGACCGGCGATTCAGAATACAACGCTCTCTCTTGATTGTCGACAGCAGCGCTACCTCGTTGTTCTACATAGGGATGCTCCTGAAAAAGCTCGAATACGCCGTCCACACGGCCATGACGGCGGAGGATGCCCTGAAAACGCTGGCTGATACTCCTCTTGACCTCGTGATCATGGAGTCGTCACTTCCCCGGATGAGCGGTATCAACATGCTCAGGCAGATGAAACAAGACCCCCGGCTCAAGACCATCCCCGTGATCTTTTACACCTCCGATAGCGATCCCGCCCTCAAAACAGCCTGCAAGGTGGCGGGATGCGCGGATTTCTTAAAAAAGCCCGTTGAACCCGACGCGCTGTACCGGTCCATCCAAGCAGCGACCGAAACAGCGCCCCGCCAAACCATTCGGATCGACACGTCTCTCAAGGTCGAGATCGGCGCGGCCCTCCCGGGCGGAGCAATGCGGTCGGAAACCGTGACGACAATATCGGGGGGCGGTGTCTATATCAAGACGCGCACGCCGGAACCGGTCGATACTGTTATGCCTCTCAAATTATATATTCGCAACAGGGAGGTCAAGGTACAGGCCGTGGTGCTTACCAGTTCATCGATAATCGAAGGGGAGCATAAAGAACCCGGCATGGCCATGAAGTTCACCAGGATCAGCCCTGAGGACAAAACGTTTGTGCAGGACTTCATTAAGGAGCAGATCACGAGGGACATATCCATACCTAAAAGATAGCGCCCTTGAGAGTGGAGCCCCCTCCGGCAGGAGCCGGGGTGTTGCAAGTCGCGGGATTCAACAAGAGAGAGACGAAGGATTTTTTTGAGGAGGTGTGGCATGGTGAAGCCGTTTACGCGTATAGCCGTCGTTGTATTTTCGCTTGTTGCCTTGATGCACCTTTTCCGTCTTTTATTTCACTGGCAAGTCATCGTGAACAACATGATCGTTCCCCAATGGGTAAGCGTGCCCGGTTTGATAATCGCGGGAGCGCTTGCGTTCATGCTTACGCGGGAAGCGAAAAAGTAAGGGAATGAGGTCTTCTTGAATGATGGATACTGATCACGGACACCGTTCTATCCTGCAAAAAATCGCCCGGCGCGCAATGCTTGAACGAGGGCTGCTGCCGGATTTTTCTCCCCAGGCCCTCGCCGAGTTAGGCAAGATCCAGGGGCCTGAAACACACGCTGAAGGCGCGGCAAGGGACTTGCGGCATCTCCTCTGGTGCTCTATCGATAATGATGATTCACGCGATCTGGACCAGCTCAGCGTTGCGGAGGCCATGCCCGACAGCAGCGTGAAAATACTTGTTGCCGTCGCGGATGTGGATGCGCTCGTCAAGAAAGACTCGGCAATAGACCAACATGCGCGCCAAAACACCACCTCTATATATACTGAAGCAAAAATATTCCCGATGCTGCCCGAGAAGCTTTCCACGGACCTGACTTCCCTCAATTTCACATCGGACCGATATGCCATGGTCGTTGAAATGGTCATCGCCGAGGACGGATCGCTCCAACAATCAGACGTGTATGGAGCCATGGTGCGCAATCAGGCAAAGCTTGCCTACAACAGCGTTGCGGCCTGGCTCGAGAAGAGCGGACCCATGCCCGCGGAGCTCGCCGCGGTTCCCGGCCTTGCAGGGAACCTGAAGCTCCAGGACCAGGCGGCGCAGCGACTCAAAACACTCCGTCACTCGCACGGCGCGCTGACCCTCGAAACCATTGAGGCGCACTCCGTGTTTGACGATGGCACATTGAAAGAGGTTGAAGCGGATAAAAAAAACAGGGCCAAGGACATTATCGAGGATTTCATGATCGCGGCCAACGGCGTTACCGCGCGGTATCTCGACGCAAAAAAACTGCCCTCGCTCAGAAGGGTGGTGCGAACGCCGAAACGCTGGGACCGTATCATGGAACTTGCAGCAGATCACCGCTTTAAACTTCCGGTAACGCCTGATGCTGTTGCCCTGGAACAGTTCCTGAACACTGCGAAAGTTGCCGACCCGATCCGGTTTCCCGATCTTTCCCTGGCCATCATCAAATTATTGGGCAAGGGCGAATACGTCGCCGATTTTCCGGGTGTAAAACCTGACGGTCACTTTGGACTTGCGGTCAGTGATTACAGCCATTCCACTGCGCCGAACCGGCGTTATCCGGATATCATCACACAGCGGCTTTTGAAAGCGGCGCTGAATGGTCATCCCGTACCCTATAAGGACGATGAACTTGAGGATTTGGCAAAACACTGTACGGAAAAAGAAGATGATGCCAAAAAGGTGGAGCGGCAGGTCAGAAAATCCGCGGCTGCCTTGCTGCTGGAACACAGGGTCGGCGATCAGTTCGACGCCATCGTGACCGGCGCGGCGGACAAAGGCACTTGGGTCCGTCTTCTGAATCCGCCCATTGAAGGAAGACTGTCGCGCGGTTTTGAAGGAATGGATGTGGGCCACCGCTTGCGCGTGGAGCTGATCAGCACGGACGTGGAGCGCGGGTATATCGACTTTAAGAGAGTGCTTTAAGACAAAAAACACGCTGCGAATCCCGGTTCTGCTATAATAATATGGTAAGATGAGACCATAAATCAGGAGAACGCGGTGAAGACAAAAAGCCTGGCCTTTTTAGTCATTTTTTCATCATGCCTTACCGCAAACACTCCCTCTTGGGCGGCAAACAACGACCCCTCTTCCCCGGACATCCAGGTAGGGACAACTGACACCACCAAAAAAGAACTTCTCATGTTTTTTGATGAGAAAGACCTCGTGACCGCCACCAAACGCGCCACTCCCCTGCGCAAAGCCCCTGCCATTGCAACCATCATCACTGCCGAAGAAATCAGGAATATGGGCGCGCGTAATTTGGCGGACGTACTCAAAATGGTGCCGGGCTTCGGCATTTCCATCACTGAATTCGGGATAAACATGGTTGAAGTGCGCGGAATCAGGACAGCGCTCAGCGAAAAGATCCTGCTCATGATCGATGGCCATTCTTTGAACAGAGATTATACCGGAAGCGCCTTCTATCAATTTGCTGAAAAACTCCCAATCGAAAATATTAAGCAGGTGGAGATCGTTCGCGGCCCAGGCTCTGCATTGTACGGCAGCAGCGCGTTTCTGGCCACGATCAACATCATCACCAGGGATGCGGATGAGATCAATGGCGTCGAGGTAAAAGCAGGCGGCGGCAGCTTCGACACGTACCAGGGAGATATAACTGCGGGGAAATCATACGGAGACAAACTGACCATTATGGGAAGCCTGGACTACGTTAATTCCCAGGGCGCAAAACTAAACGTGCAATCCGATGTTCTGGGAACCTCCGGCACACCGGACCTCAGATTTCACCAGACCGATACGTTCTTAAAAATCGGATATGGCGATTTTTCCTTCCGCGGTGGATATAGAACAATTCGAGCAAATAACTACATCGGCTTAGCATATGCTCTGACAGACAACAGTTATGCTGATATTTCTACCTACTGGGGTGAAGTAGCATATGGTCTGCGCTTTGCTGATAATCTCTCTGCAAATATCAAGGTTTATTACGACCATTGGGAACAAGATCCGTTCGTCAAGATCTTACCGAATGGGTTTCCCGGATTCCCTGGCGGCATGATCGGCAAGCCGCTCACGAAGGACCGGACCATCGGCACGGAACTCCAGTTTGACTGGGACCTGTTCAAGGGAAACCATCTGATCCTCGGAACATCCTTTGAGGAGATGCAGCAGTACGACACCAAGCAAATCGCCAACTTCGATCCGACAAATCCTATCCCCACGCCCCTCGGCTCCATGCAGGAGGTCGCGAACTGGAACAAGGACGCAACGCGCCGGATCTTCGCGCTCTACCTCCAGGATGAATGGCAGATCATCGAGAAGCTGAATTTTACCGCCGGGGTGCGTTACGACCGTTACAACGACTTCGGCGACACGACCAACCCGCGGGTAGGGCTGGTCTGGAACTTCTTGGAGAACGCGGATCTGAAGCTCCTGTACGGCCAGGCCTTCCGGGCGCCCACCTTTGTCGAGCTGTACGACGCCAACAATCCGGTGGTGATCGGCAACCCGAATCTCAAGCCGGAGAAAATCAAGACGTATGAGGCCGGCCTGGCATATCGCATCGGCCGATGGCTCGGTGTTGATCTGGACTATTTTTACAGCGTCATTGACGACCTGATCGATTGGGACCGTGCTATGACGCCGGGCGTCTTTTCAAATATCGGCAAAGCCAAGACCCAGGGTGTCGAGACGGGGCTGCATGGCGCGATCTTGAGGGACATCCGCTGGAAGCTGGCGTATACGTATCAGGACGCGCGGAACGACATGACTGGCGACAGGCTGCCGTATGTGCCGTCGCAACGCGCAAGCGGCAGCGTCAACTATGCCTTGAACCGCTACCTGAACCTGCATACCGACGTGCTCTGGACAGGGCCGCGGCCCCGGGCAGCGGGAGAAACCAGGCCTGAGATGCCGTCGTATACCGTAGTCGACCTAGCCGTGACAGGAAAAAATTTTATAAAGAATTTCGAAATTCAGGCGTCAATCCATAATATTTTCGACGAGCGGTTCTTTGACCCTGACACGTCCGGGGCGCTGAATAAAGTTCCCGGCGATTTCCCGCGTGAAGGAATCTCGGCGTTTATCACCGGAACCTATAAGTTCTGAACAAACAAAAGCGCTGCAGAAAGGGCAAGAGGCCCATTATTTGAGACCATACATAATAAAACTGTCATCTCTTAACACTCATTCGACAACACTTCGGTTGACGCTGCTCGCCTGGATTTTTTTTATTCTTGCCCCCCCTGCGTTTGCTGTCGAGACGCTGATTATCGGCGATATCCAGTATAAGCCCGTTGTTGATGTCGTCTCGGAAATCAAGTCATCGCTGAATTCTCCGGCAAAGGTATATGCGACAGCGGACGTTATGGGAAAACTCGTTCAGATCGCGGACCGGGAGGATGCGCGCCTCGTCGTGGCCCTTGGGAGCAATGCGGTGAACGAAGCGCTGAAGCTGCCGCCCTCGATCCCTGTTATCTACGGACTCGTGATCGCTCCTCCAAAAACCGCTCGGCAGAATATCACCGGGGTGTATATGTCCACGCCCGTAAGTGAATATGTCAATACGATCAACGAGTATCTGCCCTCGCTGAAAAAACTCTCGGTGGTGGGAAGCCAGGAGCTGATGAATATCCTGGACGGAAGGAGCTATGCCCAGGTCGCACTCTACCGCGTCAGCAGTTCATCAGAGCTGGTGAATACGGTGGATCATCTTGAAGTGTCACACGCCCTCCTGCTCCTCCCGGATGTTGCCCTGCTTACCACCGCGGTGATGGAACAGGTGTATCTGTTCTCGTACCGGAAGAACGTCCCGCTCTTGGGTATCTCGGAAGGGAATGTTAAACAAGGTTCGCTCTTTGCGATCGTGTTTGATTCTGTGAACGTCGGACAACAGATAGGTGAAAAAGCGCAGCATGCTCTGAACGGAGTTGATCTTAAGGAGATGCCGCCGTCCCCTCCGAAAAAATTCAACTTGTTCTTGAATAACGCTACCGCTAAGAAAATGGGGATCACGATTCCGAGTGAAATGCTCGAAAATGCGAAACGGGTCTATCCATAAGGCCCAACCGGACACATGATGACGAAGAAAACAGATCAAGAAAACGGTTTGCTTGACCAGCAGGACAAAACGCCTGTTGCATGGCTGAGTGCGTTCTCTCCCCTCACCTTCAAGGGAAAGGCTGTCCTGTTCCTCGTTCCCGCCATTATCATTATGTCTTTTGTGTATACGCTGGCGGCGATTCAAGACGAAAATAAGATACTGAGAAACGAGATAATCAATAAAGGCGAAACCATCGCTGCCATAGCCGCCAGGAACGCGGAGCTCCCGATACTTTCCGAGAACCTTGAACAACTCGAACGTTCAGCAATCTCTCTGATGGAGATAAAAGACGTGGCGTTCGCGTCGTACTTCAATAAACGATTCAAGCTGTTGCTCCACAAAGGCGCGGCGCACGTGGACGAACCACCGCAAAAAATAACCCCGGAGGACGGCATCATTCTTGTTGAGCACGGGAATCTCTTTGAGTTCATTGCGCCGGTCTTTGTTGTCAGGTCGCAAGAAGACATTTTTTTCTTACAGGACAAGCCCTCTTCTGCCCCTGTCCGGGAACACATCGGCTGGGTGCGCATCGGCTTCTCAAGGGAAGTAATGACCAGATCCGAACGGCAAATCATGGGACGGGGGATCGTCCTTGCCGTCATGTTTACCACTGTCGGCGTTTTTCTCGTCTACCTTTTCGTATCGCTCGCCACACGGCCGCTCAATGCCCTGTTCAATGCGGTGAAGGGAGTCAGGACTGGAGCGTACCCCGAGGTGCAGGTAGTGTCGCCCAAGAGCGAAACCGGCAGGCTGTCTGCTGAATTCAACAGGATGAGCCGCGCGATCAAGGAGCGCGAGGAAGAGGTCGTCGCATCCGAACAAAGGATAAAAGACCTGTTCGAGCGGGTAGATCACGCCATTTTCAGGCTGGACAGGACCGGCACGATCATCGAGACGAATAAAAAGTTCGACGTATGCTGCGGCGGAACAAAAGATTTCCACGCCCTTTTCCGAAGCAACACCGGAATGCTGAACCTGGAAAAAATCCCCTCCGGGGAGCTTAGGAGCAGCGAAGAAAAGATCATCGACAAAGACGGAAACGAACTTGTCGTGAGCATGTCCGTGTATCCGGACATCGATGAGCACAATACGTTAATCGGGTTCGACGGCTACTTTATCGATATCACCGAAAAAAAGAAGCTGGAAGAACGCCTCGCCCAGTCCCAGAAAATGGAGAGTGTGGGACTCCTTGCAGGGGGGGTCTCCCATGATTTCAACAACCTGCTCACGCCGATTCTCGGATATACGGACTTGCTTCTTGCCAAACTTCCGCCGGATGATGAACAGGCCAAATCATTGAAGATCATCAGGCAGGCCGCCGGCCGCGCAAGGGATCTGACGCGCCAATTGCTCGCCTTCAGCCGGAAGCAGATCCTTGAGTTGAAGACGGTAAACCTGGGCCAGATTATAAATAGTTTCGAGAACATGCTGCGCAGGACCATCCGCGAGAACATCGGCATTGAAGTCAGGATTTCCCCGGACCTCGGCCTGGTGCGAGCTGACACGGGCCAGATCGAGCAGGTGCTGCTCAATCTGTCGATCAATGCGCAGGACGCAATGCAGGAAGGCGGCACGCTGTCGATCGAGGCAAAGGACATCAACCTCGATGAGTCCTACACGTCCAGGCACCCGGAGGTCATCCCGGGACCGTATGTCATGCTTTCGGTGAGCGACACCGGCATCGGCATGGACGAAGAGACCCGGGCGCATATTTTCGAGCCTTTCTTTACCACCAAGGAATTGGGCAGGGGCACCGGGCTTGGGCTCTCGACCGTGTACGGCATCGTCAAACAGCATGGCGGCTCGATTTCCGTGTATTCTGAAAAGGGCCATGGAAGCATCTTCAAAGTATATCTCCCGAAGGTAGTCGAACAGGGCGCAGCGATTAAGCAGCATCAACCGCTTTCGCAGGAATTGGCGTGCGGCATCGAGACAATCCTGATCGTTGAGGACAATGAAATGGTCCGGAAGCTCACCTCCGACATGCTCACCAATCTCGGCTATCAGGTGCTTGTGGCGGAGAACCCAGACCGCTGCATTGAGCTGGTAAAAGAGCAGAAGTGCCCGCTTCATCTGCTCCTGACCGATGTGGTGATGCCCAGAATGAACGGCGTGGACCTGTTCGATACGCTCCATTTGATGCTGCCGGACCTGAAAGTCCTCTTCATGTCGGGGTACGCAAGCGACGTTATCGGGCGCCACGGCGTTCTGGATGAAAAAGTAAATTTTATACAAAAACCGTTTTCTCTACATGCTCTGTCTCAAAAGGTCCGGCATGCTCTTGATTCGTAAATCTTTATTGTTTGGAAAAACAATTTCAAATCGCTTGGCTGGATAACAGGATTGACATGATTCAAAAGTTGTTAATCAGATTTATCATCCCGTAATCCTGTCTAAGATTCTTGATTCGACTTGTCGGGGTTAAGCATATGAGCGTATTGATCGGAAAAGAGATCGAGAAGGCATTAGAAAATAAGTTGATCATCATAGAACCGCTCGACAAATCTCAAATCGGGCCCGGTTCAATCGATCTTACCCTGGGGAATGATTTCAGGGTTTTTAGAAAAAAATTTAAGATCTATCACGTAAAAAACGATTCTGATTTCCAGGACATCACCAAAAGTATTCATGTGAAAGACGGCGGGTACATAGTCATAAAACCGGGAGAGATGATTTTGGGCATCACAAAAGAAAGGATCACGCTTGCGGACAACATATCCGGCCGGCTTGAAGGCAGGAGCAGGTTCGCGCGTTTCGGCCTCGCGGTCCATGTGACCGCTGGCTTCATGCATCCGGGCATCTCGAACCATCAGGTTTTGGAAATAGTGAATTTGGGCCACACGCCGCTGGCTTTGTACCCCGGCACGAGAATATGCCAATTCGTTTTTGAAGAATGCGACGGCCATGCCACCTATCACGGGAGATTTGTCGGGCAGGTGAAACCGTGAGCTTACTCCCCTAAAGCACTGCGGCAAATTTACTTTCTCGGGTTGTGCATACGCCTCGGGAACCTATGGCTTTCCTCTGAAATCCCGAACGTGAATCCTTTTTTCAAGTTGATTCTTAGCAGGCCATTGTGATATATTTCATACTCCAATAATCGGATTGCCGCATTTCCAAGCGAAATTACTAACAAGCCGACAACAGAGGACAAAGCACATGCAATACAAAGCCTGGTTCCAATGTATCAACGATCAGTGTAAAGAAAAGTACCCGCTCAACACGATCATCTACCGCTGCAAAAAGTGCGACTCGCTGCTTGAGGTCCAGCACGACATGAACGCCCTTGCCCGGCGCGATGCCAAGGCATGGATGAAGCTGTTCGAGGACCGGTACAAGTCCACCCAGTGGCCGTACGGGTCCGGCGTGTGGGGAAAAAAGGAATGGATCCTTCCGCAAATTTTGGACGACAACATCGTCTCGCTCTACGAAGGCGGCTCCAACCTCTTCTGGGCCGAGCGGTTCGGCAAAATGATCGGGCTGGACAACCTTTGGCTCAAGCTTTGCGGCAACTCCCACAGCGGTTCCTTCAAGGACCTCGGCATGACCGTGCTCGTATCCCAGGTCAAGCAGATGATCAGCGAGGGCGCGCCGATCAAGGCCGTTGCCTGCGCGTCCACGGGCGATACCTCGGCAGCGCTGGCGGTTTACTGCGCCGCTGCCGGCATCCCCTCCATCGTGCTTCTGCCGAAGGGCAAAATTTCTACTGCCCAGCTCATCCAGCCCATTGCCAACGGATCCCTGGTGTTGTCTCTGGACACGGACTTTGACGGGTGCATGCGCGTGGTGCAGGAAATCACGAAAGACGAGACCATTTATTTGGCGAATTCCATGAACTCGCTCAGGATCGAAGGCCAGAAGACCGTGGGCATCGAGATCGTGCAGCAGTTCGACTGGCAAGCGCCTGACGTGATCATCATTCCCGGCGGCAACCTGGGCAACGTCTCCGCGCTGGGAAGCGGACTGCTTATGATGCGCGACCTCGGGCTGATCACCAGGCTGCCCCGCATCGTCGTGGCCCAGGCAGAGCGCGCCAATCCGCTCTACCGCTCCTATCTCAAGAACTTCGAGACCTACGAGCCCATCCATGCCGAAAAAACGCTGGCCAACGCCATCCAGATCGGCAACCCGGTCAGCATCGAAAAGGCGATCCGCACGTTGAAGCAGTTCAACGGCGTCGTCGAACAGGCCACGGAACAGGAGCTGGCAGACGCCGCTGCGCTCGGCGATACCACCGGGATGTTCAACTGCCCGCACACGGGCGTCGCGCTGGCCGCGCTGATCAAGCTGATCAAAGCCGGTAAGATAGACAAGGCCGAGCACGTTGTGGTCATCTCCACGGCGCACGGCCTGAAGTTCACCGACTTCAAAGTGCAGTATCACGAAGAGAAACTGGGCTTCCCCAGCCGGTTCGCCAACAAACCTATTGAGCTGCCGGCGCGCGTAGACGCCGTGAAAGAGGCCCTGCAGCACGCGCTGAAAACGAGGAGAACAATCAATGCCTAAGAAACCATCCAATACAAACAACTGGAAACCAGCCACCCTCGGCGTCCACGGCAGGGAACGCATGCACCACGCGCACTACGCCGTGTCCACGCCCATTGTCCAGACCTCGAACTACTACTTCGACAACACCACCGAGGTGTACGAGTTCATGAAGGCCAAGAGCGAGGGCAAGCTGCTGCGCGAACATGAATACGGCCGTTACGGAAATCCGACGCAAACCGCGTGTGAGCGCAAGCTGGCCGCGATCGAGGGCGCCGAGCGCGCCGTGCTGTTTTCCAGCGGCATGTCCGCCGTGATCCTGACGCTCATGACCTTCATGCGCCGCGACGGCCACATCATCTTCACGAGTGACTGCTACCGCCAGACGCGAGACTTTGCCTCGAACCTGCTGGCCGAGTTCGGCATCAAGGTCTCGCTCGTTGACCCCACGGCGGACGCCATCGAGAAGGCGATCCAGCCGAACACGAACATCATCTTCACGGAATCGCCCACGAACCCGTACCTGCGGTGTCTTGACCTTCCGGCCGTCGTGAAGGTCGCGAAGAAACACAAGGTTATGACCGTCATCGACGCAACGCTCGCCACGTCGTACAACATCAAACCGCTTGATATGGGTGTCGATGTCGTGGTCCACTCGTCCACCAAGTATCAGGGCGGCCATAACGACCTCCTGGCCGGCGTCGCCCTCGGCTCGGACAAGCTCATGAACGACGTCTACCGCATGCAGCGCATGATCGGCGCCGTGCCCGGCCCGCTCACCTGCTTCCTGCTGGAGCGCGGCCTCAAGACCTTCGGCCTCCGGATGAAGCACCACAACGAGTCCGGCCTTGCCGTCGCGCGCATGCTCGAGACGCACCCGAAGGTCGAGAAGGTATGGTATCCCGGCCTGGATTCGCACCCGGACCGCGCTATCGCGAAGGCGCAGATGAAGGGTTTCGGCAGCGTGGTCACGTTTTTGCTCCGGGGCGACGACGCGAAGACCAGGAAGTTCATCGACTCGCTCGAACTGTTCCTGATCACCCCCAGCCTCGGCGGCAGCGAAAGCCTGGTGACGCAGATGTGGATGATGTCGTTCTTCGACTACCCCGAGGAATACCGGAAGAAGATCGGCATGTCCGACAACCTCGTCCGTCTTGCGCTCGGGCTGGAAGACGTGGACGATCTTATCGCGGACCTGAAGCAGGCGCTGGATAAGATCTGAAAATTGTACGGACAGACAGGACCGGAAGTTGCGATTGCTCTTTCTATCCCGCGTGGAGTGTTGTATAATTAAGCCATGGTCGCTGCCTTTTCCGCGGCCCGGGATTCGCACATGAAGTTATTAACAATAGCGGCAGTCGTGTTTATTATCAACATCCCTTTCGGCTATTGGCGGGATAATGAGCGTAAGTTTTCTTTCCGCTGGATACTGCCGGTGCATGCGCCCGTGCCCTTTGTAATCGCTCTCCGGATTCTCTCCGGCCTGGGCTGGCAAATCGCAACCTTCCCTGTTTTGATCGGCGCTTTTTTCTGCGGCCAATTTGTCGGCGGCCGACTCCACCGTATGCGCAAGAGTAAGGCCGGTTCCCGGGTCAGTTCCTGTCTGGTTTGGGACCTGGTGGGCCCGATGCGAAAAATGCATTAAGCAACGACTGATCAAACTGACCGCAGGAAATATTGAGGCGTTTCTGAAAGGGACGCCGATCAACGTGGTGAATTAGCAAAAAAAACCGCGCAATCTAAATACTCAAGGCCGTCCTTTATGTACCGAAGGGCGGCCTTTTTTGCGCCGGGAACTGCCGGCTGGACTTGACGTTCGGGTCCTTTAGTTCAACCCATCACCCGTATTATTTGAAAGACGCAAGAGCTGCGGAGGCTCACACTCGATGACAAGCTCGCGCCCGGTGGATGGATGGAGAAAGCTCAGTTCCGCGGAATGAAGCTGGTAGCCCGGGTCGCCGGGCAATGCATGCGTTTCCAACGCAGGAAGACCGCCCGCAACGTAAAGCGGGTCGCCCATTAGGGGATGTCCTATTGCAGCCAGGTGAATTCGGATCTGGTGAGGACGGCCTGTCGCAATGCGCACGTTGCACAGGAAGGAATCCGTCCGGCGTTCGAGGACAGTTACGTGAGACAGGGCCGGTTTGCCATGCGGAGACGCGGCATGAATCGAGCAGAGCAAGGCATGCGGCACCGGACCGATGGGCACTGAGATCGTCTTTTCATCCCAATCAGGAAGCCCGCTGGCAAACGCACGGTAACGCTTCCCGACTTTGTTCGCTGACCACTGCTGCATCAATTTTTCCCGGCTCTGATAGTTTCGGGCGCACAACACCAGGCCCGATGTCCACCTCCCCAATCGATGAATCGGCACAGCATCAGGCGCAAAGCCGCGCACCAGATACAGAAGTGTATTTTGCAGGAAATTGGCTCCGGGAAGCGTCGGCAAACCGGCCGGTTTGGCCACTGCAAGCAAGTCTTCATCTTCGTACAAAACGGAAAACGACGCAGGCGCTTCGGGTTCGATCCAAGGCGGCCGCTGCCACACAAGCTCGCATCCTCTTCGTAATACGCTTTCGGTATTTATCGGCAGGGAATCAATGAGCACGAGACCGGACGCAATGCGCTTCGCCCATTCCGCCTTGGAGGAGTGTTCATAGCGTTGACTGAGATAAGCCAGCACCGTCAGGCCTTCGGCATCAGGCCCGGGTCGTTCTCGATATTCACAACCTTGGTTAAGGCACGCACTCGCGGGAAGGAAAAGTGATGGTGAGGATGTCATATTCTTTTTAAGCAAACCTGTGATATGGTTGTGGGATTGCCTGCATTGCCAAGAGCAGACAATCATCGTAGGTAAAACGAAGAATTCACTTTGCGGAACCCTCAAGCTCCTTGTTGCCGTCAATGAACTTCAGATTGAACTTGAACCGATCGATCTTCCAGCCGCTGCTCCCTTTGACGAGATGAAAATCATAACTGCCCACGAAGACCCGTGTGTTTTGGTTCGTGGGGTTCGGCAGGTAATGATAGGCAATGCCGTAGCAGAACATATCCGCTTCGTTCCCTTTGAGCGTTACCTGGTAGTTTCCTGCCTGGTGATGGATGGCCTTGACAGCCTTCAACCCCTGGTCCCACATGTCCACGATTTGCTGTGGGGTCTTCTTCTCGGGCTTGCCCCCCGCTAGGGAGGTCATATCGAAGAGCACCTCGGGCGCGAATACATCCTTTACACAGGTCCAGTCGCGGTTGTCCGTGCAGATGAAGAGTTTGTTCCCTACACCGATGACGTCGTTCTGGTCCCTGAGTTGATACAGTTGACCGTTAATTTCTCGATTACAGATCGGACTGCAGCCGGCTGCCAAGGTCAGAAGAACTAAAACGATAAGGCTTTTCATGGCAAACCTCCTCGTGGTCAAAAATATCGGATGGATACGATACGACGTTACTTCATATACTCCTGAAACAGCCATGTGGATAAATACCGTTCTCCACTGTCAGGGAGAATCACGACAATAAGCTTACCTGCGTTCTCCGGCCGCTTGGCCGTTTCGAGTGCGGCCCAAAGCGCTGCGCCGGAGGAGATCCCGACCAGCAGCCCCTCTTCCCGCGCCGCTCTCCGCGCCATTGCGCCTGCGTCCTCGTTCGTCACTTGGATGATCTCATCAATGAGATTAACCTGCAGGATGTCCGGCACAAACCCCGCGCCGATCCCCTGGATCTTGTGCGGCCCGGGCTTGCCACCGGAAAGCACGGGGGAGTCCGTGGGCTCCACCGCAATGGCCTTGAAGGACGGCTTCCTTTGCTTGATGACCGAGGCTACACCGGTGATGGTCCCGCCGGTGCCCACGCCTGCCACGAGAATATCCACCTTCCCATCCGTATCCGTCCAGATTTCCTGGGCCGTGGTCTTTTTATGGATCTCCACGTTCGCCGCGTTCTTGAACTGCTGAGGGATGAACGTTCCCTTATGCTCCTTTGCCAGCTCTTCCGCCTTTTCGATAGCGCCTTTCATTCCCTTCGCGCCCTCGGTCAGCACCAGTTCAGCCCCAAAGATCTTGAGCAGCGCACGGCGTTCCATGCTCATGGTGTCCGGCATGGTAAGGATCAGGCGGTATCCTTTGACCGCGCAAACATAGGCCAGCGCGATGCCCGTGTTCCCGCTCGTGGGTTCGATGATCACCGAGTCCTTGTTGAGGAGCCCTGCCTGTTCAGCAGCCTCGATCATGGAGAGGCCGATCCGGTCCTTGACGCTCGCAAGAGGATTGTTCTTCTCGAGCTTCGCCACGATCTCTGCCTTTAATCCCTTGGTCAGTTTGTTGATCCTGACCAGCGGCGTGTTGCCGATGGTCTTGGTGATGTCTGAATAGATGTTTGACATATAAAGTCCTTTCATTTTACTACGCACAGTCAAAATCATTTTTTACAGCAGAGGACGTCTGAAATATGTCTTTCTTACCTTCACACCTTCTTACCTTCCTACCCTCTTACCTTCTTAACTTCATCCCTTCTAAGCTCTATCACGCCGGTACAAGCGGTGACATGGACCTGATACGCTCCACGATTGCAGGCAGAATGTCCAAGACATAATCGATATCTTTTTCAGTGTTCTCCGTTCCCAGGGAGAAGCGCAGAGACGCGCGGCATAGCTCGTGCGGAATCCCCATGGACAGCAGCACATGCGAAGGGTTATCTGACCCCGATGAGCACGCTGACCCCGATGATACGGCAACACCCTTGAGGTCCAGATCGAGTATCAGAGATTCGGCCTCAATGAATGGAAAAGACAGGTTCAACGTATTGGGAAGCCGAAGCGTCGGGTGACCGTTCAGTTTCGTATGCGGAATCTTTTCGAGCAGGCCCTTTTCCAGTTTGTCCCGCAGCGTCTTCATCTTAGCGGTGGATTTTTCGAGGTTCGAGGAAGCGAGCTGCGCAGCCGCTGCCAGGCCCGCAATACCGGCTATATTCTCAGTGCCGGCGCGGCGGCCGTCTTCCTGATGGCCTCCGAATATCAGGGGTTTCAGCAAAACGCCCTCACGGATATACAAAGCACCTACGCCTTTCGGCCCGTGGATCTTGTGCGCTGATATGGACAGCAGGTCCGTTCCCAGGCTGTCCACGGTGAACGGCACCTTGCAGAAACTCTGTACGGCATCGGTATGAAAAAGAATGCCTCGGGCCTTTACTACTTTCGCAATCTCCGCAATAGGATTGATCGTGCCCACTTCGTTATTCGCATGCATGATGGAGACCAGGATCGTGTCGCTCCTCATCGCTTTGGTTACGGCTTCCGCGCTGATCAAACCGGTCCCGTCCGGCATCACATAGGTCACGGCAAAGCCGTCCTCTTCCAGGTCTTTGCAGGTGTTCAGGATGGCATGATGCTCCAGCACCGAAGTGACAATATGCTTCCCCTTGTTCTTATAAGCGCGAGCAACGCCCCGGAGCGCCATGTTGTCTGCTTCGGAACCCGACCCCGTAAAGCAGATGCACTCCTTGTGCGATGCGCCGAGGACACGGGCGATGGTTTCTCTTGATTCTTCCAACGCCTTCTTCGCCTCGCGACCGAAGGAATGCATCGATGATGCGTTCCCGAACGTATCCTGAAGATACGGCAGCATGGCGTCCCGGACTTCGGGAACAACCGGGGAGGTCGCGTTATTGTCCAAATACACTTTCATGGAATGGTGTACTCCTAAAAAAATTCGTGTCGCACGATGTTAGTATAGCGTATATGATCACTTTTTTCCAGCGAGGAGTTTTTCCATGCAAACGCGCCCACATCCGATGCCTTCGGTTCTCAGTGTTTCTCCACCAACACCTTAAAGTAACCGCCTTCCGGCGTCACCAGCAGCACCTGGTGTCCTTCATCCTTGAGGCTTCTCGACACGTTCACGATCGGTTCGCCATCGTCGAGATAGAACTCGATCGTGTCCCCGCCTTTTATTTTATCCATGGCGAGTTTTGCCTTCACAAAATTGAGCGGGCAGCATACGCCCCGCAGATCGAGGAAGTTTCTTTTTTCTTCCGCTGTCTCTTTTGTTTTTAACTCAGCAGGTCGTTCTCCGCGTTCTTCCGCCAGAATATCAGCGAAGGCCTTGTCCTCGCCGATCCGGTCGAGGGTATGCCCGAACCGCTCTTTCTTCTTTCCGTTCGCACGATAGTAATCAAACGCTTGCCTGATGTAGCGAAGCAGCTCTTCTTTTGACTCGATCAGCACTTTTGCCTTGGTCCCGAGCCGGGGCTTCTTACCCATAGTCCCGCCCAGATACAGTGTGTACCCGGTCTTCTGCGGGATCCATGCCGATGAGGAGCAGTTCCTGATGCAGAGCCCGCAGAGAATGCACTTGTCGGTGTCGAGGACAAACTCTTTGCCTTGTTGCGAAATTGCCTGGGTCGGGCAGATACTCACGCAGAGTCTGCACGAGATGCACGCTTCGCGGTCCCAGCCCGGAAGTACGCCGCCCATAACGCCGATATCGTTCTCGACCGGCTTTGAGCAATTATTCGGGCACCCGGAAATGCCGAGTTTGAATTTGTGAGGCGCATCCTGCCGAAAGTAAACCGCATCAAGCTCCGCTGCAAGTTCTTTGGTTGCTATGATGCCTGAGGTACAGGTGGCGCTTCCCGGACAGGATACGATCCCCCTGCCGCGCGGACCGCACACGCCGAGCACGATACCGTTCTGCTCAAGCTCTTCCCGTGCCGCTTGGAGATTGTCGATGTGTATGTTGTGAATTTCCACGGCTTGGCGGGTCGTGAGGTGTATCCGGCTCCCGCCGTACTTGTTTGAAACCTGCGCCACAACGTTCAATTCTTCCGCGGTCATGTCCCCGCCCACGGTCCTGAGACGGATGAGGAAGGTGTCCTTCTGCTTCTGCGCAATAATACCGACCCGTTTCAGTTCATCAAGATTCGCTTTCTTTTTTACCTGTACTGCCGCCAGTTCTCCCATCCCGTCACCCCTTTTGCAATTTTGTTTATTTATGTGATGCTCAACTCTTTCACTAATATTGCAATAGGTGTGCCACTCGGAAAACGGGCGGAAAACGCATTAATCCATGAGGGGAAACATTGTTGTTGATTATTATTTATATATCTTGTATATTTTATATACAAACGGAGGGAACATGCGGAATATTGTGCTGATCAGCCAAGAGGGGGGCCTTGCAAAAGAACTGGCTGCAATACTGCCCAAGGGATACAAACTCGATCGGGCTCGTGCGGAGAAAGCTTCGGTGTCCGGCGGAACAGCATGCGTGTTTTTTGATATAGACAGCGAAGAAGTCCACCGGATCAAGGATCTCAGCAAAAAGATTTTCGTTGTTGCGGTTACGCAGCAGGAAAAGACCGGGCCGGTCATGGAGGCAGCCACCTGGGGCGCTTACGAGATCATGCAACGGCCACTCAGGAAAGAGCGGGTAGAGCGACTCCTGAGCGAACTGCGTGAACTGAAAACGGAAATGGAACATCCGATATCGATCACGAAAGACACGATCACGCCCGCGGCGACCTGCGTGATCGTCGGCCGTTCAACACTCGTGATGAGTCTCTGCGAAAAGGTCGCTCGCATCGCGCAGGTTGAGGTCCCTGTATTTGTTACGGGAGAGACCGGCACGGGCAAGGAACTGGTGGCCGAGGCCATTGCCCAGCTTTCTTCTCGTTTCGGAAAACCCTTTGTGGTGGTCAACTCCGCTGCAATGCCGGAGGCCCTGCTCGAGTCCGAGCTCTTCGGGTACGAACGGGGGGCCTTTACCGGGGCCGTGGCCCCAAAGGAAGGCATACTCAAGACCGCGGACGGAGGATGCGTGTTCTTCGATGAAGTCGGCGAACTGCCGCTTCCCCTGCAAGGGAAACTGCTCCGCTTTCTCCAGACACAGACCTTTTATCCCGTCGGAAGCACAAAGGAAGTACAGGTAAACGTCCGCGTGATCTCTGCAACGAATCGCGATTTAGCGGCCATGGTGCGGGAAGGGAAATTCCGGGAAGACCTCTACCATCGCCTGCGCGTCGCCTCGATCCACGTCCCTCCCCTCCGCGAAAGGAAAAAGGACATCACGCCGCTGGTCCAGTGTCTCTTCTACCGCCACTCCCACACGGCCCAGAAACCGATCAAGGGGGTCACCAAAGCGTTTCTCGACAAACTGCTTGCGTATGACTGGCCCGGCAATATTCGGGAACTCGAAAACACGCTCCGCTCGGCCATTGCCCTGTGCAAAACCGACTACCTCACGACCCATGAGCTCAGGGACCTCGGGGACCACTCCCTAGCAAAACGCGAGGCTGGTTTTTCCGATGCCTTGGCTGCCGCCATGGTGCCTTATTTAAAAGAATCGCTGGAAAAGAAGGAAAAGCACCTCTACCTGAAACTGCATGAGGAAGTTGATCGACACCTGATGGAGTACCTTCTGTCGCATACGAATGAAAACCAATCAGAAGCCGCAAGGCTGCTCGGCATAAACCGTTTAACGCTCAGAAAGAAGCTGGGGCTTCAAAAGTAAGATGCCGGCTGATAGTGTAAAGAATGTCATGTGCAATATATCTTTTTTTTGATATAGTAGCGGATAGTAATGCATGCCGAATATCTTTTTTACCGGGAGGCTGACACTATGGCAAAGAACCATCTAAACATTACGCGCGTGTTTTGTATCGGCCTGAATTATGCTGAACACATCCGTGAACTGTCTCATGACACGCCTGCGGCGCCGGTTATTTTTATGAAACCGGCAACCTGTGTAATCGGGCCTGGAGAGAAAATCCATTTCCCCATGCATGGCAAAGACTTTCATCATGAAGTTGAGCTCGTGGTAAAAGTCGGTGAAGAGGGAAAACCACGGACTGAAGCAGAGGCCCTTTCTTTTGTGGATTCTATTACTGTTGGTCTGGATTTGACCCTCCGCGATATTCAAAAAGACCTCAGAAAAAACGGCATGCCCTGGGAAATTTCAAAAGCGTTTGATCAAAGCGCGCCCGTGGGCGATTTTGCTCCCTATACCAAAGCGCTTGATCTTAAGAACATCTCGTTCGGATGCAGGGTAAACGGAGTGGAGCGGCAGAAAGGAAACACCAACAGCATGATACACGGCATTCCCGCCTTGCTGATGGCAGTGAGTAAGGTATGGAAACTCTATCCCGGAGATCTCCTTTTCACAGGAACACCGGCAGGGGTCGGCCCGCTTAGTGTTGGGGATACCATAGAGATATATGGCGATGGCATCGGCACGTTCTCATGGAATATAATTGAATGAAGGTAACAGCATGATTATCGACAAACTGACCAATTCGCATTTGTACGAGACGCTCTCTCCCCGGATCAAACGCGCGTTTGATTATCTTCATCAAACCGATTTGAAAGCAATCCCCGACGGAAAATACGAAATCGACGGGAATGCCATCTATGCCGCGGTTCAGAGCTATTCAACGAAAAGGATAGAACAAGGCAAATGGGAAGCGCATAAGCGATATATTGATATTCAGTACATTATCGAAGGCAAGGAAATGATCGGGTATAATCATTTGAACCGGTTGACGCTCAAAGAATATGATCCTGATAGGGACGTTTCATTTTTGAGCGGGGATGGAAATTATTTGCCGCTCGCGAGCGGTGAATTCATGTTGTTGTATCCGGAAGATGCGCATATGCCCTGCATAGCAATCGATGCGCCGAGTGTGGTCAAGAAGGTAGTCGTCAAAATAGCGGTTTGATAAAAGCGCCTTGCCACCCCTCCTCACGTCCTGTTCTTCATAAATGCCCGCTGCAAGTCGTTAATATCCGCCTGCTGCTTCGGCTTCTCCTGCCGCGGTTTTTGCTGATGCCTCTGATTCTGCGTGGTCTGCTGTTGCTGCGATTTCTGCGGCTGCGAAGAATGCTCCGGGTTCTTCTTAAGAGACAGAGCTATCCGCTTCCTCTTCACATCCACCTCAAGGACCGTGACCATCACCTTCTGATGCACCGTTACCGCCTCGTTTGGGTCCTTTATGAATTTGTCCGAAAGCTGGCTGATGTGCGCGAGCCCGTCCTGGTGCACGCCGATATCGATAAAAGCGCCAAAAGCAGTTATGTTCGTGACCACACCGGGCAGCTTCATTCCTGGTTGCACGTCCTCGATCTTCGCGATGCCCTCGGTAAAGCTGAAGGCCTCGAACTGCGCGCGCGGGTCCCTGCCCGGCTTGGCAAGCTCAACCATGATGTCCTCGAGCGTCGGAAGGCCAACAGCCCCGGTCACATAGCTCTTAAGGTCGATCTTTTTTCTCAGCTCCTCGCTGCGCATCAGGTCCATGACCGTGCAGTTCAGGTCCTTTGCCATGGCAGCCACAAGAGGATAGCTTTCAGGATGCACCGCGCTCGCGTCGAGCGGGTCTTCACCGTCACGAATCCGCAAAAAGCCCGCTGCCTGCTCAAAGGTCTTCGGTCCCAGCTTGGACACGTTTTTTAATTCCCGCCGGGAGCGGAACGGGCCGTGCTGGTTCCGGTATTCCACGACATTTCCTGCAAGCTGGGGGCCGAGTCCCGAAACGTACATGAGCAACTGCTTGCTCGCGGTATTGACCTCCACGCCTACGGCATTCACGCAATGGGCCACGGTATCATCGAGGCTTCGCTTGAGCGCGGTCTGGTCCACGTCATGCTGGTACTGACCTACCCCGATGGCTTTCGGGTCGATCTTCACCAACTCTGCAAGCGGGTCCATGAGCCTCCTGCCGATGGATACCGCGCCCCGAACGGTCAGGTCATGATCAGGGAACTCTTCGCGGGCAACCTCCGACGCGGAGTAGATTGACGCGCCGCTTTCGCTCACCATCACGATCTGTATGGATGCGGACAGGCCGAGCTGTTTGACAAAGGCCTCGGTCTCCCTGCCCGCGGTGCCGTTGCCGATGGCAATGGCTTCCACGTTGAATCGTTTACAAAGTTCGATAATCGTCCTCGCGGCTTCTCCAACGTTCTTCTCTGAGAAATGGGGATAGATAGTGTCGTTGTGCAGAAGCTTTCCTTGGGCATCTACGCAGACCACCTTGCACCCGGTGCGAAAACCGGGGTCGATGCCAAGGACGTTTTTTCCACCGAGCGGAGGCGACAGCAGGAGCTGTCGAAGATTCCCGGTGAACACCCGGATGGCCTCGGCGTCCGCCCGCTCCTTGGCAGCGAGCCGCGTCTCTGCTTCGATAGAGAGTGAGAGCAGGCGCTTATAACAGTCATGAACAGCCAGCCTCACCTGCTGCGCGGCAGTCCCTTCATTCTTTACAAAAAGCGATTCCAGCAAAACCAGTGCTTCTTCCTCAGGCGGCATTGCCCGCAAAATGAGAAAACCTTCTTTCTCGCCGCGCCTCATGGCCAGGATGCGATGTGAAGGGGCCGCATTGATGGGTTCCTGCCAGTCGTAGTAGTCCTTGTACTTGATCCCGTCCTCTTCCTTTCCAATCACTACGCGGGTCTTGAACACGCCCTTGGCATTGTACAGATCACGCATCCGGGCGCGTGCATTCGCGTCCTCGTTCACCCATTCGGCTATGATGTCTCGCGCGCCTGCGAGAGCGTCGTCAACAGTCTCAACTCCCTTCTCTGCGTTCACAAAAGAAGTCGCTTCTGTTACAGGGTCCATGCCGTCCTCCTGGGCGAACACGCGTTGGGCCAGGGGTTCAAGACCTTTTTCCCGGGCGATCGTCGCCTTAGTGCGCCGCTTGGGGCGAAACGGCAGATAAAGGTCCTCAAGCGCGGTCATGGTTTCCGCGCCAAGCACCTTTGCCTTCAGCTCGTCGGTAAGATTTCCTGTTTCCTCGAGGGACTTCAGGATTGCCTCGCGCCGCTTGTCCAGATCCCGGAGTTGCGAGAGCCGGTCGCGGATGGCCGTGACCGCAACTTCGTCGAGAGAATCTGTGGCCTCTTTCCGGTAGCGGGAAATGAACGGCACCGTGGCCCCCTCGTCGAGCAGCGCAACGCAGGCCAGGACCTGTTTGTCGGTTATCGAAAGTTCCGTGGATATAGTTCGAATGTGTTTTGATGTCATGAAATTCCTTCTTCAAAAATTATTTTTTGCACTTCAGGAGCGAGGTGAAGGATACAAGACGGAGTAGGCAGGAAAGCTACTTCGTGGTAAAGATAAATTCCGCAACGTAGAGCAGCAGCAGGATGAACCAACCGCCGAGGATGATGAATTCGAGCGTCGCACGGTAGGACACGCTGAAATTCTCGGTCGCCATGGTATAAATGTCCTCCAGCGTATCCAGTTTTTCCTTGATCTCGGCCTTCCAGCTGTCCAGGTGAAATTTCCTTGCTATTAAAGAATACAGTTTTGCGGAATACCAGTCGCCGATCAGTTTGATGTTCCGTTCCACGGCTTCTGATTCGAGAATGGACTGTGTTCGGATCTCGATGATCTCCTTCACGACTTTCCGCACCTCTCGTGAACTGATAATGGGAAGCCGTTTCGATACGCCCATCATGCGCAGCGTTTTTTCGAGCCGGTCATCGAGCTCATCGTCCAGGATTCTCAATTTCAAAAGCTGGAGGTTGGCAATCTCGAACAACTCAATATTACTTTCAAAATCTCCGGAAGAATCGAAGATAAACGCGCCGTCCCAATCCACGATCGTGATGTCGTCCTTGCCGTACTTCAAGTAGGCTGAAAGCGTGGCCTGCACCTCTTCTTCGTCCAGCGCGATCTTCTCGTTTTTGAGAAACGCCGCGATCTTTTCCCCGTGCAGGGACAAATAGACTTCGGGGTCCCCGCTGTAGCCCGAGATGCAGTACACGCTGTACTCTTCGTCGAACTGCATGATACAGCCGAACTCCGCGAGGATGTTACGGCATTCGCTGATCAGCAACCGCTTGAATTCCAGCGTGGCGTTGGACAGGATGTCGTCCATGTCCAGCATGGCCTCTACGATAACTACGTCCGGCAAATAAGCCTTGACGAGAAAATTAACCGTTACTCCGTCGACCATCCGTTTTTCGACTTTTATGATTTTCTGCTTGGGGATGACATCCAGGTAGCTCGGCGCGCTCTTGACGGTCTTGATCTCCACGACCTCGGAGGTCTCGAGGTTCATATCGGTCCGGCCGACGAGAAACACTACCAGCTTTCCGGGGATTTCTTTCATTTCAGGTTCCACAACAGGCACCTTCTTCCTAACAGGATCATCCGGCCAGCGGGTTTTCGATCCAACCTATTGTTTAAACACTTTCTTCAGCAGGTCCGTAACGCGCGCAACCGGGTCTTTTCGGATCTTTTTCTCTTCCTGTCCGACCATCAGGAACAGCCCGTCCAAGGCCTTGGACGTCACATAGTGGTCGAGGTCCACGGTTTCCCGCTTGAGCAACGGAATTTCTCTCGCCTTGTCCATCATTTCCTTAAACGACTTCGTGACGCCCACGTCGTTCATGGCGGACGAAACCACGGGTTTGAACGACCCATAAATTTTTTCGTAGGTTTTCGATCTGAGATAATCGGTCGCTTCCGTGTCTTTGCCGCGAAGGATCTTCACGCCGTCTGGAATGGTCATTTCCTTAATGGCATCGGTAAAAAACGCAAGCGCCTGAGGACCGGCTTTTTCCGCGGCCCGGTTCATGCTGAGTTCGAACTGGTCTACTTCCTTATGAAAACCCGCTTTCCTCATGACGTTCGCGATCTTCTGGATCTTTTCCGGCACCAGAATCTTGATCATCTGATTTCCAAAATACCCATCCGCCTGGGAGACCGTCTTCACCCCGTTTTGTGCTCCGATAGACAGCGCCTCTTTCAATCCGGCAATAATGGTATTCGAGTCGAGTTCTCCGCCTCCATTCCGGTTCTTGTCCACGTACTCCTTTGATTTTTTTTCGAGATCGTCAAGCAACCCCGCGTGCGCGACTGATATGCAGAGCAGGCTCGTGGCGAAAAAAATTGCTAAAACTCTTTTCATGGAAACCCCCTTATCATGAGTCTATAAAGTTTGTAGAGTTAATGGAGTCCTTGGAGCTATAATCACTTCAGACTCTTATGCTTCCGGGACCTCGGGAGAGTATTCGAACGCTTTCGAGGTCAATGCCCGCAGGCTAAAAATAAAAAGAGAAATAAGACCCCAAGCCAATCCGACGACCACGCCCCCGTCTATCATACCACGCCACGGCTGCGGCAGAAATCGGACCAGGATGACCAGGACGATAATACCCACGGTCACCGCGATCGACGTGGTTTTTCTCCTCTTCGTCGCGTGAAAATAGGCCATGCAAAAGAACGGCGCAAAAATCGCGTGAAGCACATTCGGATTATCCCTCAAATACCGGGCGCGTGCCGCCACGCGCGGAGAGAACGCCTGCTGAAAAGCACGGTATCCCTCGGCATAGGCCATGAACAGCACAATGAGCGCAAGAGAAATCCAGTGATACCAGTGCCAGTCATACGAGAATGCGCTGATGAACAGCGGCGTAAGCCGGTATACTGCGCTGCCGAGCAGAAGAATGACCCCTGCCAGACCCCAAAAAGCTCCGAATCTTCCCATCATCCAATAACCTGCTTCTTGTGAATTGTTGATATAGTCCCGCTGTCCGAGAGGTGAAAACTACGGGCCGGAATAAACGATGGATTTAATGTACTGTAAAATTGAGTTCAGGTCAAGAAGAAGTCTTGGTGAAATACATTCGGCATAATAAAGAAAGCAATGTTACCCGCTGACTGCTTTCAGAATGCCCTGGAGCAGGGCAACGGGCGTGGGAGGACACCCGGGGATGTAAGCGTCTACGGGGATGACTTTATCGATGCCGCCCAGGGAAGCGTAGCTCTCGCCGAAGATGCCGCCGGTGCAGCCGCAGTCTCCCACGGCAACAACGAGTTTCGGCGGAGGCGTGGCGTTGTAGGTCCGTTTGAGGGCGATTTCCATGTTGTACGAGACCGGCCCCGTGACGAGCAGCATGTCCGCGAACCGGGGTGAGGCGGTAAAATGAATACCGAAGCGCTCACAATTGTAGAACACGTTGTTGATCGCGTGGATTTCGAGCTCGCACCCGTTGCACGAGCCCGCGTCAACTTGACGAATAGCGAGGCTTCCGCTGAAACGTCGTTTGATGACCTCCTCTAATTTCGATCCGATCTTCTCGATTTCCGGATCAATAATGGGAGGGAGCGGCTCGGTGACGATACCGGTGCGAAAGATCTGTTTAAGAATGCGGAGCATAAATCTCCTGAATACAAATTACAAATAGCAAATCTCAAATAAATAACAAACTCCAGTGATCAAGTTCCAACGCTTAGGACATTGGTGCTTTGAATTTGGATATTATTTGGTGCTTGTCCTTTGAGATTTGGTGCTTATTATCTATAAGTCGTTTCCCGAATATGACTGATTAAAGCTTTTATTGCACAGCGGGAAGTCCGGAACGATGTTCCCGTGGATGCATTGTTCGAGCCCCAGCCAGTTCACGCTCGACGGGTCCCTGACCATGCAGCGGCTTATCTCCCCGTTCACGCCCGACTGGACCCAATAGAGGATCTCGCCGCGCCAGCCTTCAACAGCGGCAAATCCCGCCTTGTCGGGTTGCGGCGCACTCGCGGGGACACGAATCCCGCCTTCCGGAAGGGTGTTCAGGATCTCACGCACAATCCGGATGGACTCACGTACCTCTTCCACCCGCACCCACGCCCGCGCATGAGCATCGCCGGAAACAAGCACCGGCACTTTCACTTTGATGCGGTCGTAAGGTGGAAACTGATTGTGTATGCGGCAGTCGAGGTTCATCCCGCATGCCCGCGCCACAAACCCCACAACGCAAAGGTCCCGCGCCTTTTCAGACGTAAGGATGCCGGTGTCTCGTACCCGGTCTTCTAATGATGCATTTTCGTCATAGATAAGCACAAGCCGCTCGAACTCCTTTGCCAGCCAGTCCAATTCTAAGAGTATGTCCTGTATGCCGTCGGAGTGAATGTCAACCGCTGTTCCGCCGGAAATGATTTTGTCCATCATGAACCGGTGGCCGAAGAACTTCAGGTTTGTCCGGAGCAGTATCTCCTTCAACCGATGAAACTGATACAACAGGAATGCAAACGCCACGTCATTGCAAATAGCGCCCAGATCGCCGAGATGGTTCGTAATGCGTTCCCGTTCGAGGAACAACGCGCGGAGCCACAGTGCGCGCTCCGGTACAACGCATCCGGTCATTGCCTCCACTGCCCGCGAGTAAGCCAGGCAATGCGCCACCGTGCTGTCGCCGGATACCCTGCCGGCCAAACGGGCCGCCTCATGCCAGGAAAGGGACTCGAATCTCTTTTCGATGCCTTTGTGCACATAGCCCAGTTTTGCTTCAAGGTTGATGATGTCCTCTCCCATGGCTTGGAAGCGGAAATGACCTGGTTCGATAATGCCCGCGTGCACCGGCCCCACGGGGATTTCGTAGACACCCTCGCCTTCGGCGCGTATCCAACGGTAGTCGCCGTGGACCCGCGCCAAGAATTGAGAAGCGTCAAACGATTTTCTGAGCGGCCAGGCATCCTCGGGCCAGTCTTCGTGTTTTATCCAGGGCCGGGGATCGGGATTGCCCACGGCAATCACGCCCATGAGACTTCTCATCTGGCGCTCGAACCGGTAGGCCGGTACGAATTTTTTCGTGAGACTCGGAAAGGTCGGATCGTCGACCGGGGCGAACGTTTTAACAATAAGATATTCAGACTCTCTCCGAAAACACGCATAGATCCCGAATCCCCGTCCGAAGCTCGTCTCGTCCGTTGCCCACTCGGCCGCCAGCAACGCGTATGCTTTTTTCAGCACCCGCGCAGCTTCGGCAAACCGCGGCCGCGGCACGATGAGCGACGCAACAGAAGCAGGATACAGACCGTCATCCTGCTTCGCGTCCGCGCCGAATGTGGAGAGTATGATTGTCTTGAGTGAGTGCATTAAAAACGCCTCTGCGTACTTTCCGGCTTCATTTCAACAGATCCACTGCTGTATGAAACCAATCCGCCAGAAATTGCGGCATATACAAACCAAGTACAAGAACCAGCACCATATGCAATATCACCGGGAGGTTCGCTACCTTTATCTGCTTCTGGAACGGCGGGACCACGCCGGTTACCATGGGCTGCACCCTTCTGAAGAGGGCCGCGAACGAAACCGCCAACCCCAAAAGAAGAAACGGCGCCAGGAGCGGCGCATCCTTGATCGTGGCCGTGAGTATCAGAAACTCGCTCGTGAACACGCCGAAAGGCGGCATGCCCACGATTGCCATGACCCCGAGCATCATGCCCCACCCCACTAACGGGTTCCCTCGGATAAGCCCTTTGATCTTGTCCATCTCTTGCGTGCCGTGCATTTGCGAGGCATGGCCGACCGTGAAAAATATCGAGGACTTGGTCAGGCTGTGAACGAGCATATGCAGCAGCGCCCCGAAGGTCGCCACCGGACCGCCCAGGCCGAAGGCAAACGTGGCGATCCCCATGTGTTCAATCGATGAATAGGCAAACATCCTCTTTATGTCTTTCTGCCGCAGTATGGAGAAGGAAGCAACGATGATCGAGATGATTCCGAAGCCCATCATGATACTGCCCGAATGATGCGTGCCCGTGGACCCATCCACGAGCACCTTGCACCGGACCAGCGCATACAGGGCGATATTCAGCAGGAGGCCGGAGAGAACAGCCGATATAGGCGTGGGGCCTTCGCTGTGCGCATCAGGAAGCCAGTTGTGGATCGGCACGAGCCCCACCTTGGTGCCGTAGCCGACCATAAGAAACACAAAGGCCAGAGATAGGATGGTCGGTTCGAGCTTGTCGCTCACTTGGCGCAGGTTCGTCCAATGGAGCGCAGCGCCGCCCGCGCCCAGCACCTTTTCAGCGGCAAAGTACAGGAGCACCGTTCCGAACAGGGCAAGCGCGATCCCCACGCCGCAGAGGATAAAATATTTCCATGCCGCTTCGATTGCGGCAGGCGTGCGATAGAGGGACACCAGGAGCACCGTGGACAGCGTGGCCAGTTCCATGGCGATCCAGAGAACGCCCACATTGTTCGTCAAGAGACAGAGCAGCATGGCGAAGATAAAGAGCTGGAACATGGCATGGTAAAAACGGATCCGCTTGTGGCCGATGGTCCCGTGCTCGCGTTCGCGCCGCATGTACCGCCTGCTGAAAATAGCAGTGGTCATAGAGACAAACGCCGTCAGAACGGTGAGGTAAACGCTGAAGGCGTCAATGAAGAAGAAATTATGCCCTGCCAGTATGGGCCCCTGCTCATACACCTGGAGCGCCAGCACGATGCTCGCCACAAGGGTCGATGCAGAGCCGAGGATATTCACTTCGGGCGCGAGCTTCCGGTCGCCGATGAATGCCAGCGCCAGGGAAGCGCCGAGCGGGACGCATAAGAGAATCAGAAGAACCATGAAGTCGTTAAGCCTCCGAAGGTAAGAGGGTAAGCCGAGAAGAATAAAAAATCGTACATCCTACCTTCCCGCCTTCCTACCCGCATACCTTCTAAAATATGTTAATCCTCTTCCTTCAACCTCGCCATCTGGTCTACGTCGAGACTGTCGAAGGTAGTGCTGATGTGGAAAAAGAAAATCCCGAATATAAACGCTGCGATCAGCAGGTCCAGGGCCACGCCCAGCTCCACGACCAGCGGCATGCCGTAGGTGGCGCTGGTGGCCGCGAACAGCAGGCCGTTCTCCATGGCAAGAAACCCGATGATCTGGGTAACCGCGTGCTTGCGCGTGATCATCATCAGGAAGCCAAGCATCACCGTAGCAAGGGCCACGGCAAGGGTCGAGCGCGTAACCAGGGTAGAGAGTTCACGGATCGGCGCCGTCAAATGATAGGAGAATATCACGAGGGCTATTCCCATCAGCATCGTGGTGGGGATCTTCACGACCGTCTCCACTTCCCGGTGAATTTTCAGTTTTCGCATCAGGACATGGAGAATATACGGCAGCAGAACGACCTTCATGGTGAGCGTCAGGATGGAAGAGATGTACAGATCATGCACTCCGCTCACAAAGCCGACCACTCCGGTGCTCACGGCAAGAAAGAATCCCTGCAACGCGAAGAGATGCAGAAGCCCGTTCATCCTCCGCTGCACCAAGAGGCCGAAGGCCGTCAGAAGGATCATTGCGGCCAGTAGACTGTTTATTTGGGCGGCAAGCTCAGTGTCCACAAAATCCTTTCAGACAGGATTACTGGATAACATCTGATTGAACGACTTAAAAAAAATCCTGTTGATCCTGTTATCCTGTCAAAAACCTTTCCCAATCATTCCAGCATAAAAAACGAGAGCATCCCGAGCGTGGCAAAGAGAAATGCGCTCCCGAGAAATTCCGTTATGCGGAAGATCCGCATTTTCGCAAGCCCGGTCTCGATCAAAATCAGACCCACTCCTACGATCCCGAGCTTGAACAACAGCACCGGAAACGCGGCGAGTACGGCAGTCAGGTCATCAGTTTGCGCGATCCCCCAGGGGAAAAAGGAAGAAATCCCCAGCGTGACAAAAAGAAAGAGCTTCATCATTCCGGCCCATTCGATGAGGGCGAGGTGCCTTCCTGAATATTCCAGGATCATGGCTTCATGGATCATGGTGAGTTCCAGATGGGTTGCCGGATTGTCTACCGGCACCCTCCCTGTCTCGGCCAGGGCAATGAGAATAAATGCCAGAAGAGCGAAAACGAGCGACGGGCGAAGCAGGGAATGCCCATGGGATACGATAATCGCCATCTGGGACAGCGACGTGGACTTGGCTACGAGCGAAACAGCGAACACAGCCATAAGCATTGCCGGCTCGGCAAGAGACGCGATGGTCATCTCCCTGCTGGAACCCATGCCCCCGAAGGCGGTGCCGATATCCATACCGGCCAGCGCCGTAAAAAACCGCGCTATGGCAAAGAGCGCCACGAGGGCGATGACATCGGCTGTAGCCGTCAAAGGCAGGTCCGTGGAAATAACGGGAATGATCCCGCCCGCCATGATGCAAACGCCGAACACCAGATAGGGCGTAAAGCGGAAGATCCACGATGCGTTCTCGGCAATCGCCACGTCCTTGGACAAGAGCTTCCGAATGTCCCGGTACGGCTGAAACAAGCTCTGAGATGTGCGGCCCTGGAACCAGCACTTCACCATCTTTACCCATCCCGCAAAAAGGGGCGCCATAAAGAGGAGCACGGCGATCTGCAAAATCTCTGTTACAAATGGATTGATCTTCAATGAAAACCCTCACAACCCGTGACTTCATCGCACCAATATCAACAACACCACGATCGTCAAAAAAGAATAAATAAGGTAAATCTGGATCCGCCCCTGCTGGAGCCTACCGATCCTGCGGGAGATCCAGAAGCTCGCGTCAACTACCGGCTGGTACAACCAGCCCCAAAAGCGGTCCCGTACCCGGAGATGGTAGTGCAAACGTTCCGGGAAAGCCGGATGAGTCGTCGGTGGAAGCTGACGCACGTGTTCTTTTATGTGGAAAAGAAATCCGAAAATTCTGCGCAACGGCATGGAAAAAGAGGTCGCCGTATACTGCATCCGGTTCGTAAGCTTTTCAAATCCGCAGTCCCAGATCGGGCCTCGGTGAATGGCGCCGGGCCGCGCATGCAGCAGCAGATATGTGATG
>Ga0209068_10000161_pt1 | contig 40706 bp, 38 predicted proteins | sample ColStrG_CSR_2012_FD_187200 | JGI IMG/M metagenome (GOLD analysis project Ga0209068, IMG submission 187200) | Freshwater sediment microbial communities in response to fracking from Pennsylvania, USA - Cold Stream Run_MetaG_CSR_2012 (SPAdes)... | ecosystem: Environmental > Aquatic > Freshwater >...
GCGAAAGAGAATCGCCCCGCTTGTGGATACACGGTACCGTCGGAGAGAATCAATTTAAGCTGCAGGTTCTTCAAGGCGGCTTCCCGCAACCCGTGCGCGTGTTGCTGGTGACGGATGAGGAAGTCGGCAGCGAGTCCTCCCGTGCCATCACCGAGAACCTTGCGAAACAATGTGCGTTCGTTCTCGTAATGGAACCTTCTTTCGGACCGGCGGGCGCTCTGAAAACCGCTCGCAAAGGAGTCGGAGAATACACGGTTCGCGTTATGGGTCACGCCGCGCACGCTGGTCTCGATCCCTTCAAGGGACAGAGCGCCATTGTCGAGCTGGCGCACCAGATCACGCGCATCGCTGAATTTGGCGAGCCGAAACGTGGCCTCACCGTGAACGTTGGCGTGATCCGCGGAGGCACGCGCACCAACGTGATCGCCGCCGAAGCCAGCGCCGACGTTGATGTTCGCGTCGAGCGGCTCAGCGATGCCGCGAAGATTGACCGCAAGATGCGTGCGCTCAAGCCCATCAATCGCAAGTGCAAGCTGGAAGTCGCGGGAGGCCTCAACCGGCCCCCGATGGAACGCAGCGCGGCCTCCGCCGCGCTGTTCACGAAGGCGCAGCAACTGGCGCGCGAAATGGGATGGAAACTCGAACAGACGTCAGTCGGTGGCGGGTCCGACGGAAACTTTACTGCCGCGCTCGGTATCCCGACGCTCGATGGACTGGGCGCGGTTGGCGACGGTGCGCACGCGCCTCATGAGCACGTGCTCGTAGAGGCGTTGCCGCGAAGAGCGGCTCTAATCGCGGGGTTGCTGGCGGGCCTGTAAAAAGGAAATCCCCGCCCTGTCGCAAAGTGCGCGACAAGGACGGGGCACCCGTTCTATTTTCTCAACCGCTTCTTCAGCGCGACTACTTTCCTACGTACGTCTTCGGCGAGCCAATACCTGTGCAGCGGTCGAAGCCGACACTACAGAGCGGATCGCCCTGCTTAATGTCGTTGAAGTCCGCTTTGTATTTCGTTGGGTTCGCCAGCTCGTTGTACATCAGAGTCAGTTCGGCCGTCGAGGACGGTTGTTTGCCGCCCGCAGCATTCACGATTCCCGCGAACGTGGGCGATGCCCAACTTGTTCCACCCACGGAAATCCAGCCGCCCTGAATGTAAACCGCCGCGCAGCAGTAGTCGGCAGCCACATCCGGATATCCGCGATGCGCTCCGACGATGTGAGACACTCCGCTTTGGTAAGCCGGTCTGGGCTCGTACGGGCTCAGGTTGCCGCCTCCAGCGCCGCTGGCGTAGACCTCACTCACAAATTTGCCGCTGGAGTCGCGATTGAAAAACGTTCCTCCCACCGAAACGACATTCGGGGATGCGCCCGGATAGATGCTTACGCCGAGACCCTGATCACCGCTGGCCGCGAAGTACACGACCCCTGGTTGCTTGAAGTATTTATCCCAGCCGGTCTCCTGACTTACTTCCGGGTCGCCCCAGCTCATGCTGACGACACCTCCTCCGGCCTTTGCAACCAGACTGGCGGCAAGCTGCACGGCGGCCCATGTCGGATCGGTATTCACCTGCACGGATTCCACCAGGTAAAGTTTGGCTTTCGGGGCCATGGCATGCGCCCACTCGATGTCTAGAGCTTCTTCGACAAGCCAGTTGGAATAAACCGGAGGCTTCGTCTTACCCGGCCACATAACCGTCAAGTTGGCTGGGGCGATGCCAAAGTATTTGGAGAACGCCGCCAAATCGGCAGCAGCCGTCGGGTAATCGCCCGCATCGACGATAGCGATGGCGCCGATGCCACCGGTGGGCAGAGTTTTGCTGGTAGCGATCGGGCAACCTGCGGGACCGGGCACTAAGTGGTACACGCAAGCCACGGAACCGGGTGTTTCATCGCCCGGGCCTGGGCCGGCCGGGTTGGGAACATCGGAATCTACAAAAAAGTAGTTGGTGTGGTGACGGCCGGGCTGTGGAATGCTGGATTCCGGGTAGATGATTCTACGTCCGTTCAAGACGGACTCAATGCGCTCTTGCGCAGCGGCAGGAGAAAAAGTCACTCCGATCAGGAAAGCAATCCCGACGGCAGTGATAAACACGGATCTGTTAAAGCTGGGCTTCATTGAGCTACTCCTAAAGGCAGGGAACAGAATTATACCGTCCCGCAACTCGCTCTGCGCGGGCGAATTGAAGACCTATCGGCGAGGAGCGACACGCAGACTGTTGAGTGTGAAAGGCCTTGCACTAAGTATTGCGCCAATTCTTTTGACGGCTTACGCCATCGAGCCTAGAATGCCCGCAGCGACCGATTTCTCCGAGGCCGCTCCCGACGAGACCTGCCGGTGATTGGGGGATCGAAATGACGGAATTCTGGATAATCCTGGTGGTTGGCCTGCTGATCTTCGCAACCAGCCGGGCCGGCGATCTCGGCAAAATCCTCAGCGACCGTTGGAAGAATTCGAAGAACGTCGCCAAGGATGGCCGGCGTGGCGAACAAAAACCGTAGGATTCTCGCCCGTCAGGCCGTTCATCCAGACGGGTCCGGATGGCAAAATTTAGAGAGTTTGTTGCAGAGTTTGTGCCCCCGAAATTGTCCCGAATCCGGGAGTAAGTGGTATTTTTTCTGCGCTGTGGTCCACCCACTTCAGTGATTGCGTCCCGTTCGCTCCCGTTATAGAATTGGCCCCAAGCAAGTCTGATTTGTGCGGCGCACTAAGTGGGCCGTACCATATTGAAAACATTAGACTTACTGGCAAGCCCGTGGCGAACGGGATGGTGTAGATCGGTAGTTGTACCCTGGCAGCCCCCGCCTCGGTCGATCCGGTCAGGATATGTTGCTCGTACAGATTTTGACCCCAATAACCCAAGAGTTTGGCGGAGGCCATGCAACAGCAACCTAGCGTGAACCCTACAACCGAAGACCTTAGTTTGGATTACCGCGCCTTGGTAGCGGCCAGCCGGCGGCTGGACCCGGCGAAGGCGGCGCGAAAGGTGAAAGTGGCGCTGCTGTCCGATGCGGCGACGCAGCGGTTTGTCCCCGTTCTCCGGACGCTATTCCATCGCCAGGGAGTAGAGGCGGAGATTTACGAGGCGCCATTCGATGGGCTGGAACTCGAAATCTACAACCCCGCTTCGGGACTTTATCAATTCAAGCCTGATTTTGTAGTGGTACTCAATTCCGTGCAGGCCTTGCGTGCGAATTTCCTGAAGCGTCCGGGAGACTCTATTTCATTTGTGGAAGAGACCGTGGCGCGGATGGCGAAGATTTGGGACGTCATTCAGTCGCACCTGACGGCAACCTTGATCCAAAGCAATTTCGTGCTGCCATATGAGCGCTTCTTCGGCAACTTCGATCACAAGACGCCGGAGTCGTTTTACGCGGCGGTGGGCGCCATCAACTCGAAGATGACGGAAGCGTCGCGGTCGCGTGGCAGCGTTCTGGTCAACGATGTCGAGAGCGTTGCTTCTTGGCTGGGACGGCGCTTCTGGTTCGAGGAACGCTTTTGGGATAGCGCGAAATACTTTTGCTCCCTGGAATGCCTGCCTTACGTCGGGAAGAATATTGTCGATGTTGCGATGGCAAGCCTGGGGCGTGTGATCAAGTGTATTGTTCTTGATTTGGATAACACGCTCTGGGGCGGCGTAATTGGCGATGACGGAATCGATGGGATCCAGCTAAGCGCGCATGGAGACGGCGAAGCCTTTTACCGATTTCAGCTTTACCTGCGGGAACTCCGGCGGCGCGGAGTGCTGCTGGCTGTGTGCAGCAAGAATGAAAAAGCGAATGCGCTGTTGCCGTTTGAAAAGCATCCGGAAATGGTTTTGAAGCTGGAAGACATCGCCATGTTCGTGGCGAACTGGAACGACAAAGCCGACAACATCCGCCAGATTCGAGAGGTTCTGAACATCGGCATCGATTCCATGGTGTTTCTGGACGACAATCCGTTTGAGCGCAATCTAGTGCGGGAACTGGTTCCAGGTATAACTGTTCCGGAACTCCCGGAAGACCCGGCGGACTATGTGCGTGCGGTTTCGGAATTGAATCTATTTGAAACGACGACGTTTTCGGCAGAAGACAGTAAGCGCACGGAAATGTATCGCGCGGAAGCGCAGCGGCGGGAGGAGCAGGCGAGTTTCGGGTCGGTCGACGACTTCCTCCAATCGCTGGAGATGCGCATGACGGTGGCGCGGTTCGATTCGTTCCACTTGCCCCGAATTTCGCAACTGATGCAGCGCAGCAATCAATTCAACGTTACGACACGGCGGCTTTCGGAAGTAGAGTGCAAGTCGCTGATGGAAGACCAACGCTGGCTTCCGCTCTATGCCAAGCTGGCGGACCGCCTGAGCGATCACGGGCTGATTTCGGTGGTGACACTGGAAGCGCGCGAGGATAGCCTGGCCATTCGAGACTGGTTGATGAGCTGCCGGGTTCTGGTGCGTGGCGTGGAACAATTCATGATGAACCGCACCGTCGAACACGCGAAAAAGCTCGGGCTTCCGCGAGTTACGGCCGAATTCATTCCAACCGCGAAAAATGGCATGGTCAAAGATTTCTTCCAGCAATTTGGATTTGCCAAGGTCGAAGAAGACGGTAGCGGACACTCGCGGTGGGTTTTGGAGACGGACGCATACCAACCCGCGCGCACATTCATCCAACCGGTTGTCGAGGCAACTGAAGTCGAAGGCCTTACCGTCAGCTGAGCGCTAAAGGGCGATCCCCATCTTAAGGAGCTTGGTCCGAAATGCAAAGTGCCGGCAATGCTGAGGTCATGGCAACACTCACAGGAATCTTTCGCGACATTTTCGACAACCCGAGCCTCGTCCTGCAGGACTCCATGACGGCTGCGGATGTGGAGAACTGGGACTCGCTCAACCATATCGACCTGATCGTGGCGATTGAAAAGAAGTTTAAAGTGAAGTTTACGACCCGGGAAGTCACGTCGCTCAAGACGGTCGGCGACCTGGCTGAGTTGATCGAGAAAAAATTGGCTACCAAACCTTGACCTTTACCTCCTTCAATTTCCTTCTTCTGCTCCCGTTGATCGTGGCGCTCTACCAGATCGTGCCGCCACGAGCTCGAGCCCTTTACCTGCTGGTCGTCTCATACGCGTTCTATTGCACCTGGAGTTTGGGCGGGGCTGTGGCATTGGCTGTGGCAACAGCGCTGACCTTTCACGCAGGCAAGGTCGTGGGAAACCCCGCATCGGAGCGGCGGGGAAGGAAAGTATTTCTCGTTACGATTCTACTGCTCGTCGCCTATCTATCGATCTTCAAGATCGCGGCGGTTGTTCCCCTGGGCGGTCTCGCCGGATTCGCGCTTCCCCTCGGCCTCTCGTACTACACATTCAAGTTGATGAGTTACATCATCGACATTTATTGGGGAAAGATCGAGCCTGCGACAAATCGTATTGATTTTGCGACCGCGATTGCATTCTTTCCACAGCTCTCCGCGGGCCCAATCCAGCGGCCTGCGGATTTTCTCGAGCAAGTTCCCCCGCAAAGAACGCTGGTGTGGCAAGGACTCGCGCGCGTGGTTTGGGGACTCGCAAAGAAGATGCTGATTGCCGACAGTCTGGCCCCGACTGTGAACTATGTTTACAGTCACATTGGCTCGGGCCCCGGCGGAGTTCACGGCGCCGCACTGCTGGCAGGCTTTTATCTTTTTCCGCTACAACTGTACGCGGACTTTTCGGCGCTGACCGACATTGCGCTCGGCATCGGCATGATGTTCGGCATTCACGGCCCGGAGAACTTCAATCGGCCGTTCACGGCATCCAGCATCAGCGATTTCTGGCGCCGCTGGCACATGTCGCTGACCAACTGGCTGGCTGATTACGTTTTCACGCCACTGCGCATGGCCACCCGCTCCGCTGGGACTGCGGGCCTCGTCTTCAGCATTGCGGTGAACATGGTCGCGATCGGCCTGTGGCACGGACTCACATGGGGCTATCTCATGTTCGGTCTGGTCCATGCCGGCTACCTGGTCGTCGACGCGCTCACCACGCGCCGTCGAGCGACCTTCTTCAAGAAGCGTCCGAGCATGAATTGGGTAGGCGAGTGGTTCGGTTGGCTGCTGACCTTCCATCTTGTTTTGATTGCCCTTGTCTTCTTCCGCGCGCATACAGTTTCCGATGCGATATGGTTGCTGTCGCATGCGTGGAGAGGATTGACCCACGCCAAAGGTGATCTGTCTCCCGTATTGGCCGCTGCGGGATCCAAGCTTCTGCTGATGGGTTTGGCGGGATATGCCGCGCTTGAACTCGCCGAACGCTTCCGGCCGGATCAGTGGTGGTTGCGCTTCCAATTGACGGCGCCGAATTGGCTAGGGAGAGCGGTACAGTTTGCAGCTGGCGCGTTCGTTGTCACAGCATTGGTGATGCTTACGATTCGCTCAGGCAGCCACGCTAGCGCGTTCTTATATCAGGTGTTTTAGATGAAGACTCCTACAGTTACAACACGAGCGGAGCGGCGATCATGAACACGCGCTGGGGAAAAGCCGCCAGTTATTTTGGGCTGGTGCTCGCGATTACGTTTGGATGGCTGCTGTACATCGAAGCCGTGTGCTTTATTCGGCTGTGGTCGGCAGATGCCGGTACCGATCTAATTCCCCGCGAGCGCCTCCGGCTCGTTTACAAGAATGCGGACTGGGTGGATTCGTTCTCCAACGAATGGGCTCCCTCGAACGTCTATGCGTACAAGTCGTATGTGGGTTGGGAACGCAGGCCTTTTACGGGCAGGACGATCAACATTGATGACTCCAGTCTGCGTTTTACGGCGCATTCGCAGTGCGGCATTAATGCCTACACGATTTGGGTTTTTGGCGGCTCGACGGTGTGGGGCGCTGGCACGCCGGATTGGCTGACCGTCCCTTCACAGCTGGCGGAGATGTACGAAAAAGACGGTCGCGTTGTTTGCGTCCGCAACTACGGACAACAGGCTTGGGTGAATAGTCAGGAAGTGGTCAAGCTCACGCTCGAACTCAAAACCGCTGAGCGCAAACCGGACGTGGTGATTTTCTACGACGGCCCCGGGGATGTTTACGAAACATTCCAATCCGGCAAACCCGGGCTGCACCAGAATTTCGATTCCATGGCGGGCTTGTTCGAGCGGAAGGCTTCCGCGGGCTCCGGCAGCTTCGACTATTTGATGAGCACCAATACCGGTCGCGTGCTGACGGAAAAAAAGGCGGCCAGCGGAGATTCGCAAAAAGACCCGAACTTGATTGCGCAGGAAACCATGCGAGTCTACATGGAAAATGTACGCTTTGTGCAAGCACTCGCGAAGCAGTATGGTTTTCAGCCAGCTTTTTTCTGGCAGCCCACCATATCCCTGGGCCACAAGCATTTCACGCCGGCCGAGCAAGTGGCTCGGGATACCGCGAAGCTACGCTCGCCCGGGTTGGAAGCCGCCAACCAGGCGGCTTACGCGTTGTTTGAGAAGAATTGTACTGCGCCGCTGTTTTGCATTATGGATGCCTTTGACCAAGCCGACGGGACCATCTACTTCGACGACGCGCACGTAGACGCCGAAGGCAACCGCCTGATCGCGAAGAAGATGTACGATGCGCTGCATGCTCAGTCGGCTGCGGCCACTAACATTGCGTACACGAGCGGCACCGGCAGTCCCACCACATTGAAGTAGCAACCTTCGATCTTGGGAATCCAGCGCGAGGCAAGACCCTGGATGGCATAGGCGCCAGCCTTGTCCATTGGTTCGCCGTGCGCGACATAGTCTGCGATCTCTTCCTCCGTCAGCGGTTTCATGGTGACGCGCGTTGTTTCGATGCGAGTGTCTTCCTGTGCTGGTTTGCCGGACTTCTGACTAGGCGTAAGCAGGCAAACTCCCGTAATGACGCGGTGTTCGCGTCCGGAAAGTAGACGCAGCATGCCGACGGCATCGCGCTCGTCGACGGGTTTTCCGAGAATGGAATCGTCTACAACGACAATCGTGTCAGCTCCGAGAATCTGATCTTGTGGGTATCTTTCAAAAACCGTACGGGCTTTGGCGAGAGCCAAACGCCTCACATAGTCTTCTGGAGACTCGCTCGGGAAAACATCTTCGGGGATGTTGGCCGGACGCACGGTGAAGTGGATGCCCGCATTCCGCAAAAGCTCTTGACGGCGAGGCGAGGCCGAAGCGAGAACTAGAGCCATCGCCTAAGCGCTCACCAGTTCAATTCGATTTCCAAAGGGATCGAAGATGTGGCAACGCGGCGAGCCTTCCAGGTTTTCCGCATCCGCGACTTCAACCCCCGCATTGCGCAAACTGGAAACCAGCGCACTATAGTTCTGACAAAGGAACGCAGGGTGTGCCTTCTTCGCGGCGCGGAAGTTGGCTTCCACTCCCAGGTGAATCCGGGCCGGTCCACTCTCGAACCAAGCGCCGCCCCGGTCGGCCAGTTCGGCCGGCTTGGGAACTTCCACCAGACCCAGCAGCCCCATGTAGAACCGCCGCGCCTTATCCTCTTCGCCGGGAGGCATGGCTAGTTGCACATGGTCAATGGCCGTAAACGGTATCTCGCTCATTTCCCTATCTTACAGCGGACTTTGCAGTGCCATCGATAGAGCCAGTTTCGTTGCCGCAGGCTCGCCACATGAGCCGCGCCTGTTAGAATTGAGATTCGACCCGACGCAGTTTCGATCTGACCCGCATGGACCGTAAGTACATCCGAAATTTCGCCATTGTTGCGCACATTGACCACGGAAAATCCACCTTAGCTGACCGGCTACTGGAGATCACGGGGTCGCTGACCGCCCGTGAAATGCAATCGCAGGTCCTCGATTCGATGGACCTCGAGCGCGAGCGCGGCATTACCATCAAAGCGCACGCCGTCCGCATGATGTATCAGGCGGAAGACGGCATCACCTACCAGCTCAATTTGATTGACACTCCGGGACACGTGGATTTTTCCTACGAAGTCTCCCGCGCACTGGCTTCCTGCGAGGGTGCGCTGCTCGTGGTCGACGCCTCGCAAGGCGTCGAAGCGCAAACGCTGGCCAACGCTTATCTGGCGATCAATCATGGCCTCGAAATTATTCCAGTTATCAACAAGATCGACCTGCCCAACGCGGATATTCCAAGAACAAAAGAAATGATTGAAAGCGCGGTTGGCATTGATGCGACCGACGCGATTCCGATCAGCGCCAAGACCGGGCAAGGCGTGGTGGCTGTTCTGGAAGCGATTGTTAAGCTTGTTCCGCCGCCAAAAGGTTTGCCGGAGAATCCATTACAGGCGCTGATTTTCGACTCTTGGTTCGATCCCTACAAGGGCGTGATTGTGATGGTGCGGGTTTTTGAAGGCACTCTGCGCCGGGGGCAGAAGATCCGTTTGTGGTGGAATGGCCGCGTTCTGCAGGCGGAAACGCTCGGCGTGCTCACGCCAAAACCGCTTGAAATTGAAACGCTGGAAGCCGGAGAAGTCGGATTCATGATGGCCAACAGCAAAACTGTGGCCGACACGAAAATCGGCGATACCGTCACCGGCGATGACAATCCCGCCAGCGAACCGCTGCCCGGCTTCGAAGACATAAAGGCCATGGTCTTCGCCGGCCTCTACACCATCGAAGCGCATGAGCACACACGGCTGCGCGATGCGTTGGAGAAATTGCGGCTGAACGACGCTTCGTTCTTTTTCGAGCCGGAAAGTTCAGTCGCCCTCGGATTCGGCTTCCGCTGCGGCTTTCTGGGGCTTCTGCACATGGAAATTATTCAGGAGCGCCTGGAGCGTGAGTTCAATCTTGATTTGATTACCACTGCCCCCGGTGTGCGCTACCTGATCACCAAGACGGACAACAGTGTGGTGGAAGTCGACAATCCATCGCGCTGGCCGGATACGACCGAGATTGCCAAGGTGGAAGAGCCGGTGATTTTGGCGACGATCCTGACTCGCGAGGAATATGTCGGCGGCATTCTGAAGTTGGTCGAAGACAAGCGTGGCCGTCAGAAAGCTTTCGAGTATCTTAGCGCCTCGCGCGTGAAGTTGCTCTATGAATTGCCGCTGAACGAAGTTGTTTTGGATTTCTACGACCGCCTAAAGTCGGTTTCGCGCGGCTACGCGTCGCTGGATTATCACTTGGCCGGCACGTGGGTCTCTCCCATGACGAAGCTCGATATTCTCGTCTCCGGCGAAGCAGTGGACGCGCTCTCCATGATTGTCCATGCCGATTTCGCCTACGAGCGCGGTCGCGCGTTAGCCGCCAAGATGAAGGAACTCATACCCCGCCAGATGTTTGAAGTCGCCATCCAGGCTGCGATTGGCAGCAAGATCATCGCTCGCGAGACGGTCGGCGCCATTCGCAAGAACGTAATCGCAAAATGCTACGGCGGCGACATCAGCCGCAAGCGCAAACTCCTCGAAAAGCAAAAAGAGGGGAAAAAGCGCATGAAGAAAATCGGCCGTGTAGAAATCCCGCAAGCCGCATTCCTTGCCGTCCTGCGGCTAGGGGATGAGAGCGAGTAGATATCAGATTCTTCGCGCCACCTGCTTGGAAACTGAACTTGGACCTCAGGTTAATTTCCAATGACGCTCGTACTTTTGTTCCTCTTCAAAGTCCGAAAGCCGAGGTTTAAGCAGGTCGCTGCGGGTTATGATTCCAATCAATTTTTTTGGATCATCGCTTGAAACCACGGGAAGACGCCCTACTCCGCGCGTAGCCATGCGTTCTGCCGCTTCACGACAAGTTTCTTCTGGAAACGTACTAATGGTTTCAGCTCCGATTAGATCGCGAGCCTGGAGTGTTTTGTCGTTTTCCAGGAACGATCCACCAAGGAGATCGGAAATTGTCAAAACGCCAATGAGTTCGTCCTTCCCATTGAGCACGGGATAGCCGCGATGCTTGTTGCTCGACGCAAAATAGCGCTCTAAAAGTTCAGACGCAGGTGTCGAGGATGGAATCGTAATGACCGGCTGACTCATCGCCTCCGATACACGGGACTTTTCCAAAGGATCAACTCCATACTCCCGAAAAATGTCATACCCTCTACGCGCCACTTTTTCGGTCAGGATGGAACGCTTCATAGTCAGAACAGTGAATGCATAGGCGCAAACTGAGGCGATTAAAAGCGGGGGTAATGCGTCAACATCATGCGTGAGTTCCAGCGCAAATATTACTGCGGTGAAAGGAGCACGCATCATTCCGCCCAGCACAGCAGCCATGCCGACCAACGGCCAGAGCGAGCTCCCCCCGGTGGGCAGGAAATGCGATTCCAGCGCTCCCAAAGAACATCCCATAATCAAAAGGGGAGCTAGCACCCCACCGGACGTTCCGGAAGCAAGAGAGATAATCCAAATAACGCATTTCACTGCGACCAAGCCCAAAACAACCGATGCGACGAGGTGCCCCCGCAGAAGATCGCCAATAACGTCGTACCCAACACCAAGTGCTCGTGGCTGAAAGTATCCCCCGATCCCTACGATCAAACCGCCGATGGCCGGACGCCACATCCAGTGGACTGGGATGTGCTCGAACCAATCCTCGAGTTTGTAGAGAGAGGCGCTCAGTGACGCTGAGAACGCGCCAGCGGTAAGGCCGACGATCCCGGCTGCCAACAGCCCAAGCCATCCCACGGCTGCATGGGCGGGAATTGGGAAAAGGGGCCCAGCACCAAGCAAGTGAGAGCGAAGCGCCGCCGCCACCGCGCTGGCGAGCGCCACAGGCACCAGACTCCGCGGCTTCCACTCGAAAAGCAGAAGTTCAACCGCCAGCAGCACCGCTGCTATCGGAGACGCAAACGTCGCCGACATTCCTGCGGAAGCACCGGCAACCAGCAGCGTTTTTCTCTCCGCTGCAGTTAGATGAAAGCCCTGCGCGATGATGGAGCCAAAGGCTCCTCCGGTCATGATGATGGGACCTTCGGCTCCGAAGGGTCCACCGGAACCAATCGAAATCGCTGAAGATAAAGGTTTTAGAATAGCCACTTTCGGCGACATGATGCTTTTGCCAAAAAGAATCGCCTCCAGAGCCTCCGGAATTCCGTGACCGCGAATTTTTTCCGAGCCGTATCGGGCCATCAAACCGATGATGAGACCGCCCGCTACCGGCACGACAATCATGAACAGTCCCAGTGAGTTGGTCGAAGGCGATCGCGGTGTTAGCGAGAACTGGTGGAAATAGAAAAGATTGGTGAAAAAACTGATCATCGAAAGCAGCAAGACGGCCACGTATGCACAAACCGCCCCGATAAATATCGAGATCATTGCGATCAGAATTAATCTTTTGTCGGCTGCAAAATCTCCCCTCACCTTCATTTTCTGGTTTCTTCCTTCCCGCTCTCAAAGAAGAGTTCAGGCGACTCCTCGGAAAGACCTGCGTTTACCACAACGAACTTGAGGAGGGCGTCGAGTTTCGCGCTCTCCTTTGGGGACAGTTTTTCAATAGCTGCGATCAAACGCTCTTGGGCGGTCGGCGGAGCTTTGTGTAGAAATGCGCGACCCTTTGAAGTCAAACTGAGATCCAATCTTCTTGCGTCTGCCTTACTGGCGGTTCGAAGGGCAAGACCTCGTTCGACGAGTCGTCCGACGACGACGGAAACCGAGCTTTGATGGGTTAGTGTGCGCTCCGCTAGTTCATTCAGAGAAAGACAAGCGCTCCCATTGAGTTTTTGAAGTACAAAGAGCTGCGCCCCACTAATCCCCAACGTACTTTCGGCATTTTTTGATGAAACCCGCAGTCCCCTGACGATGCGGCGAATCGAGTCAAGGATGTCCTGGCTGGCAGTTCCTGATGATAGAGACACGGAGTCCTTCTTGGCCAGATAATGTATGGTAGCCCATATATTATCACGAAGCAGGACAAACCCTAAGGATTCCTTTGTGTTCTATTTTGGAATTTCGACGAAAGGATGCGACCCTACACCGACTCAACCGCTCCGTCCAGCAACGGGTGCCTGGCCCGGGCAGCTTCCACAAAGCTGCGGAAGATAGCTCGCGACGGCTCGTCGTTCGTAGTCCGTTCGGGGTGCCACTGGACCGCCAGAACAAAGTGCTCCGGCGAGGTGCCTTCCAAGGCTTCGATCACGCCATCTTCTTTGCATCGAGCCACAACCCGCAATCCATCCCCAATCGCATCGGCGGACTGGTGATGGCTGGAGTTTGCCCGAATCTCATCCGCGCCCGCCATTTCGGCAAGTTTCGATTGCGGATCAATCAACACGCTATGTGCGTATTCAACCTTGCGTCCGGCAGAGTGGTTGACCGGGTCGGCGTTGCTCGACAAAGGGCCGGCTCCAAGCAAATCCGGAATATGCTGCACCAGCGTTCCATTCTTGTAAACATTCAAGGATTGCAATCCATAGCAAATCGCCAGCACCGGCTTGCGCAGGTTGTAAGCATCGTGCAGCAGCAGCTCGTCGACCGCGTCGCGCTTGTGATCGGCGGCGGCGGTTTCCGGATTCTTCTCCGCGCCGTACTTGGCGGGATCGATGTCAGCGCCGCTGCCGGGAAGCAGCACACCGTCGCACTGTTCGGCGAGCCTCATCACCTGAGCGGGCGTTTCGTCCAGCGGGATGCGAACCGGCTCTCCACCCGCCTGTTCCACAGCGGCTTCATATTGCGGCATCGCCCGGCCCGTATACTCGGGGTCGTTCGACTTCGGGATAGGAATCGCGATCTTTGGACGCACTTGTGCCTCAGGCATGGCCCGCCATCCCCGATCCTGACTTCTTCTGTCGGTAGTGGCGAATCTCCATAACCCACGCCGCGATAAAGGCGCAGGCTCCCACCGTCATGGCGACCGGGAAGGCAAAATGCCGGTACGCCAGGCGCATATCCGGAAGGTGTCCGCGCAGCAGGCCGATTCCCGCCATCCCTAAGATTCCAAAGAACAAACTCACTGCAAACGTAAGTCCGGTCAGGGCCACTGTAATGAAGAGAACTCGCGGCACTATGGCCAACGGGCTGGGAGCGGAGTTTCCGGCTAAAGCATTGTCAGGAATAGGCATAGTCGAACCTTCAGCGATGCCTCTAAATTACACCCTGCGGCATGCCGAAGACTAGGCTACCCCGCGAGGCAGGGTGCGCTACAATCGATAGATGGCTCCAGTAGTATCGGCTCTCACGCGGACCCCGGCGGAAGTTGTTCGACAGACCTTGGTTTCGCACGCTCCAAACGGGATCGCCTATGCCACAGCGGGTGAAGTTACTCTGCCGACTCCCGACCTGGAGCGCATGATCGCTGCTGTCCCCAGCGCCGTCGCTGCGGCGTTGGAGCGTAAGGCCTACTATTTTGTTCCGCTTACTGTCAGCCAGGGCGAAGAAACGGTTATCGCCGAACGCTACGATGTCGCTCTCAGTGACAACGCAGTCTGCCACCGCAACCTGAACCTGGGCGGATCGCAGTGCGTGTTTATCTCGACGCGATTGATGGACGATAAGTTTTCCGTGGCTTTTGAGTTCTACATCAATGTAGGACATGCGCTGGTAGAACGTGCCGGCATTCCGAAAGAGTTTTCCGACCTGGTTTGGAAGCAGGTAGAGGGCAACGTGCGCGGCGAGACATCGATGGACGCCTGGGAAGCACGCAAAGTTGCATCCGGAAATCAGGGCGACACCGAAAAAGCGAAGAACGATTATTTCGCGGCTACGTTTTCCGACGCGATTTCTATCTACATGCTGACGCTGCTGCTTGATGTGGATTACCAGGACCTGCGTGAACGCGACTACCAACTACTGGCTCCGGCAGCTCTGGCGGAACGCTTGCGGAAAGTAGCAGAGCTGTTTCCCGCGAATGCTGGATTTGAGTTTGCCGTACTCTACCGGCGTCGCGGAAGCAACAACTAACTCGTCTCCACGAGTTCCGTTTCTAAGACGTCCAGTCGCGCTTTCCGTGAATGACTGCGGCTATCGTGACTTCCGCCGCGCCGACTTCGTAGATCACTCTATAGCTGTAGGTGAAGAGTTCTCGGATGGATTCTTCGGCGTACTCGGGGACTTTTCGTCCGGAGCGTGGAAAATCAGAAAGAACCTTCGCCAACGTAACGATTTGGCTAACGGCGTTCCTTGCATAAGCCGGGAGAATCGGCCGCGATGAAAGCGCTTATGGCTTCTACGTCAGCGACGGCTCGTGGCGACCAGACTACTCGGTGAGCCATTGGCAGAGGCGCTTCTCAACGTCTTCCTGAGAAATTGTGCCTTGTTGATGAGCATCGTCAAGCCCGCGTTTTACCTTGTCCGGGACATACAAGTGATACTGGATGTCCTCTACGGAGCAATTCTCCGGGAGCCTGTGTAAAAGGGATTCGACTTGTTGTTTGGTCTGGCTCATGGGTCCACCTGCGGTGGAATTGCCTTCAGCATAGCACAAGGTTCTAGTTTGATAGGGTGGAGGCGCAGCCTTCTTCAGTCTCGATCTCCGTTCCATAATAATAATCTCGGATACCCGCGAGAATGCCTCGCAAAAGCATCGCGGCCTTTAGATGAGAGGGGTCCTTCGACTACGTTTGCCGTACGCTTCGCGCACGACAAACTGCGCTCAGGATGACAGAGGACGGGCTGGGGAGGGTGTGAGTTGGCACGGCGCAGGCTTTGCTTATCTATCGGCTTCTCGGCACCCGCTGTCCGGATCTAGTCAGGCACCGCAGCCACAACTACCTCGTCTCTACGAGTTTCCGTTTCTGTAACATTCGCAGAATCCAATAGCCCGACATGGCCGCAGCCAGATGCTTCAGTGCGTGGCCGCCAACGATGTGTCCCAGCGCGAATATCTGTGAGTCCAACGATTCCAAAATCTTTGCCAGTGCATAAAAGCTCACGGCGCCCAGCAAGTCTTTGCCACGAGTATATCGGGCAGGACTCAGCCAAATGGACAGCGGCAGAATCACAATTCCCCACGCCTGAATGAATCCGTAGAAGCGGAGATCGCCCGCGCCCCGCAGCTCACTCGCATACCAAACGAAGACGCTGGAAATCCCTATCGCCACCAGGGGCAGTAGCAGATAAAGTCCCAACCGCACATTCACGCGCTCCGCAATCACTGCGGCCATCAGCGACATGAAAGTAATCGTCATCGGCAGCCGGTCCCAGACCAGGCGCGCATTGTCGGGCGCAAGATGATAGTAGGCCGAGCCGAAGGCGGTGAGCAGCAAGCCAATAAACATCACGCAGTGGGGCCAGCGCTCGCGAGTATCGTGAAACCTTGTCGCGGCATCGGTCCGCAAGAGAAACATCAATCCCATCAAGCCAATGATGGCGAATGGCACATTCGAAACAACGTCAAGGAAGTTTGGAATTCCAAGCCACGCGCGATGATCCGCGAAGTTGTGGTAGTCGCCGGTTGAGGGATCCGCGGCAAGAACAATGCAATGACCACCAGGACGATGGTAGCGAGGAGCAGGGCCAAAACTACTTTGAGCCGTGGATTCAAGGCCTCACGAGTCTAACGCAACCACCATGCGAACGACATTCATGCGCGTCACGAGAGCTACATCGTGATCAAACCTTCTTTGTAGCCGCGTGTAACAGCTTCGGTACGGCTCGCGGCGCCGAGCTTGGCCAGGATGGAACTCACGTGGAACTTGACCGTGTGCTCAGAAATGCTGAGACGAGACGCGATCTCTTTATTCCCCGCACCTTCGGCCAGCAACGAGAAGATTTCGCTTTCCCTGGAAGTCAGCGGCTCGGTCACGGGTAAGTCATCCGCATCCGCAAAGTCTGAAAGCGCAGGCAACAAGGCATCCAGGATTTCCGGAGAAATAACCGCCAGACCCGCGGCGGCAGATTCGAGCGCGGCATGAATTTCCGGTGCCGCCGATTCCCGCAACAGAATCGCGCGAATACCACCGTGCAACATGCGCCGAACTTCGTTGCGGTTCGCGCGGTCGACAAGGACAACCACCGTCGGGGCGTCTGCCTGTCGTAGAAATGCAGGCAGAGGAAGTGCAGGATCGCCTGAGTCCAGCAATACGACTTGCGGATATTCTCCGCGGTGAATGCGAACCAAATCCAGATCCGGACCCTCACCCACCAGCTCGAAGCGAGCGTCGGCGCGAACCACGGAAGCCAGGCCTGCGCGCGTGATTGCCGACTTCGCCAGCACTACGACTCGAATCAAACGACCTCCAGCAGGCGCGATCGCTTGAGAAATCGCTCGACTGCTTCACTCGTTACAGCCACGCCGAAACCATCGATAATCATGCTGTTAATGCCGACCACAGCGCCTTCCGCGTCGGCCAGTGGGCCACCGGAATTGCCCGGCGCAAGGCGAATGTCTGCGGTCAGCACAGAACTCTTCCCCACAGAGTGGTGCACGATTCCTGTGCTCACCGCGCCCGCACCATCCCACGGATTCCCCACAGCAATCATCAGTTCTCCTGGCCGCAACGTTCGCGCCTTCCGGATAGAAGCAGCTTGCAAATCGTGCATCCCAACCGCCAGCGCCGCGAGATCAATTTTGGGGTCGCGCGCCACCAGCCATCCCTGCGCCTTACGTCCGTCGGCGAACTCGACTTCGTACGAACCTCCGCCGATTTCTGACCGGACGAATTGCGGACGCGAAGACGGCGACCCAACCACGTGCGCGTTGGTTACGATCAGCCCCTTGGACCGCCAAACCACGCCCGAGCCGTGCGATTGCCCCGAAGCGATCACCCGAACCGTGATCCGACGCAGCCATTCGCTGACGGAGCCAACAGCGCTCCCAATGTTGATGCCCGCTACTGAATTTCGATTCGCGGCAGGGAGCACGGCTGGTTCAAACATAGCTGGCTCAAACATGGCTAGGCCGCTCCTCGTTCGCCGATCGTCACGGGCAGCTTCAGCAACTTGCCTCCGCGAACAATTTCCAGATTGATCACCTTACCGACGTTTTCCGAGTCGAGCGCGGGCTGCAGGCTGCGAACACTGTGAACCGGCGATGCATCCACTGTCACGATGATGTCGCCCAGCAGCAGGCCGAATTTCTCCGCCGAACTTTTCGGATCAACCGTCACGACCAGGAGTCCTCGTTCGGATTGGAGACCAAGCGTCTGCCGCATGGGTTCAGGAAACGCGACCACCTGGATGCCCACACCGAGATACCCCCGCGCGATGCGTCCATGCTTGAGCAACTGATCGACAACGCGGTTCACCGTCGACGAGGGAATCGTCATGATCGAGCGTCGTGGTCCAGACAGAGCGATCCCAAGAACCTCGCCGCGAGCGTTCACAACCGGCCCGCCAGAGAATCCACTAAATGGATTGAGGTCAAGCCGGAAAGAGCGGTCGATGCGGGTGCCCTGCCACGTACGCCATGGCCCGCCAATTGCGCTGATCACGCCGTAGGTTGTGGCTAATCCCTCGGTTCCGCGGCGTCCCACGGACAGTACGACCTCCCCGACGCGGGACCGCGCTTCGTCAGCCAGCGATGCTGCGCTGGACTTCTCCGCGATCTTGAGTAGAGCGATATCACTGCCGGGATCGCGCCCGATCACGCTGGCCTTTGTCTTTTCTCCCGAGGGCAGCACGATCGTGACCTCGTCGTAGCCGCGAATCGTATGTTCGGCTGTGACGGCCAGTCCGTCGCGCCAGATCGTGCCGCTGACGCCATCGCGCCCGCCTTCCAGTACAGCGATTACGGAAACGCCAACCTGTTCTACCGCGTCGGCGATGCTTTTGGAAAACTCAATCAGAGAACTTGCCATAAACAACTCCTAACCAGCGTGTTGCCGGTAGGAGAAGTATGTAGCGAGTGAACCTTCTGCACATCCGCCGGAAGGATAGGGCCGAACTAGCCGATCAGGTAGGGATCAAAACATCTCCCCCTCGTTGTCAAGCGACGGAAAAAATAGTTTGAACATTTGCATGTACTAGTGGCACTGTCCGCGGGTCTCCCACTTCCTTAGAGTTTTTGTAGGCATTCTGCCGGAAGAGACTTCAAAAACATAAGGAATTTGCTATGCGAACCAACCTGTCAGTCGAAGACGACTCCCTTGTCCTGCGCCTCCTAAAGGCATCTCGTTTTGCTTGTGCCGTCGTGGCTCTCGTTATTGCATGCGTTCCCACCAGTTCGGCTTTTGATCACAATCTGAACCGCCTCAGCAGCGGAGAATCGAGCGTCAGCGGGTTTGACGATACGGCGGAACTTCCGCGCGTCTACATTCAAAGCGCGCTCGTGAACACGCCGGCGAATGGCCAAATCTGGAAAGTATCGGACAGCAATGGATTGATGGCCGCGCTCAAAGCATCGGTCTGTGGCGATGTGATTCAGTTGCAGGCGGGCGCTACCTTCCCGGGCTGGTTCTCTTTTCCGCCAAAAAACTGCGACGACCAGCACTGGATCATCGTACGAACCTCAGCGCCGGATTCCAGCCTCCCACCGGAAGGCTCGCGTATCTCTCCCTGCTACGCGGGAGTATCTTCCTTGCCGGGCCGCCCAGCCTTGAACTGCAAATCGACCCAAAATGTGATGGCCAAGCTGGTGATGATCAACAACCTGAATTCGGGGCCTATCCGATTCATGGCAGGAGCGAATCACTACCGCTTCATTGGGCTGGAGATCACTCGGACAGCACCGCGCCTTTTCATTAGCGACCTCGTTTATCCGGACCGCAGTGGTACGGCAGATCATCTGATTTTTGATCGTGTCTGGATGCACGGCACCGCGCAGGATGACACCGCCCGCGGTATTTCCCTGGCCGGCCTCAGTTATCTCGCGGTCGTCGACTCCTATCTCAACGACTTCCATTGCGAGCAGAGATACGCAAGTTGCTCGGACTCGCAAGCTTTGGGAGGCGGCACCGGCAACACTCACGATGGCCCTTACAAAATCGTCAACAATTTTCTTGAATCTGCCGCCGAGGGCATCCTGTTCGGCGGAGGGGCGGCCACCACGACCCCGGCCGATATCGAGGTCCGGCACAACCATTTCTTCAAACCACTTACATGGATGCCTGGTTATCCCGGACACGTGGGCGGCAATCACGGAAATCCCTTCGTTGTGAAGAATCACTTTGAACTGAAGAACGCACAACGCGTGCTCTTCGAGGGCAACCTAACCGAAAACACCTGGGGTGGCTTCTCTCAAGCCGGTTTCAGTCTCCTGCTTACGCCAAGAAACCAGGACACGACCCACGGCAGCGTCTGCCCGCTTTGCCAGGTCACGGATATAACCGTTCGCTTCAGCAAGTTCAGTCACATGGGTAGTGGATTTCAATTGGCGAACCCAATCACAGGTATCGGCGGGAAGCCGCTGGATGGGGAGCGCTACAGCATTCACGATGTGATTCTGGAAGATATCGACGACGTGAAGTACATGGGGCAGGGCCAGGTCGCGCAGATCTCCTCTGCTACCGGCGGTCCGCTGGTCAATAACCTGCATATTTCGCACGTGACAGCATTTCCTTCCCATACGCTCTTCGACGTTGGAAACGTCTCGGCGCAGAAGATGTCCAATTTCCTTTTCCAAAACAGCATCGTGACCACCGGCAGTTACCCTGTCTGGTCCACCGGAGGTATCACGAATTGCGCGATTCGCGATGTTCCGGTTACCACGATGCAAAGCTGCTTTAGCGCGTGGACATTCAACTCCAATGCGCTGGTCGCGGTTCCGGCAAACTTCCCGCCTCCGACATGGCCCTCGAGCAATGTGTTCCTGCCCAACGTCAGCGCGGTGGGCTTCGTGAACTTCAACAACGGCAATGGCGGAGACTACCGCCTCCAGCCCAATAGCCCCTTAAAAAATCGAGGCTCGGACGGGAAGGATTTAGGAGCCGACGTGAATGCTGTGAACGCAGCGACGGCGGGTGCGTATTGAGTGTTGTTCCAGCGTAGGTTGCGGTGCCCCAGGTTCGCGACGTTCGTTGTCGCTAGCCTGGGCGCTGCTTCGGCCGCGATTCAGCTGCGACGTTGAGTCCCAAGACTCGCGCGCGTAAACGCTTGCCTTCAACTTTCACGGATGTCGGTAACCGACTACGAGAAAAATTAAGGGTATCGGCACAAATGCAGCAGGTTCGCGCCCGTTCTTGGACACAACCTGGGAGTGAAGTGGAACCGGCGGTGCTATTTGTGTCTGCGTCGAACTTCCTGTTGTGCGCCGAACAGCCGCTTATCCCATCGCACAGGAGACGGCTCTGACGCTGTAATTCGATGAAAATCCGGATGTCTTTGGTGAATCAAAACATTGCGTTCAATGCCGCCGCTTGGAACGGATGGAACCAGCGAGACTGCGCTCCGCATCTCTTCATACCATAGGCTTCCCCAAGCGCGGCTCACCTCGCAGCTTGGGTCGTCCCAGCCGGGAAGATCCTCAGGACAAAGTTCTTCGATCAGAACATTGGATGGGATCTGGATTTGTATGGATGCGAAGCCCTTTGGCACGTGTCCGAGATTGCTATGAACCAAAATTTCCAGCAGCGCGCCGGAGAAGGAAGTCGCGCCGTAAATGACGTACTGCCCCTTGCGACTCCAGCGCGCGCCGTATAAAGCCGCGCCCGTTCCGTCGAAAAGAGGGTGAAGCGCCCGCCCGATGCGCGTGACTACAAGAGGACCTCGGGTATGAGTTAAGAGGCTTGCTGTCTGTTGCATACAGCTATCTGGGAGCGCGGGTTTATTGCGAACTTAAACCGGAAGACCGTATTCCAACTTATCCAACACTTGTTCCACTCGGCGAGCTCCAAGTTCAGTCAACGCCGATTCGATCGGTGTCCGTCCACCCAGCTCAGGATGAGGTTGGGTGAGCCATTCGCGGGCATCCTCGCGGTCATCCCAAACCACTTCCGCGGCAGCGATTACGCGGGCAAGCCGTTCCGTCCGCTCGCTCTCCGCCGGACGTAGCCGCAAGACGCGACGCTTGAACGTGGCCTGCGGCACCACGAGGTACAGAATCCGGTTGCGCTCACTGGCGACCGCAAATACACGCTGCAGCGCCCGTCGAAGAGCTGCCTTCGGAATGCCCCCTTCGACGAGGCTCTCTAGGTCGCTGGTCGAGTGCACCTCGCGCCCAAGAACCGCGACACCACCGAGAATCTCAGCCACCAGAGATGCTTGTACCATTTCGAGCCTCCGATTAGCATCATTATATACCACCAGTTAGCTCAATTGATACCATATCTAAATCATTGAAAATAAAGGCGAGCTGATGAAAACTGCAAGGGATTTTGACAGGACATATATAGGGCCTCCCGGCGGTGCGGCGACTGAATTCTCGGAGTCTTGGTTTTGGCCTTCCCACTGAACCCGTTACAATCTTCCCACCATGACCATCACGATCCGTTCGTTCGCGAAAATCAATCTCGGTCTTTACATCGGGCCACTGCGGGCGGATGGGTTTCATGAGTTGCGGACTGTGTATCAGACCATCGCTCTGCATGATCTGGTGCATGTTCGCATCGCGCGGGGCGAGGGCGTCGAGATTCGGTGCGCTGATCCGCGGGTGCCGCTGGATTCTACGAATACTTGCTATCGAATCGCTGAGCGCGCGATGGCGGCTTTGGGAGCCAAAGGCCGTGCTGTCATAGAGATAGAGAAGCGACTGCCAGTGCAAGGCGGACTGGGCGGAGCGTCGGCGAATGCGGTCGCAACCATGCTCGGCCTGCAACGCGCTCTTCGGAAACAACTTACGGGAGCAGAGCAACAGAGAATTGCAGCCGAAGTCGGTTCGGACCTCCCGCTATTTCTCGTCGGCGGGACGGTGTTAGGCGTCGAGCGTGGAGAGGAAGTCTATCCGCTGCCGGACTTTCCGGTCACTCCCTGCGTCATCGCAGTTCCCGAAATAGGAGTCTCGACTCCCAGGGCCTTTGCGGACTGGGACTTACGAATTGCGCCGAATCAATTGACGCAAGGCGATCCCTCGCATAGAATCAAGAAGTTCAGTCGCGAGTTGTCCGCGTGGCTGAATGGCCAAGGATTAGAAGTTAAGACAGGGCCAGTATCCGGAGCTCCTGCAAGAAGCAGGGGCCGAGTTGGGAATCCACTTCTCAACCTCGTCCAAACCGGGATCGCGAACGACTTTGAACAAGTCGTCTTTCCGCAGCATCCCGAATTGTTTGAGGTCAAGTGTGCGTTAGAGCAGTTGGGGGCAAAGTACGCCTCGTTGTCAGGTTCCGGCTCGGCTGTGTATGGGTTGTTTGGGTCTCGCGTGGCGGCAGAAAAAGCTGCGCGTTCGCTGAAGAAGCGAGGGATTCCGGCTCACGCTACTTCGACGTTGACGCGGGCGCAGTATTGGAAGAAGCTCTTTGTTTAGCTGTCGGCTACGGGATATCGGCCATCAGCTTCTGACCAAGATTTAGATTTGTTTTTCTTGGGCCGTCGACTAATGGTAGGTCAAGTGCCTTTGACGCACTTTGTCTAGGTTCGAATCCTAGCGGCCCAGCCAAGTTCAGGCTGTCGGCTTGTGGCCGTCGGCTTTCGGCTTAGTGCATCGAGCCGATAGCTGACAGCCGATAGCGGTTTTGCACGTGTACTTAGTCGTCAAGAAAGCATCGTCAACTCACGAGGCGGACAGACTATGGCAACTACAGTAACTCCGGTTGAAAAAAAGCAGCCGCAGGGACAAGAGAAACAAGGCCAAGAGAAGCACGCGGAGAAGCAGCCGCAGGAAAAGGCCAACAAGCCGCGTCCGCGTTTGGACGATAAGCTGAAAGTCTTCTCGGGTACGGCGAACGAGGGACTGGCCAACGAAGTTTGCGAGTTTCTGGGCTTGGCGCGCGGACAGGCATTCCTGACGCGGTTTAAGGACGGTGAACATTACGTCCAGATTCAGGAAAATGTTCGCGGCGCGGATGTGTTCGTGATTCAGCCGACGTGCCGTCCGGTGGACGAGCACATCATGGAATTGCTGCTCATGATCGATGCGCTGAAGCGCGCATCGTCACGGCGCATTACGGCGGTGATTCCGTACTACGGATACGCTCGGCAGGACCGGAAAGACAAGCCGCGTGTTCCGATATCGGCAAAATTGGTTGCCGATTTGTTGACCACGGCAGGAGCGGATCGGGCGTTAATCGTCGATTTGCATACGCCGCAGTTGCAGGGATTTTTCAATATTCCGGTGGATCATTTGTTCGCGTCGCCGGTGCTGGTGGATTACTTCAAAAAGTTGGCGCTGCCGAATCTGACAGTAGTCTCGCCCGATGCGGGCGGTGTGGAGCGCGCGAGGTTTTTTGCCAAGAAGATGGATTCGGCGCTGGCGATCGTCGATAAACGCCGCACCGACATCAACGTGGCGGAAGTGATGCACGTAATCGGAGATGTTCGCGGGCGCACTTGTTTGGTGCTCGACGATTTGATCGACACGGCGGGAACCCTGGTGAAGACCGCCCATGCACTGCTGGAAAGTGGAGCGACATCGGTTTACTCGTGCGCATCGCATGCGGTGCTGTCGGGACCAGCGGTCGAGAACATTGCGAATTCGGCGCTAGTGGAAGTCGTGGTAACAAACACGATTCCGCTGTCCGAGGCGGCGGCAAAAGAGCCAAAGATTAAAGTGCGGTCGATTGCAGGATTGGTGGGCAGTGCAATCCGCTCGATCCACGAAGAGACTTCAGTCAGCAATCTTTTTATGTAAGAGCGCATTGAAAGCGGACAGCGACAGCAGATTCCTCAGGGCTGAAGCCCTTCGGAATGACAAAACTTTAGACTTTTTATTTTTCGACAGGGAAAGCAGAATTTATGGCAAACGCAGCAGTCAATAACACATTGGAAGCAACACCGCGCGAAGCGACGACAAAGAACGCAGCGCGACGGGTACGCGTGGCTGGACAGGTTCCCGGCGTAGTGTATGGCGCGGGCAAAGATTCGCAAACCATTTCGGTCGATCCGCGGCAGGTGCAGCGCATTCTCTATTCGGAAACCGGCCACAACACGATTGTGGATTTGAAGCTGGCCAACGAACAGGCCAAGGCCATGATCGTCGACTGGCAGTACGAGCCCATCCGCGGTCACCTGCTTCACGTCGATTTCAAGCGCATCGCCATGGATAAGGTTTTGCGCGTTAAGGTGCCTGTCCTGTTGAAGGGGGAAGCGGCCGGCGTCAAGCTGGAAGGCGGAATTCTGGAGCAGGTTCTGCGCGAAGTGGAAGTCGAGTGCTTGCCAGCGGATATTCCGGGCCACATCGATGTCGATGTCACGGAATTGACCTTCGGCAAACTGATCCGCGTGGAAGATCTGCCGCACGGCGAGAAGCTGAAGTTCCTGACCGATGCGAACCAGATGGTCGCGCACATCGTTTCCGTCAAGGAAGTTGTGGAGGAAACGGCAGTTGCCGCAGTCGATGCAACCGCTACTCCCACGGAACCGGAAGTCGCCAAGAAGGGCAAGCAGGATGCCGAGGGTGCCGAAGGCGCCGACAAGGCTCCCGCTGCCGACAAGGGCGGCGACAAGAAGAAAGACAAGAAGTAGCAGCTTATTTCTTGCGAGGAATTGTAGGACGGGTTGGGTATTGAGGCGTGAAGCTAATTGTCGGCTTGGGAAATCCGGGCATCGAATATCAGTTCACGCCGCACAACCTGGGATTCCTGGCGGTGGATCGCATCGCGCAGCAATCCGGCGTCGAGATTCGCAACCGCCAGTGCAGGGCGCTGACGGGACGTACGGTGATCGCAGGCGAAACGGTGCTGTTGGCCAAGCCTGAGACCTACATGAATCTCAGCGGGATGTCGGTTCGGGAACTGGTCGACGAGTACCAGGTTGATCCGGCAAAAGACTTGGTTGTGATTTACGACGAACTGGATTTGCCGCTGGGTGCAATTCGCATCCGAAAGCAAGGCAGTTCGGCGGGGCACAACGGGATCAAGTCGATTCTAGGCGCACTGGGAAGCCAGAGCGTGATGCGGATTCGGTTGGGAATTGCGCCGGAGCACGTTTTGGGAGACGGCGCGAAGTACGTGCTAGGCGAGTTTCGGAAGGCGCAGTATCCGCTGATCGATGAAGTGCTCGAAACGGCGTCGGAAGCGGTGAAGTCGATTCTGACGGACGGCGTGGATGCGGCCATGAACAAGTACAACCGCAAGATTGAGCCGCCGGCCGGAGACGGCACGGACGGCAGTTAGAGATCCGGCAGTTAGAGATTCGGAAGTTAGAGATTCGAACTAGATTTCTTGCAAGTTTGGAACACCCCGCGGTTGCGGGGATGGAGAGAAAAGAATGCAGCAGCGTATTTACGAAGTGATGTTTATTGTGCGTCCGGACATGGTGGACGAGGACATGGACAAGCTGGTTTCGTCGATCGAGACGCAGGTCACGACAGCCGGCGGCACGGTCAAGAGCATGGAGAAGATGGGCAAGCGCCGTCTGGCCTACTGGGTCGGCGGGTTCCAGGATGGCTTCTACATGCTGCTGACGGTCGAGGGCGGCGGCGCGCTTGTGCATGAAATCGAACGTCGCCTGCGCGTAACGGAGCCTGTCCTGAAGTTCATCACCGTGCGTATGGATGAAGAGATTAAGCGCATGGAAAAGATGAAGAAGCTGCGCGATGCGAAGAAGCGTGCGGTGCCGGTGCAAGCGGCTCCCGCAGTTGCGGTGGCGCCGGAAGCGGCTCCCGCTGAAGCAGCGCCTGCGGCCCCGGCTACGGCGTAAGTCCATGGGGCGAAAGCCCATCAGTTTGAGGGCGTTTTTGGCGCGGTTGAAGCCGTGCCCTGATACGAGGCAAGTCGAATTTATTGTTTTGGAATGAGGAGCGATATGGCAGAGCCAACAGCACACAGATCTTCAGGCGGTTCGGAGGGCGGTTCGCGTCCTCCTCGGCAGGGTGGACCCGGCGGCGGATCGGGCGGTCCGGGCGGACGGAAGTTTTTCCGTCGCAAGAAAGTTTGCAAATTTTGCGTCGAGAAGATTGACGGCGTGAACTACAAGGACGTTCGCCTGTTGCAGCAGTTCGTGGCGGAAAGCGGCAAGATCACGCCACGACGTCTGACCGGCGTTTGCACCCGTCATCAGCGGCGCGTTTCGGCGGCCATTAAGCAGGCACGCAACATCGCTTTGCTGCCGTTCTCGAACCGCTAGGTTTTTGTTTAGGAAGTAGCGCGGCGAGCGTAGAGCAGATTCCTCAGGGCTAAAGCCCTTCGGAATGACAAAGCGGTTTATTTGCCTTTTTGTCTGCCGCTTCAAAAATTGGGAATGGAGTCATTTCATGGAAGTCATTCTGAAAGAAGATGTGGTGAAACTGGGCGTGCGCGGCGATGTGGTTAAGGTCGCGGCGGGCTATGGCCGCAACTATTTGCTGCCGAAGAAGCTGGCCATTGAAGCCAACGAAGCCAACAAGGCCGTCGTTGTGCAGATGAAGGCCTCGGCGGTGCGCCGCAACGCCAAGGAAAAGGCGAGCGCGGAAGAGCTAGCCAAGCAACTCGATGCGGTGGTGATTAACTTCACGCGGCGCGCGGGCGAGGGCGATCATCTCTTCGGATCGGTCACGTCCGGCGATATCGCGGCCGAGCTCGAAAAGAAGGGCTTCCACAATCTCGACCGGCGCAAGATCCAGCTGCACGAGTCGTTGAAGCAGCTGGGCGATTTCACGATTCCGATCAAGCTACATCGCGAAGTCACGGCGCACTTCAAAGTCGTGATCGAAAAAGAAGTAGTCGCCGAGTAATTTTCGGCGTAAGTCGTCGCGCGGCTCAACACACCGCGCACGAAAAGGGACAGGCGTACAGCCCGTCCCTTGTTTTTTTCGCGAACGTCTTTTGCTAACGTCGTTCGCGTGCGTAAGTCTTTTGTATATCCGATTGATTGTCCCGTGAGGTAGAGAGCACCGTGTCCAGTTCGGTGAAAGTTCGTCCTGTGGTTCGCGCAGATTATGAACAGTGGCTTCCGCTCTGGGGAGGCTACAACGCCTTCTACGGCCGCTCCGGACCGACAGCCTTGCCCACTGAAATCAGCAAGATCACCTGGGCTCGATTTTTCGACGTCTACGAACCCATGCATGCGTTGGTTGCCGAAGTCGATGGCAAGCTGGTCGGTTTGGTGCACTACATCTTTCATCGCAGCACCACCACCATCGAACCAATTTGTTATTTAAGAGACCTATTCACCGACGAAACTTTGCGCGGCAAGGGCGTGGGCAAAGCGCTGATCGAAGCCGTTTACGAGGACGCAAAAGCTGCCGGTGTCCAGCAGGTGTACTGGCAAACTCACGAAACCAATCTGACCGCAATGCGGCTCTACAACCACGTCGCGGATCGCTCGGGCTTCGTCGTCTACCGCAAAGTTCTCTAGCTTTTCCTCCTGCCAACCCCAGACTATCTGCCCCTGTTTTGTGCAATTTAGGGGCATTCGGACTAGGGAAATCCCCGTATAATCTTGCTCACCTCGCCGGGAGCTCCGCGTCTATCCCAATGTGAGCGGCGGCATGATACTGGCAAGCGCCGCCCGAACGCAGGGGATGGAAGATGCCAGCGGAAAGTTGCGCACTACCTTGGGGCGAGCGCGAAAGGCAGAGGGGACCGCGGGCGACGCCAGGACGAAGTGCTGGGAGTGACGGGTCCCGTCAAGGCCACATGGCCGGAGAGAGTCTGAGCCGAATTGACGATACGGTTCTGGTCCGGGAGGCACAGCGCGGTGATCGCGCTGCCTTCGAGGACTTGGTGCGCCGCTACGACCAGGCGGTTCTGCGGCTCGCGCTCCGCCTGACCGGCTCCGAACACGAAGCGCAGGACATTTATCAGGAGGCTTTTCTCAAAGCCTACCGGAACGTGGGGAGCTTCCGGTTCGAGTGCTCCTTCTATACGTGGATCTATCGCATTGTCACCAACCTCTGCCTGGATCATCTGCGGCGCAAGAAAGTGCGCAAGGAAGAAGCGGGTGTAGTGACGAACGCGGATGGCGAAGAGTTTAGCGTCATCGACCATGCGGCGGACGAGCGGTCCGGCGCAAATCCAGAACGAGACTTGCTGCGGCGCGAGTTAGGGTCGCAGATTGGCAAGGCTTTAGACCTCTTGACCCCACGAGAGCGGATTGTTTTTGAATTGAAACACTATCACGGACTGAAATTGCGAACCGTGGGTGAAATGCTGAATACCACGGAAGAGACGGCAAAGAACACGCTATTCCGCGCTACGCAAAAATTGCGGGGGACGCTGGCGGAGCTGCGGTGAGGGGAAGCTTATGAAATGCGAATGGGTACGGCAAAATATTGTGCTCCATGTTTATGACGAACTGGCGGACGACGCTCGTTATGAACTGGATCAGCACGTAGCTCGTTGCTCGGATTGCGCGGCGGAGTTGCAGGCAGCGCAGGAATTCCGTACGACCATGGCCACCGTAAAAGTGACGGAACCCTCGCCGAATCTGTTGACATCGTCGCGAATGCGGTTACAGGAAGCGCTGGAGACGACGCAACAGGGTGGTTTCTGGAACAGGCTAACCTTCGATCCCGGAGTATGGTTCCGGCAAGTGCGCTTCTCGCCAGCGTTGGCGGCGATTTTGGTGTTGGCGGGCTTCGGCGGCGGTATCGGTGCGACGTATCGGGCGATGAGCGGTGCTCAGCCTGGGGTTGATCGTGTGGATCGTACAGTAGTGCCGCCTGAAGAATCGAACATTACGGGTATTCGCTCAATCACGCCGGTGGCAGGATCGAATCAGGTCAACATCAAATACGACACGGTAAGCACTCGAGAAACAGCGGGTTCGCTCAACGATGCCCACATCCAGCAGCTGCTTTTGTTCGCGGCTCAGAACAATGTAAATTCCGGCGTTCGCGTAGATTCGGTGGACTTGTTGAAGCAGCGTCTCAACGATTCCCGTGTGCGCGAGGCGTTGGTCTATACCTTGCGTTATGACAACAACCCAGGTGTGCGTTCGAAGGCGCTGGACGGTCTTGGGTCGTATGTGCGGGATGATGTCCGCGTGCGCGATGCCGTGCTCGAAACGTTGGTCAGTGATGCGAACCCTGGTTTGCGGACGGAAGCGTTACGCGTGTTAGAGCCGGTGCGAGCGGATGCCAGCGTCCGCACGGTACTCGAGCGTTTGGCGGTCAAGGATCAGAATCAATTTATTCGGCGTCACTCGCGAGAACTCCTGGCGCAGTTGCCGCAGATTGATTAAGGCGCTTTCGGGTAAGCGCCTTAATTTGCAAGTAGAAGATATTAGGACAGCAAGAGATGGAGGAAATACTTTGGGGCGTATAGCAAAATTCGCGGGGATCCCAGCCATCCTCGCACTGCTCTTGGCAGGGGCACACGCGCAGCAGACGCGCGTCTATCAGGATGGTAGCGGCTGGGTAGAGGAGCGGACCGGCACGCTGCCGTTGGCAAAAAGCCTGCGGGTGCGGCTGGATGTAGGTTCCGTGCATGTGCGCGGTGGCGGGCAGGCAATTACCTACGTCATTCGCACTCGCGCTTGTGTGTCGTCGGAACAGAGTGCCAGGAAGATGTTTGGGGAATATCACCTTAACCCTGGCAGCCGCGGCGACGCCGCCTGGATTTCGGGCGACTGGGCGGGTCGCGGCCAGCGAAAGATTTCCGGAGAGGTCATCCTCGAGGTGCCTCGCGAAATGGACCTGGTAAGAATTGAGACCAAGGGCGGCGGCGACGTGGAAGTAGCCAACATTTCCGGAAGCGCAGTGGCCGAGAGCGGTGGCGGCAATATCAGCTTCGATGCGATCGGTGGCACCGTTACGGCAGAAACGGGCGGCGGTAATGTGCGGGTTGGTAATGCTGGCGGAGCGGTGCGGGTACGCACGGGTGGCGGCGACATTGACCTCGGGGAGATCGCCGGTACGGTGTCACTCGATACAGGCAGTGGCAATGTTCGACTGCAAAGCGCCTCAGGCGTGTTCAAGGCGGAAACCGGTGGCGGAAACATCACGGCCCAAAAATGCTCTTCGAGCGTCCATGTGGGGAGCGGCGGCGGCAACATTGAAATCGGCAACGCCGGCGGCGAAGTGGAGATGCGGACCGGAGGTGGACGTATCAGGCTGGGTTCGGCCGGCGGGATGGTCCACGCCGAGACCGGCAGCGGACGCATCGAGCTGGGCCGCATTAGCGGGGGCGTTAAGGCTGAAACGGGTTCAGGCGGAATCGTCGCGGAGATCGCTGCGGGAAACTTTGCGGATTCGGAACTCGATTCTCCCGCAGGGGATGTGATTGTTTATTTGTCCCCACAACTTGCGGCGAACATTCGCGGAAACATCGAAGCGGCGTCAGGCCACACAATTCGATCCGAGTTCTCCGAAATAAAGGTCACGACCGAAGGTGAATGGGGTCCCAAAACGGTTTGGGCGGAAGGAAGTCTGAATGGCGGTGGGCCGGTATTGAAGGTGAGTACGTCGAGCGGGAATATCGAATTTCGCCGCCTGACGCACTAGCGTTCGGCATAAGAGGAGGGATTGACATGAGCGGATTCAATGTGGCGGTGCTGGCGGCGGCTTTATTCGTGGCGATGCCGATGCAGGCGTCTGAGAAAATCGCGCAAAACGAGAAAATGGATATGCCCCTATTCGGCGAATCCTTCGGATTCGGTTCCGAGGATACTGGCACGGGGGCCTATCTTGGCGTAGACATTGGCGAAGTGACGCCCGAGCGCGTTCCTGCTTTGAAGTTGAAGGAAGAAGATGGTGTCGAGGTTCTGATGGTGGATCAGGACTCGCCCGCAGGCAAGGCCGGATTGAAAGAACACGACGTTATTTTGACGCTCAACGGCACATCCGTGGAGAGCGGAGCGCAACTACGCCGCATGATCCATGAAACGCCCGCCGGAAGGACCGTAACTCTCGGAATCTCCCGCGACGGCCAGCCGCAGACCATCAAAGCGCAATTGGCAGATCGCCGCAAAACCTTGGGGAAACAGGGCGAGAAGAATTGGAATATGACGATACCTCCCATCCCTCCGATGAACTTTAATTTTGGAGATATGGAGATGCCGAGCGTCGTCGTGGTCCACTCCTCCATGCGTAGCGGGTTAATGGTGGAGAACCTCACGCCGCAACTCGGCGAATTCTTCGGAGCCAAGAATGGCAAGGGTGTCTTGGTTCGCTCCGTGGAAAAGGGTAGCAGCGCCGAGAAGGCTGGTCTGCGCGCCGGAGACGTCATCGTCCGCGTGAATGGCGAAGCGGTAACCGATGTAGGCGATTTCTCCCACGCCCTTCGGAACCGCAAGACCGGAAATGCCAGCGTTGCCGTGATCCGCGACAAGCACGAGCAAACACTGTCCCTGCCCGTACCCGAGAAGAAGCAATCCGAGATGCAGGAAGAGACATGGCAAGTACCCGAGCTTGACGCCGACGTGAATATCGATCTGGCTGATATGAAAATAGACATCGCGAAAATGGAGCCTGCTCTGGAGTTGGCTGCCCAGAACGCTGGAAAAGCGGTAGAAGAAGGCATGGCAGCTGCTCGGAAGAGTTTGAGCGAGCAGAAGCTGCAGATGAAGCGACAGGGCGAAATGCTGTCACGCCAGCTCGAGAAGCTCCAGCACTCTTCACGCGATCTGCAAAAGCTGCAACTGCACTTTGATCCGAAGCGGGATATGATCTAGCGGCCGGTTTCGGCCGCTTTTGCTTTACCTGCCGGAAGAACCCGATTTCGGCCCGTTTGCTTGGCCGTGTACAGAGCGTTGTCGGCTGCTTTCAAAAGCTGGTCGCGAGTGGTTGCGTGGTCCGGACACGTTGCCACGCCCACACTAATGGTGACGGCGCGTGGAACGCCGGGAAACTTCCATTCCTCGATCGCGCGCCGGAGTTTCTCAGCAACCAGGAGTGCCTGCTCCGTCGACGTTTGTGGCAACAGAACCACGAACTCCTCGCCTCCATAACGGCATACCACATCGCTCTTGCGAAGGAGTTGCGACAGCAAACAGGCAACCTGGCGTAGTACTTCGTCTCCGAGCAAGTGGCCAAACTCATCGTTCAATCGCTTGAAGTGGTCCACGTCTACCATTGCAACCGAGAGGATTGTGTCGTAACGCCTCGAGCGCTCGATCTCCTCGTTCAAACGAGTTTCCAGATACCGGCGGTTGAAGATTCCAGTCAGTCCATCGAGAAAAGCGAGCTGCTTGACCCGCTGCACGTAATGGGCATTCTGAATGGCGGCGGCAAAGATGTCAGCCACAGACTCCAGCGGCTGCGCCTCCGTACGAGCAAAAAAGTTTTTCGTTTTGCTGGCGAGAACCAGCAAGCCCAGCGGCTGAAGCTGAGAAACCAATGGAATCGCGATGCTCGATTCGGCTTGTTCGCAAATCCGTTGCGCCCGCGGAAGCCCTAATAGGTCCTTGTCCGTCACAATAGAGCCTGAGTTGAGTGCCGTTTTCCATGAGTCTGGCACACTGGTCAAAATGCATCCTTCTTCCAGGTTTGAAGTCAACGAGCCGCTCAGCGCTCGCAAAACCAGATCGTCGCCTTCTTTCAGGATCACGCAGGCGTGATCGCTGGGGAAGCACGTTTGCACCAGCGCACATACCGAGTGCAGCAGTTCGTTGAGTTCAAGGACGGAGGTCGCCTGCTTGGCCACAGCGTTGATGGCACGCAACTGCGTGGCTCGTTTTTGCTCCAGAGTGTAGAGCCGCGCGTTTTGAAAAGACATCGATGCCTGGGTAGAAAACAGCGTGAGCAGGTCGATGGTGTCCCGATCAAACCGCTCAGGTTCGTCGCTTTGGCAATCGAGAACTCCTACGACCAAGTCCCCCACCATCAGTGGAATCGCCAGTTCAGCGACTCCGTTTGCAGCCGGGAACACCGCGCGCGGGTCATTGTGCGCGTCGGCGGAATAGATGGGGCGTTTCACTTTGGCGGCCAGGCCGGTCAGGCCAGTCCCGAGTGGGATCCGCACCTTCTCAAAAGTGTCGCCGCAACCAACGCTGCTGTGGGGAACAAGTTCGAGCGTGTCCTCATCCAGCAACAAAATCGCCGCTTTGTGGATCTGGAAATACTCCCGAATAATCGTCAGAATGCGCCGCAGCACCTCATCCGGCTCAAGAGTCGCGAGGGTCTGGCTGGCATCGTATAGGACTGCGATTTTTTGCATGAGACGGAGTGCTCGATCTCAGGATTGTAACGCCGCCATGCCGCAGTAGTGCTCACCCGAAGGTAATGGGTAGGTCGTCGGTGCGGCAGAAAATGCAGCTAAATCAACGGCTTGGAGAAGGAAAAGTCCTAACGTTACTTTGGGTTTAGCGATCCGGGGGTTTAGCGATCCGACCGTTTGGCCGGACGTTTGCCCAGGCTCCGAATGCAGCCGAGAATCACGAAGCAAATCCCGAAATCTAGCAGCAAGCCAAGATCAAGGTGCTGCGGGCTGTGACGCACCTGCTCGGGAAGCTGCGGCATCACCAGGAAATACAGCGCATTCCCCGTCAGCACGGCGACCAGAGACTCCAGAAAGTTTCGGGTCATGCGCCTACCTGCCTGCTCCTCCACATCGAGTTAGACACCGCAATTCTGTCACAGGTGCCCGCCTGCTACCATTGCTTTCGGATGGCTCCCCTCGACCTCAAAGCGCAGGTGCAATTCGTCAAAGGGATCGGGCCGCGTCTTGCGGAAGCCCTAGCCGAGAAGAGCATTCACACCATTGGTGATCTCCTCTTATATCTCCCGTTTCGCTACGAGGACCGGGTAAACCCTCGCGGTATCGCGGATCTGCGTCCCGGAGAAATGGCCGCGATCGTCGCCGAGGTCCGGAATTCTGGCTTATTCCAGACCAAGCGCATGCCTATTTTTCAACTGGTGGTCGGTCCCCCGGGCCTGCCCCGACCCAAGCTGAAGTGCATCTGGTTTCACGGCGGGTATTTGCGCGATCAGTTTCAGCCCGGGCAGATCGTGGCGCTGTACGGAAAAGTGGAGAATGACCGCGACGGGCAACTGCAGCTCGTGCAACCCCAGTTCGAGATACTAAGTGACGGCGTTGATGCCGAAGGTAAGGCTAATGGGGACGCGGCGGCAAGTACAGCGCTCGAAGTGGGGCGCATCGTCCCCATCTACGAGTCCGCGATGCAGGGGCGACTTACCTCAAAGTGGTTCCGAAAGATTCTCCGGGCAGCTCTTGAAAACTTGCCGCCCGAACTTCCCGATGCTGTTCCCGCAGTGGTCCGGGCCCGCATGGCTCTCATTCCTTTTGTGGAAGCGCTCTGGAAGGTGCACTGGCCGGATCCCGGAGAAAGCTTCGACCTGCTGCAGACGGCCCGTACGCCCGCTCACATCCGTCTCATTTTTGAGGAGCTGTTCTTTCTTGAACTAGGACTCGAACTCAAGCGCAGGCAGCAGCGCGCGAGAACGGGAATTGCCTTCCGTCTCGATGAGCCGGTGCGAGAGTCGATCAAACGCGTTCTACCTTTCCATCCCACGGGCGCACAGAAACGCGTCCTGGGCGAGATTGCCGCCGACCTGGCGAAACCGCACCCTATGCGCCGCCTGCTGCAGGGTGATGTGGGATCGGGCAAGACAATCGTGGCGTTGCAAGCCGCCATTGTCGCGATCGAGAACGGGTACCAGGTCGCGCTCATGGCTCCGACGGAAATATTGGCGACCCAGCACTACCTGGCTTCGCGGCGCATTTTGGAAAAACTCGGCTACAGAATCGTGCTGCTCACTGGCTCGCTGGAGGGGGATCAAAAGCGAAATATCCGGCGTCATATTGCGCAAGGGAACGCCCAACTGGTGATCGGCACCCACGCCCTCATCGAGGGTTCCGTTGAGTTCGACCATCTTGGGCTGGTAGTCGTCGACGAACAGCACAGATTTGGTGTGCTGCAACGCTTTAAGCTCATGAAAAAGAGCGGAGCTTCCGTACCAGATTCAGCGCCGGGAAGGCGGGGAGACACCAACGACGGTCTTCAAGAGGACCGTCTTCAAGAGGACCTGGAAGAGCCCCACGTTTTGGTTATGACCGCGACCCCCATACCTCGCACCCTGGCGCTCACACTTTATGGCGATCTTGATGTTTCAGTCTTGGACGAACTCCCGCCCGGCCGCAGCCCGATTGTCACCCGCCGCGTCAGTGACAGCCGCGCCGACGAAGTCTGGACCTTCGTCGGGAAACACGTGCAGGCAGGCCATCAAGCCTATGTCGTCTACCCCGTGATTGAAGAGAATGAAGAAAACGAACTCAAAGCCGCAACCCAGATGCACCGGCTCTTGCGTGAGCGCATCTTTCCCAGCTTTCGAGTGAGCCTCTTACATGGACGCATGGACTCCGAGCAAAAAGACCAGGTCATGCGCGATTTTGCATCCGGCGAAACCCACATTCTGGTTTCAACCACGGTCATCGAAGTCGGAGTGGACGTTCCCAACGCCACCGTGATGGTTGTCGAACATGCGGAGCGCTTCGGCTTGGCTCAGCTGCATCAGCTCCGCGGCCGTATCGGGAGAGGTACGGCGAAATCCTTCTGTATTTTGATGACTGGGGGCAAGATCTCCGAAGAAGGCGAACGTCGACTGGATGCCATGGTTCGCACCAATGATGGCTTCCAGATTGCCGAACTGGATTTAGAACTGCGCGGTCCCGGCGAGTTTTTTGGCACGCGGCAGGCAGGAATGCCGAACTTCCAGGTCGCGAACCTCATTCGTGATCGCGAGCTGCTGGAAGCTGCTAAGAGAGAGGCGGCCGCCGTGCTGTCGGGGCCGAACGCGGAAATCAGCCGCCAGGAAATTGATCGCGCTCTGGCCCACATGCGCACCCGTGGGCAGCTTGCTTACGGGCTAGTTGAGGTCGGCTAAACCCAGATCGCCAAGCCAGCCGATTTTCCGGCGATGTTTGCAGTCATACATCTTCTTGTCAGCGGCTTCCAAGGACTTCGTAACCAGCGTCCCCTTTTCGTGGGTCGCCCAGCCACAGCTCAACCCCATGTGGTAGCCCTCAATTTGGGAGGATTTATTCCAGGCATTCACCCGCTGATCCATGCGGGCGATCACGCGTTCCGCGTCGGACTCTTCCGCTTCCGTCAGGATCACCAGAAACTCATCTCCACCGTAACGCACGACTGTGTCGGAGGCGCGCACGCTCTTGCGAACAACGTCCGCTACCTCTCGCAGAACGGCGTCTCCGACGACGTGTCCAAAACGCGTATTCACGGACTTGAAATCGTCTACGTCAATCATTAGAAACGCGATTTGCGTTCCCAACCGTCCGGCGCGGCTCAATTCTTTCTCAATCAGTTGGTCCATATAGCGGCGGTTGAAGGACTGGGTGAGCGGGTCCATAATCGCGGCGGTCTCAGCGGCTTGCCTGTGTTCGCGCTCCCTCAGCAACGCCTCCCGCGTTTTGCGCAGGGTTCCCCGTTGCACGGTCAGGTAAATGTTCAGCAGGGCCATCAACCCAACCAACGCGAGGAAAAGGCGCGGCAGATAAGCCTTGTCTGGGTGGCTGCTGGAGATTTCAATCAATTGCGGCAGAACGATCAGCACCATGCCGATCGTGACAACCATGCTTAACGTGCCCAGGGTGATCCACAGGTGATGTTCCCGGCGTTCAATTCTTCCCAGGTCGTCTTCAATGGCAGCTCCCGTTTCCACCGGAGTCGGATCCGCTGCCTCCGACGACGCGGGCCCCCAAGCATCAATGTGGGACGAGGAGGGGTAGGGGACTAGAGATAGCGAGGTTGCACTTGTCGATTGTGAGCCCCAAAAAGTGGAATCGCTTGAAGTAGGCATCGCTCTTTACAGTCTCTTTTCCTAGCGTTGTGGCCCATTGCTTAGCGCCCGTTCCTGAAAGGCGATCTGCTGCCTCCCCTGTAGTAACCAGGCGCAGGATACCGAAGTCTCTCAGCATCTTGCCCCTCTCCACCGTCGCTGGCCCACGGTAACTGGCGTGTTTGACCGGGCTTAGCAAGAGGGGACGCCCATGTCATAATCAACGCTATGGACGCTGGTTCCGGGTCATTGCTTCTGCGAAAGCTGCCCTCCGTGGATGAGGTGTTGCGGCTGCCTGCCGTCGTTACTTTCGTGATGCGAGACGGGCATACGGCTGTGACAGAGGCCGCTCGAACCGTCTTGGGCCGTCTGCGTTCGGAGATTGCGGAAGGCCACCTGGATGACTCCCAAGTGGACCTCGCTTTGGCCGGACTGGAGGATGCTGTCGATCGCCAAGTCGCCCGCTCGCTCGCATATTCGTTGCGCGCTGTGATCAACGCAACGGGCGTAATCCTTCACACCAATCTCGGAAGGGCGCCGCTCTCGCCGTCGGCCTTGGACCACGTGCGCGAGTGTGCCCTAAGTTACTCAAACCTTGAATTTGACCTGGAACACGGAGAGCGAGGGAAGCGTGACGTTCACGTAGATCGTTTGTTCCAACGGCTGCTGAATCAGCACGGTTCGATCTCCGCGGCAAGCGCCAGCCCCGCACCCCTCGCACCCGTTTCGACAATCGTTGTCAACAACAACGCCGCCGCGGTTTTCCTGGCGTTGAACACCTTGGCGGAGGGCGGCGAGGCCATTGTGTCTCGCGGCGAGTTGGTTGAGATCGGTGGCTCGTTCCGGATCCCCGATGTTATGGCGAAGTCGAATGCAATTCTGCGTGAAGTCGGAACCACCAACCGCACCCGCATTGCCGACTACGAGCGTGCCATCAACGACAAAACGCGGGCGCTTCTGCGCGTCCATCGTTCCAATTTCGAGATTACCGGCTTTACCGAACAGCCCACACTGGCAGAGCTGGTCGAGCTTTCCCGCGGTCGCAATATCCCGCTGCTCGAAGATCTTGGCAGCGGAGCCTTGTTCGATCTCCAGTCGGTAGGAGTGACGGGCGAGTCGACTGTTCTCGATAGCCTCCGTTGCGGAGTGGACGTCGTGATGTACAGCGGGGACAAACTCCTCGGCGGCTCACAGGCGGGGATGCTCAGCGGTCGCGCCGACCTGGTCGGACGCATGCGCTCAAATTCGCTATTTCGCGCTCTTCGTGTCGACAAGCTCACCTATGCCGCTCTCGAAGCCACCCTGCTCGCCTATATCAAACGCGATTATGAGTCGATCCCGGTATTGCGCATGATGCATCTTTCAAGCGAAGAGATTGCCCGCCGTGCGGAAGCCCTGGCCCACCAGTTGACCTCCTACGCGTTCCAGATTGAGCTTATCGACGGCGAGTCGGTCATCGGAGGAGGCGCGGCTCCCTCTGCGATCCTGCCCACGAAACTGCTCGCGCTGGAATCCAAAAGCCTGGGCGCCAACGAAATTGCCACTCGCCTACGCGCTTCGGAGACTCCTGTGGTCGTGCGTGTGGAAGACAACAAGGTGCTTATCGACCTGCGAACAGTCTTTCCAGAGCAGGACGCCTTTTTAGTCAAAGCCCTGAGCGCTTTCGGACTAGCTCCAGCAGATGTTTGATTTCACCCGGCTGGAGCCGCCTCAATCGCAAACTACCGCTCTGATATCATGCTCTCGTGATGTCTATGTCTCTACCAGCACCCCAGTTCGCGAGGGACTTTGCCTAGCCAAAAGCAACTGCATTGGTCCGAGTTGCGGGTTGGACTCACGGTCGTAATCGCCTCGATTACGCTGACCGTGCTCGTTTTCCTGATGAGCAGTACCAGCGGAATGTTCACGCCGAAAATTACTCTGAAATCCTATTTTGATAACGCAGGCGGTTTGCGTCTGGGCGCCCCGGTGCGCCTCGAAGGCGTGGATATCGGCAACGTCTTGAAAATTCAGATCGTGGAAAACAAACCACTGACTCCCGTGGAAGTGACCATGAGAGTGAGCAAGAAATTCGACTACGCGCTGCGCAAAGACTCCGTGACCATGTTGGACCAGGTGGGATTTCTTGGAGAGTCCTACGTCGATATCTCCAGCGCGCAGGCGAAGGGTCCGACTGCGCAAGACGGCGATGTTTTGGGAACCAACTCCCGCCCCGATATCCAGGATGTCGTGAGGTCCAGCCAGAGCACCTTGCAGAACATGCAGACCTTGCTGCAGCGGCTTGACCGGATCGTGACTACGGTCGAGTCGGGTCAGGGTTCCGTCGGCAAGCTCATCAATGATCCCACCCTCTATAACCGGCTCAACTCCACGATTGCCGAAATGCAGACTTTGGTGACTCAGGTGGCCCAAGGCAAAGGCAGTATGGGCAAGCTCTTCACCGACGATGCGCTGTACGAAAAGGCCAACGCTACCGTCGACAAGCTGTCCTCCATGGTCGACGACATCAATCAGGGCAAAGGTACGGCTGGAAAACTGGTGAAGGACCCGGCCCTCTACGACAATGCCAACAAGACAATGGCAGAGGCCCGCCAACTGATCGAGCAGGTCAATGCGGGCAAAGGCGCGCTGGGAAAATTTGCCCGCGACGAGGAATTTGCCAAGAAGCTGGATGACGTGGTGACGAAACTCGCCCTCATTTCCGACCGCCTGGAAGCCGGGGAAGGCTCAGCTGGAAAGCTTCTGAAAGACCCGTCACTCTACAACAACGCCGATCAGATGCTGGTCGAATCGCGCGAACTCGTCAAAGCCATTCGCCAGGATCCCAAGAAATATCTCTCCATCAAACTCCATATTTTTTAAGAGCACACATCGGCGGGCGCATCCGGAATTGGAATTCCACGCTGGCGGATCGGGTTGGGATGTAATTTCATAAATGGCCCCTTGCCGCGAACAGTACTCCCGCCGCGTTACAGCAGTGCGCTACGGAAATCGGCCAGGGCTTATTCCGGGCTCGTACCGGTGCCTGGGGGCGATTTCCTGAGTGTTGCAGAATCGAACCAGGGCCTATTCCGGACTGAGACCGGTGCCTGGTGCGATTCCTTTTTGGCTGCCCGGACTGCGCGGTTGGCTGGCTAAGTCCCGCTGTTGCTGGAACTTACAAAGGCGAGTTGCGCGTCCGGCACATTTTTGCGGCTATTTGCCGTGCATGGTCTGTATCGCGGCAAGGAGCCTTGGTAGCGTGACCGCAAGCGCTTGTG
>Ga0209068_10000162_pt1 | contig 40701 bp, 39 predicted proteins | sample ColStrG_CSR_2012_FD_187200 | JGI IMG/M metagenome (GOLD analysis project Ga0209068, IMG submission 187200) | Freshwater sediment microbial communities in response to fracking from Pennsylvania, USA - Cold Stream Run_MetaG_CSR_2012 (SPAdes)... | ecosystem: Environmental > Aquatic > Freshwater >...
ACTAATTACTTATTTGGAAAATAGTTCGATAAAAAGAATGAAATTTGTTGATCAAGTTTACAAAAAATTTAACGATGATAATATATTATGAATTGATTGATTTGTTAATGAAAAAAAGGACTTTAAAATTACACCAGAATATGAACTAGCCTTAGACAAGGCACTTACATTAATCGACAGAATAGATAATTATTATAAACAAAATCTGATCGATAATGAGACATTGAGCTCGATAGCCGCTGAGATTTTACCTTTCTATTGTCATCCTGCGGTTAAAGAATACATTGACAATATTCATTCAGAATACAAATATAAAGAGAGAGGATATAAAAAGAAAATAAGATTTTATTCTGGCTTAGAATCGTTAGGAAAAATCTGCGAAGAAAAATACATCATAAAAAAAGACCGCGAATTGCCATGCGACCGCTTACCGCGTAAAAAGAGTAATTAGCTCTTCCCATTGCCCTGTTTTATCACTGTTGGGGAGCCATGTCAGACTCGAACATTTTGTGCATGGTACAAGTGGTATTCTTTACCACTGTCATATTATTGGCATTGCAGAAAAGTAGGTGTTTCTCGCAATTTTATTTCTGCGGAATCAATAAAGAATTGATGATGTAGTATGCGAATGTCATCTTTTTAACCCAAATTCGAATTGAATTGAAATAACCCTTCGGATGCATCGGGACATACACGCTGCAATGAAACGCCTTTCCACGGTTTTCTGATTGTCAAACACGACTTTTTACGCTACAATTGCCTCGTGCGTCTCGACCTCTTCTTGAAAGCAAGCCGCCTCGTGAAGCGCAGAGCCGCTGCACAAGAGGCGTGCGACGCAGGCAGGGTACGGGTAAACGGACATGAAGCCAAGCCTGCAAAAGAAGTAAAGTCCCGCGACCGCATCACGCTTGTGTACAACGCAAAAAGCATTGAGCTTGAAGTGCTCGACCTGCCTGTTTCCTCCGGGGAAAGCGATCCCGGACTTCTGTACCGGGTGATTGCGGAGAAGCGAACGGAACGAGAAGACAAAGCATGAGCAAAAAACCATTGATAGCCATAACCATGGGCGACCCCGCGGGGATCGGACCGGAGATCATTGCCAAGGTGTTCGACACCGGCGAGATATTATCTCTCTGCAGTCCTTTTGTGGTCGGCGATGCCGGGGTCATGAAAAAGCTGATCGAGGAGATGCGGCTGTCGGTTACGGTCAGGAGTATCACCACGCCGCAAGAAGCCGACCCCATCCAGGGCAAACTCGATGTACTCGACCTCAAGAACGTAAAACTTGCCGTGCACAAATGGGGATTGCCCGATCGATCATCAGGTATCGCGGTCGTGGACTATATCAAAAAGGCCGTTGACCTCTGCATGAAGAACGAAGCAGATGCGATCGTTACCGCGCCGATCAACAAGGAGATGATGAACGCCGCGGGCCACCACTATGCCGGGCATACGGAGCTGCTCGCCCACCTCACGAACACCAAGGAGTTCGGCATGATGTTCGTGGGCGGCGGGCTGCGGGTGATCCTGGTGACTATCCATGTAGCGCTCAAAGACGTTGCCGGGCACGTGAATACGAAGAATGTCCTGAAGATTCTGCGCCTCGCTCATACGGCAATGAAACAGTTCGGCATCGAGAGCCCCCGCATCGGCGTGGCCGCATTAAACCCGCATGCCGGCGAAGGCAAGCTCTTCGGGTCCGAGGAATGGGACGTGATTCTTCCCGCGGTTATCAAAGCAAGGCAAGAGGGGATACATGCGAGCGACCCTGTTCCCGCTGACACGTTGTTCTATAAGGCGCGAAACAATCATTACGACATTGTGGTCGCCATGTATCACGACCAGGGGCTCGCGCCGCTCAAGATGCTGGCCTTCGGCAATGCCGTGAATGTTACCGTGGGGCTCCCGATCATTCGCACTTCGGTGGACCACGGGACTGCCTATGATATCGCGGGCAAGGGTTGTGCAGACCCCGCGAGCCTGCTCGAGGCAGTGAAGCTTGCGGCGCATATGTCGAAATATCGTCAGCTCCACGGATGAGGAGAAGAAATGAACAACACGCCTCCCCCTTTCATTACCCGGGCTCACGTTCTTGCTATCGTTTTCTTCGCATTCTTTCTCTTCTTGCTCTACCAGATGGCTCAACTTCTCGCGCCGTTTTCCTCCGCCCTGCTCTGGGCAGCCATTCTGGCGCTTGCCCTCCATCCGCTCCACAAACGGCTTTTAGGCGCGCTCAAGGGCAGGGCCGGACTTGCCGCAGCTGTTACATCGCTCCTGACGGTGCTGGTGATCGTCGTCCCGGCAATCGTGCTGCTCGCACTGTGCGCGTCACAAGCCATAGCGCTGTATCAATGGGCATCGGGCGGAATCCAGTCCGGCAGGCTTGTCGATTTGTGGAACAGCTTCTCGACTTCGCTCTCAGAAAAGCTCATGGCATATCCCTCGCTTGCGTCGATTGACGTCAAAGGCATCGCGGTGAAAAGCATCAGCGACATATCATCGACCCTTGCGGGTGAGATCGGTCCTCTGCTGAAAGATACCGTGCTCTTAACACTCGATCTTGGAATCATGATTATTGCGCTGTATTTCCTGCTCAGAAACGGAGAAGCCTATTACCAATCGGCCATGGAACTCCTCCCCTTCGCCTCCGAGCATAAGCGTTCTCTGGCTCAAAAGGTTTATAATACCTTTTCCGCGGTGCTCAACGGCGTTTTTTTGATCGCTCTGATCCAGGGTGTGTTGACCGGCATCGGGTTCGCGCTCTTCGGCATTCCATTCGCGGTTTTCTGGGGCTTTCTTGCTGCCGTGTTGGCGCTGCTTCCCGTCGGCGGCGCAGCGATTGTCTGGGCGCCTGGTGCGGTGTACTTGTTTCTGGCAGGAGCGAAAATCCACGGCACGTTGTTGATTTTGTGGGGCCTTGTTTTAGTAACGTTGCCGGATAATTTCCTGAAGCCCCTGCTCATCGGCAGAAAAGCCAAGCTCCCCACGTTTTTTTTGTTTATCGGGATTCTCGGAGGCTTGAAAGTCTACGGGATATTAGGCATCCTCTTCGGCCCCTTGGTGGTCACCCTGCTCACTGCGTTCATCCAGATTTACCGCGAGGAGTATGCAGGGCGTTGAGCGGTCCTGAAGAAATTGAGAGAACAACAAGTGAGGATGAGGGCGCCTAGCCTCCATTATTCTTGGCGATCCATTACCATCTTCTTATTTTAGCGGCACGAGGAGAAAACGAGCATGGAAGATCTGGCGAAATCGGACACCTGGCGCGTGTTCAGGATCATGGCGGAACTGGTGGAAGGCTTCGAAGCGCTGAGCAATATAGGGCCGGCAGTGACCATATTCGGGAGCGCCAGGCTTGAGCCGGGTTCACCGTACTACATCAAATGCCTGAAGGTGGCTGAAAATCTGGCAAAGGACGGCTTTGCCGTTATCTCGGGCGGCGGGCCCGGCATCATGGAAGCGGCGAACAAAGGCGCGCAGAACGGAAACGGCGCGTCAGTGGGTCTCAACATTGAACTGCCTTCGGAGCAGATGCCGAACCCGTTCCAGGACGTGCGGGTGGAGTTCCGCTATTTTTTCGTACGCAAGCTCATGTTTGTAAAATATGCGGTCGGATACATTATTTTTCCGGGCGGTTTCGGCACCATGGACGAGCTTTTCGAGGCGCTCACGCTGATCCAGACCAAGAAGATACGGGGCTTTCCCGTGGTCCTGGTCGGCAAGGATTACTGGGAGGGTTTGATCGACTGGATGAAACAGACCATGCTCACCATGGGAAATATCAGCCCTGAAGACATAGACCTCATGCATATCGTTGATGAGCCCGAAGAGGTTTGCGCGATCATTAATAAGCGGTACAAGGACCGCATGGGCGGCATACACAAGGACCGGAGGGACAAGACGAGAAAGGGCGTTTGAAGATCGTTTATTTTTTTTCTTCCCGGCGCTCACGATCGGCCCGTACTTTGAGCAGATGCGCGGCCCGCAGTTTACGGATCCATTGCTCGATGGTTTTGCGGTAGATCATGACAAGGAGAATGAGGAAGATGCTGAAGCCGGTAAGCGTATAGAGCGCCGCGTACTGCTTGTTTCGGAAGAACGATCCTCCCAGGGTAAGCAGCGTGGTGCCGAGCAGCCGTCCCGAGGTAGAGACGAGCAGAAACGAAACATGTCCCATGTGCCCCAGCCCGAGCAGGTAGCACAAGTAGTCCTTGGGAAATCCCGGAATGATGAACAGCAGGAAGGCCAGGAACAGGCCCTTGTGCTTCATTACATAGTCATACCGCTGGATAGTTTCCGGATTGACCATGGCCTCGACCAACGGCCTGCCCACCAGTTTGGCAAGGTAAAACGCGATCCACGAACCAAGGGTAAGGCCGAGCGTCGAATACACGATGCCCCAGAACGTCCCGAAAAGATAACCGCCGACTAATCCGGTCACCTCGCCCGGGATAGGCGCAAACACCACTTGCAGCGCCTGAAGGCCGATAAAAATGCAGACCGCATTTGCCCGGTGTTCATCAATAAACTGCAGGAGACGTCGTTTGCTGAGAAAAAGATCCAGCAGCCCCACAGCATACATGAGGTACGCGATCCCGGCAAAGGCCAGGACGAAGAGCGAGAGGTTGATGATCGTTTTTTTATCCAGTTTTATCATGGCCGTTAATTAAAACGAATTACTTCTTAAACAACGCATCAATTGCCTTGCGTGCCTGTTCGCCCTCTTTATTCGATGTATCGGCGCCCGGTGTGTCGGCAAATACGAAGTAATCGCAAAAATTGGCTTTGGTTTTCTCTTTTTGGAGCGCTGACGCGGGCTCGCCGCACTGTTTTGACACGGAAGGTTTGTAAAATTTGCAGTTCAAGCAACAGCGCAGGTCCGCGCCGCAGAAAGGACAGGCGTCCCTTCTGCCTACCCCTCTTCCGAGCGGCAGCTCTTTTTTGCAGGCATGGCAGGTTTTCACGGAGGCATAATAGCGTATTAGCGCGGTTTAGACAAGCTGAAAGATGGCGCCCACGGGGGCATTATGCATGCTGAGAGTCATTCTTGCCTGGTTGAGCAAGACGACGCGGCAACTATATAGTAAAGCCATCGCCTTCAGCGCTTTTTTCTGCTATAGTGATGGTATCGTGGATCAGACGACGAGCGGAAAATAAACGGTCTCTTTGACCGACATGAGTGCAGAAGCTGCACGGGAGAATGAAATGGCAAGAAGAATTTATGTGGAAAATTTACCATCCGACATTAACGCGGAGAGGCTCAAGGCCATCTTTGACCAGATTGGGGAAGTCCAGTCAATTCAGCTCAAAATTAGAGTGGATTTTCTTACCAAACGCACGCACTGTTCCGGCATCGTAGAAATGGCCCTGGATGTGGATTCTTACCGGGCGGTCAACTGTTTCGAAGGGGCTACATTCAAGAATGGGAAGATTCACCTCAAAGAAGAAGATCCCTTCATGGAGAAAGCAAGAAACGTATTGACGGATATTGCCGATGGTTATGAGCGGGTCAGTAATGCAATAGCAAAGGAAATACAAAAGACGCATTAAATATGTGCTATGATTATTTGGCCGGGGCCCGGTCCCCCGTTATTGATCCCTTGCGCGCGGACCCGGAAATTTTTCTTTGATGCTACTCCCAGTCCAGCAGCCTTTTCTGTCCTTCGAGCTTTTTGATGTCCGTAACGTCCTGACTCACCTCGAGGCAGCCTCGATAGATTCCAGCCGAATCCCGCACCGCGAAGTATTTGATGAGGATGAATTTTCCTCCCAGCTGTATCCAGAAGTCAGCCACGTCTTTTTTGCCTGCGCGAAATGAGTCAAGGATTGTCTGTACCATGTGAAAACTCTTCGGAGGATGACAGTTCTGCACCTTTCTCCCGATCACTCCCGGGCTGCGCGGGAAGATCCGCTCAGGTGAGGCCGAGTAATAGGCCACCTCGTCGTTCTCATTAACAAAAGAGATGTCCACCGGCAGGTGGGTAAGAATCAGGTTTACTTGCTCTGCCGTGAGCTGCCCGGTGTCGAGGTTCAAGCTGCCCACCTTCTCGGTCAGGAGCGTTTGCTGGAAAGATTCATCAGTAGCCTTCCACTGAACCTCGGGCGTGATCCAGGCAAAGCCGACCTCTTCCTCTCCCTTTCTGACTTTTGCCCACTCCTCCTCGGTCAGCATTTCAAGCGCCAGGGGGAAGAGCATGTGCTCTTCCTTGTAGATCATGTCGCTGATCATTTTTATCAAGGCTTCGACGGCCACCGGCTCTATCTTGTGGCCAATGACCCGTTTGCGCACGTCCTTGATGAAGGACCGGATATCGTCATGCAGTGCCCACATGACCTTCGACGGTCCTGTGATGCCCTTTGCCTCAAGGATCGGGAAAAGTTGGTTCTCCTTCCGCACGAAATGTTTGTCGATCCGTGCAAGGCGGTCGAGGATGTCCAGAAGCAGGTTCTTCCCTTTTACGAAGTCCTTTACTTCTCCGGCCTCTTTCAAAATGCCTTCCGCGGCACGGTTTTCAAGCATCATCGTGTGCACCGGGTGGCCTGCGGGAAGTCCGGGAACGGTCTGGTGCTCCAGTGCTTCTTTAAAGACCTGCACGTGCACTTCGCAGAGGTTCTTGATCTCGGTTTCGGGCATCCCCTCGGCAATGAGCCGCTGCTCCATCTGTGCGATTTCCCAGGGGGCGACGTCTTTGATGAGGTCGTGAAATTTCTTCTTCTGGCTTTCGGCGTCCTTTCCCCCGTGGAGTTCCTTGATGATTCCCTTCAATGTCTCGATGCGAGCTTCTTCCTCGTTCACGCCTTCCTCGCCGTAGGTTATCGGCACGGTCTCTCCGGTCTTCGTCTTTATTTCCGCGGCGATGCTCTCGAGAAGCTTTTTCACGTCCATGCCGCCGATCAGGGCAACCTTGCCCAGGGAGGCAATCCTTCCCACGGTCTTTCTCATGAACGGGTTGTCCAGCATTTTAAACTCCGGACTCAGGTTGATCAGAAAATCCTTCAGAAAAGGATAGAGGGCGAGAACATCATTCACCTTGGTTTTCGAATTTAATTCCATTGTTTCCTCCCGAAGAAATATTGATGCATTATAGCAACATTAAAGAAAAAAAGGAATGAGAAATCATTCCGGTGGAGATTGCCCTGCTTGTTTTTGCGGCATCCGTAGAGATGTTTACTGAAACTATTCCAAAATTTTGACCCGTGTTTTTGAACTCCAGAGGGATATGGCGCAGGGCGAGGGCTGCCGGCAGAACAGCGGCGGATACGCGAAGCTGTCGCGTCAACGGAACACGATGCGGGTTTGCAACTGCCTACATCATCTCTTCAAAAGTGAGGGTCCGGGCCCTTGTGATCGCTTTGAGTTTCTTGAGAGCCTGCTCCTGTATCTGCCTGACGCGCTCTCTGGTGATCTTGAGCTCTTTGCCGATGCTGTCAAGGGTGCGCGGGTTTTCGTCGTCCAGCCCGAACCGCAGCTCTATCACCGTGCGTTCAACGCCCCCAAGCTGAGAAAGCCATTCATCGATATGTTCACGCCTCCGAAGATCATCCGATGCGTTCTCCGGGGAGAAGGCGTTTACGTCTTTTAAAACGTTCTGGAGCGTATCATCTTCGTGGTCTCCGATAAGCATGTCCAGAGAATAGGTTTCCCGAAGCACCAGCGATAAATTCCGCGCTCGCGCGATGCTCACGCCCATCTTCTCGGCAATGTCCTCAAGCGCCGGCTCATGTCCGAGTTCCTGGGTTAGATGGCGCACGGCCGCAGAATAAGCGTGTACCATTCCCGCGACATGCACCGGGAGACGTATAACCCTGGCTTGGTTCACGATTGCCCGTTCGATCGCCTGCCTGATCCACCAGACGGCATAGGTGCTGAATTTAAATCCTCGTTCGTACTGGAATTTTTCTACGGCCCTGATCAGGCCGATATTGCCCTCTTCGAGGATGTCCGCGAACGGCAAGCCACGGTTAATATACTTTTTCCCGATCGCCACAACAAGCCGAAGGTTTGCTTCAATCATTGCCGTGCGAGCGGATTGGTCCCCCGCGGCGATGCGTTTCCCGAGCGCTTGTTCCTCCTCAAAGGTGAGTAGCGACACGCTCCGGATATCTTTAAGGTAATATTTTACCGCGTCCAAACCTTTCGGAGCCTGGTCGTAACTGACCTGTCTTTTTTGTTCGAACGCCTGTTGCGGTTCCTCCTCCCGGGTCTCAACGAGTTCCTCGCGGCGAAGCCCGCTCTGTACAAACTCATCCACTGACAGATTCTGTTCCATGACCCACTCGCTCATTTGTGCCTCCTCAAACACTTCGGCGAACAATGTCCTTGCTCTGTCGCCTTATGCTTTGATCAGATTTCTTATAATTTCTGTACATTACTTTGCAAATGAAAGGCCAAAGTGAGAAAGGGTAATAGCGGATAAAACTGGTCTTTAATCAGTGGATTGGAATGGACTTATATGGATGGGGAGTTACAGAGGCTGAGAACCGGCCCAAAATAGGCCGCTCATTTTATACGGTAAGCTATTTTAATCATAACTTGAGTAACTGTCAGGTTGTACAGTTCGTAGAACGGTGTGTACGAGATGCCGAGCGTTGTCGGCCTCGATGTCACAAAATCAGGATATTGTCAATCAATCGAGTGCGGCCGAGGCGGACCGCAACCAACACCATCGCTTTGCCCGCGACGCGCAAGAGCGTGGCGAGGGTCTCGGGGTCAGCAATCTCGATATAGTCGATCACGATGCTCTTCTCTTCCTGTAAGACTACGCGCATCGCATTTTTCAGTATCTCCGGATCCTGAGCGCCGCCCCTGACCAGACCTTCGCCGACAGTGAGAGCGCGAAAAATCGCCGTTGCAACGCGGCGCTCCTCGGCATTCAGGTAGCTGTTCCGCGAGCTCATGGCGAGGCCGTCCGCTTCGCGAATCGTCGGCAACACCGCGATCTCCACGTCCAGGTTCAGGTCTTGCACCATGCGTTTGATCACGATACACTGCTGATAATCTTTCTGACCGAAAAATGCCTTGTGCGGCTTCATAATATGAAAAAGCTTGGCAACGACCGTTGCCACGCCTTGGTAGTGGCCGGGCCTGATCGCGCCTTCGAGGATATCCGAGATGCCCTCCACAATCACAAACACGGATGGTTTCTCAGGATACATCTCAGTTGCTTGCGGCATGAACAGGATGTCGATGTCCGCGGACTCGCACTTCGCTCGGTCGCCCGCTTCATCTCGGGGATAGCGGTCGAGGTCCTCTGCAGGCCCGAATTGGGTGGGGTTTACGAAGATGCTCGCGATTACAACGTCACACTCCTGGCGCGCGTATCGCATGAGGGACAGGTGCCCCTCATGCAAAAAACCCATCGTGGGAACAAAGCCGATTTTCTTTCCTTGTTTCCTGAGGGCGTCTGCCAGCGACTGCATCGCGGATATGTGGGTAATGATTTGCAAGGGATCTTTGCGAGAAACGCCTCATGCTTGGGCTTGTGAATACCCGATACCGAAACTGCTATTGACCGAGAAGGGTCGTGAAGGTATCGTGATGAGCTTCCTCGTCCGCAAGAATCTCCTCGAAGAGCAGCCGGGTCGTGGAATCGCCTTCCGAGGCGGCCTGCTTGATGATCTCCTTGTAAAGCACGATAGCCTCTTCCTCGGCCTGCGCGTCCGCTTCGAGCATTTCCTTGAGCGAACTTACCATTTTGATGGGGTCGGGTTTGGTCGTGGGGATAACATCGAAATAGAAGATTCGCTCGGCAATCTTTTCCACGTGTTTCATCTCGGCGACTGCCGTCTCTTTGAGCACATCGGCGATTGCCGCCGACTCAAGCCCCTTTGCCATCACATGCTGCCACATGTATTGAACGCTTACCTGGATCTCGCGAGCGATTGCCTTATTCAGCAGATCGGTTAATTTGGTGCTTGCCTTTTGTACCATGCCGTACTCCTTTCGTGTTTGAGAAAATACCGATTTTGAATTGATTACGTGCAAAAATTCTATCAGAAAAAACTCCAAAAGTGAAGAACTAAATTATACGCGCTGTCAGGGTTGATAGGTAGAGAAGATAAGCCGGGCTATGTATGGGGCCGCCGAATCCCCCAGTGGGAAATAAACTCCCGCTCTGCCCGTTCGGGCTCATCAGTATTGTTCATGATGAGCTGGCGAAGGTGGTGGTAACTGTCGAGATCGAGCTCCGTGAAGGTTACTGCCAGGCTTCCGGTACCGGACCGGATGACCGTGCCCTGTGCTTCGATGACTACGCGGGGTTCCGACGCAGCCAGGATGATTTTCACGTTGCACGAGGCGCCTGCCGGAGGGACGCTTTGCTCAATTGCCAGGCGGAGACCGGTCATGCTGATATCAATCGGAGCCCTGGACGTTATTGTCCGGCCCTGTGTCTGAATCTCGACCTCGGTGTTGAAGGGGACCCGGATAAACTCCCTTTTCTCATTCGCCTGATCAGTCATGCCCATCCTCTCGTTTTTACGGCAATTTAAGTATAACAGCGAAGCTTAGTTGACGTCAATGGCCTCTGGTTGTTTTTTTCGGATGCGCTTGGCCAACTGATCGTGCCTGAAAAAGGCGTTCCTTCCACGGGTTTTTTCAGTGAATTGTCGGTACAAGCTTCGGTTTTGTTTGACATCATGTCGGGTTTCTGGTAAAAATGTGTATCTTCTATATCTTTGCAGCACGATCATCAGTTTTGCACCAATGAGGAGGCTCTTGCTCATGAAACAGGGTGTTGTAGTAGTAGCGCTCATTATGATGTTCTCGGGGCTTCAGGCGTGTACTCAGCAGGCCCCTGAAAAATTTACCCCACAGGAGATAAAGACAATGTCATTGACAAAAGCGATCATCGAGACCAAGTTCGGCAACATTACCCTGAAATTTTTTCCCGACGCGGCGCCGGGGCATGTGAAGAACTTCATTGACCTTGCGAAAAAAGGCCTTTACGACGGGACGACCTTCCATCGCGTTATTCCCGGATTCATGATCCAGGGCGGTGATCCGAACTCAAAGAACCCGGACAAAAAATCACACGGCAGCGGCGGCCCGGGATACACGATCAAAGCCGAGTTCAACGACCGGCCGCACAAGCGCGGCACGCTCTCCATGGCGAGGGCAGGCCATCCTGACAGCGCCGGATCGCAGTTCTTCGTCTGCGTGAAGGACTCCTCGTTTCTTGACCGGCAATACACCGTGTTCGGTGAGGTGGAGAGCGGCATGGAGGTTGTGGATAAGATCGTCTCGCAGCCCCGGGATTCGAATGACAATCCGAACGAACGCATAGAGATGAAGGTCAAGATCGAAGAGGCAAAATAGTCCTAGAAAACTCAGGGCATGCCACGAAGGCACGGCGTAAAACGGAGAAGGTGGGAAGTTGAGAAGCGTGGAAGGTAGGCAAGTATTTTTTTTACCCTCTCACCTTCGTAACTTCTTACCTTCTTGTGCTCTTCGTGCCTGTGGCTGATAGCTGTTTTTATTGAGGTGCCTTGTTGAAACAGAACATCAAAAAAGTCGTGGTTGCCTATTCCGGCGGGCTGGACACGTCGGTCATTATCCAGTGGCTCAAGGAAGAGTACGGCTGTGAAGTAATCGCCTTTACCGCGGATATCGGCCAGGGCGAGGAACTCGAGCCGCTTCGCGAAAAGGCCATCAAGACCGGCGCGAGCAAGATCTACATCGACGACCTGCGCGAAGAGTTCGTTAAGGACTTCGTGTTCCCCATGCTGCGGGCAAACGCCGTGTACGAAGGACGGTATCTTCTCGGCACTTCGATCGCCCGGCCGCTTATTGCCAAGCGCCAGATCGAGATCGCTGAAAAGGAAGGCGCCGACGCAGTATGTCACGGCGCCACGGGCAAAGGCAACGACCAGGTCCGGTTTGAACTGACCTACTTTGCATTCAAGCCCGAGGTGAAGATCGTCGCGCCCTGGCGCGAGTGGAAGATGAAGGGCCGCGAGGAACTGATCGCCTATGCCGAGAAACACAAGATTCCGGTGACGGCCACCAAGTCCAAACCTTTTTCGACGGATCGGAATCTGCTGCACATCAGCTACGAAGGCGGCATCCTCGAAGATCCGTGGATGGAATCAACGAGCGACATGTACACGATGGCTGTGCCGATTGAAAAAGCTCCGGACAAGCCCGAGTACGTGGAAGTGGAGTATGTTGCCGGAAATCCGGTTGCCGTTAACGGCAAGAAGATGTCTCCGGCAGCGCTCTTGGCCGAGGCGAACCGCATTGCCGGCGCCCATGGCGTTGGTAGGGTCGACCTCGTGGAAAATCGCTACGTGGGCATGAAGTCCCGCGGCGTCTACGAAACACCGGGCGGCACGCTCCTGCACGCGGCGCACCGGGCCGTGGAGTCGATCACCATGGACCGCGAGGTCATGCATTTGCGGGACAGCCTGGTCCCGCGCTATGCGGAACTCGTGTATTACGGGTACTGGTTCTCGCCCGAGCGCGCCATGCTCCAGGTCGCCATTGACGAGTCGCAGAAGAACGTGACCGGCACGGCGAGGCTCAAACTCTATAAAGGAAACTGCGATATTGTGGGGCGGAAGTCGCCGGTCTCGCTTTATAATCCCGCACTCGCCACGTTCGAAGCCGAGACCGTCTATAATCAAAAAGACGCAGAGGGTTTCATCCGGCTGAACGCGTTGAGGCTGAGGGCGGCACGTAAAGGCGGAGGGTAAGAAAATCGAGACGTTAGGAAGGTGAGCAAAATCGGCACTGCTTCTGCCCCCTACCTTCTCAACCTCTTACCTTCGTACCCTCTTTAAGGAACAGATAACCATGGCGCGTAAAACCACAAAAAAGAAAATGAGCCCCAAAAAGCACGCAGGGCAAAAGCCCTGGTCCGGCCGGTTCACCGAGGCCACGAACAAGCTCGTGGAGGAGTTCACGGCTTCGGTCTCGTATGACTGGCGCCTTTATCCCTACGATATCGCCGGCAGCATTGCTCATGCGACCATGCTCGGCAAGACCGGCATCATCACGAAGAAAGAGGCAAGCCGGATCGTCCGCGGATTGGAAGAGATCCTGAAGGAGATCGTCTCGGGCGCTTTTGAATTCAGCGTGGAGCTCGAAGACATCCACATGAACATCGAGGACCGGCTGATTCGAAAGATCGGCCCGGTGGGCGGCAAGCTTCACACCGCGCGGAGCAGGAATGACCAGGTGGCGCTCGATCTCCGCATGTATGTGCGGGATGAAATCGCCGAGATCCATGAACTGCTCGGGACGATGCAGAAGGTCCTCGTGGCGCTTGCGGACCGATACAGCGACGTGGTCCTGCCGGGATACACGCACCTCCAGCGGGCCCAGCCCGTGCTCTTCGGCCATTACCTGCTTGCGTACTACGAAATGTTCGAGCGCGACCGAGGCCGGCTCACGGACTGTTTCCGCCGGGTGAACGTCATGCCGCTCGGGGCGGGCGCGCTCGCGGGAACGGTGCTTCCTATCGACCGGAACTTCACGGCTAGACAGCTCGGCTTCAGCGGTATCGCGGAAAACAGCATGGATGCGGTCTCAGACCGGGATTTCGCAATCGAATTTACGTCGGCTTGCGCCCAGATTATGATGCATCTCTCGCGTTTGTCCGAAGAGCTTGTGTTGTGGTCGTCATCGGAGTTCGGGTTTATTACGATCGCCGACGCCTTCACCACCGGCTCTTCCATCATGCCGCAGAAGAAGAATCCTGATGTGGCAGAGCTTACGCGCGGCAAGACCGGCAGGGTGTACGGCAGCCTTACCACGCTCCTCACGATCATGAAAGGACTGCCGCTCGCCTACAACCGCGACATGCAGGAAGACAAGGAGCCCGTCTTCGACGCCGCGGACACGGTCACGCTTTCGCTCTCGGTCTTCAGCGAGATGCTCAAGGCCGTTACGGTGCACCAGGATGCGATGCGGAGGGCTGCGGAGGACGGGTTCATCACGGCCACGGACCTCGCTGATTATCTCGTGAAAAAAGGGATGCCGTTCCGCCAGGCGCACGGGGTGGTCGGCAAGGCGGTCCTGCGAGCACAGGAACTGGCATGCGGCCTCGGGACCCTGCCGCTCAAGGAGTATAAAGATCTTTCGCCGCTGATCAACAACGACGTGTACGATGCGTTGTCCGTTGAAGCGTCCGTGGGACGGCGCGTCTCCTATGGAGGCACGGCGCCGGCAAACCTGAAGAAACGCCTGAGTGCGCTTAAGAAAAAGATGCGATGAAGACCCCCTTCCTACGCTTGACCACGATCTGTCTGGCGCTCGTTCTGGCGGCCACAACCGCTTGTGGAAGGAAGACCGCGCCGCTGGTGCCCGACAGCCCGAGGCCCGAAGCAGTGAAGGACATCAAGACCGTAACCAGGGACGCAATCGCATATTTGTCCTGGCCCGTACCGACGCGAAATGTTGAAGGCAGGAGCATGAACTCCGCCGATATCCGGCAATTCCGCATCTACCGGGCCGAGATCAGGCGTGACAGCAAGAAAGCCCGGTACAAGCTTTATGTCGAGATCGACATGGCGAACCCTTCGCCGACCGCGGTGCGGAACGGCATGGTCTTCTGGAGCGACGTGCATCTGAAATATGGCCAGGTGTACGGGTACAAAATCCGGGCAGTAAGTTCGCGGGGCGGGGTGAGCATGTGGTCTGATGAAGTGCGGACCGCGCCGCTCTTGTCGCTCGCAATCCCGACAGGGCTTGTTGCGCAGGCCGGCGACAGCACGATCCAATTGACCTGGAAGCCGGTGGCCAAACGGATGGATGGAAGCCGATACGACGGTTTTGTCGGATACAATGTGTACCGAGGAACTGAAAAAGGCCGGTATGAAGAAGCGCCGCTGAACAAGGAACCGCTCAGAACCAATTCCTACCAGGACACGGCGGTCGAAAACGACAAGACCTACTTTTACTTCGTGCGGTCCGTGGACAGCCCAACCCCTCCGTGGCATGAGGGCCTGGATTCAAAGGAGGCATCGGCCACACCTCGGGACATGACGCCTCCGGACAGGCCGACAGGGCTCACCGTCGTGCCGGGCGTGGGCAGGGTATTTCTCACCTGGAATGAGAATAAAGAGCCAGACCTTGCCGGGTATTATGTGTACCGGTCAACGCGAAGCGGAAAAGGCTTTGAACGCCGGACGGACAAAGTCCTTGCGCGCACGACCTTCTCGGACGAGACCGTGACGCCCGGTGTAACCTATTACTACTATATTACGGCAATAGACCGGTCCGGGAATGAAAGCGCACGGTCGGTTGAAAAGAAAACATATGTTGAGAAGTTTCGATAGGGATTAAGAACGCATAGGGCATAGCGCATGGCGCAGAGATACGTAGGGCCTTCGCCCCGGAGGGACAGGATATATCATGCACGATTTCCAGTATAAAAATGGAGAACTATACTGCGAGGGGGTCCCGGTCAAGACCATTGCCCAGCGGGTCGGCACGCCATTCTACTTGTACAGCAGCCATACGCTCGTGAGCCACTTCCGTGCCTTTGACAAAGCCTTCGAGGGGATCTCCCACCTCATTTGCTTTGCCCTCAAGTCCAACTCGAACAGCGCGGTGCTTCGGCTGCTCGGTCGGGAAGGGGCAGGAGCGGACATTGTGTCCGGCGGCGAACTGTTCCGCGCGCTTCGCGCGGGCATTGATCCGAAGAAAATCGTTTATGCTGGGGTGGGCAAACGAAGGGAAGAGATCGAGTACGCGCTCAAGGTCGGCATCCTCATGTTCAATGTCGAATCCGGCGAGGAACTGATTGCGCTGGATCGCGCCGCAAAAGACATGCGCGCGAAGGCGAGGATCGCGCTCCGGGTGAACCCGAACATCGACCCCAAGACCCATGCATACATCTCCACGGGGCTCAAGGAGAACAAGTTCGGCATTCCCATCGAGCAAGCGCTGGAATCGTATCAGGCCGCGAAGAACCTTCCTCATGTGGAGATCGTCGGCGTGCATCAGCACATCGGCTCGCAGATCACCGAGGTCCAGCCCTTTGTGGACGCCCTCGAAAAGCTTATCGGGTTTGTGAAGGAGCTTCGCTCCGCAGGCATGGATATACAATACATCAATATCGGCGGCGGACTGGGCATCACGTACAAGGACGAGACTCCGCCGCTGCCGGCGGAAATGGCCCAGGCGATCCGGCCGCTGCTCAAGGACTGCGGCTGCACCATTGTGATGGAACCCGGGCGGGCCATCGTGGGCAACGCCGGGATCCTGGTTACGAGCGCCTTGTACCACAAGGACAGCGGGGAAAAGCGATTCCTGATCGTGGACGCGGGCATGAACGATCTGATCCGCCCGAGCCTCTACGAGGCCTATCACGACATCCGTCCGGTGATCGAACCCACCGCAGCCGGTACGTCCTTGTTCGATGTTGTCGGCCCCATTTGCGAGTCCGGAGATTTCCTGGCCAAAGAGCGCGACATGCCTGAAGTGAAACAGGGTGAACTCCTTGCGGTGATGGGCGCCGGGGCTTATGGTTTCTCCATGGCGTCGAACTATAACTCACGCCCTCGCATAGCAGAGGTGATGGTCAAGGGAAAAGAGTATCACATTGTCCGAGAACGCGAGACGTACAACGACCTCATCAAAGGCGAGAAGGTCCCGCGATGGCTGGAAGGATAGGCGCATGGAGCAGAGGGCAGAGGGTAAAAGACAAGACGCTCTGCCCCATGCGCTATGCTCTCTGCGAGATTTCCTATGAAGAAAATACCTTTTTATAAAATGCAGGGAAGCGGGAACGACTTCATTCTGATAGATAACCGCAGGGGCGTCCTGAAAGGGAAAAACCTGAAGGAGCTTGCAATCATCGTCTGTGACCGGCATTATTCCGTCGGCGCCGACGGGCTGATCGTGATCGTGCCGTCCCGGAAAGCCGACTTCAAGTGGCGGTTCTTTAACGCCGACGGGAGCGAGGCTGAAATGTGCGGCAACGGCTCCCGCTGCGCCGCGCGGTTCGCATACCTCAAGAAGATCGCCGGAAAGAACATGGCGTTTGAGACGCTGGCGGGGACGATTCATGCGCAGGTGAAGAAGGAACGAGTAACAGTTCAACTTACCAACGCAGCAGGGCTTCGCATGAACATAGCCGTGCCGCTTGAAAGCGGTCATCGCATGGGCCATTTTATCAACACCGGAGTGCCGCATCTTGTCTATCTCTCGAAGGACATCGAGAAGGAGGACGTGGAGCGGATCGGACGGACCACGCGGTATCATGATTTGTTCAAGCCCGCGGGCACGAACGTGAACTTCATTCAGATCCAGGGTCCGCATAGGCTTCGGATCAGGACGTACGAACGCGGCGTGGAAGGTGAAACCCTGGCCTGCGGCACCGGCTCCGTGGCAGCCGCGCTTATTGCCGGTGCGATCGGAGCGGTTTCGTCGCCGGTGGAGATCATGACCTGGAGCAAAGAAAAGCTTACGGTTTCGTACGAGCGTACGGCTGAAGGGTTCGACGATATCCGTCTTGAAGGCGGGGCGCAGGTGATCTGCGAAGGAGGCCTCTATGTTTAAAGGATCGATGGTAGCGATCGTGACGCCGTTCAGGAACGGGAAGATCGATGAAAAAGCCTTTGGTGATTTAATTGAATTTCAGATTAAGAACGGCACCGACGCGATCGTACCGTGCGGCACCACGGGCGAACCGGCCACGCTCTCCCACGAGGAGCACCATCGCGTGGTGGAGTTTACCGTGGAAGCGGTCAACAAACGCGTTCCGGTGATCGCGGGCACGGGCTCGAACTCGACCTCCGAGACGGTAGAACTCACCAGCCACGCCAAGAAGGCGGGTGTTGACGGCGCGCTGCTCATTACGCCTTATTACAATAAACCCACGCAGGAGGGTCTCTTCCGTCATTACAAGCAGGTGGCCGAGGCTGTGGATCTTCCGATGATCATGTACAACGTGCCTGGGCGGACCAGCGTGAACATGCTGCCGGCAACGGTGGCGCGCCTCCGCGAGGTCAAGAACATCGTCGGCATCAAGGAAGCAACCGGAGATCTAAAGCAAATAAGCGAGGTCATCCGGCTCTGCGGAAGGGATTTCGACGTGATCTCCGGCGACGACTTCACCACGTTGCCGATGCTCTCAATCGGCGGCGTCGGGGCGATCTCGGTCACGGCGAACGTGGCCCCCGCTGACTGCGCGGCCCTGTTCGACGCATTTTTTGCAGGCAAGAGAGAAGAGGCGCTCAGGCTTCATTATAAGTTGGAGCCGCTGCACGGCGCCATGTTTTTAGAGACCAATCCGATTCCGGCAAAGACGGCGCTCGCGCTTATGGGCAAGATTGCGGAGGAGTTCCGTTTGCCGCTCTGTTCCATGACCGATGCGAACAAAGACAAGCTGAAGAAGACAATGAAGGATTACGGGTTGATATGAGTTTTCATTGCATAGGGCATGGCGCAGAGCGCATAGGGGTTTACGCTTTGCCCTATGCCCCATGCGCTATACTTAACCGCGACTTCTGCGGCAACACGAGGAGCAAACCATGGTCAAAGCAGTCGTAGTAGCAGGCGCGGCCGGCAGAATGGGAGCGCGGATCATCAATGTCATCTCCGCATCGGAAGGCATTCGTCTTTCGTCTGCGCTCGAACGCAAAGGGCATCCTTTGGTGGGGCAGGACGCCCTCAGCCTAGCAGGGGTTCCATCCAGCGGGGCTCCGGCTCGTATCACCGATGACCTTGCTGCCGCGCTCACAGCCGCTGATGTGCTTATCGACTTTACCATACCGGAAGCCACTCTCGGCCATATCAAGGCTTGCGCTGAGCTCGGCAAAGCTATCGTCATCGGGACCACCGGTTTTTCCAAGGAACAGCTCGTGGAGATCGACGCATGCGCCCGGAAAATTCCGTGTATGCTTTCGCCGAACATGAGCATCGGCGTGAACCTGTGCTTCAAGATATTAGCGGAGATTGCCAAGACCATCGGCGATGATTATGATATGGAGATTGTCGAGGCCCACCACCGCCTGAAGAAGGATGCGCCTTCCGGCACTGCGCTGAAGATGGCACAGGTGATCGCCAAGGCAGTAGACCGAAACCTGGACGAGGTCGGCGTGTATGCGCGCAAAGGCATGGTCGGCGAACGGTCGAAAAAGGAAATCGGCATCCAGACGCTCCGCGGAGGCGACATCGTCGGCGATCATACCGTGATGTTCGCGGGCACAGGCGAGCGCATCGAGCTTACCCACCGGGCCACCAGCCGCGATACCTTTGCGGCAGGCGCCGTGCGTGCCGCAAAGTGGATTATCGGGAAAAAACCGGGCCTGTACGATATGCAAGATGTTCTGGGATTAAAATAACAACGCAGGTAAAAGGAGCTCATCATGAAACGTTTTTCGCTGTTGATCATCGGATGCCTGATTGTGCTGTTGCCATTTTCATCATATGCATTTAAGCTGGAACAGGGCCAGGACTGCATGGACTGCCACAAGCTCACAACAAAGGATGTAGAGGCAATTATCGAAAAAGCAGTGCCCGGCGGCAAGATCGTGGATATCAAGGCCTCGCCGATAAAAGGCGTATGGGAGATCGACGTACAACGGGGTGAACAGCGTGGCGCCGTGCTGCTCGATTTCTCGAAAAAATTTTTGATCGGCCAGATGATTCCCGTGGACCAGCTCGGCAAACAACCGCCGGCTCGCAATGTGGATGTCTCGAAAATTCCGCTTACCGACGCCGTCCGGCTCGGTTCTGCTAAGGCAAAGAAGAAAGTGATCGTATTTACGGACCCGGACTGCCCCTATTGCCGACAACTGCACCCGATCATGAAGCAGATCGTCAAAAAACGCAAAGATATTGCTTTTTTCGTGATCCTCAATCCCTTGCCCATGCACAAGGATGCATACAAAAAAGCGCAGGCGATCCTCTGCTTAAAATCGCTCACGATGCTCGACGACGCCTTCACCGGCAAACCAGTGCCTGAGCCGTCCTGTTCAGCGGATGCGGTGGAGAGAACTACCGCTCTTGCCAAATCGCTCGAATTTAACGGCACGCCGACGCTCGTGCGCGAAGACGGGACTGTTCTCTCCGGGTATCTTCCGGAAGAGAAGCTTTTGGAGTGGATCGATAAAAAATAGTAGGTTCTAAAATTTGCAGGTTAAGCATCGGTGGTTACATCCAGATTATATACAGGAGGAGAGTACGTGGTTCAAGCAACTGAGAAAGAGACCTATATTCAGTCCCTTTTTGCAGGGCGCATCGGCGGAGCGCTGTTCGGCAAAGAGCAGGGAGAGTACAAATTCGAAAAGATCAAGCGCGCCAAGCGTGCCGCGCTCGCAACGAACCCCGGCGTAGAACTGATCGACTTCGGCGTGGGCGAGCCCGATGAGATGGCTTTTCCCGGCGTGGTCCAGGCGCTCCAGAAGGAAGCGGAAAAACCCGAGAACCGGGGATATGCGGACAACGGCATCCCGGAGTTCAAGGACGCGGCAGCGCGCTACTTGCAAAAAGTCTACGGCGTCGGCAATATCAACCCCGCAACCGAGGTGTTGCATGGCATCGGAAGCAAGCCGGTGCTCGCCATGTTTCCCGCAGTCTTCATCAATCCCGGCGACGTGACGCTCATGACCGTGCCCGGCTATCCTGTCATGGGCACGCATACCCGCTGGTACGGAGGAGAGGTGGTTAATTTGCCGCTTCTGGAGCAGAATGGTTTTCTTCCGGACCTGAGTGCGCTTCCCAATGACGTGAAGAAGCGGGCGAAGCTTCTTTACATAAATTACCCGAACAACCCGACCGGCGCAGGGGCGAACAAGGCATTCTTTGAAAAGGTCGTTGCCTTCGCAAAGGAAAACAACATCGTCGTCGTACATGATGCCGCGTATGCCGCGCTCGCCTACGGCGCCAAACCGCTCTCCTTCCTCTCGGTAGACGGCGCAAAAGAGGTGGGCGTGGAAATCCACTCCTTATCAAAAGCGTACAACATGACCGGCTGGCGCCTGGCCTTTGTGGCGGGGAACGAGCGCGTGGTGGCGGGCTTCGGCAATGTGAAGGACAATTACGATTCAGGCCAATTTAAGGCCATCCAGAAGGCCGGCGTATACGCGCTCGACCATCCTGAGATAACCAACGAGATCACCGCCAAATATGAGCGCAGATTGCGGGCGATGGTCTCCGTTCTTGTTAAAATGGGATTCAACGCAAAGATGCCGGCGGGAACATTCTACCTGTACGTCAAGATGCCGAAGGGCGTGAAAGGCGGCAGGCGGTTCGCGCTGGCTGATGAGTTCTCGGAGTTCTTGATCACCGAAAAACTGATCAGCACCGTCCCCTGGGACGACGCTGGCCCGTATATCCGTTTTTCGGCCACGTTCGAATCCAAAGGCATGGCGGATGAGCAGCGCGTACTCGAAGAGTTCAGGAAGAGGATGAGCGGCCTGCAGTTCGAGTTTTAGAATAAAAGGACCGCGCATCGCAGAGCGCATAGCGCAGAGAGCATAGGGGTTTACGCTTTGCCCTATGCGCCATGCCCCATGCTTAACCGCTGACTCCTGCGGCAAAAGAGCGTCTTTATGCCAATCACAGCTTACATCGGTTTGGGTTCGAACATAGGTGACAAGAGGGGGAACTGTCTGCAGGCGCTTGAGCTGCTGTGCAGGGCGGGCCGCGTAAAGCGGGTCTCCTCGTATTACTGTACCGAGCCCGTGGGTAACCGCGACCAGGAAGACTTCGTCAATGCCGCCGTGGAGCTCGAAACAGGTCTTTCACCGGTGCAATTGCTGACAGCGTGCAGGGCTATCGAAGACGCACTCGGGCGCCGGCGGTCCGTCCACTGGGGGCCGCGCACTATCGACCTTGACATCCTGCTGTACGGCGACCAGGTGATAGAATCCACCAATCTCACGATACCGCATCCGTTCCTGACGTCCCGGGGGTTCGTTCTCATCCCGCTGTGCGAGATCGCGCCGCAGGTCGTGCATCCGATTGTTAAAAAAACGGCAGCGCAACTGCTCCATGAGCTGAAAGACCCACATCGCGTGGTCGTTTGCGGGCCCTGAAAATCACCATGAACAAGAAACCGGACATCTCCCTGAATGCCAAATATATCGTAACCGAAGGGCCGATCGGCGTGGGCAAGACAAGCCTTACGAACCTGCTCGCCGATGAACTCGGCGCCCAGATGATCTTCGAGCGCGCTGAGGAGAATCCGTTCTTGACCGCCTTCTACCAGGACCCGGCGCGCTACCGGTTCCAGACGCAGATGTTCTTTTTGCTGAACAGGTTCAGCCAGCAGCAGGAGATGGCCCAGCCCGACCTTTTCACCCGGATCACGATCAGCGATTACCTTTTCGATAAAGACCGCATCTTCGCCTACCTTAATCTCGATGATAACGAACTCGCGCTCTATGAGCAGTTTTACAAAATCCTTGAACCGAAGATCGTCAAGCCCGATCTTGTCATCTTACTGCAGGCGGACACGGATACTTTGCTGCGCCGCATCAAGCTGCGCGCCAGGCCCTTTGAGAAAGAGATCAATCATGAGTACATCGCGGCCGTGAATGAGGCATACAACCAGTTTTTTTTCCGCTACAGCGATACCCCATTGTTCGTCATCAACACCTCGGATATAGACTTCGTGCATCGGCGGGAAGACCTCGACGACCTGCTTAAGCAGATCATGAGTATGAAGCAGGGCACGCAGTACTACGTGCCGAAGTCGAGGAAGGGGTAGCGTGCCGGTTTTTCGGTTGCGGTTTTCTGCCTTTTTGTGTAAGATTCAAATCAGCCATGGCGTTCTACATCCTTAAAAGGCTTCTGCTCTTCATCCCCACGCTTCTCGGCATTACGCTCATTACCTTCATCCTGATGAAATCGCTGCCTGGCGATCCGGTGACGGCCATGGTCGGCGAGCGCGCTTCTCCCGAGACAATAGTGCGGATCCGTTCCGAACTCGGCCTGGACAAACCACTGCCCGTGCAGTATGGCTCGTATCTGAAGCGTATCGTTACCGGTGAACTCGGCAGATCAGTTTTCACCAATCGAAAGATCGCCGACGATCTCATCCAAAAATTCCCGAATACCGTCAAACTTGCACTTGCGGCCATGCTGTTCGCCTCGTTTCTCGGCATCGGCATGGGGGTCTTTGCCGCTGTTAAGCGCAACACGAACTGGGACCGGCTCGTGACGCTCATTTCCGTGGGAGGCATCTCGATTCCTGTTTTCTGGCTCGGTCTTGCGCTCATGCTTATTTTCGCCTTCTACCTGCAGTGGCTTCCGCCATCCGGCATGGGAAACGGCAGCCTTGTGTACCTTATTATGCCTGCCGTAACGCTCGGGACGTTCTCGCTTTCGTACATTGCCCGCGTGACAAGATCGTCCATGCTTGAGTCGCTTTCTCAGCCCTATGTCGCGGCGGCGCGGGCCAAAGGGCTTTCGGAATCCAAAGTTGTGCTGAAGCACGCGCTCAAAAACTCGCTCATCCCCGTGGTCACGCTCATCGGCCTGGACCTCGGCTCGTATCTGAACGGCGCGGTGCTGACCGAGACCATCTTCGGATGGGACGGCCTCGGCCGATACGCGCTCGAGGGCATCAAGCAGCGGGACTATCCCGTAATCATGGGCGTGGTGTTGTTTGGGGCCGTGATTTTCGTTACCATGAATCTGCTGGTCGATATCTCGTATCATTTCCTCGATCCGCGGGTGCGGGTGAAGGAAGAAGCATAAGAGTTCAGGGTTCAAAGTAAAAAAGCAGGTGGATATTGAGACTCAGAGGCAAGCTTCATACTGGTATGAACGTCAATGCTTAACACTCTTTCACTTAAAGACCTAACCGGAAACACCCCGGCGCTGATTGCCGCGATCGTGCTCGCGCTGCTGGTGCTTGTTGCAACAGTGGGGCCGTCGCTTGTTTCCTATGGCCCGGACATGGTGGACCTCGACAACCTGAAGCAGCCGCCAAGCAAAGTACATCTCTTGGGAACGGACAGCATAGGCAGAGATATCCTTTCGCGCGTGGTCTCCGGTTCGCGTATATCACTTTCCGTCGGAATCTTCGCTTCGGCGCTGTCTCTCTGTATCGGCATCTTCTTCGGATTGGTTGCCGGATATTTCGGCGGCAGGACTGACACCTTCCTGTCACAGGTCTTCGACGTATTTCTTGCCTTCCCCAGTCTCCTTTTGGCCATCGGCATCAGCGCGGTGATGACGCCGGGTCTTTTCTCGGCTATGCTCGCAATCACGCTTGTGGGCTGGGCCGGGTTTGCGCGGCTCGTGCGCGGCATCACGCTTTCGCTCAAAGAGCAGACGTATGTAGAGGCATCGAAAGCGCTCGGCGCTACTCCCGCGCGGATCTTGTATAAACACATTCTTCCGAACGCGCTCCCGCTGCTGCTCGTGGCAGGCAGCCTGCGCGTCGGCGGATTCATCCTGCTGGAGGCTGCGCTCTCCTTCCTCGGCCTCGGCGTGCAGCCGCCCACTCCCACGTGGGGTTCCATGATAAGCCTGAACCGCTCGTACATCAACACTGCGCCCTGGATGGTGATCTTCCCCGGCCTCGCCATCAGCATCACGGTGATCAGCTTCAACATCCTCGGAGATTTCCTGCGGGACAAGCTTGATCCGCGGATGCAGGTGTAGCGAACATTAGACAAGGTAAGAATTTGCGGAAAGTATGAATTATAAAACTTCCAGCATATGCTTCGTTGCTGCCCTCTTATTCACTTTTTTTGTTACCGGTTCATCTTCTCCGGCTGCAGAGCCTGCTCAACCCATTGATCAGCCGTTACCGGACATCCAGAAAAAAAATGAGCAGCCCCAGCGTCCCCCTGTTGAGCTGAACAAAGAATATTTCAAGAGATACTGGACAGACACGAAAGCCATACTCACCGCGCCAGCGCAATGGGACCAATCAGACTGGATAAAGGCGTCCGTGGTCCTCGGCGTAACAGCAGGGCTGTACACGCAGGATGATAAAATACGAATCTGGGTGCAAAAACATAAAACCCGCGGCACAACGCATTTTGCCGACGACGCGTCGAAAATATATACTTATTCTTTGCCGGCCTTGGGCGCACTCGGCCTGTACGGTTATGTTGTTAAGGATGAAAAGGCCAAGACAACCTTTTTGCTCGGAGCTGAAAGCGTTATCATCACCTCCGTTTTCGTGCAGACCCTGAAGCGCTCCACCGGACGACACCGTCCGTCCACGGGAGATTCGCACGACACGTGGTCCGGTCCCACCCCTTCAGGGCATAATGAGCGGCTGTCGTTTCCCTCGGGTGATGCCTCGACTGCTTTTGCAATCGCGTCGGTAGTGGCTTCGGAATACGATAACGTGATAGTTCCTCCGTTGGCTTATACTGCGGCTACACTCGTGGCCCTGGAGCGCGTGCATAACAATGCCCACTGGGCGTCGGACGTGTTTCTCGGATCGGCAATCGGGTATTTTGCCGGCAAGGCTATTGTGCGTTACCATAGCGGCAAACAAGAGAGCACCCTTTCTCTTACCCCAATGATCGATGGAAAGGACGTAGGGCTCATGGTGACGTATAGGTTTTAAATGATAGACAAGAAACAGCTTTTATCGTAAGATTCGCCAGCCTATGAATACCATCCGTGCAAAAAAATCCCTGGGACAGAATTTTCTGAAAGACCCGCATTATCTCAGAAAGATCGCAGATGCCGCGCAGGTGGGGCCTCTTGACCAGGTGCTCGAGATCGGGCCGGGGCTCGGCCACTTGACCCGCGTTCTTACAGAGAGAGCGAAGAACGTCTTGGCCATCGAAGTGGACGACCGGCTTATCCCGATCCTCCAAAACGAATTCAGCTCTGTCCAAAACTTCGAGCTCTTGCACGCAGACGCGCTCGAATACGACTTTGGAATGCTCAACGGCCGATGGAAGGTTGTAGCAAACCTTCCTTATTATATATCCACGCCCATCATTCAAAAACTGATCGCCCACCGGACCAAATTTATCAGCCTTGCGCTTATGCTCCAGAAAGAAGTAGCGGAACGCCTTGCTGCTCCGCCTGGGGGGAAGGAATATGGCTATCTCTCGGTGCTGGTCCAGTACAACGCGATCCCGAGGATCGAGTTTAAAGTCCCTCCCGGCGCCTTCACTCCGCAACCCGAAGTGGATTCCGTGGTATTGACGCTCCAGATGCGCGACCAACCGGCAGTTGTCGTAAGGGACGAGGAGTTCTTTATCCGCGTGATCAAGGCCGCGTTTTCGCAGCGCAGAAAGACTCTCAGAAATGCTCTGAAGCAGCTCGAGATTGAACAAGAGAAGATGGAAACGGTTAAAAGCGAAGCAGGAATCGACCTCAGCCGCAGGGCCGAGACGCTCACCGTCGAAGAATTCGGCAGGCTGGCTGATTATTTGCGGGATTGACCAGGAGGCAAGTAAAACAAAGAAGGACGAGTGGCGATAGATGAGAGATGCAAAAACCAGAATCCTCCTTCGTCCCTCATCCATCGCCTTTCGGTCTTACTTCGTGTCTTTGTGACTTTGTGGCAAGTTCTCAGGTCTCAGCCTCGACCTTGACCTATCTCATAGATCAGCGAAAATCACTTGTCAACCACTGTTTTTGGGCTGTTTTTGCCCTTGACACACAATACTGATTTGTATATAGTGTCAAGTCTGTAATTGCCTGGGGGATCGTCCAGTGGTAGGACGACAGGCTCTGAACCTGTTTACGGGGGTTCGAATCCTCCTCCCCCAACCATATAAAATCAGTTCGGAGTTGCGAGTTCGTAGTTTTGAGCATACGTTTTCACTCCCAACTCTGCACTCCTAACTTCAAGCGCCTCATGTAACCACCACACGGTCCCATCGTCTAGCGGCCTAGGACGCTGGCCTCTCACGCCGGAGACACGGGTTCGATTCCCGTTGGGACCACCATTCTTGTAGACCTTCCCGCAACGACTGCAACGTTTTACCGCACGGTTTCCGGCCCGCTGATTTTCTGAATGGCCTGCTTGACCTGCTCCGAATTCGGGTTCTGTTTCAAGGCGTCCCGGTACACGGACATGGCCTTTGCTTTGAGACCGCTCCGCGCGAAAAAATTTCCGAGCTCCAGATAATACTCGATTTTTGACGGCGCCATCTTGATCGCCTTCGCAAACTCTTCTTCAGCTTCATGAGCCCTTCGCGGCATGCGCGAAAGGGTGATCCCCCGGCGAAATACATATTCCGCGTTGCCCGGGTCAAGTCGCATGGCCCACTGGAAGGCTTCGTCCGCGCCCCAGAAGTTTCCCGTCTTAAATTGCTGCATGCCTTCGTTAAACTGGACAACGGCTTTCTCCTTGTCGCTCCTTTGGTCCGCGTGTGCCCCTTGCGCGGCCCGAGGTTTTTTTGCGCCACCCATGAGGCTCAAGTCGTATTGGTCGCGCTTCGCCTGATCAGAGAGCGTTTCATAGGCGTCATGTATCGCGGTAAAGAGCGCCTCGAGTGTTTCTTTCATGCCGTTCATTTCAGGGTTGAAGTGACGGTCCGGGTGGTAGCGTTTCGCAAGCGTGAAGTACGCCTTTTTTATCTCCTGCGGGGCGGCATTGCGGCCGATGCCGAGCGCCTCGTAATGGGTCTGCTGTTCCAGGCTCTTGCGGGCCTCAACAAGCTCCTCTTTGGTCATCATCTGCGGGGCTTTCGGTTCCGCGGGCTCCTCTTTTTCGGGCGCAATGGTTTCGCGCACCATTTCGCACACGAACTTCTTTTCCTTCTCGTTCTTAATTTCTCCGCGCTCAGCCATCCGGAGCGCCAGCAGCACATAGAGCGCCTTGAGCGTGTTAAAGTCCCCGATGCCGGACAAACAACAGATTTCTTCGATGCTCTTGTTGCCGTCAATGAGCGAGAACACAGCCCGGTGGTCCTGGTCAAGGTTTGCGCCTTGGAACAGAAGCATTGGATCAACAGCGGGCCGGATGATCGTTTTGAGCGGCGGGAGCGATTTGCGCACGACCTGCCACTCGAGTCCCTGCAGGCCCTCGATGATCAGGTTCCCGGTGCTCATCTGGATGGGAATGATATCGGCTGCGGGCAGCGGCCCTTCCTCGAAGAAATAGCTGCCGTCGCGCCAGTTGAACAGGCTGATGATGATCTGCTTGACCTGGTACTTTACACCGTCCACCAGCTCCTTTGGAGTGATAAAACCGAGTTCCACGAGGATTGTCCCCTGTTTTTTCCCGGTGTGTTTAACCAATACAGCCGAGGCATCGCACTGCTCCCTGGTGATTGTTCCCGCGCGCACAAGCCATTCGCCCAGCCAGTCCTCGCTCAGACTGGAGGAGGCGAAGATAATATCGCCGCCTGAAAAGTAGACTTTTTTTGTTGTTGTTTCGCGCGTAAAGACAGCGGTGCCGGTCTTTTTCTCAGCATGCAGCCCTTGAAAAAACCAAGGGATCAGCATGTCCTTTATTTCGCCGGCCAGGGATATGGTATTGTTCATAGGGATTCTATAACAGAAAAATGATTTTGAGTCAATCTGTTCTTGGCGAACGGCACCATGAATGAACGCGGCGAAAAGGCACTGGCCGGCCTCTCATGATAAAACTGGGTGAATCATATTCGGTCAAGGAATATTCGTGCCACGATACAAACTCGGATTTAAACAGGCATGTCAAGGGAACCGCGAAGTAGTTTTTCTATTTTCTGGTATACAAACCGATAAGTTCCGTCTGTGCGAGAATGTGTCCTTTCATCGCGCGCTCCAAAACTATCTTGTCCACATCCGGCCCGAGGATGAGCAGAGAGTCGAGCGCGTAAAGCTTGAAGAAGTATCGGTGCACGCCTGATGGCGGGCAGGGGCCGCCGTATCTTTGCTTTCTAAAATCCGTCATGCCTTGGGAGGCTCTCTCGGGGACGGTATTTTCTCTGATCTCTTTTATCGAGGGACCGATATTCCATACAACCCAGTGAACCCAGGTGCCTGCCGGCGCATCCGGGTCGTCGACGATCAGCGCCAAGGACTTGGCCTGGGTCGGGACGTTCTCGATGGCAAGGGGCGGGCTCACATTCGCGCCGTCGCACGTATACTTCGAGGGGATAAATTCATTGTGAGGGAATGCCGAGCTTGATATTTTCAGCGTAGCCATGTCAAGTGCCTCCATGACCGATCTCATGAGCAGGTATTATACTATAATAATATCATAGTTGAGCATAGGATAGTGGAGGTCAAGAAAGACGGTTTCGTAAAGTCTGAAATCGTTCTTTTTGTCATTTCGAGCAAAGCGAGAAATCTTGGTTTTCCAGGAGGGCAGAAATCCCTTCTGGGAGCCTGCCCTGAGCAAGATTCCTCAGTCGCATCGCTCCTTCGGAATGACACACGTGGGGTTCGGGGTAACAGATTCTTGCTTTTTACGAATCCATCAATAAAGACTGGTCGCTATCGTCGTGGCCCGTTGTTCGGCATTGCCACGCTTGCAAGCGCCTTCATGGGACCGACGGTTTTTAATCTTTCCAACTGCTGGTCGTTCCGCACGAAGAGAGAGCCCGCAAAGGCAAGAGAGTTGAAAGAGATGTCTTCGAAAAACTCTTTTGTGCGAGGCACGAGGAGCAGCCACTCGCGCGTGACGAGGAAACAGTACGGCATGGACTGCGGGGAGAGGCTGTCGGCTTGCGGCGCATGCATCCCAACGCTGTTCAGCATGGCAGCATAGAGTTCGAACGTTGTTTTTGCAGCATCGAGCGGTGAGTTCACGAGGTCCTGATCCAGCCGGATGAAAGCATGGAGAAACGGAAACCCGGAAATCGTCTGGAGCATACGCACGGGTGTTGCTGCGAGCAGGGGCTCGATCGGGATCGCCGGGCCCGTGGGGGCCAGGGGGAGCGGCACCATTTGAAGGTGCTTGTGCTGCTGGCTGGCCCCTGCTTCACGGCCGCCGTTGTAAAACGCCAAGCCATTGTATTCGGCCATGCAGAGCCAGAGGGCCTCGAAGTCCTGTTGGGTCAGGAGCATGTCCTGGTTTTCAAACTCACGCGTAATGATGAGCAGGTGATGTTCAACTACATTGAACTTGTTCAGGATCGCAAGGTGAGTCTCGGAGATGTCCGCAACCGTGAGTTCCTTTTCCGGCTCGAGAAAGGGGTTCGTGTTTATTCCGGCGGCTGATTCCGCCTCCTGTCTCTTTCTTGCCTCGTCCTTGCGTCTGAGTCCCGCCAGGACCCTGACAAAAAAACGCATTCCAACATCATCAATAAAAATGTGGTTTGTGGGCACAGGCAGGAGCGCCCCGATTTTCAGCGCATGCTTGGTTGTCCTCACGATTGATTCCCAGAGCGTTCCCTTTTTAAGAATCATTCAGGCTTCTCCTGGTTAAGACAACCGTGTGCGCGAGCGGGCAATGTTCTTGCGGAAAAGTTTACGAAAATAAAGAATGGAGTTACATTTGCTCGATGATTGCCGCCGCGAGAAGAGGGAGCATGATCTCGTGATGGCCGGTGAGCGCAAAGCCTTTTCCGCCCCCCTGCGTGGGCCGGCGCACGACATTCGTGTTCGGCCGGTAGTGCTGTACAAAATCCATGTTCACGGTGGTGAATTGAGTGAGGGGCCGGCCGAGGTTCCGCGCAAGCGTCACGGCTTTGAGAAAAATTTCCGGAAGCAACACGGCGGAGCCGAGATTGATATAGACTCCGCCTTCGAGTTCGGACACGAGCGAGCAGAAGGTGAGGAAATCCCGGTGCGCTGCTTCGCCGGTTGCCTTGCCGTCGAACGAGGGATGCATGTGGATGATGTCGGTGCCGATAGCGACATGGACCGTAACCGGGACACCCAGGCGGTGTGCTGTTGCGAGCAGGCTCTTGTTCTTGTACGGAAAGTCGCCAATGTGAATCATCCTGCCGATGGACGCGCCGATGCCTTCGTCGATGCCTGTTGAACGAATCGCCTGATTGAGCATGCTGCCGGTCTCTTCGGCCATGCCGAAAGCGCCTGAAAGAATTTCCTTGTCTACGTCCTCGGAGGTCTGGCCGATGAAGGCCAGCTCGAAATCGTGGATGATGCCCGCGCCGTTAAGCGCCAGGCTCGTGATGATGCCGCGCTCCATGAGGTCGATGATCACGGGGTTTAATCCGACCTTGATCGAGTGCGCGCCCATGCCGAGCATCACCGGCCGTTTTCCCTTTCGCGCCTGTACAATCGCGGCAACAACATCTTTGAGGTGTTTGGATGCGAGAATATTCGGGAGGGACGAGAAAAAATCCTTGAAGCTCCCGTCTTTTTTATGAGGCCGGGAGAAGTCATCGATCTTGACCTTGCTTGCGCGGCCTTTGACCGAATAGGTTTTTATTTTAGCGAGGTCGATCTTTTTCATGTGCCCTGCTTACCGCGCGTTGCCGAACAGTTCCTCATCCACCAGTTGGCAAATGATGTGTCCGAGCGTGATGTGGGTCTCTTGTACCCGCGCAGTTGTCTTGGTTTGGACGATAAACGTATAATCCGCGATAGCGGCCATCTTGCCGCCCGTGCCGCCCGTCAGCACAACCGTTTTCATGCCGTTCTTCTTCGCCACATCGAGTGCCTTGATGACGTTCACCGAATTGCCGCTCGTGCTGATGCCGATCACGACGTCGCCTTCATGACCCAGGGCGGCGAGCTGCTTCGAGAACACCTGAGAGTAGTCATAATCGTTGCTGATGCTCGTGAGAACGGCCGTATCGGTATTCAAGGCAATTGCGGGAAGCGGCGGCCGTTCCATCAAAAAACGGTTCACAAATTCCGCCGCAATATGCGATGCGTCGGTTGCGCTCCCGCCGTTGCCGAAGAGGATGACCTTTTTACCTTCTCGGAAGGCCTGCGCGATGAGTTGAACAACCTCTATGATTTTATCCGCATTTGCCGCGCCAAATTTGACCTTAACCTGGGCGCTCTCCTCGAATATCTTTATTATTGCTTCTTTCATAATCTGTTCCGCCTGAAGTTCTGGAGTTTGAAACGACGATTATTATATGGCAAGGACCATAAATGTCAAGGCAAAAAGGCCGGCATGCTTTCTCGATATCGGCCATGATGCACTTTTGATTACGGATTTGCCGGCATCCGGTTATCCCTGCGGCGGCCCGCTTTCCGGCCCGTTACAGGACACCAGCTTTTCGAGCTTCCCGATCGACGAGGGCGGGCCCAGGACGATGAGCGTGTCTTTGGCTTCCAGCAGGCTTGTCGAGACGGGGTTGAAGACCATTTTGCCGCTTGCTTTTTTAATGCCGACGATGATCACTCCTGTCTCTCTGCGCAGGCCCGCATCGAGCAGGTTCTGCCCCACGAACGGCGACCGTTCCGCTATGCAGATCTCTTCCATCTGCAGATCGATGTGTCCCCGCCCCGTGGCTATCTCGATGAAGTCAACCACATTCGGCCGCAGGATAGCCTGGGCCATGCGGGTCCCCCCTATATGGTAGGGCGAGACGACTTTGTTCGCGCCTGCGCGTTTGAGCTTGATGTCGGAGCCTGCTTCACTGGAGCGGGCAAGAATAAAGAGCTCCGGGTTCAGCCCCCGGGCGGTGAGCGTGATGTAGACGTTCTCCGTGTCCGAAGTGACGACGGACACGAGTCCTTTCGCGCGCTTGATCCCTGCCTTGAGCAGGGTCTCGTCTTCCGTGGCGTTCCCGCGCAAAAACAAGAAGTTCTCCTCCTCAAGCTTTTCGAGCACCGCTGGATGGTTCTCGACGACGACGAATGGGATCGGTTTTGCCGCGAACTCCTTGCAGATGAGCATGCCGATCCTTCCGCACCCGCAGACGATGTAGTGGTCTTTTAACGCGTTGATCGCTTTTTCCAATTTTTTCCTCCCGAGAAAACGCTGGATCTGCCCTTCGAACATGACCTGGGCAACCTTGCCCACGGTATAACCGAGAACGGTCACACCTAATATGATCAGCACGATGGTAAAGACCCGGCCGCCGTCGCTTAATTCATGCACTTCCTGAAACCCCACGGTGGCGATAGTGATGATGGTCATATAGAAAGCGTCGAGGAAACGCCAGCCTTCAATGACCATATACCCAGCGGTGCCCAGGGAAACGAGCAGCAGGAGCATGAGCAGCGCTAATCTCAACTGTTTGATGGGGTTCATGTATTAGTTCGGAATGCCCTTTCTTCTTTAATCTTCTTCGTTACTCTCTTTACAGACGCTTTATTCTATCAGATTATTTTACCGTGTCAAAACTATTCAGCATGCTTTTAGGCAGAGGCCCGGGGCCGGCCACGCATGGCACGACAGAATGTCCGATGGCTGCCGGCCGACGCACGAGGTCCCTTGGCCGCTGTTATCGCGAGCATGTTTTATTTGTGGAAACCAGTTTTTTCCACTTGACAAGAATTATAGACTTTGTCTATACTTTAGTTACTGTGCCTCGACTAGGGGCTGCAGAGGAGTCGAATTCCAAAAGGAGCAGATGTCATGGTTGAGCACCGGCAGGTAAAAAAGGTCAGTGATTTCATGTTTATGATTGTGCCCTGCTCGTGTCCCTCGGACACGCCTACGGCCTGTGACAACTGCAAGTACTCAAAGGTGGAGTTTAAGCCCGGCCCCCGGTCCCGGAAATCGTCAGTTGAGATCGGCTATGTTTCCTGTTTTTATACCAAGGAGCAACCGAAGAGCGTCGGCTTGTCTATCTGAGTCTTTGCCCAGACGCCGAGAGCGCCGAGGCGGGCATTTCCAATCAATCAGCCCGTTTTCTCAGCGTGAAAAAACAATATACGATCACTTCTTGACAAAACGCGGATGAAATGCTAAATTTTACTCCAGCAGATTCCGATAATAAAAAAATACCTGCTTTGCTCAGAGCAAACTCCGGGAAACCGGGGGGCGCAGAGCTACGAAGCTACCTAAAACAGCAGCAACATGGTTTTTTCCCTTTGCGGGGGGATTCCATGAAAAAAGCTGCCCGCTGTTTTATATGCTAGTCGAGCCGCCAAAGAACAGACACACTGTATCTTCGGCGGCTTTTTTGTTTTTACGGCTGCCGCTTGGTCGTGACGCGGAATAAATCTAATTCAAGGCTTAGGAGGAAACGGCATATGAATCGCGCAAAAAATCTTGTGTTCGTCGTGTTGACGCTCGTGCTGGCGGCGTGCTCGCCGAGAATATACGGAACAGTCCAGCTTGTGGACGCGAGCATGCAGCCCATTCCCCTCACCCAGGAAAGCCCGCAGGGGACGGTGGTGAACATGATCAATACCACCACGTCGCTTGAAAAAGCGTCACAGGCCGTGAGTGTAGATGCCGAGGGGAAGTACGAGTCGATCAAGGACTACATCATCCCGGGCATGTATAAAGTGGAGGCGAGCCGGATCGGCTACATGACGGATACGCAATCCGTGGAGGTGACCAAGTTCGGCGGCAAGAAGGTGGAATTCAAGCTCAAGAAAATCCCCGAGGGCAAGCGCAAAAGCATCGAAGGGTCTACGTCCGACGAAGACAAAATCGTAAACCCCGGTGAGGTCAATATCCAGCCGCCGACGATGTAATGATGCGGGTCGTTGAACTGCAAATTGAAAAAATTGATAGCTGAAATGTTCGTTTGCACAAGATGGTTTTCAAGGAGGTTCCTATGATGAAGCGCGTTGTATGGTCAGCTCTTATCGTATTAGCGTCAACGCTGTTCTTCGGCTGTGCGGGAGAAAATCTTGAGCTCCAGGTGAACGCCCGCATGGACGGCCAGCCCGCGGCACAAGCCAAGGTTATGGTGGATGGCAAGGATCAGGGGCTCACCGACACGAACGGCACTTTTTCAAAGGTGATCAAAAAGAAGCCCGGCGCCGAGGTGGAGGTCGTGGTGTCCAAGGAGATGCCGGGGTACCGTATCAAGCCCTGGAAGGGCACGTTCCTGATGAAGCTTCCTAAGTCCGGCACAACGGATAAGTATGCATTCGACGCCGACCTCGCTGCGTCGCGGTACATCACGATCGTGGTCACGGAAAAGGGCGCGCCGGTCCCGGATGCGGTCATCAATGCATCGGGAAAAGAGATGGGCAAGACGGACGCGAAAGGCGAGTTCGTGTATGAGTACAAGGATTTGCCCAAAGCGGGCGCGGATATTTCAGTTTCCAAATCGGGTTATGCATCCTCGCGTAAAACAGGCCCCGTGGAACCGGGACAGAAACTTGAAGTCGCGCTTAGTAAACGGGTGATGGTGACGATCAGCGCCCTCACGGAAGAGTACGGCCAGTCGAGCGGCGTTCCGGGTGTGGCAGTGACCATCGACAAAAAGCCGGCCGGCAAGACCGATGCCCGGGGCGTCTTTACGTATGCCTACAACGGCGAACCAGGCAAGAAAGTCCAGGTCGCACTCTCAGCGCCGAATTATATTCCGGCCTCATGGAAAACCTCCGTCGTGCTTGAAGGCGAAGTTTCCTTTCTGCGCTATTTCTATCCCACAACGCCCAAGCCGATCAGGGCGGGCATCTACCGTTTCGTCGGCAACACCCCCGGCGTGGACCTCAAGGACGTCCTTGCCCAGACCGAAGACGCCGTGACGACGCAGCTCTTCAAGTACTCCTGCTTTACCAAGGTGCAGACCGCTTCGCTCCAGTCGGAGATCAAGCGCGCAAAGTTGGGCATCGACAAGATCATCACAAAGGGATGGCGCGATACGCCGCTTCGCAGAACAGTCGATATGATCATTCTCGGCAGTGTGGCGAAGGACGACAAGGGCTTCCTGATCGAAACGAAATTTTATACGTCCGGCGGCAAACTCATCCTGAGCCAGCTTAACCGGGCCAGGAGCGCCGGAGACATCAACAGCGCCGCAAAAGAGATTGCCGCGAATATCATGGAGCGGTTTCCTTTTGAAGGAACGGTGGTTTCCAAAAATGAAGACCGTTACCGCATCAACATCGGGAAGCAAGGCTACAAGATCAGCAGGGGTACGGAATTCGCCCTCATGTCCGCGCGGCTCGACGAGAGCGGCAAGGTCTCCAGCTACCGCGATATCGGAAAGCTCAGGGTGAAGAAGGCCGAGGATGCGGGCTCCTGGGCCGAGGTTGATGACCTGAAAAAAGGCGAAAAAATAACCATCGGCGACCGGGCAATCAGGCGTATCTATCGTGAGGAGCAAGAGGCGGCGAAGAATACCTTTATTCTCCTCGCTAAGGGCGGCATTCCTCCCGATGTTTCACCGCTGGGCGCGGTGAATATCTACCTCAACGAGGAGTGGGTCGGCTTCACCGGCACGGACGGCAAGGTCGAGATCCCCATCCGCGTGGGCAAGAAGTACGATATCGTGCTCTATCGGCAAGGTTACCAGCAGGTGAAAGACGAGGTCAGGATCGAGAAGAACAAGGACACGAAAGAGTTCGTCTTGCAGGTGAATAACTCCCTGTTTAAGGTCGAATCACTGCCCTCGTCCGCGGACGTGTACGTTGACAACGAGAAGATCGGGACTACGCCGATCCTGGCCGGGAAGCTCGTGAACCTCGGGTTCCATACGGTGAAAATCACGGTAGGCGGGGACTACCGCGACTGGGAAGAGATCATGGACTTTGCCCAGAAAGTCGAAGACCGTACCGGCGCCCGGGCGATCGCGCTCCAGAAGGATTACCTGAAGATAGGCGAACGGGCCGAGCAGAAGGGCGACGTAGACGGGGCGATCCGCGCCTACCAGAGCACGGAAAAGGGACACCCGGATTATTCCGTGGCGCACACCCGTCTGGCGCAGATCTATCTCGATGAAAAGAGCGATTATGATGGATCGATACGCGAGTTTGAGAACGTCCTTTCGCTCCCCGAAAACAAGGAGCTTCTGTTCAAGCAATATGCAGTGGCGTATATGAACGAAGGACATGCGTATTACGAGAAAGGGAACAGCCTCGTACAGAAGGACTCGGCAGCCGCGGCGCAGAACTTCGGGGCCGCGATCCAAAATCTGCAAAAAGCAAAGCAGAACACGAGGTTCTTCCCGACCGTGCGGTACGACGAGGCGGTGCATGACACCTATTATTACCTGGCGCTGTCATACCACAAGCTTTACCTTATTACCAAGAAACCAGCGCTCCTGAGAGACGCAAACCTCGCATGGCGGGAATACTTCGACTTTTTCCCGAAGAGCCTCGGAGGGAACAGCGCCTTTGAACAGAGCCGTGACACGGCGCAGAAGTACTGGGACCAGATTAAGGATCTTTAGTATCTGCAGGGGGGATGTTTTGTGAAGGAATGGAAGCGGTATCGCGTTTTCTGGTATGCGATTTTTTTTGCAGTGAGTTTTTCACGGCTGGGAATGGGCGGAGAACCGCTGTCCGCTCCGACTGTCACGGCAACGTCCGGTCACGGCGTTGTTGACGAAAAAAAGGCGGGTAAGCAAAATCCTGCGCCTCCCGCGCCGTTCTCCGTGGTGCCCGCTGTTACATCCGGAGGTTCGGGGACCGAGAGCAACGCTGAACAGAAAACCGTTGACACGGTTGAGCCGCTGTTCGTCAGGCCGCTCATTGCCGTCGAATCAGGACGCAATGATTCGAACCCGTTGTGGTCTCCTCAGGGGACCTTGATTGCATTCGAACGGAGCATCGGCGACAAAAAAGAAATAATCATTGCCCGTGCGGACGGGGTGGTGGTACAGACCATCTACCACCAGTTGTCCGAAACCGGCAAGGACATGAAGTTTTTTTTCCCAGGGGTGTATGAAGAGGTGAGCTATAATGCCGGGCTTTCCTGGTCTCCCGCGGGAGACCGCGTGGTTTTCATGAGCAACGGCGGCGAAGGCAACTACGATCTCTATTTGAAAGAGATCAGCAGCAAAGCCACGGCAACGGCGACGACGCGGCTCACGGATTATAAAGAAAAGAACGGCCATGCTCAATGGTCCCCTGTTGCGGACCAGGTCATCTTCGTGTCGGGCCGAACAGGCAAGGGCGACATTTACCTATTGGATATCGCCACCCGCGGACTCACGCGGCTGACCCGAGGCGGCAACCCCTATCTTTATCCGCAATGGTCTCCGGACGGGAAAAAGATAGCCATGATACACGGCAGCAACGAGAACCACGATATCTATGTGATTCATGACGTGGCCAGGCCTGTCGAGACGCTCAAGGCGCTCACGACTTCGCCTACCGACGAACTCAGGCCCGTTTGGTCTCCCGACGGGAAGAAGATTGCGTTTTATTCAAACTACAACATCGCCGGAGATCCGAAAGTGTGGTCGCTCGTGGTCATGGCGTCCGACGGTTCAGACCCCGACGGAGAATACGGCCTTGCTGCAAAGGTGGTGGCCCAGGACATCATTCCCGATGTGGAGCGTGGTCCGGCTTGGATGCCCGATAGTTCACGGCTGGTGTACGTGAAGAATGACATGCTGGGGTACAATCCGATCTATATCGTTGATGTCAAGGAGAAGACCAGTTTGCTCGTCAAGACAGACACCAAGATGAACCACGATATCGCCTGCTCCTCGAACGGGACCATCGCGTTCAGGGCCCAGGTCGATCAGTGGGACCAGGTTTTTATAATGAAGCTGAAGTAATAAGAAAGAGAAGCACCAAGAACCAATCGCCAAATGACAAATAGTTTTCAATAACCAAACAGCAAACTCCACATGGTTTGGAAATTGATGTTTGGATATTATTTTAAATTTGCAATTTGGGATTTTGAATTTTTGACATCCAAGGGGTGTATATGAAGCGTTTTGTGTTGTCCTGTCTGGTTGTTATCGTTATGACCACGGCTGCCTATGCCGCCGACGACCCGGTTGTGCGGGCAATGAAGCTCTACGAAAAGCGGCATTACGAAGAAGCCGCAACCGCGCTTTCGGCGGACCTTGCTTCCGTGGAACAATCCCGCCAAGGAGCCGCCCATTTGGCCCTGGGCATGATCTACCTGAAAAACGCCGAGTTGTACCGGCACTTGTATCAGGAATCCACGGCTGCTGCACAGGACTATCTCAAAAAGCTGTCCGCAGGGCAGGGTAAGGGCAGGAGCCGCTTTGCGGATCTTTACATGGGAGAGGCGCTCCTCGAGGCTGGAAAGCTCGAGGCGGCCATCGCTTATCTTGAGAAATTTATTGCCGATGAGAGCATAGACCCTCGGTATCGTATGGTGGCAAAAGCAAATCTGGGATTGTGTTATTATCTCAGCAGCGACGACAAACAGAAGGCAGAGGCCATTTGGAAAGGCATCGATTCCACGGACCCCGAAGTAATTGCTGAGCTTGCTTCAGCCTTCAGCAGGGCGGGCCTCAAGGACAAAAACCCGGAGGCGCTCTGCGACCAGAGCCTTGACAACGTAAAAAAAACCGGCAAGTCGCCGTCGATCCGGATAGTGAAGAACGTCATCTCGGTCTACGCGAGAGCGGGCCTTACGGACAAAGGGCTTGAGCTGCTTAAGCGCGTCGATGCCAAGGCGTATTCTCACCGGGAAGTCCTCGGTAAATCCAAGGTCATCAGTTTTTACGAGCAGTCGCTGCTGGGCGACCTGTCGACCCTGTACGGCCAGGCGAGCACGGCCCATCTTGAAAAGGCTGCTGCTGATGCGGCCGTAAAGGATCCGGCGGAGTATTCTCTCGGCCAGGCATATGCGCAGTTCGGAAATATCGATCAGTCCGCCAGGGTCACCGCGTCGTTCATCGCAGGGTCGCAAATGCCGCAGCAGTACAAGGACAGAATGCGGGTATGGCAGGCTGGAAACCAGTACCAGAAAGGCCGTCATACTGACGCCCTCGCCGCATGGGACGAACTTTCGCGGAAACAGCCGCCTGAGCCTGACCTGCTCGCCGAGACCCTTTTTGCATGCGCACGGGTCAAGGCCGATTGCCCGCAGATCGTGAAGAGGGCGGAGACGATGGTCGAGGCCGGTGGAGGGAAACGGGTTGCGCAGCTGAACATTGCAATCGGGAAATATTATCTCGTGAAAAAGAATCCGGCAAAAGCGCTTGCATACTTGGAGGCGGGCCGCGACAAGAGCAACAAGAACAAAATTGAATCGAACGATCCCCTGATGCTTGTCGATCTCGCCGGGCTGTACTACCGGGGCAAAAAATTCTCCGAAGCGCTTGAGATTTACTTCGAAATGAGCAAGCAGTTTCCCGCGGTGCGCCAAATTCAAGAAGCGATGCAGGGTGTTTACGCCATGGAACAGAAGAGCGCAGGAGATGTGAAAATATTTTAAGTTATTGTGGATTGGGGATTGCGGAATGCGGATTTATAATCCGAAATCTGCTATCCGAAATACGTTGAGGAGGGGCTTATGAAAAGGGCACTGTTGGTTGCATTGTTGCTGGTTGGAACGGCATTTATCCTGGCACCGCCGGCGGATGCGGCGGGACGCAAAAAAGACGGCAGGCCTGACGGCGGCACGCTGAACTACGGCGAATACGGAAGACCGGCCACGCTCGATCCGATCACCAGCAATGAGATGATCTCATTGCGCATCACCGAACTCGTATTCAACGGATTGGTCGGGATTAATGAAAAGCAGGAGATTGTGCCCGAACTTGCCGAACGGTGGGAACAATCCAAGGACGGCCGCACGTACACCTTTTTCCTGAGAAAGGACGTGACCTGGCACACCCGGGAAGGCGAGGAGCAGAAGCCGTTCACCGCGGACGATGTGGTCTTCACCTACAATATCATGATGCACCCGAGGACCATCACCCCGCTCAAAGTCCGCTACGAGTTTATCGACACCCTGGAAAAGATCGACGCCTACACGATCCGGTTCTCGTTGAAACGTCCTATCCTGAACGCGCTTGCAAAGTTCAGCTTCAAGATAATCCCCAAACACGGACCGGCCAACCCGCTCTACCTTACGAGGGAAGATCCTTTTGTGCAGAACCCGATCGGCACGG
>Ga0209068_10000163_pt1 | contig 40622 bp, 24 predicted proteins | sample ColStrG_CSR_2012_FD_187200 | JGI IMG/M metagenome (GOLD analysis project Ga0209068, IMG submission 187200) | Freshwater sediment microbial communities in response to fracking from Pennsylvania, USA - Cold Stream Run_MetaG_CSR_2012 (SPAdes)... | ecosystem: Environmental > Aquatic > Freshwater >...
CGACCGTCCCCACGGGCAGATCGCCCACGGAATGGCTTTCACCTGTCTTTGAATCCTTGGCCTTTATCCTTCCTTTGGCCGTTGCGATCACCAGCCTCGGCCCGTCCCAGGCAAGAAATACAGCAGTATCTTCCACGCCGAGCACCACATGCGTCGGGATTGCGGTCAACGCATTATACCCAAGCACGACGCCCGAGGCCGCCTGATTGATTACGACCTTCGTGGCCCCTGTTACGGCGTCGTAGGTGAGGAACCCGACGTAGGCCGCTGAATGGACAGTCGTGCTTGTCGCGCCTTGCACGACCCCGGCAGCCGGCCCGACTGTCGTAAAGGCCACCTGGTTCATGGCCCCGAGGGTCCCTCCGGCAGTGTATGTAACCGGGACTGAGCTGAGAGACAGCAGCGACAAACCGGAGAGCAGGCCGCCTTCAACAGTCGGCGATACGATCTTCACGCCGGTCTTTCCCACATAGTAGACCGTCAAACCCACGGACTGGACTGTCCTTCCCGCGACCATCGAGGTAGTCGCAATGGGCAGGAACACCACGTAGGAAACGCCGTTCACTCCTGTTTTCACGATGGTTTTTGAGGCCGGCGCGACTAAGCCGTGATACAAGGACTTGAGATATCCGTGCAGGATGGGACCGAGCGCCATGAGTGAATTCTTTTCATCTCCGGATTTATCATATTCAGACCGGAACTCCTGGCTCGCTTTCTTGAACGACTCTTCCCAGTGGGCATCGATCCTGTTGCCGAAACGTTTTCTTGCTGTTCCCGCAAGCTCGTGAAGGTTGCTGAAATCGTTCTTCAGCGTCTTAAAATAATTTCCCGGCAGACTTGCCAGTTCCTGCCGCTCCTCTTCCGTACGTTTGGTGATCGAGATATTTCCCTGCACAAAGGCATCCATCGCCTTTTTGAAATTCTCGTCAGCATACGCCTGTTCGGTCTTTGCCAGGGAATGGGTCGAGTCGCGTATCCTGCCGGTCTGCTTCGTGCCGGAAACGAAAAGGTCCTTACCCGTCTTTGCCGCGTCCCGCACATCGGTCGTGATAGCTTCTTTGTATTCGCCGGAGCGTTTCGACGCGTCATCAAGGACCTGTTGCAGTGCGGTTTTCGAGGAAATGATCGACCGCTCTTTGGCAAACTCGAAGGCCTTTTTGCTCGAGGTCACGACGAACCAGCCCTCGTTGTACACCATCCTATGGCCGCGCATATTCCCCACGGTCAAAGGGATAATGTCTTCGACGGAGGCCTTGTCCTCCTTGGGCGCGGGTTTTTGCGCACGGTCCTCTGCGCCGAATGCTGAAACCGTGAACTGGAGTACACAGCAAACAACCCAGAGTAAAGCGAAACGTTTGGTTATGGCCATACAACCTCCTTATTGTTGGAAAACATATTGCGAAAATCCTTCACCGCAGAGCACGTAGAGGACGCGGAGAAAACCCTGAATTACAAAACAGTATAAAGTTCTCAAATTCTCCGCAGAGATCTCTCGAATTTCACTTGTATTAGTTTGAATTCTCTGCGCCCTCTGTGGTAAGAAGCCTTGGCTTTTACGGCTCCGTCACGCTGAACGTCCCCTCGGCGCCACGCCCGAACTGCTCCGGCTCGTACATGAGCGTTGCCGTGGTCCCGGGGAGTTCGAACACGCCGGGCGTGGTGGCGCGCGCCATATATTTGTAGTGATACACGCCTGCGTCGATCTCGTCCGCGAACAGCTTCACCCCGTCATCGTGCCGTTCGACATGGTTGAAGGGGTTATAATTATATTTCCAGCCGTATTCATTGCGCTCGCCGCCCTGTTCATCCTCGTTCGTCTCGTAGCGCTTGGACGTTGTCTTGAGGCTCGTGTCGATCGGCTCCAGGCCGGCCGGCAGCGGATCATCCACGACAAAACGATAGCCTGCCTGTGGAACGATCACGGTCAATTCCACGACTGCCACCTGGCCGAGCGGGATGTCGTTCAGCGACTCCTTTTCTTCAGCCGTTGCCTTCGCCGGATCAAAGCGCGTTATTTTGCGCTCGACATAGAAACCTTCCTGCCTCGGCGGCTGGGGCCCAAGAAGCTTATAAGAATATCTCAGCGTGTAATAGAGCGTGCCCTTGCCTTTTTTCTTGATCACGAGGTCGGATGCGCCCACGGGAAGGTCTTTTGCTTCGACCCGGCCTTCCGAGAGTTTCGTATCATACCCCTTGCGCTCTGCTTCGAGCACTTTCTTTCCCGCGAGCAAGACCGTGGCAATATAATCAGGCTCTGCGGTTTCTTTTTTCTTCAGCACCATGAGCAGCGCATCCAGCGCCGCGGCGTTCTCGTACGTATACCGCCACCGGCCGTTCTTGCGCGCGTTCAGGATGTACCGCGCCATCTTGGCGACAAAGGGATTGTTCGGCTCGCGCATGAGAAAGAGGTCGAGCGCCTGGCTGGTGTTGATCACCGGCGACGACATCCAGATCCACGAGCCGGGAAGCTCGGCCCGGTCTTCGATGTGTGCCGTTGTCGCGGTGATGAACATCGCTTTTTTGATTTCTTCAAACAAAACAGCCGACTGCGCTTTCCAATTCGGAAGCTGCGTCAGGAGAGCGTCGAGACGGATGTGGGTATCGAGCGACAGCTCTTTCCTGCGGTTGAAGTAGTCCTGGTAATAGGACTCATCCGACAGACCGAGAGCGCGCATGCCGGTTAGAATGTTTATCCGATAATAGGCAATACAGCGCCACGAACAGAGCCGCAAATACAACGGAACATTCCGGAGCTTGTCCTTGAGATACACGCCGAGCTTATCCTTTGCCCCCTTCGGTACGTCATAATGCAGTTCCTCGGCCCGGACCAATAGCTTGGCTATGTACGGCGAAAGCCAGGGGTCGGAATCCCGGTCCGAGGTCCAGTACTTGAACCCGCCGTCCGCATTCTGGAGCGAAAGCACCTTGGCAAGGTTCGCCTTGATCACCTCGGGGATGGGCTTGGATGCTTGAAGATCAAATTTGAAGGTCTTAGAAAGCTCCTGAAGCTCCATCAGCGGAAGCAGCAGGCTCGCGGTCTGCTCCAGGCAGCCGTAAGGATATTTCACGAGATACTGCGCGCCCTCGTCGAGCTGCGACAAGGCCGTGCTCGCAAGCGAGATCGAAAGTCCGCCTGAGTCTGGCCTGATGCCGGATTTCGGAATATTCAGTTTCTCGAGACTTTCTTTTTCCGTTTCACCAACGGCCACCGTGGTCTCCGTGGGCGGCAAATCCTGTACCGCAAGCCTCATTTGCACGGCATCGTCATGGGACACGGTCTTTCCATCCTTGTCCTTTCCCTCAAAGTGCGAGAGGAACCTCAGCAACGCGCTACCTGATGTCTTGGCAGCATACGGGAACAGCACCTTGCGGGTCTCTCCTGATTTTATTGATATCGTGGTTTTAAGGTCCGCAGCGGACCCCGTGAACGCGATGGCGCTGCTCTTGTCCGGGAGCGAGGCAGAGATCGTTACCTCCCCGCCTGCTTCGCCTGACACCTGGACCGTAACGCCGGCCTTGAACGTGTCTCCGAGACGGGTGAACCGCGGCAGCACCGGCCTGCTCACGAGCGGCAGGGCTACGGTAACGCCTGCCTTGCCGTCTCCGAAGCGGTCGTCCTTCGTAATAGCCACGGCCATAATGCGCCACTGCGTGAGATTATCCGGCAGTTTAAATGTTACGGAGGCCTTGCCATCAGCGTCCGTGATGAGTGACGGATTGTAGTAAGCAAGGTTCTGGAAAAGCTGGCGCATCGACACGCCCGGCGCCGGCATGTCCCCGCCTCCGCCGTCATTGCCCTTTTCGGAAAATTTCTGCTGGTGCAGCAGGAACCTCCTGTTGTCGCTCAGGCGCATTGACAGGCCGCGATGCGGATATATTATGGAAACAAGGTCAGGAGGGCTGTAACCCGAGAGCGCAAGAATGGCTTCGTCCACAACCATGACCACAAGCTCCCCTGTCGCGGGTTTTCCCGCCTTATCTATTACCAGGAAATCGACGCGCAAATCTTCAGCAGGTTTTGCGTTCTTTTTTTCGGGCAAGACAACGACCTGCAGCCTTTTTTCTTCAGCCGAAACCGAGAACGGCGCATAGCCCACCTTGAACTGGTGATCGTCCTCAGTTTCAAGACCCGAAGCAGGCGCGCCTTTGCGGACCAGCGCCACGCCCACATAGGCGTTCGGGATCATCTCTTTCGTGATTGTAAACTCCACAACGATTGCGCCGCCTTCCGCGAGCTGGCGTTTTTTCAGGAAAAACTTTTCCCGCTCCACGGTGAACAGCATCTCAGCCGCGGGGTACGGTGACTTGATCAGCGCGCGCGCCGTGTCGCCTGGCGCGTATTTCTCCTTGTCGAGCAGCACCTCGACGCGGTCGTATTCCGTGCCTGACCAGCCTACCATCTCGCTTCCTGATGCATAGAAGGTGAGCTTGGCTTCGGCGCCCGTGTTCTCACGGTCTTTGAATCCGGTTTGTACAATATAATAGCCGGCAGAAGGCGGCGTGATTGTGCAGCTAACCGGCTTCTCTGCGCTCATGATCTCACACTTGTCCGCGTCAACGTCCACCATCTGCATTTCCGTGGATTCCTGGCCCGGCCTGATCACTTTGCGAACAGCGTGCCAGTCTCGCTTGATCAGTTTCACGAGCATGGCAGTTCCTGGCTTCGGCTTGCCATCCGGGTCAACAGCAATGACCGAAATAGCAAGCGGCTTCTTGGCCTCGCCGAACCAGTCGCCCATCTTCATGCCCGCAAGCACGGGATACGGAAGCGCCGTTGCCATGGCCGAGGCACTCACGGTCTGCTCGCTCGGGTCTTTCACCTCGATGTCGAAATTGTACAGCATGGGCCGGGTCACGTCCCCTTTCGGGACCGCAATGGTGATAGAACCCTTGCCTTCCCGGTCAAGGTCCAGCACATTCGAGGCGACATTCGCGGACGGCTCTGCTGCATTGCCTTCCCGGTCGATCCAGTCCGGGATGCCGAAGAACATCCCCTCCCAGCCTTCAGGCCTGAAGATCGTCCGTCTTCTCGTTACGTTCCATGATGTGCGCGAGCCGGCCATGGGCGCGCCGAAATAGTACTCGGCCTTCACCTCGGCGTTCAAATCTTCCCCTGCGATGATCCGCGGCTTTATCGCAGTCACGCGCGCTTTGAAATCAGGAGCGCGAAACTGCGCGACCTGGAAGGTCCCCTGATATCTCAGCTTCATTGCCTTTGACGAAGCCGTGACTGTATAGTGCCCCAGGGGCTGGTTCTTTTTTATCGGAAGGCTGATGTTGAACGTGCCGTATTCGCTCACCTTCACCGGAGCAAGCTTCGTGCGCGCGCCGGTCGGATCGAGAAGTTCCACGTCATACGAGGCGTTCACCTCTTTCTTCAGTTCTCCGTACGAGAGATAGCGTACCACGCCTTTCAGTTCCACGGTCTCGCCGAGCCGGTAGATTTTACGGTCCGAGAAAATGGTCCCCGCCGCGATCGGCCGCTCGGCTTCCCATGCGGGAGTAACGCCGAAATTCCAGATCGGCGGGTTGCCCTCGCCCTTGGCCTGCAGGAAGGTCCAGTCCGTGCCTTTGGACGCGATGAGCGACAGTCTCGGCGGCCGCGCATCGCCGTAAGACTCGCGGTCATAAGCCTCGTCGTTTTCATCTCCCTCCGCGGGTTGTTCCTCATTCAACGTCTTGTTCGTAATTGTTCTTTTGGTGCAGGCAAGCAGGTCCTTTTTCCCGATGACCAGCAAGCCCGTTGGATCGGTCGTTCCCGAAGCGCAGGGCTGCAGCTTATTCTCCTCGCGGTATATTGAGACCTTGGCGCCCGTTATGGGATCGCCTGTGATCAGACTGTTTGCGAGTAATAAACCTTCCTTGGGAGAAAGCTTCACGTGCAGGCCGAGGTCCGTGCGGAAGATCAGGCCCGTATGGTGGATCTGATCGCTGCCCTGATTTTTCCAGCGGCGCGCCTCTTCCGGCGCATAAAAGTCATACAGCACCGCGCCGAAACCATCTTGATTGAACTTCGGCTTGAGATCGATATCGTGCCGAAGCGGCTTGTTTTTTTCCTTGATCCCGGGTACGGATGAATACTCAGCCGTGGATTTTTTCAAAAGACTGCTGAGGTTCAGATAACGATCATCCGCTCCGAGCAGGTCCATTGGATTCAGCCCGACGACTTTCATGTAGAGCTTGTCCACTGCCTGCGCGCCTACGGGCAGCACCGGATTGACCTTCTTGGTGATTACGTACATTCCCTGACGCGCGACCACGGCTGCCTGCAGATCGCCGGAGTGAAACCGCGCATCCTGCGGATTTTCGAGCTTCTGGCCGTAGATGTCCGTCAGGTCCTTGAGCAACGTAAGTTCATAATCCGTGTCAGGATTGAGATAGACATTATTGATGGGGACAATGTCCCGCTGATAGGCCGAAAAGAGCGAACCCTGCGCAGACGCGCGCACTCGCCGCCTTTCACGTCCTTTCGTTACTTTATCAAGGAACCCGAGCAGTTTGTCCTTGATCGTGGCCTTCTCGCCCTCCTTCAACGCCACGTTCTTATCCATCTCCTCCTGGGACACACCGTTCGTAAACACAAGCTGGTACGACGGGTCGAGGTTGTTGTAATAGCTGTCACGCTGGGGCTCGACGCGCAGGAACCGGAAGGGACCGTACGTCTTGAAGGACGCTGTGACCGCTGCCGGGGTCGTCAGGTTCCCCTCTTTGGCGCGCACCCCTGCCTGAACCGTGAGGGAATATTTAGTATCCAGCTTCAAGGGCGAGCGCGGCTTGACCTCATAGCGGTACTGCCGGCGCTCCATGCCGAGGTCATCTGCCTCTTTTTGGTTCTCCTTTGACAGGGTAAGCTCATAGGCAACAGGCTCCTCTTTCGCCATAAAACGCGTTTCCACAAACCGGATATGTTCGTTCAGCGACACGACGCTGATGGCCTGATTCGAGACGATCACTATCTGCTGGTCCGGCACGGCGTGGTCGAGGTTGTTCGGATTGATGAATTCGATGCGCGGTCCGGGTGTGCGGAACGTCCAGCTGAGATCAGCCTGAAGCACGCTGTTGTCCACGGCCTTGACGCCTTTTGATATGGTCACGCGATATTCCGTGGCCAGGGTGAGATGATGCTTCGGCTCGAACACCACGGCATTCGTGCCGAGGAGCCGGAACACGCCGTCAATCTTGGGGGTGATGCTGAAGTGCGAAAGGACTTCCTTGCGCGCGGGATCGTCGAGCGTGCCGAGCGGGACGACCGGCTTGTTGAACAGGACCTGGATCTGGACCTGGCCGTCGTTCTCACCTTCCGGGCTGTGATGGGTGATCTGAAGGTCGGGCAAGGTCCCCTGCGCCGAAGAGAACTGTGGAAGCACCATCAGGAAAAATAAAGCAATTAAAACCTGAATAATTCTTGATCCACGGGTCATCATCTCAAGCCTCCTTATGGAAAGAAAACGATTAGACGGGATTCACAGGATACGAATTCGCACAAGTATACACTAAGGTAAGCCCATGGTGTCAAGCAATTTAGGTAAAAACACCGGGGTATTTTAAGGGTATAGGTTTTACAGATGTTGAGTCTGTTCTCGGCATCGTAGGCCTAGCTGATCTTGGGGTTGTTATTTTAGGCTTGCTCCCCTCTTGTAAAGGGCTATATATAATGGATTAGATTCCGCAATTGTGCAATGCTATACGAACAGAAGAGAATGCATGCAAAAACAGCTTACTGCAATCATCGAGCGTGAAGACAATGGTTACGTATCGCTCTGTCCGGCATTGGATATCGCAAGCCAAGGCGGCTCCATTGAAGAGGCACGCGATAACCTGCAAGAAGCACTCGAACTTTTCTACGAAACTGCCTCTGCTGAGGAAATCAAATAACGCTTCCACAGCGAGGTTTTCGTAACGCGCCTGGAGGTCGCTGTTGGGTAAGTTGCGGGTACTTTCAGGGAAGGAAGTCTGCGATATCCTTGCGCGGCATGGATTCACCATGGTCCGCCAGCGTGGCAGTCATATTGTCATGCATCACAGCTTTTCTGCTTGTAGCCTCGGCAGACTCTTCCCTAGCGCATACCAGTTGTAGAGCGTATCGTTTGCCCATCGATATTCGCCATTGCGAGTGAGACCGGTCTCAACAGACACCCGGAACCAGTCTGAAGCATCTTCGTAACGGCCTTCGCTCTGCGCCTTCAGCCCCATATAATATGCAGCTTCACACCGTTCCTTGCCTGTTTTGATGAGAGCCAATACGTCTTTTCCAGCGACAAGGCCTGTAAAATATTTACCGAGCGTATAGTAAAAGCCGCTTCTTGCATTCGAGAAGTGGCTTGTTAGTTCTTCAAGATGCGGATCATTGGCAACGCCCATGCGGAGCGATGCCGCCGCACGTGCGAGCCAGACAAAATCCCCATCCTGCCCTTGCCCCGGGTTGGCTACCAAGTCCCAGAGCAGCTCGTACTCACTTTGGTCATAAAATATCATACTGGCAGGGACCACAAGCCCCGGAGGAATTGTCTTCCGCAACCAGCTCAGGGCCTTCTGCTTTCCTTTATATGACTTGAGACATCTATAGGTATGTGTCAAAAAGACCACATGTTCCAGATCGGTTCCCTTAAGTTGAGATGTCATGGCGAAGGCCAATGCGTACTTTTTTGCTTTCGCGAGTGGAAATGTAAGTCGTAGTAATGCATGATCATTGAAGTTTTGCGCGCGCAATGCTGAAAATGCCTCCAGGGCCTTTGCCTGCGGCTTGTCCTTGAATATTTTCGCGAACTTTGACGCTATAGTAAATTGCCAATCAACCATGAGTATCTCATGGGGAGCCACTTTGAGGGCCTGCGCAGCCTCATCATACTTCCCGTGCTTCCAGAATAATTCTACCAATTCCATTCGGCATGAAATATCGTCCGGATACCGATCCACCAGCGCCTGCGCCATCTTTTCTGCTTCATTCTTCCGGTGCAGCTTATCCAGCAGCAAAGACGCAACTATTAGAGCATCTGCTTTCTGGCTTTCGATCTCCGGCTTGATGGCAGCCCAGCCTTTTTGATAGCTTCCTTCGCGATAGTACGTTTTTGCAATAATGGTTTGAGCGGCAATCGATTCAAGCCCCGCAGTCAGTATATTCCTTTTTTGCCAGGTTTGGACCCCAGTCCGCGCCTTTCGGTATTGTTTGATATGCATGAGATAGCGTGCATATTGCGACCGCACATCCCAGGCATCGGGATTTTCTTGAATAAGCCGCTCGTACTCTTGCTGTATGGCCTTGGTTTCCATTCGTTTCTCGGTTGCAAGAGAGGAAAGTACTCTCAATCTTGCGGGGAGCTTCACGTGCTCGGCGTGGAGCAATTCTTTCAGCATACCGACATCCCCGGAATAATTTGCATACCATGATTGTAAAGACTCGTATTCGGAAGGAGCTGTTGATAAAATACTGGTGGCGAGTTTTTGCGTTAATTTTAGATCATGTAAATCTGTATATGCAATATTTAACAACTCACTTCTATGCTCGACGCGCGTATCCAGCCTCGTCATCAATAACTTCACTGCTTTCAACACTGACGGGTCGCCGTAGGTGAAGTATCGTTTTTGCTCTCCAAATGTCCTTAAGAGCGGTCGCGCGCCCAGGTGTGTGAGGCCCTGCATATCGTTCATCAGCGCCTGGAGTGATGACCTTCCCTCTTTTGATTGAGAAAGATTGCGGTACCATTGCTGGAAATCAGCGGCAATACCGCTCTCGGTCTTCCCCAGTGTTGCGGCATACTGGTTTGCAGCCTCTGCGGACGACAATGAATCCAGATAGTGCAGACCAAGAGCATGGAGGGAGGAAAAAAAATACCCTGCATAGTATGCTTTGTAGGTTTCGGCATCCAGGAAGGGACCGGGATACGTTTTATCAAGGAGCTGCAATCCAGCTGCAAAATGATCAATCAAAGTTCCCTGTTTCGCACTCATGATCGTGTTCATGGTGAGGACGATGGCCTTGAGTTCCTTGTCGGAATAAACAGTTTCTCCGCTGTTTTTCGCCAGTTCCGCTAGATCCGGCAGAGGCCCCACTTCCTGCGAAAGGGAGAGAAGCACCAGACGGGGCATGGCTTCCGCCAGCGCAGGCGTCACGGAAAACGCATACAGATCAAGGCCTGCTTTGTAAACAGGCAGGTAGCGCCAATGGTCCGGATAATGGTCTTTTACCCATGTCAGAACAGGCTCCGCCTCTCCCCGCGCAACAAGGCTGGTGAGGTACAGGTATTGTGCCTCAGCAGAAGCTCCGGGCACCTTGGCAAGTTCCTTGAGTTGCTCATCCTCATGAGTCACAAACAAACGCACGGCATCCTGAGGCGGTAATGTTTTTGTCACCGCTACAGCATGGCCTGCATAATCCATGGTATATGCAAGCAAACTTTCTTCGTGATCAAGATTGCTGTTAGTCGCTGTTTTTGCAATTGCCAGGACGGCAAGCGCTTTGGCAGGCAAAATATCAGCTGTTTCCAGCCGGTCCATGCGCTGCACAGTAAGAAAAGTAAGCGAGCGTGCAGCGGAATACAGGAGTGCAGGATTCCGCTGTCCTGATTTCCAGGCGGCATCTGTTTTCTGCGCGGAGGCAGCGACAAAAGGAGCTAAAAACTGTTCACGGAGCTTTTCGATCTCAGGATCAATGGGCTGTGATGTGGAAGCAAGATTGAGAGGATATTTCTGTTCTAGAATTTTTGCCCATTGAGATAGAAGGCCCATAATATCCTTGAAATCAGGAAGCTCGGGCAGGGTGCCGACCAGTTCATTACGATAGTGTATGTTCCACTGGCCGTCCTGAAAGGTTGTTGAGACATTCTCTCGCTGTTGTCCTGAAAAGAATGCATGTACTTCGGCAACTGCCAGTAAAAACCGCTTATCTGGTTGAAGACGGTAAGCATCAGTCAGAAAATCGCGCATTTTTTCCGGAGGGACGTCCTGTATGGATGCAATGGCTTTTATTTGTTGTGGCGGCCCATTCTGAGATGAGCTGATTTTGTTGTCGCAACCTGCTGCAAAAAGAACATACAGGGCGGTAAAACAAATCAAACATTTCATGTTCGCCTCCATAAATGGTTGTTTAAAGAACATCAGCATATTATTACCTCACGCAAAATATAAGTTTGTGTCTCAGCCTGTACATCCTATGGGATCTTTGCTGATAAAGACCCGGTCGGACGTTTCCGCGCTTAAAAGAAAAACCCTCTATTCTCACCCAGTTCCGGCCCGAACCTGCACCTACGACAACACCCGATTTTCGCCCCCTTTTTTGATTTTCACGTGTAGTTTCGCGTTCATTAAATCATTGATCGGGATGCAAGTCAAGCGGTTAAAAAAGATGGAGAGCCTTCCGAAGCGTGATCAGAAGGCTCTCTTGCATTATCTCGATGCGCTGGTACGGAAGAACGTAGCGGCGAGGTAGAAAGATGTCGAGTTGCGCTGCGCCCGGCCAACCAACTGTTATGATCTTTTTTGCGCGGACAAAGTAACAATATTCCCATTACCTTGAGCAATAAATTCTACCCCTTGCGGCCCTGTTAATTGCCACGCTTCAAATCCGCTGGAAGCATTGAAGGTACGCAATATAATATCATCCTCAAAATTTATTGTAAGGTCAGAAGTCAACTTATCGGAAGCAATGCTTCTGATCTTATGTCTCGCCAAAAGTTCCATTGCTTTGCCCGCAGCATCGATAGGAGAAGTTAACCCATATTGTTGGCCGTGATCTCCACTTGCAAGGGGCACTGTTCTTGGCAAAATTATTTTCCAAGAGCAGTCTACGGCAAGCATGGTTTGATCTGATATGGCGAAAAACCATCTTCGTGTCTGAGCATCATATTGAACACGCTCAACAACGTTGCCAACGATCCAGCTCAAATCTAATTCCATATTAATTACCCTCTCAAGACATTAATCTTTACTATAGTGCTACCACCATTTCTGTAAGTATGCAGTTGCTTGCTGAACGGTCAAACCCTTCATTTTCACATCATTGCTAATATGCAGGTGTTGGCGTAAATATGATTATAATGGCTAAACCAACAGCACTCGCACGGGTACCCCAAGTAAGCAACGGCCTGAGTTGGTTCCCTGGCAGAGGCACATGGGTTTCACATTGAGTACCAGGCTTCATTGTAGAAGGATCAATACCTTGCCAACCACCATTCGGCATCGGTTTCTCTAGCCTCCAATATCCATTGGGGTAGTCTGCTGTAGGTGGCATCACACGAGTCCGCCATCCTGGAGGAATGTCCGTGGGTGGCAATTGAGGAGGATTCGTAGGCGTTGTAAAATTAGGTGATGAGCCTGCTAACCCAAGAGCATCAATCCAGTTGACGGGGTTGTTGCCGACGTACCTGTATAAATTGGTGTCACCCCCTGCAAACCCGATTGGATCTTTGCTGATAAACCTACCGGTTTTTGTAACTTGGTATCTTGACTGGCATCCCCGTTGTCGGCCAGTTTACTATTTATGACTTGCTAAATCGTTTTCAAGTAATTTACTCACAGGAACGTCATTGATTTTACCGATGCTTAACTTTCCAAATTGATCTACCGTGGATTCATCACCAATCGTCCTATAAAATACTATGCTGTTTTTTTGCATGGTTGCATGAATCAAATCGTATTCTACAATATCTTTGCCACGTATTCGGTCTGTTTTAATAAATTTTAGCTTCATAGATTGCGGAAGTTTTGTTTTTAGCCATTCAAAATATAAAGAAGGCGTTTTGCTTCTATTTGCTTCCCGTTTTTCTATATACTGCATACAGCTTGAATTTGTTAGTGCGGGTACCCATCCTTTTTTTTCACAAACGTTTAAGGCTAATTTCAACTCTTCTTCGCTGCCTTGTCCACAAAACCGATAGTAATCAGATAATGTGGGGGCAGTCTTTTTAGATAAAATACGTATAAATTCTTTTACGTCATCGTTTGTTTGACCGGCATTAACGTTAAAAGAACTTACCAAAAAAATTATCGCACCAAGCAGAATTTTTTTAAACATTTATCACCTCACTGTACTATTAAGGGAAGGCCGGGGTTGTTTGTTAAAAAGTTTCGTAAATTTTGCGTATTACGACCTTTTGCGCCGATACATCCAGATGTACCAGGCACTCCTCCATCAGGATGTATGCCTAAACCATCCCGAAATGGATCAGGCGTGAAATTTGGCGTGATGGGAACCCACCAGCAATTGCCGGATGGGTCGCAATAAGAGTTGTAATTCGGATTCGATGGTGGAACCGTAACTGGTGCACCGTTCACAGTGTATGGGCCAGCCGGTGCTGGGCCCTTACCCCACGGTCCCGAAACAGCCGGCCAGCTCTCTAATGGTGATCCGTTAATCGTAACATACGAAAGTGTCCCATTCCCATTATTGAATTGCAGATATGTATATTGCGAAGGATCATCGCCGCCGATAACACCACCAACCTGGAGACCGAACGGATCAATTAACGTTGCCGGCCGATTTTTTACATAACGATAAAGATTCGTGTCTCCGCCCTTAAACCCGATTGGATCTTTGCTGATAAACGTGCCGATGACGGGATCATAATCCCTGTAACCGAATCGAACCAAACCGGTATCTCTATCATGCAGGCCGCCAGCAAAACCGAAGGGCACAACTATCCCAGAATTACTATCATTAATTATACTCCCAAACGCATCATAGTCAACCTGCTTTACGATTAAGCCTGTAGAATCCATAACCGCTCGCAATGAGCCAACCTGATCATAGGCCAGGTAATAGGTGCTCCCGCTCTGTGTCATGGATATAGGCATGCGATCATCGGCATAAGTAAAACGAGCGACGAGGTTATTAGTGCCGTCATAAACTGCCAGAAGCCGCGTCATGCCTTGCCATAGATATTTCTCCATGATTGTTCCATTGATTCTCTTCGCAATTCTTCTGCCTATCGGATCATGATCATAGCTGATATCTCTACCATCAGGTAGTGTAGCATTCAAAAGCTCGCCGCGAGAAGAATAATGGAACGTGGTTGTTCCTGCGGCAGCTGTCTTGCCTGTGAGGAAACCGTCTTTGTCGAACTGATACGTATTCGTACCGGCTGTGATGACATTGTCTTCGTTGGAATAGGTATACGTTTGGTTACTGATTCCGCGCAGAACGTTCGTCTCGGTCAACCTGTTCCCATTCGCGTCATACGTATAGCTTTCTACAACGCTTCCATTCTGCTGCGCCTCTTTCAGGTTGCCGAGATTATCATAGGCGTAATCCCAGGTAATCACCGAGCCTTGTATGGTCTCAACCCTTCTTTTGATGCGGCCTGCATTATCGCGGGTCAGGGTCCAATCATACAACGGATTCCCCTATGGTCTGCTCTTCTGCCAGCCTAAAGGTTCCCCTCTTTACTGACCGCTGCCTTCTTTTTTGCAATCGCGCGTCGAACTGTTGCTAATGTATTTTTTTCCAAAGGTCTTCGCAAAAGCAATTCACAATCATTAACGGAAACCTTGTCATGAAATACAATGTGTTCTAATACGTCGGGATTTGAAGAATTGAGGCATTTGGTTAGCAGCCTATCACTTAAGTCGGGGCGACAACAAATAGATACCATGCAGCCAGTATCACCTTTTTCAAATAACTCCTCTAACAAATCCCAGGGAGTGTTAGCGAATTCGGCAATTTCTCCAAGTACGCTGAAAGCAAACACACTGGGTAATCGATTCATAAAAAAAGAAAAATAGTCACGTATTTCATCTATCGAAAGATCTTGAGGGATCGAGTAACTTAAGGAATCCGCATTCTCCCAAAGTTTCTCCCAGTGATCAATTTGCTGTGTATCACTAATTTTTCGAGGGAACTGAATAGTTAGTGAATTTTTATTCCGCATCAGACACCCCCCAAAGCGGAGCTGCCATAATATCACTGATAGCATCCTGAACACTCTGCTTTAAAGACTCTCCGGCGTCAACATCGCTTGCGATGCCTAGCGCTGTCAAAAATAGCGTCAGTTGGAACCCCTTGCCTCTTAAAAAAGTTATCCAGGTTTTCTTGCCTTTTTTGGTCAATTGGCAAACTTCTTTTCTCGTGTTTTTATCAAATATTTTCCCGGTCTTGTCGACCACTAGGTTTTTATCATATATATGACCATGCGGTGAACTCGGCCATGGATCTGGGTCATTTTTATGCACAGTGATATTGTTACCATCGATTTTTGCTAATCCCCATGGATCAATCCAGTTTACCGAATCGGATGAGACATAATTGAACAGGTTCACATCCCCACCATCAAAATCGATGGGGTCTATCGCAGTCCAGCGTCCAATGGCAGGATCATAATCCCTCAACCCGAACCGCACTAATCCAGTATCCCTGTCGTGTAGACCTCCTGCAAAACCAAACGGTACGGTGAACGTCGAGTTGCTATCGTTGATTATACTGCCAAATGAATCATAGTCAACTTTTTTAACTATATTTCCGCTGGTGTCAACAACCGCACGAATAGAGCCCACCTGATCATAAACCAGATAGTAGACAACGCCTTCTTTTACCATTGATGCCGGCATTCTTTCATCCGTATAATGGAATCTCATGACGAGATTATTTGAGCCATCATACACAGCAAGGAGTTTCGTGCTGCCTGCCCATAGGTATTTTTCCACGATATTGCCGTCTATTCTCTTGACTATCCTTCTGCCGAAGGGATCGTGATCGTAAGAAATAATGCTGCCGTTGGGCCGCGTTACGCTGAGCAGAGCACCTCTGCTGGAATACTGGAATAATGTGGTTCCTTCCGCAGTGGTTCTCTGTGTCAGGAACCCATCCTTGTCAAAATGATAGGTGTCGGTTCCCCCTGTAATGATATGATCCTCGGTTGAATAAGTATACACTTTGCCGCTGATGCCTCTTAGTACGTTATCCTCTGATGTCCGATTCCCATCAGCATCATAGGCGTAGCTTTCTACGACACTGTTGTTTTGCTTCACCTCAACGAGCCGGCCAAGTTGATCATACTGATAATCCCACGTGACCGCTGCACCGGATATGTTCTCAATCTTCCGCATGATTCTTCCTGCGTTATCACGGGTCAACGTCCAATCATACAAAGTATTTCCACCTACAGCATAGGTATTCTGATTCATCTCCCCATAGCCGCTGAATACCCGCGCCAGGAGCAAGGTATTGTCCCCCACCCTCTCCGGCAATCCATTTTGCGCGTTTCTGGTGATGGTAAATGACCCGGTTGAGATGAGCAGACCGTCATTGTCATAACCGAAGCTCTGTGTGTTCCCTGCGTACGTTATTGAAGATAGTTTGAAATCGTTGTTGTAAGTGTAGCTGATCGCTTGATTCAGTGTGCCTGTGCGCGTATCTGTCTTGAGCAGCGTACCGTCGTAAGCATACGTTATGCTCTCTGCTCCTTTTGTTGCGCTGGCCAGATTGCTTCCGCAGCCGTAGCCATAGTTCGTAATGCCTTCGAGGGTCGTGGTGCTTGTAAGACGACCGCTGGTATACATATTGGATATAATCTTGCCCGAGGGGAAGGTCACAGTCTTGAGCTTTCGCTCTTTGTCATAAGTGTAGTGATAGTTCCCGGAGAGCGGCGTGGTCCAGGTCTTGCGCTGATTAGTGGCTGTGTAATCAAACCCGTTCGTAATGGTATTGGGATTCGTGAGCACGGTCATGTTGCCGTTCGCGTCGTAATTGAAATTGATGGTCGTATTGTCGGGCTGCTGGACCGTGCGAAGCCTGCCCATGGCATCGTTGGTATATGTGTAGGTCTTATTGTCCGGCGTGACGAGGCTATTCGGATATCCGTTCGTATCATAGGATATCGTGGTTGTCCTGCTGCCGGTCACTGAGCTGGCAAGCCTCCCACGGGTGTCATAGCCAAACTGGATCGGATTAAGGCCGGGCACGGTGATCTGCTGGGTGAGCAGGGTTGCTGGATCGTAGCCGGCGGTTATCGTTCTGCCCGTTGGCGACGTGCTGGTGATTGTTCCTGTCTGGTTATTGTTGATCGTGGTCCAGGTTCTCGTGTTTTGCGACATCAGGTCTGTTATCACATCCGGCTTCTGGTCAGCATTGTTATCTTGATAGGTCTTGAGGAATGCTGTTGTCAGTTTTAGACCTTTCGGAGACGTGGCTGTATATCCCGAAAGATATTTAAACTTGTACATGGAATCGAGATCGTACTTCAGGCTCTGGTTCATGCCGCAGGAAGACACTACTGTGGCCGTGAGTTCATCTGACGACTGATTGATGGTCGTGGTCTCGCCTGTCGGGTCTGTTTTTACGGAAGTATACGCGCCAAGAGAATCAGTATGGTCTTGATACGTGATAGTATTGCCTTCGCCTGTCTGGACGGTTGCGGTAATATTTCCTGCATAGTCCACAGCGTGCGTATAGGTCCAGATGCCGCCCTCAGGATCGGTAACGTTCGTGATCCTGCCGTTTGGATCATAATTATGAACAAAATTACTGTTTCTCCGGTCATACTCATTCTCCAGAAGGCCATCAGGCGTGTAGTCGAACGAGTAGTATGAACTGTCGGGATAGGTAACCTTCCGCAACTGGTTGTTGCCGTCTATGGTTAAACTGGTTAGCTGGCCATCCGGTGATGTGATGGACCTCGCTGCGCCTGTGCCGTCTCTCTGTATGGTCGTCTGGTTCCCGAAGCGGTCGGTTACGGAGATAAGCTGATTGTTCGTGTCGTATCCGAAGGTGAGCAACGTCTTGCCGGTTGCGAGGTCGATGGTGGCTTTGTGCAGACCAGCGCTGCTGAATATATATTCAAGGCCGCTTTCATCGTAGAACACCATGTCTCCGGTCGTTCCATAGGGCGTGCGGCTCTGCGGCAGTGAAAACTTCCGTATGCGATAATTATGCGTATCCGCTATATAAATTCCCCCGTTAGCATCCGTTGCTACTCCCATAGGCATGCCAAGGCTCGCATGGGTAGCGAGGCCACCGTCTCCGCGGAAACCGTTGGAACCCCAATTTCCGTTGCCGGCTACGGTGGTGATGATCCCGCCGGTATCCACCATTCGTATCCTGGAATTATAATAATCCGTTAAAAAAACATTCCCTATCCTGTCTACTGCCACTCCATAGGGCCAGGAGAAGCTTGCTTCTGTTGCGGGACCGTTGTCGCCGCTGTAAGTCCATTGCCCGTTGCCCGCGATTGTGGTGATGATGCCGCTGGTGTCCACCTTGCGGATGCGGTAGTTAAAGGTATCCGCTATATAAATGTTTCCAGCGCTGTCAACGGCCACGCCGTGCGGTTGATAAATCATTGCCTGCGTGGCAGGGCCTCCGTCTCCGCTTGCGCTCTGATACTGTTGTCCTGTGCCCGCGTATGTGGTGATGATTCCGGAGGGGTCCACTTTTCGGATCCGGCTGTTACCAGCATCCGCAATATAAATATTCCCCACGCTATCTATCGCCACTCCGGTCGGATAGTTGAGGCCCGCCTGCACAGCAGGGCCGTTGTCTCCGCTAAAAACGTTGGAGCCCCAATTTCCACTGCCGGCAATCGTCGTGATAATGCCGCCTGCATCCACTTTCCTTATTCGGTTGTTTCCTGCATCCGCAATATAAATATTACCTGCGTTGTCCACGGCAACTCCTGACGGTGATCCGAGTCCGGCCTGAACTGCAGGGCCGTTGTCGCCGCTGTAAGCAAAATATCCCTTGCCCGCGATCGTGGTAATGGTCCCGTTGGTATCCACCTTCCTTATCCGGCTGGACCCGCTGTCGGCTATATACATGTTCCCCGCATTGTCAAAAGCCGCTCCCATCGGTGATGCAAGTCCTGCCTTCGTGGCAGGGCCGTTGTCGCCGCTGTAAGTCGCTTGACCGTTGCCGGCTGCGGTGGTGATGATTCGCGTGCTGTTTTCAGTGATGCCCCCATCTCCCTTGAGCAGCGTGTCAACGTCCAGGGGACTCAGGTAATGATGGGAAGAAAGGGTCCAGCCTTCTGCAATCGAACTGTATCCGCGCTCTAGAGTGATCGTGTCGGTCTTCCAAAAGACGATCTCTTCCCTGCTTTCAATGCCCGTTACATCATTTCCCGCCTGGGCCCATGCCATGGCAATGGAACCACCACCTCCATCTCCTCCGCCTCCACCACCAGAAGACGCATAATATACAGGAACATAGCCGAATCCGATGCTTATCGTGGCAAGCCTGGAACCGACGACCTGGTTTCCGAGATAGTCAAGCCCGTCCCAGATAAATTCGGCCTTCTGGTTCGGCGCAGGCGGAAGTACTGCTGAGAAAATCCTTCCCGCAACGGTCATCCGAACAATGATCCTCTTCAAGGTTGCCGGTACTGCACTGCCGCTCGCCGGAATCGTTACCACGGTTTTATAACCCTGAACGCGGTTGCTCGCATAATGCATCGTCATGTTCGTGCCGGGGATGGGCACATCTTCATGCATGATGCGGCTCCTGCGCTCGCAGGACGAGGCGTTCTGGTCACGGTCACAACAGGGATTAGAGGGCGGACATGGAGGCACTTGACCACCGACAGGCTGCTGATCAGGGACAGGCGGAGCATAAGGATTCGGTGATATAGCAGGTATGGGCGGACCAAAAGCCCAATTGGGGTCATATGGGGTAAAATGATTAACCTTTATCCGCCAGTAGGTTGAACCGGGTTTAAACTTCGTTGGATCAGTCAAACCAATTACATTTGTATCGTGCGGCAGGTCATCACCGACCGTATCTATTGCATCAACGATTCCATCGCCGTTCGTGTCGAGCAGTTTTACGACCACACCGTTCTCAGACCCAATCCAGACCCCTTTTGCACGGTCGTAATATCCAACAGGCACGACCGTACCGACCTTGAACCCGAGAAAGTTGTCCACGTACAGGGTCACGGGCTTATCAAAGTTTACGTTCTTGGCGCCGTCCACGGAAAGTTCCGAACAATAGGTGTAAGCAGACGTGGGCGGAAGCTTTGCCGGCATGCTTGCCGGAGTATCGAATTCTGTTGCTCGCGTGGTGATGGCAGTCTTGACTGTCTGCCGGCCATTCGCGTCTGTTATGGTTGCCCGGTTGTCTCCGGTAAAGACCATAGTGAGGGACCGGGTGCCTCTGCTATCCGTTATCGGTGTGCTGGTATGGGTCAGAACTGTATTCGGATTGCCGTCAAAGGTGATGGTTGTTGCTTTTGCATCCTCTGTGAGTATGGTGACTGTTTCGGTATTGGTGATGTCGTTCCAGGGAGTATTGGCCTGGCGGTGGCTCGTGATAAACCCTGCTTTCTGGAACACGACGGTAACGACTGCTCCTCCGTCAACAGGCAGGTTAAACCTCCCTGTGGCGTCGGTCTGGGCTGTTCCGTATTGCGGCAGTCCGAGCAATGAAACTGTAACGCCTGCTATCGGTCCCTGGTTCCTGTCTTGTACCAGGCCGGTCACGATGGCAAAGCGCTTCGGGTCATAGGAAGTTACTGTGGCATCCATGGGAATGAGATTCTGGTATTGCTTACCGAAAGAGCCATCGGGAAGAGGCTGGACATTCGGGTTGGATTGGGGCGTTACTACCACTGTTAAGGTTGCAGACGGGCCGCCTCCGGGCGCGGGATTAACGGCCTGCACTGTTGACGTTCTCGCATTTTTTAATGCTGCCGCGGGAATGGTGGCTTGAAGACTGGTCTTGTTTGTGAAACTGGTAGCCACAGCCTGGTTGTTGAACATAACTTGCGACGCTTTGACAAAATTATCCCCCGTGATGGCCAATGCGGCATCTGTGCCTGCGATGATGCTTGTAGGGCTTACGGAGGTGAGGGTCGGCACCGGGTTTATGATTGGAAATTTTGCGGGTAATGAGATTCCTCCTCCGGGCGACGGATTCGCTGCTGTTATCGTGAGATATCCGCCTGTCTCAAGGTCCGCGGGGGTAAGCGCAATTTGAAGCCGGTTCTGTGAGATAAGCGTAAAAGCTCTCGCTGTATTATTTACGGACACCGTTGTGTCGGGAAAGAATCCCATGCCGATGACGTCTACCGTCAGGGTGGATGTCCCCGCTGTTGCCAGGGCAGGCTGAAATGCCGAGATTACGGGAACAGGATTAGCTACGCTCAAATATAAAAGATTGGAAACGCCGCCTTCAGGCGTGGGATTAGCCGCCTTTACTTCCACTTGTCCCGCATTGATCAGATAGGTGTCAGGGATCGTTACCTTGATGTTGCCGCAGGACAAGTACGATGTATCGACACTATTGCCGTTAAGATAAATGGCTGTTGCTGCCAAGAGGCCTGCCCCTTTCAGAATAACGTCGAAAGAGGCCCCACCCCTGGGCGCAGTAGCTGGTGAAAGAGCGGTCAGCAAGGGCACAGGATTAGGTAGGTTAGCCATGGTGAGGCCACCCTTGCCGGCCATGATCGCCTTATTGAGAAAAGGATGTACTTCTATGTCGTTCAGTTCTTGATTATAGGTGTACGAGTTTGCAGTCCCGGTCTCCATGCTGATGACCTGCAGCCATGACGTATGCTTACCGCCGATTATTGAAACGGTGTCGAGACATTCGTTGTAGGAAGAGGCTTTTGGATGATCCTGGACCGGGATCGTTCCGGTTATAGTTTGTGTGTTGAGGTCGATTATTGTAAGGTCATTGCTCTTTTTATTTGTTACGACTGCCTGATGGGTGATGGAATTAATGCTGACATGGCCGGGCTTTTTTCCTGCTTGAAGCGTCTTGATAACGGTGAAAGTATTAAGGTCTATGATCGTTACGTTGTCTCTGTTTTTGTCTTTATCTTTTTGATCCGCGTCTTCTCCTTCTCCCCGGGTCTGATGGACGATGACGGTGAGTTTGAGCGCCGGATCAATTGCAGCGGACACGGCATGCTCCGATACCACTATTTCCTTTAAAACCGTGTACGAGCTCAAATCGATGATCGAGACACTGTCTTCCTGGGTAACAAGCGCGAGCCCCAGGTCAGGGGATATTGTGAGGGAAACCGGGTCTTTCCGGATGGGAATGTTCGTGAGTTCCGCAAGGGTTTTCGTGGATATGATACGGAGTTTTCGTTCTCCTGCAACAGCCAGTATCTTTTTCTGTTCATCAACGGCCACTGCTTCTATATTCGTACGCCGAAGAATGGTAGTCGTGACCGTACCTGTTGTCAGATCTATGACATCTATGCCGTCTTTGTCTTCATTGACGGCAAATACCCTGGAGGTGGAGAATTCTACGGCCAGGGAGGTGTAACCTTGCCTGGACTCCGAATGATTGGAATAAACCACTGTTGAAACAAGGAAGACACATGCTGTTGCTAAGATGGAATAGGCAAACTTCTTCATTTTTCTCCCCCTGAGAAAAAACGTAATGTTAAAATATTTTATTGCAGAATGCAGAGATTGCAGCAAAGCGCTTGAAACTCTAAATCTTTAAACGAAAATAAAAAAAGCATAAAAAGACGCATCAGACCTGTACAGTAAAAGATCTTCGCTCGCTGCTAAACAACAAAAATTCAATAAGCTGATGGAATGATCACAGACGTAAGATTTAATGCTGAAGCCGAACTGCAAACGGCCTTAGTTCAACCATTGCTGCTTTCATGATGGAAGGGAATGCTTTCGTAGGTGTGGCCGGAGTATACGGAAAAACCGGGTGATATGTCAATACCCTGAAATCGCCATTATGGGTATTTTTAGGGGATGTGTCAAAAATGCAACAAAATGGCTATAACTTTTTGAAATCAACAGGAATCAATACCCCGTTATCGAAAAATGCATGAAATCCTTTTGGTTGCCTTCTATCTCTCCTCCCCAGCGAAAACCCGCGCGTTTCAATGTCGTCACCACGTCGTCATGCAGCTCAAGGGTTCCGGGAATGCCGATGCGCCGTTCTCCGCCGCGTATGAGCCTGCAGGCCGGACCAAATTGAATGCAGTGATCGTATAATCCGTTCTGTTCCGGATTAATATCGATTGCCGTGCCGAAGGAGTGGTTACTGAAACCGGTCCGGTTGCCCTTGTGGTCGATCTTGCCGCGCGACTTGATTACATGATAGCCGATGACAATGAAGATCGGAGCGTTTTTCTGCTTCAGTTCCTCAAACACGGCATGGAGCCTGGGCGCTATTTTTGAGCAGACGAAAAAAACAGGAAAGGGCGGAACATCGATACGGGATTGGTCCTCACTACATACGGTGCAGCCGGTAAGGGGATCGACTTCTTCACGTGACAGATCTTGGTAAGGATGTCGGATGGTCGTTATCTCTACGCTTCGTTTCTGGTCCACGTTCCAGATCAACGCTTCATACGTGCAGGTGAGCGGCAAGGGTCTTTCCCCTGCGTAAGCCAAGAAGGCATGCAGAACGAACAGGAGAAGGATGCACGATTGAACAAAAACCCACACTATAATACCTCGCTGCATAAGAGTAATGAACATTGGGAAAATCATCCTTTGATCAAGCTTAATACACGACAAATATATATCACAACATGAGGAATTGATACAATAATTCTTGTCAGTATTTTTTAGGACAGGCGAGGAGGATGTATCAGGGGTGAGACCATTTGTTGCAGCCTGATCCCTACTAAAACTGTTGAATTAAATACTTTTTTGTTATATACTTATATTTAAGTAAAAATCAGCGTTTCTCAACCGGAGACCAACTGCTACGCGCTCTTCCTCTCGTTCGACAGGATCATGACGGCAGGTCCATGAGGAATACAGCGCCCACCACGGAAATCAAGATACAGAACCATGCCGCGGATTGTGCGCACTGATTTTTCATTATCCAGCAAGATGGAGCGCATAACGATGTTATCTGACCTGTTTCAGTTCATGAAGACGGAATCCTTGCTTCGCAAGCTACTCGTGTATGCCGTGCTGTTGTCGGTAGCGGCAGGATGTGTTCCGTCGACGAAAGCGAGCCGCCCTCACCGGAAACCGAGCGCCCGCACGCAGACAAAACCCGTTGACGCCAAAACTCAGCAATATTATTACGATCTGGGGCTTCAACACTACTCCAAGGAGAACTACAACGAAGCCGAGGAGGCGTTCGAACAGGCCGTTGAATATGGCCCGAACACCCTGCTGGGCCAGAAGGCGAAAGAGAACCTCATAAAAGTCCAGAAAATATTAAAAACGCTGGAGGAGATGGAATCAAAATGAGCGCTGACCAGGAAAGCACCGTGAACGAGTCCCACGGCGCAGTCGGTATGCCGACGCAAAACGCAGTGGCCGTGCCTGAGCAGAAGGGACGAGTTGCGCCGCTTGAGGTGGTGAAGCAGAACGCCGGCAAACAGTCGCGTCTGGGAAACATCTTCTCCTCGATCGGTGTCCGCTATAAGATAGCGGGAACGCTCGTCATCATCCTGGGCCTTGCCGTCGTCTCCCTGGGCGTGGTGACCTTTACCCGCCAAAACGCGCTCCTGCGAGATGAAATGAAAAGCCGCGCCTCGGTCCTGGCCAACCTGCTGGCGAATGTCGGCAAGGAAGGCCTGCTGACGAAACAGGAATTGCCGGTGTATTCGACCATAACGGACATTCAGAAACGGGACGGCGTTGTCTACGCCATGGTCATAGACAACGAGGGCAGGGTGTTTGCTCACAGCGACATAACCAAAAAGGGATCGGTTTTGACCGGTCCAACGGACAAGGCGGCCTTACGGGCCGATGCTCTCGTGTTCCAGGAAACGAGCTTTAACGGCGATTTCGTTCTGGACGCTTCCATCCCGATCATGCTGAACACGAAAAATCTCAAGCTCGGGGTCGCGCGAATCGGTCTTTCCGAGCGGGCGCTGAACGAGTCGATCAATAAACAAAAAATCATCTACCTGTGGGTCGCCCTGGGATTTGTCGTGGGCGGTCTCCTGGGCTCTTTTGCGCTGGCTCGGGTCCTTACGAAAGGCCTCAAATCCCTTGCGGACGGTATGCAGGTAGTAGCACGAGGGGACCTGCGTAAACTGGTTGCCGTCCGCTCCAACGACGAAATCGGAAAATTAACGCATGTCTTCAACCAGATGATCCTGAGTCTTCGAGAAAAACTTCTGATGGAGAAATATCTGTCCCAGTCAACGGTCCTGAGCATCCAGGAACACCGCGACGTCACGAAGCTGCGGTTGGGGGGAGAACGAAAGTATGTGACCGCCCTCTTCTCCGATGCGCGCGGATTCACCTCACTGTCCGAAAAGATGAGCCCCGAGGACGTGGTGGGTCTTATGAATATCTATCTGAACCTGCAGACGACGGTCATTCATAATTGGGGAGGGATCGTCGATAAATTCGTGGGCGATGAGGTCATGGCCATTTTCGAAGGGCGGGGCATGGAAATCAACGCGATCCGTGCGGCAGTGGAGATTCAGACGTACTGCAGGGCATTGAATGCGGCGAGAGCGGCGGCCGGAGAAAAGCAGGTCAGCATCGGGATAGGTTTGAACAGCGGCGACGTCGTCATGGGCAACATGGGCTCGGAAGACCACATGGATTATACGGTCATCGGCGACAATATCAATGTAGCGGCGAGGCTGTGCGGCATCGCGCAGCCGGGACAGGTCCTGGTCAGTAAAATTGTCGCCGACGAAGTCGGCGATCGGGCAATTTGGAAAGAACTGGCGCCGGTCATGGTGAAGGGAAGAGACCATCCGATCGGCATTGCCGAGGCCGTGTCCATCACAGGCGGGTCCCGGCAATACATGAGAAAGACGACGGACGTATCCGTGACCTACTCTCTCGAGGGTTTCAAGGATGAGTCAAACACCGCCATAGTGAAAAATATCAGCGGGGGCGGGTGTCTTTTGGAAGTAGGGGGCCCGATCGGCATCGGTTCCAAATTGAGCATTAAGTTCAACCTGGTCGATCTGGGCGGCATAACGGTCCGCGCTACCGTTTATCACGCCAGAAAGCAGGACGCGGCATATTATGTCGGTCTATGCTTCGAGGACATTTCGGCAGAAGCACGGAACAGCATTGTTCAATGGATACACCGGGTAAACCTCGAAATCGGTGAAGGACTGTTTCTCTAAGAGGCGAAGGCCCTCCTTCCGGATAGCTGGCAATCAAGGCAACCTCTATAATAATTATCATCCGCCCTATATCACATCGGGAAATCTCGGATGCTCCACTCGCTATTTTTGCGGGCCTTGGCGCGGTATCCCTTCTTCGATCCGTTCGAGAATGAAAGTCGCGATAAGGTTTCTGTCAGCACGACTGATCTTCACGAACTTCAGCCCCATGCCGGGTTCCTTGAACGGCCCCTCGTCGAAGGTCGTGATGTAAAGGACGATTGCCTCGAGCTTGATAAGCCTGCCTTTGATCTCGAAGACCAGAGGGATGCGCGCATTCACGGGCCGGGGTTCAAGGGTCCGGAAGAACATCCCGTACTCGGAAAGCACCGTGGCACAGCCCTCACGCCCGCCAAGTCCGTCTTCCAGTCTGACCATCAGATGGGTCGTTATCCTGAGGTTCCGGCGGGGGCCTTTCTCGATGACCTCTTGAACAATCCGATAGAACTCTTCCACCTTGAGCGGTTTTTTGAGAAAGGCGGCGAATTCTCCTTTCCGCGCCCGGTTTTCCAGGGCTGCGTTGCGCGACGACGAAAGGAGAATGAGCGGGACATGGAAAAAGCGGGGGTCTTTCGTGATCCAGAAAAGAAGCGTGGAGCCGCTCGCACCCGCGTCGGCAACGATTGCGACAGGCGGCGCCACGGTCATGAATTCTATGGCCTCCTCCGTGGTGTGAGCGGTAAAAATAGTATAACCGAACCGTTGCAGCAGCATGCACGTGTCAAAGCGGTCGTCGACGTTGGCGTCCACGACGAGAACATACCGTTTATTCATCTCAGCAGCGTTCGTCTCATTCATGTTTTGCTTCTCCGACAGTGCATCGATATATGACCGACAAAGGAACCACCAACCGAAACTTGTAAAATTATAACATACTATGGTCGATAATCTCGAAAAAAGTCCAAAGTCGTTATTTGTGTCATTTCGAACGAAGCGAGAAATCTTGGTTTTCTAAAAGGTTAAAAGACCCCTCTCGGAGTCTGCCCCAAGCAAGATCCCTCAGTCGATTCTCTTCTTCGGAATGACACGTGAGGGATCATTCCGGTCCGTTATCCGTTCACTTTAAAACAAATTCCATTGACAACCGGATGCACTTATCGGTATTATCATCCTACTTATGAAAGCTGAAAAACTTGATCCCAACGACCTTCGCGAAAAGATAGTAAAACTTAAAAAAGAACTAAACGCCATCATCCTCGCGCATAACTATCAGCGTCCCGAGGTCCAGGACCTCGCCGATATTACCGGGGATTCCCTTGAACTTTCGCGCGCAGCCGCAAAGACGGACTACGGCGTGATCGTGTTCTGCGGCGTGCACTTCATGGCCGAAAGCGCCTCGATCCTCTCGCCCGACAAGACCGTGCTGCTGCCGGAAAAAAACGCGGGCTGCCCCATGGCCGATATGGTCACGGTCAAAGGACCCCGCAAGACGCGTCGCGAGCTTTTCACCGATGTCCTCGGCATTACTTTTGAATTCGCCGACGAGTTCACGCTCCTGGACATGAAGAAAAAATATCCCGGAGTTCCGGTCGTGGCCTATGTGAACACCTCTGCCGCGGTCAAGGCCGAAAGCGATATCTGTTGCACCTCTTCCAATGTCGTAAAAGTAGTGGAGTCACTGAAGGAAGACACCGTTATCTGCATTCCGGACCGAAACCTCTCTGCCTACGCGGCAAAGCGGACGAAGAAGAAGATTATTTCCTGGGACGGGTTCTGCAACGTGCACCACGCGCACCTCGATGTGGAAGACGTGAAACGGTCCAAGGCCGAACATCCCGACGCGGTCCTGGTCGTACACCCCGAATGCCCGCCTGAAGTCCAGGACATGGCGGACCAGATCGCCAGCACCTCGGGCATGCTCTGCTTTTGCAGGGAATCGAACCATAAAGAATTCATCATCGGCACGGAAGAAGGCCTGCTCCACCGTTTGAGAAAAGAAAACCCGGACAAGAAATTTTATCTCGTCTCGAACGAGATGGTCTGCCCCAACATGAAACGGACCACGCTTACGAGCGTGCTTCATGCCATGGAGAAGATGCAGTACGTCATCAAGGTGCCGGAAGAGATCCGCGTCCCGGCCAAGCGGGCGCTGGACCGGATGCTGGAAATAAAGTAATATTTTTTAGCCACGAATTAACACGAATCTACACGAATTAAAAACCCAGGGCTTGAGTCAATAGCTTTTGAATTTCAATAGTTCATGTAGCCGCTTTTTTCGTGAAAATTCGTGTTAATTCGTGGTTCAACTAAAGGTTCTTCATGCAAACAGCGATCATCATACTCCTTGCCGTCGTCGTCCTTATCCTTCTCTGGCTCGTGATCCAGTCTCAGAGGAAGATATCTGACCCCGCCATGAACCTGATGCAGCAGGAGGTGCAGTCCCTTCGGGGCCAGCTCTCCGATGCCATGCTCAAGAACCAGGACACAATGAACCGGCAACTCGCCCAGATCAACCTGCAGGTAAACACTCAGCTCAACCAGGTTACCCAGCAACTCCAGAAGTCCACGGGAGATTTGAATAGCAGGCTCGACAACGCGGCCCGCGTGGTTCAGGAAGTGAGCAAGGGGCTCGGGAGCCTCTCCGAAGCCACAAAAAAAGTATTCGACGTGGGAAAAGATATCGCGAGCCTGCAGGAGATTCTCCGCTCACCCAAGCTCAGGGGCGGACTCGGCGAGCTTTTCCTCGGAGATCTGCTGGCACAAATCTTTCCACCTGCCCACTACGCACTGCAGCACCGATTCAAGAGCGGCGAAGCAGTGGACGCGGTCATCAAGCTCGGCCATAACCTTGTGCCGGTGGACGCCAAGTTCCCGCTCGAAAATTTCAGGCGCGTTGTCGAGACAGCATCGGAAGAAGAACGAAAAACGACAAAAAAACGGTTTATCAGCGACGTGAAAAAACATGTCGACGCCATAGCGGGCAAGTACATTCTGCCCGACGAAGGCACCTTCGACTTCGCGCTCATGTATATCCCGGCCGAGAACGTGTACTACGAACTCATTATCAAGGACGAGGCCGTGGACACGGATAAGGCGCTTTTGAGTTATGCCTTCGCAAAGCGCGTCATACCCGTGTCGCCGAACAGCTTCTACGCTTATCTGCAGACAATCCTGCTGGGACTCAAAGGCCTGCATATCGAGGAACAGGCGCAGGAGATCCTGAAAAACCTCGCGCGGTTATCGGGTGACTTCAGAAAATTTCAAGAAGAGTTCGAATTGGTCGGCAAGCACCTGACGAATACCAAGACAAGATATGAGGAAGCGGATAAACGACTCTCGAAGTTCGGAGAAAAACTGCAGTCGTTGACCGGGACTGAAGCCGGTCACGAGATTGAGGAAACAAAGAAGCTGCCGTTATAGTTCATGGACAGCCGGACGCTTTCATATTTTTCACGTTGACTCGCTTCACGCCGATGTGCTATAGTTATTGCAAGCGGTGATACTATGAAACAAGATATCAAAAAGGCCAAACGGCATCTCACGAAACTGCGCGAACTGGTTTCCAAAAGGAAACGTCCTCTGTCCGAAGTGAAAGAGGAACAGACCATGGAAACGCTCCGCAAAACCAGAGAAGAACTTTGGGATAAAAAATTTGCTGCTCGTACTTGACTCCAACGAATTCATTTTCGGCTTCGGGGTGGCAAAAAAATCCTCCTGCGAAGCGCTCCTTGACGCAATAACCGAAGCTCCTTCGAACGCACTCCGAATCCCCCGTCTCATCGTCGAAGAAGTCGGGCGACATCTGACCCCCGAGGAATTCAGAGAATTCATAGAATTCATCACGAGTCTTACCGTCATTGACGAGGATTTTGTCGTACCTTTTGAATTGGGCGCAAAGTACGAAGCGGAAGGACTCAAGCCCGCCGATGCGTTCATCGCCGCCTACGTCGAGTGGACGGGCGCAGATGCGCTGGTGACGGAAAACCGGCACTTCCTCCGGCAACGCGACAACCTGTCCTTCAAGGTCCTCAATGCGGCGGATTGCCTAAAGATCATAAAAACTTCCCGGTAACTCTCGCCGACACCTTATTCTCGAACCATGCCAAGGGGAAGGAAACGTGCGGGTGAGACGCGGTTTTCGCGACCCTCACGCGAATGGTTAGAACTCATCCTCGTATCGCTTACCAAAACTTCCACCATTTTTTTATCGGTAGAATATCCTTTGAATACTCTCTTTTGCGGCAGATGAATCGATAATAGCATCCATTGCGAGACCGCCTTTATACTCAACTTGGTTATATATTTCCTTCTTTGAGACCGTGAGGTTACATTTTCGGCAGCGATAAGCCGCATCAACCCGATATTGTCCTCCACAATGACAATTTATATTTGTCGATGAATTTCAAGCGGCAGGAGTGATCAAGCTTCGTCTACAGCTCCACTCGGGTGACGACGCCGTGCAATTTATTATAAGGAAGCTTATAGAACTGGACGATATTCGGGGTAAGCCGCTTAATGAACGAAAAGATCCCCCAGATGAGGTTACTCGGCAGAATGTCTTCCACGCCGTAAAAGATGGTCTTTTCCTGGATTCCCGCCTCCCGCAGAATTTCTTCCACGTCCGGCACTTCCATATACCCCATCTCGATCACGAAGGTCCGAAGCCCGGGCGCAAGATCTTCTTTAAAGAAACCGACGACCCCGAACGGATCCTCGCGCTTCACGATCGAGACAATGATGTTCTCCTCGTAGATGATGTTGTTCTTGAACATCGTATGGATGATGTAAGGCGGCATCTCTTTGGCGTCCCGGGAAAAGAAGAGTGCCGTACCGCTGATTTTGCTCATGCTGCTGTAGATCTGGTTGTAGCTCAGCAGGAAAACGTCGATCGAGAGCGGTTGGAGCGCGTTGTAAAGCCTCCGTTGTCCCGCACGATAGAGCATGATGAGCGAGAACGGTATCAGCGCAATGATGATGGACCAATACCCGCCGTGCGGTATCTTGAGGGTATTCGACAGGAAAAACGCCAGGGAGATCGCGGTCACGAAGATCGAAAGCGCAAAGCGGGCATACTTTCTTTGGATGTAGAATATCAACACCATGAAAATGCCCGTGAGGGTCATGGTGCCGGTGACGGCAAGGCCGTAGGCGTACGCCAGCTTGCTGGACTCCCGGAATATCGACATGACGTACAGCACGGCAATGAGCAGGAACCAGTTCACCACCCCGATATAGATCTGGGAGTGGCGCTGCTCTGAGGTATAGTCCACCTTGAACATGGGCATGATGCGCGTGGTAATCCCCTGGTATACGATGGAGAACATACCGCTGATCATGGCCTGTGAGGCTATGACCGTGGCCAGGATACTGAAGATCAGAAACGGGATATACAGATACTGCGCCTGGTTGTTGACCATCTCGAACAGAACGTTCTTGGCTTCCGGATGGGTGATGAGATACGCTCCTTGACCGAGATAGTTGAACAGGAGGGCGAAGAACACGAAATACCACGCGCGCACGATGGGCGCCCGGCCCAGATGTCCCATGTCCGCATAGAGCGCCTCTCCGCCCGTGGCGCAGAGCGTCACCTCGGAGAGCACAAAGAACCCTACGACCCCGTGATGAACCAGAAACTTGACTGCATAATAGGGATTCACGGCCTTGAGCACGGACGGCACCTGGATGATGGAGGCCAGGCCTGAGATGGTAAGGACGAAGAACCAGACGAGCATAATGGGGCCGAAAGCGTCCGCGACCCGTTCAGTCCCTTTCTTCTGGACCGAGAAAAGCAAAATTGCGATACCGCCGGCGATCATGACCAGGGTGTTCTGGTTTATTCCCTCAAGCCCCTTTATGAGGAGCATACCTTCCACCGCGGAAAGGATACTGATGGCCGGAGTAATAACGCCGTCGCCCACGAGGAGCGAGATGCCGATGAAAGAAAGGAGGGTGAAAAACGCGGCCGAACGACCGGATTTGAGGAGCGGTATCAGGAGTTCCCGCAGCACGATCGTCCCGCCCTCGCCGCGCTTACTGAGACTCGTCGCCAGCCAGGCGTACTGAAGGGTAACAAGAATGATGAGGGTCCAGACGATGAGCGAAAGGACGCCGATGATGCTCTCCTCGGTACGCACCATCGCGGGCAGAAGAAAAATTACCGTCAGCGTATAAATGGGGCTCGTGCCGATATCGCCGAACACCAGGCCGAGGGAATGGAAAATTCCTTTAATGGGGGAGACTTTATCAGGCATAGTGGAATGAATCAGCACCTGCTGCAGAGATGTTCGTTTGCCATAGTGAGGGTAGTACAGTTTTCGTGAAAAAGCAAGACGAATGAACGCAAAAAAGAGGCAGGGCCGAAGACGGTTGCCGACAGCCGATACCTCTCTTAATTGAGCGCTCCCCGAAAAACTCGAAGGAAGCTTATGCTTTTTTCTCCTCTGTATGCTCTATGGTCGAGGCGTGCGGCTCATCTTTGATCGCTTTTTTGAACGCCTTAATGCTCTTTCCGAGTCCTTCCCCGAGTTCCGGCAGTTTTCCCGGTCCGAAGATGATCAAAACGATCAGCAAAACAAGGATCAAATGCATCGGCTGCAACAGTCCCTCAAACATTACCGAACCCTCCGTTACTTACAGGTACCAGGAATTATACCCGCCATGCCTTGTCCTGTCAATTGAAAATCACAAGACATTTACGCTGTTTTTCTCGCGGGCACCAGCAGGAAGGGCATCTTCAGCCTGACCGATTCGTGCAGAAGCATGGCGGCAGCCTTACGCAGCTCTGACGATGTGGTCCCTCCTGAAGGCAGGATGACGAGGGATGCGGAAAATTCTTCAGCGGCCTTCAGGATCTCCTCATCGGGATAGCCCAGCCTCATTACCTTTTTCGTCGTAATCCCCGCTTCGACAAGCATGGTGTCGATCCTGTTGAGTCGGGTGTTGGTTTCCTTTTTTACCTTCTCCAATTCCCTCTTTTCCTCCCTGCTGTAGAGGTGGACCGGGATGGTCCCGAGGAGTATGACCAGCGACCCCGTTGCCGTGGCCTCTTCCCGAATGCTGTCCATATTTGCCAGTTGCGTGTCGGTATTATCGACCGGGACCAGGATGACGCCGGGGATACTGTACACGGGACAAGGCGCCTTTTTGGCAAGCGCCTTGTAGCGAGGCGGGACAAGGATCAGTTCGGGATGCTCGGCTTCCGCGTAGCTGAGGAGCGTCTGCTCTGCATCGCCTTCTTCGGATACGATACGCGTGGTAATCCCGGCAGCAGTGTCCTGAATGATTTGCCGGGCAATTGCAAGCTGTTGCGCGGCTTCCGCCCTCGCCATCTCTACCGCTTTCGGACCCGCGTCGTAATCAACAAAGAGCGTGCTGTCGAATATTTGAAGGAGCAGTACCTCCCCGCCCTTTTCCCGTATCTTGCGAATTCCGTATTTCAACGCGTTCTGAGCGTGAATTGTTCCATCATATGCGACCAGGATCTTCATAACTTACCTCCACTCTGTACGACGATGACGTTGTGCACTAAGCGCTCACTGCAACTTGGACACCGCATGCAGGACATAGGCAAGCAATGCCAGGGGACCGAAACTGATAACATACGAAGCCATCGTTCTGACGAACGCCGGAAAGATATCGGTCCGCCCCAGCATGCTCGGAATAAGCAGCGAGCTCATGAACAAGAATTGGAACAGAGTAAACGCTCCGGTTTGCGAAAATATATATTCCAGTTCCATGGTATGCCCCCTTACGGCTCAGAGTAACTGCTCATCAGCGCATCGACCGATGTTCTTAAACCCTCTTTTCAGAAACAGTCACAACCGCCAGATCGAGTTCCTCGGCCCCGCGAACAAGGTCCGACGCTCCCAGGGCCTTTTGGTACTTCCTGATGATGGACGTATACCGCGGCGGGCAGAGTAGAATGTCAGCATGCTCTTCTCGTGCAAAGGCGATTACTTCCTCGTCCGGATTCCCCTCACCCGTAAACAAGCTCGTCTTCACGCCCTTCCCCTTCTCGCGGATAATTGCCTTCGCCTCTTCCACGAACCTGTCGGACTCCGCCCGGGCCAGGGCCTCGGCGTTCGGGGTTGCATCATAATCGATAAACAACGGGCTGTTGAATACATGAAAGACAACAACCTCTCCGCCCTTTTCACGCGCCTTCTCCATCCCGTACACTAACGCATCCTTCGCCTGCAGCGTCCCGTCGTATGCCACCATGATCTTCATTTTAGAATCCTCCTTTGAATAAATTTTAGTTTCATGATTGCGTTCTTGCTCTCTTAATAGCAGGTATCGTGCCAGAATTTCAGGGCTGGATTTTCAATAGGTTACAGATAGACAGCAGTATTTTTACTGCGGATTGGTACGCAAGATATTACTGCAAGCGGAGGTGGAAGTGATGAGACTATACTCCGAAGAAATAGGAGGCATCATTGTCTAGGGGGCTCTGATTCAGGTTGGAATGTACAATTGTTGAGTTCATAATAATTTCATAAAAGCAGCTTTATCTTGACACATTTTATCACATTCTACATGAAATATTGATCTTGCAGCATTGGATACCTGTGGCATCAGATGAACCCCTATGGGATGAATCAGACGCCGTCTGATTGCGAAACGATGTTGTTTCTTATACGCTTATGTCATTGTACGAACGATCGTAAATTCTGCGCGTTGCGCTCTCCCTATACTATGAAAAAGAAACCGTATACTTCTTTCCATGAGGAAAAAGAGTCACGCGTCATAACCCCACGTCTGCCGGACAAGGCTTTTTGCGGGCTGATCGGCAGATATTATCTGCTGGAGGGAAAAGACTACCCCGGCCAATGCCAAGAAATATTGCCGAAAAGCAACTATCGCCTGGTATTTATTCTGAACGATCCGAACGGCGGTCTTTATTTTCTCGGGCCAAACATGAAAATGCGCATTACCCCGATGCAGGATTATTTTGTCGTTCACTTCCGCCAGGGGATGATGCCCCGGCTGGCGGACATTAAGCCGATTGACATGGCGGAGCAATCCCTCCCTCTGCGTACCTTATTGGGAACAGAAACAGCAACCCTGTCCGAGGAGCTTCATGCCGCGAGGGGCATGAATGCAAAACAATCTTTCATGGAGAAATTTTTCAAAAAAAGCCGGATCGAGACCTTTTCCCGAGATGGGTTATGCGTAAGCGCAGCGGAAATCGTGGAGCGCCGCAGCGGACGGATCAAAGTAGCGGATCTTGCCGAGTGCCTGGGAGCAAATGTCAGAAAGATCGAACGGTCCTTTCTTGAAGAGATTGGTGTATCGCCGAAACGATTCATTCGTCTTATCCGCTTCCAGAATGTCTTGACGAAACTGAAAGCAGACAAATCTTTCAAAAATCTTGCGGACCTGGCATATGCCTGCGGCTATGCCGACCAGTCTCACCTCATACGTGAATTTAAAGCGTTCTCGCACAAACTTCCCGGACACATCTGATTTTTTTGCTGTCGCATTTGTACAATACAAAGAACCCGAAGTTCACGATACTATCGTTGTATTACTATAACGCTTATTTCAGATAAATATTCAATAAGGAGAAGACCATGAACACGACAAAAGATAATCTAAACCGCCGAACATTTCTTCGATGGGCATGTGGAGCGCCCTTGATTGCCTGGACCGGAACCCAGGCGTTTGCGCAGAGCGTGCAGCAGCCAATAAAACCGGCTGCCCCGGCCCTTTCCAGCGAATCGGTTATCGCCTCTCCTCAAGAAGCAATCAATGTGTTCGATCTGGAAGCAGCGGCCAGAAAAGCGCTCACGCCCGCGCATTTCGGCTATCTTGCTACCGGCGTGGATGAAGACGCCACAGTGCGCGCGAACCGTGAAGGCTTTCAGAAATTCCAGGTCCGCCCCAGACGCCTGGTGGATACCACACGCGTGGAGACTAGTGTCAAGCTGTTCGGTTCAGAATGGCCCACGCCGATCATCCTTGCGCCGATAGCAAGCCAGCGCGCTTTTCATGCTGAAGGGGAATTAGCAGTCGCCAAGGCTAGCAAGGCGCGCAATCACCTGATGATCCTGTCTACGGGAACAACAGTTTCAGTGGAAGACGCCGCCGCTGCCGCAGGCAAACCAATATGGTTCCAGCTGTATCCCAGCGCGAAGTGGTCCGTTGCTCAGGGACTGGTCAAGCGCGCTGAAGCTGCCGGATGTCCGGTAGTGGCATTGACTGTTGACAATCCCACGCTCGGCAACCGCGAGACCATGATGCGCGCAGCGCGGCAGAACCGCGGTGGATGCAGGGAATGCCATTCCTGGGACAAGGGGGGCTACTTCCTGAGAAAACCGATGTACAACGGCCTGGATGTTTCGGGCATGCGCGACCCGAATACCCCTGCAATCACCTGGGAATTCATCAAGCGCCTCAGGGACACAACCTCCATGAAGATCGTTCTGAAAGGGATTGTCACCGCCGAAGACGCGAACCTCTCAATTAAGCACAACGTGGACGGCATCATCGTCTCCAACCATGGCGGACGCGGCGAAGAGAGCGGGCGGGCTGCCATTGAATCGCTGCCCGAGGTTGTGGAGGCTATCAACGGCAAGATGCCGGTTTTGGTGGACAGCGGCTTCCGCCGCGGAACGGACATATTCAAGGCGCTTGCCCTGGGCGCTCAGGGCATCTGCATAGGCAGGCCCTATGTATGGGGACTTTCCGCGTTCGGCCAGGCTGGCGTCGAGCGTGCGCTCGACATCCTCAAAAGCGAGCTTGAGATGACCATGCGGATGAACGGTGCGCGCTCAATCTCCGACATCACGCGGAGCTTTATTCAGCGGGCATGACGGGTAATGTGTCTTCCGTCACTGCATTTTTGTCCTCATGTATGGTCAAGGGGAGACTGCCATGAAAGGAATGAATAGGCGTGATTTTCTGAAGACTGTTGCAGTCGGAGGAACCGCTGTCGGCATGGGCAGCATGTTCTTCGATATCGGCGTTGAAGACGACGGCTGCGTTGGCCTCGGTTGACAAACCGGTCGTCAGCGTTGTGAGAATTAAGAACGGCAATATCGATTATGCGGTCAGGCAGACAATCGACCGAGGCGCACCCCTTTTCCTGATATTTCACCATTGACAGCCATTCTGATTGGTAGTAATGTTCAGTTACGTAGTTTTGTTTAAAAAAGGAAATATTACCTGAGGAGGTTTTATATGGAAGGACTTTTTCGGCCCATGCATTTGCTCTTAATACTTTTTATAGTATTGATTATCTTTGGTCCCGGCAAACTGCCGGAGATCGGTGAAGGACTTGGGAAAAGCATAAGATCGTTTAAAAAAGCCCTCTCGAAAGACGATGACCAAAAAAAAGACGCTCAGTCTGTTGGTCAAGTAGAAGAGAAGAAAAGCTAAAAAATTTATAGAAACTTGTAAATTACATTTGATCCACAGCGATGAGGCCGGGATGGTATATACCGGCCTCATCGCTTGTTAGAAGTTCTTTTAAATCTTACCGCTATTATTATCTTTGACCTGTTGCTTTTCAACTGCTTTTTCAACTGCCCTTCTGCTCGCCACAATATCTGAGTTTTTAATCCGCAAGTCTTTCTCCTTTATTTTTCTTTTTGTCCTTTGTTGCATCATTGAGCGTTTTTGTTTCATCTGCCGTGAAGGGTTTTACATTTTGAACAACAATGGTATACTTATATAAACGTTACCTTAGAGAGGTAAAACATGGGTCGCCAAAAAATCAGGAAATTGACGTTAAGCAGGTGGTCCTTTACGATTTTTGCCATCCTGCTGATCATCATGTTTTTATCCTGGATAAGCTATCGTTTTCTCGAGCCCTTCCCGCCGAAAACCTTTATTATGGCCGCCGGCATGGAAGGTGGATCGTATGCCCTCTTCGGCGAGCAGTATCGACAAGTGCTGGCCCGCGATGGTATTAACATAGTACTGCGTCCGACGTCAGGAGCCGTGGAGAACCTTATGCTCCTTAAGGATAGGTCCCAGGCAGTGGAGGCAGGGTTTGTTCAGGGCACCGTAGGCGGGATCGAGGAATCGTCAAACCTTGTGTCTCTCGGCGGTCTGGCGTACACTCCCTTATGGATTTTCTACAGAGGGGAGGAGACCTATGACGATCTGAGGCAATTGCAGGGCAAGCGGATCGCGATTGGGCCGGAAGGGAGCGGCGTCAGACTGTTTTCCCTCCAATTGCTCAAGGCCGCCGGCGTGACCGGTCCGCCATCCGAATTTCTTGAGATCCCGAACGCCGAAGCAAAGCAGGCCCTCCTGAAAGGCACGGTGGACGCGATCATGACCTTCAGCGCGCCGGATAACCCGTCTATTTTGGCATTGCTCAACACGAAGAACATCAAGCTGATGAGTATGAGCCAGGCAGAAGCCTATACTCGCCGCTTTCCCGACCTCTCGCATGTTGTATTGCCAAGGGGCGTTATTGATCCGGGAAGACGGAGTCCCTTGGCCGACGTGCACCTCTTGTCTCCGACGACAAATCTCATCGTCCGCAAGGAACTCCATCCAGCCCTGGTGTATCTGCTGTTAAGGGCCGCGGGAGAAATTCACGGCGGCGTCAGCTGGGTCAATAAAGCAGGGGAATTCCCAAACCTTCGCAAACAGGATGACCCTATCAGCGAACAAGCGAGGCGGTTTTACAAATCAGGAGGATCGTGGCTCTACACCTACCTGCCTTTTTGGGCGGCAGCTTTCGTTGAGCGCCTGTCTCTGTTCTTTATCCCCTTGGGGATAATTATTGTGCCGCTGATCGGGATGGCACCATGGATCTATACCTGGAGAAACCGGTCAAAGTACTATCCCTGGTATCGTGAATTGAGGAATCTGGAGAAGGATATCCTGGAGAACCGGACAATTGAAAAGAAAGAAACCTATGAAGACCGATTGGATCGTATCGAAGATGCCGTCAGCCGTATCCACACTTCCGTTGCCTTTTATGATGAGCTGTTCATCTTAAAAGAACACATCCAGATTGTCCGGCTGAAGCTGAATTCCGTACCCCGGTCGTTGCTCCGCGAAACCGATGATATACGCGCTGAAAAGCAGGGCAGCAAAGAGAATATTCAGAGGAACAACGATAAGCAAAACGGCTGAAGGCGTATCAAGGCGTCTGCTTTGAACTGGTTGTTCTTGTGAGGGAGCGCGCGCCCCCGGTGAGAAAATCAACTTCCGGTATTCTCCTTCAATATCCTCCATAAGCTGGTCCTCGATATACCAAGCACCTCCGCGGCTTTCGATTTATTGCCGCCGTACATATCGAGCACTTTTTCCGCGTACTCTTTATTCAATTCCTCAATCGTCCTCACGCTGTCGGGCTCAAGCGTCTCTATCTGGAACATTTTGAGGGTCTGCGGCAGGCTCTCGGCGGAGATCAGACTGCCTTTTTCGAGGATGATGGCCCGCTCGATGATGTTCTCCAACTCCCGCATGTTTCCCGGAAAGCTGTAATGCATCAATACCCGCATCGCTTCTTTGGTGAACCCGGTTATCTTTTTGTGGGACTTCGGCAAATGCTTCTCGATGAAATAGCTGCAGAGCGGCGCGATGTCGTCACGCCGGTCGCGTAGCGGCGGGATGACGATGTCCATGATGTTCAACCGGTAATAGAGATCTTCGCGGAACCTGCCCTCGGCAATGGCCGCGCGCACGTTTTGGTTCGTGGCCGCGATGAACCGGACATCGACCTTGATCGGCTTGGTCCCGCCGACGCGATAGAACTCCCCTTCATCGATCACCTTGAGCAGCTTGGCCTGAAGGTTCGGCGCCAATTCAGTGATCTCGTCCAGGAACAGCGTGCCCGTGTCGGCAATCTCGACCAGCCCCTGCTTGGTCTTGACGGCCCCGGTAAAGGCGCCCCGCTCATGCCCGAAGATCTCGCTCGCGAGAAGCTCCTCGGTCAGCGTGGCGCAGTTGACGGCAAGGAACGGCATGTTCCGGCGCCTGTTCCTGAAGTGGATGACCTTCGCCAGAAGGGTCTTGCCCACGCCGGTCTCGCCGGTCAGCAGCACGTTGCAGTCCGAATTTTCCATCCCTTCGATGATCGCGAGGATGTTGTTCATGCTCTCGCTCTTCGCAATGATCGAGACCTTCTTGTCAAGGCCCGCGTAGGCCTTGAGCGCGATATTTTCCTTTTTCAGGGCCTTCTGATCCCGGATCTTTTTTACTTTGAGCAGCAGTTCGTCCAGGTCAAACGGCTTGGTAATATAGTCGATTGCCCCGTTTTTTATGGCTTCTATCGCCGAACCAATGGTGCCGAACCCGGTGATGACCACCACCTCGATCTCGGGATACTTGGATTTCACGGTCGAGAGCAGTTCAAGGCCGCTCAGGCCCGGCATCTTGATGTCGGTGATGAGAAGATCAAAATATTCAGCCTCGATCATCCGCAGCGCATCTATGCCGTTCACGGCGCTCGAGACTTCGTAGCCTTCCTTGCGCAAGGTATTGACGAGATGTTTTAACGTTATTTCCTCGTCTTCCGCTATAAGGATCTTAAACGCCATAGCCGTCTCTCTCTTTCGGCAGGGTGATGGAGAACTTCGTCCCCTTGCCCACTTCGCTCTCAGCGCGGATATCGCCGTTATGCTTCATTATAATATTGAAGACGATAGCGAGGCCGAGGCCCGTACCCTTATCTTTTGTCGTAAAGAACGGTTCAAAGATCTTTTCAAGAGCAGCCGG
>Ga0209068_10000164_pt1 | contig 40536 bp, 35 predicted proteins | sample ColStrG_CSR_2012_FD_187200 | JGI IMG/M metagenome (GOLD analysis project Ga0209068, IMG submission 187200) | Freshwater sediment microbial communities in response to fracking from Pennsylvania, USA - Cold Stream Run_MetaG_CSR_2012 (SPAdes)... | ecosystem: Environmental > Aquatic > Freshwater >...
CTGCCTCCAGCAGTTTCGAGCGCAGGATATTGAGGTTGCGTTGCTGACCGGAGGCGCTGAAATACTCGGCCAAGGACACGTGATCGATCTCCGCGCCCTCCTTGTGCGCCGCCCACAACGCGGCGGCGAGCGCGACCTCGGAGTTGCTTAAGCCATAATTCCCGCGGACTTTCTTCGGATTATCGTTGGTCTCGTTAACCTCCCCGCTCTCGCGCTGTCCGGCGGCGAGCGCGACCTCGGAGTTGCTTAAGTCCGAATTTCTGCGGACTTTTATCGGATTATCGTGGGTTTCGTTAACCTCCCCGCTCTCGCGCTGCCCGGCGGCGAGGATATTTTCAACATGCAATTCCGACTCGTGCGCAAGGTACGCGAGCAGCTCTTCCTTTGTCTCTTTCGCGCGCAGTTGCTCAATATGTCGGCGGTTGCCGACGCCAAAACGGGCGTTGCGTAAGCTTGCGGCAATGCCGAGGATTTTTCGTGTCTGCACTCGTGTTCTCCATTTCCAATCCGGCTTCGTTAAAGCCAAATTTTCGCTTTATAAACCGCAAGCATCTCTGAACCAAGCAGACGCGAATTCAAAATTATTTACAGAAACACTGTTTTTCGCACTCAAGACCTGCCTCTTTGCAGTGTGCATATTCATCCGATTGTACCGCACTCTGGAATAGGGCTACACCGTCGCCTGCCAGGGTTATCTCCTTTTTTGCAATCCGTGATACTCGGTATGCGGTACACAACTGTCGGATGAAAAACATATCGAGCGAGGTCATCTTTTCGCAGTTCACAATCAATCGGTTCACCCGATCAAACGCCTGCACCAGACATTCTCTTAATTCCTCTGCATGACACTGGGTAAGATTGCCGCTAAGCGTCAAAATCCCAAGGGTGCCGGAATCCTTCACAGAAAGATGCATCATAATGGCCCCTCCTTATCGGAAGGTTCCTCCTTGTTAATTACCTGTAGCCTTTCAATACAGCTACCGGGAGTATTTTGGCCAGTGTAGAAATCTCATACTATTTATATAGCCGAACCCGGGTGCCTTGGCAATCAGGGATTCCCTGTATTTCACTTCTAATTTCCTGAGGCCATGAGCATAAACCCTATCGATGAGCAGTATGATTAAAATTATTGTTTCGGTTGCATGATAGATTTTGAACCTGGGCTGAAGCGAGGTTAAACCTTAACAAATGGAGAATTTGGCGGGAGTTGCGAATTCATGTATAGAATATGCGGGATTCCCTTCTTCCTCACTTCGGCGCCACCTTTTTAAACGAGTTGACGCTGTTATTAAAATCCGAAAGCACTTCTTTGGCGCGCGGACTTTCCGTATGAGCGACATGGGCCGACAGCAATGTCTTTATTCGTTCCTTATCATGCTCTTCCAAGGCGACCATCTTGACATAGGACTTGTTCAGGTGTCCATCGAGCCTGCCATCTCCATCGAGAACGTAGAGTACGCCTCCGGTCATTCCAGCGCCTACATTAAATCCCGTAGGACCGAGGACCACCACCTCGCCCCGCGTCATGTATTCGCAGAGGTGCTGTCCCGCGCCTTCGATTACCGCAATCGCCCCGCTGTTACGAATGCCGAACCGCTCGCCTGTTGTTCCCGAGGCAAAGAATTCCCCGCCGGTCGCGCCGTACAAAACCGTGTTCCCGACGATCACCTGGTTCTGCGGTTCCGCGATGTTGTCGGGTCGGATGACGATCCTCCCTCCGTGCATTCCCTTGCCTGCATAATCATTCGCTTCGCCGGTCAGAACGAGCGTAAGTCCTTTATGATTAAAGGCCCCGAAGCTCTGGCCTGCCGCGCCCTTGAACAGCAGCGTAAGGGTCTCAGGAGGGAGCCCGTCTTCACCGTGGATCTTTGCAATGTGATAATTGAGCCGGACAGGGATGCTTCTGTCGACATTCCTGATCACATATTCCTTTTTTATGGGCATCGCCTTCTCTATAAAGGGCAAGAGGTCGGCCACAAGCTTTTCGTTCATCGTGGCTGCGGGATTATCATTCCGAAGAAGGGTGCTATGAAGCGCAGCGCCTTCAGGGGAAGATCCAAGAAAGGACTCGAGCACGATCCGCTTTGAAGCAGGAACATCTTGATGATCGAGAATGGTGAGCAGGTCTGTTCTGCCGATGATCTCTTCTATACTTCTGAATCCCATCTGTGCCAGGAGATCTCGGACCTCGCGAGCAATGGCGCTGAAAAGGGCCATGACGTTTTCTATCGTTCCCTTGTACTTGGCGCGCAAGCGCGGGTCCTGCGTTGCAACGCCGGTGGGGCAGGTATTGAGGTGGCACTGGCGGGCCATGACGCAGCCCGTGGCGATCATGGTTTCGGTGCCGAAGCCGTACTCTTCCGCGCCCAAAAGCGCGGCGATGATCACGTCCTTGCCGGTTTTGAGGCCGCCGTCAACGCGCACCTTGATCCGCTCCCTCAGACCGTTCTCGATCAGAACGCGCTGCGTCTCCGCAAGTCCCAGTTCCCAGTAACTTCCTACGCTCTTGATGGACGTGAGCGGCGCGGCGCCGGTGCCTCCTTCATTGCCGCTGATCTGAACGATGTCCGCATAGGCCTTTGCAACGCCCGCGGCCACGGTGCCCACGCCTGCCTCAGACACAAGCTTGACGCAGACCAAGGCCTCGGGGTTTGCCTGCTTTAAATCATGAATAAGCTGGTTCAGGTCTTCAATGGAATAAATATCATGGTGCGGAGGCGGCGATATAAGCAGCGTGCCGGGTTTGCAATACCTGAGGCCGGCGATGTAGTCATCGACCTTGAGGGCCGGAAGGTGACCGCCTTCTCCGGGCTTTGCGCCCTGGGCCACCTTGATCTCGAGCTCCTGCGCGGAGGCCAGATACCCCGGCGTCACGCCGAAACGTCCGGACGCTATTTGCTTGATGGCGCTGTTCTTCACGGTCCCGTATCTCTTCGGGTCTTCTCCGCCTTCTCCGCTGTTGCTGCGCATCCCGAGACGATTGCAGGCCTCGGCAATGGTCTCGTGCGCTTCCGGTGAAAGCGCGCCCACGGACATGGCGCCGGAAACGAATCGTTTCAGGATAGATGCCTCGGACTCAACTTCGTCAAGAGATAGAGCGTTGCCGGTCTTATAGCCCAGGAGATGCCGCAAGCCCGCCGGCCGCGCATTCACTATTGTGGAGAAGACTTTAAAATCAGCCGGGTCTTTGCTCCTGATAAATTTTATCAACGCCGTAAGCGCGGGCGCGCCCCAGGCATGCCATTCCCCTTCTTTTTTGGAGCGCAGGAATCCGCCGGGGTCCATGACAGGGTCAGGCGGATCAAAACCCGCGGCATGCCGTTTCAGGACGGAGGCCTCGATCTCTTGGGGACCGTCCGATTCCGCGCCCACCGGGACCATGCCGAAGTATTCCCTGACAAAGTCCTGCTTAAGACACACTACGTCAAAAAGCTGCGCGCCGTGGTAGGAATTCAAGGTTGAGATCCCGAGCCGCGACATGACCTTCAGAAACCCGTTCTCAAGTGCTTTTTTGAAATTGAGCCCTGCCTGTTCAAACGGAAGCTTGATCTCGCCTTTCGCGCAGAGGTCGCTGATGGTCTGGAGCGCAAGATAGGGACAGACGGCTGAAGCGCCGAAGCCCATGAGGCACGCCACATGATGGATATCCCTTGCCTCGCCTGTTTCGATTACCAGGCTGACTTTACCGGCAAAGTCCCCTTTCAGGAGCGCCTGGAAGGATGCGGCCAATGTGAGCAGGGACGGAATGGCAGCCTTGTTCTTTGAAATGTCTCTGTCGGAGAGGAGGATGATTTCCGCGCCTTCAACAGCCGCGTTCACCACGCTCTTCATGAGCGAGGAAACGGCGATCGAAAGATCACTGCCTTCCCTGGCATAGGTGAACGGCACTTTAATTATCTTGAACATCCCGCTTTGTTCGAGTTCAACGAGATGATCAATGCACAAGAGGGGCGACTCTATCTTGAACCGTTTGGCGTGATCCGCCGATTCCCGGAGAAAGCTCTTGCGGAGGCCGAGGTTCATCGTGAGGGACATGACCATTTTTTCCCTGATCGGATCGATTGCGGGGTTCGTCACCTGGGAAAAACGCTGCTTGAAATACTTAAACAGGAGCTGGGGCTTTTCCGCCAACGGAGGGATGGGCGTGTCGTCTCCCATGGAGAAGGTCAGTTCGCTCCCGGTCTCGGCCATGGTCTTGAGCAGCATCTGGATCTCTTCCGTGGTATAGCCAAAGGCGATCTGTTTCCTCAGGAGGTCCGGATCTGTATCAGGAGAAACGATGCTGTCGATCTTCCGTCCGATTCGTTGGTTCTTGAGCCATAATTGATAGGGATGCTTGCTGCTGAGTTCCCGGAGGATAGCCTCTGTTTTTTTTATCTTTCCGGCCCTCAGATCAACGGACACGGTATCTCCCGGGCCAAGTCTTCCCTTTTCCAGGAATGTTCTTTTTCCAAGGTCGATCATACCGGCCTCTGATCCGCAGACCATAATACCGTCTTTTGTCAGTGCATACCTGAGCGGCCTGAGCCCGTTCCTATCCAGGTGGGCGCCCACAATGCTCCCGTCCGTGAACACGAGCGCGGCCGGACCGTCCCAGGGGGTCATCAAGAGGGATGAATATTCAAAAAAGGACCGCTCCATTGCATCAAACTCCATGCGCTCCCAAGCCGGCGGAACGCAGAGATTCAAGGCATGCTCCGGAGAAAAACCTCTGAGGATCAGCAATTCTACGATCTTATCAAGAGAGGCGGAGTCGCTCTCGTCATTCAGCACGAGCGGTATCAGAATGTCCCGGTCCCCGGCGCGGAAACTCTTCAGAATCTCCTCCTGAAGCGCCATGATCCAGTTCCGATTCCCCTGGAGGGTGTTGATCTCGCCGTTGTGAGCAAGCATGCGAAAGGGCTGTGCCAGGGACCAGTCCGGCAATGTATTGGTGGAGAAACGCTGGTGAAAGATGCAGAACGCGGACTCGAAGTCCTCGCTTGCGAGGTCGGGGTAAAACCGATCGAGTTGGGGCGCGACGAGCAGGCCCTTATAGAGGATTGTTTTCGATGAGATCCCCGAAACATAGACCTCCTTGCCCAGGTTTTTTTCGATCGTTTTCCTGGCGAAAAAGAGCATAAGCTTTCTTGCCGGCAGGTCAACGGCCTCAGCATCGATCAGAAGCTGTCTGATGCGCGGTTTCGCCTTGAGCGCCGTCGTGCCGAGGGCGTCGTCATTCGTGGGCACGTCCCGCCAACCCATGGGTCTGAAGCCGAATTGTTTCAGTTCATTCTCAATTTTTTGTTCAACCGGGCTGTGCAGAAAAAAGGTCCCCACCGCGAGGTTCTCGAGGTCGGGGATGGAAAAGCCGAGTCTTCTGATCTCCTTTGAGAAAAATTTCAGCGGGATCTCGGTCAGCACCCCCGCGCCGTCGCCGGTCTTGTTGTCGGCGCCGATGGCCCCCCGGTGGGTAAGGTTTTTGACCGCCTCGATGCCCCATGCAACGATCTGCCTGCTCCTTTGTCCTGAGATATTGCAAATAAAACCAACGCCGCAGCTTGAAGATTGGTTATATCGCATAGAGGTACCTCGTCGTTGGGCTCATGTTCATATGGGTTAAATTGTAGCAGAAAACATACGGGGTTTGATAATTTTAGTGAAAGCCTTGTCAAATTCGCTTATTTGTAGTACGCTTTTCGTAGGAGAAGAGAGGAGCACGTTCAATGCAAAAGCGAAAACTGGGGCAAGAGGGTCTTGAAGTTTCAGCGCTGGGTCTCGGCTGCATGGGCATGTCCTACGCCTATGGTCACACGGATGATGCGGAATCTATCAAAGTCCTTCACCGCGCGCTCGAACTTGGCGTCAACTTCTGGGACACGGCTGAAATGTACGGACCGTTCAAAAATGAAGAGTTGCTCGGCCGGGCGCTCAAAGGCAAACCGCGCGAACGGGTGATCATCGCCACCAAGTTCGCCTGGAAATTCGGGCCCAAGGGAGAACAGATCGGACTCGACAGCAGCCCAAGCCACATCAAAGAGTCCATTGAAGGATCGCTCAAGAGATTAGGCACGGATTACATCGACCTCTATTACCAGCATCGCCTGGATCCTCATACCCCCATAGAAGACACCGTGGGAGCGCTTGTCGATCTTATCAAGCAAGGCAAGGTCCGGCACCTCGGGCTGTCCGAGGTGGGCCCCGGGACCATTCGTCGCGCGCATAAAGTCCATCCCCTCTCCGCTGTTCAAACAGAGTATTCGCTTTGGGAAAGAAGTGTTAAAGTCAAGGTGCTCCCTGTGCTGCGCGAACTCGGGATCGGCCTGGCGGCTTACAGCCCCATGGGCCGCGGCTTCCTCGCGGGAAAATTCAAGAGCCCGGGCGATCTCGAAGAATCGGACTGGCGCCACAAGAACCCCCGCTTTCAAAGCGAAAACTTCAAGCACAATTTGAAGCTCCTTGAAATCGTGAAAGAGATCGCTTTTACCAACAACGCCACGCCCGCGCAAGTGGCGCTTGCATGGCTTCTGAGACAAGGCAAGGACATCGTCCCGATTCCCGGCACCACGCAGGTTCGACATCTCGAAGAAAATATTCAAGCCGCGAAAATGGGCCTGCCGGAAGCCGCCTGGTCCGGCCTGGATAAAGCCCTTTCATCCTTCCAGACCGCGGGGGACCGGTATCCCGAGGCCGCGATGAAGATGATAGACAGGACCGAGTGAAGCTGAAATGCATCACGAGACAAAAAAGATTTACAATCCATTCCCGCTTGATATAATGATACCCATGCTCTCTACTCAATCTGCACGATTAATGCGCCGGAACTTCGTCCTTCTGCTCTTCGTTGTGCTTTTTCCCACGCAGTCTTTCGCAACGCCGGAGTATGCGCTCCAGACCGGGTTTGAATGTAAACAATGCCACGTCGACGCCGTCGGAGGCGGAGCGCTTACCGAAACCGGCAAACAATTCCTTTCCGGCTTGAAGGCCAAGGGGCAGTACCGCCCGCTGTCAAGGGCCCAGCGCGTCGCGCGCCTCATCATCGGATACGTTCATATGCTGGCCGCCATCGCATGGTTCGGCACGATCATGTACGTCCATATTCTTCTAAAACCCGCGTATGCCTCAAAAGGCCTTCCCAAAGGCGAACTCAAGCTCGGCTGGCTTTCAATGCTTGCGCTCCTGGTAACCGGTACGTTTCTGACTATCGCCAGGGTCCCATCGTTTGAGATGCTGTATACCACACAATTCGGCATCCTCTTGAGTATCAAGATCTTCTTGTACCTGATCATGCTTTTGAGCGCCGTCATCGTCACGATCTTCATCGGTCCGAAGCTGAGAAAACAGAAGACCCTCGTTGCCACACTTGCGTCCGGCGTTTGCAGCCTCGAGGAACTCGGCTCGTTTGACGGAAAAGACAAACGTCCGGCATACTTCGCATACCAAGGGACCATCTACGACGTGACCTTGAGCAAGCTCTGGAAAAACGGTTCCCACTTGATGAAACACAGCGCCGGGAATGACCTGACGGAGGCCCTGTCGAAAGCGCCCCACGGAGAGGACAGAATCGATGCCATGCCCAAAGTCGGCAGACTGCTCGCGTCAGGAGAAAAGCCTGTCCGGCCTTTTCACATACGGCTCTTCTACTTCTTTGCCTACATGAACCTTGTTCTCGTATTTATCATCACCTTTGTCATTGCGCTCTGGAGATGGTGGTAGACGTTCCTCTGCAGTAATCGTTTCTATGACTCACATCATAGACTATTCAGCGCTGTTCTGGTAAGCTTCAGTCATATTCAGTATGCGATACTATGGACGTCAAGGAGGAACCCATGGAAGTGCTCGACCTCAAGAAGCTGATCAAGTTCAATCCCGACAAGATTTCACGTGAAATGCTTTCGGACAAGCCGGAGATGCGCATCGCCCTCATGTGCCTGAAGGCCGGCCAGAAACTGGACCCCCATAAGGCGCCGCTCCGGCTCATGATGTACTGCGTCCAGGGCAAAGGGACCTTTACCGTGGGCGATGAGAAAATAGAAGCCGACGAAAAGACCTGCATCCTCTGCGAACCTCAGGTCCAGCACGGCTTCGATGCCAACAAAGGCGTGGACCTCGTGGTCATGGCGATCGTCACGCCGGTCGATTAAGCTCGCCGCAAACCCGTTGATTCCCGTTATAAGATGAACGAAAAGAGGACGGTAAAAAGCCGTCCTCTTTTTTTATTCTATTTTCTTTATTCTTTATCTCTGCTATAATCCCGCAACAAGAGAGAAACTGATTCGATGGCCCTATCCGGGCCTTTCTGATAATAAGAATTGTAAAGGAGAACAAGGGTAATGACGAAAAAAGCAGAACCTCGCTATGCCGAGAAAAAGGGCTCCTGGCTGACCTATCGGCCCGACATCAAGGTCCTGGATTGTACGATCCGGGACGGAGGGTTGATGACGAACTCGTGCTTTGAGGATGCATTTGTGCGGGCCGTGTATCAAACGTGCGTGGCAGCAGGCGTCGACTACATGGAGATCGGCTACAAGGGCGCCAAGCACATCTATTCACCGAAGGAATACGGAACTTGGAAGTTTTGCACCGAGGAGGACATGCGCCGGATCGTGGGTGACAACCCCTCGACCTTGAAACTCTCGGCCATGGCCGATGTGGAACGCACCGATTATCATACCGATATTTTGCCGAAAACGCAGAGCGTGCTCGACATGGTCCGCGTAGCGACCTATATTCATCAGATTCCCGCGGCAGTCGACATGATCAAGGCAATCCATGATAAAGGCTACGAGACCACCATCAACCTGATGGCCATTTCCGTGGTGCAGGAGCATGAACTGGATGAAGCGTTGGAGATCCTGAGCAAGACCGAGGTGGAGGTGATCTATCTGGTCGACAGTTTCGGATCTCTGTACTCCGAAGAGGTGCAGGCTTTGACGCGCAAATACCTCAAGTATGCAGGAGCAACGGGGAAAAAGGTCGGGGTCCACACCCACAATAACCAGCAACTGGCGTACGCGAACACGATTGAAGCGCTCATCCTGGGGGCGAGTTATCTGGATTCCACGATTGCGGGCTTCGGCCGGGGCGCGGGAAATTGTCCCACTGAGCTCTTATTGGGCTTTCTGAAGAACCCGAAATTTCACCTGCGTCCCGTTTTGCAGTGCATTCAGGACCACCTTGTTCCGCTTCGGGAAAAAACAACGTGGGGCTATGACATCCCGTACATGCTTACCGGGCAACGGAACATGCACCCCCGGTCGGCCATGGCCTTTCTTGATGGAGCTACACCAACGGACTATACTGCGTTTTACGATTCTATTATCGAGTAAGGCTGCGGTCCGCCGTTATTTCACGCCGGCCGGTCTCGTTCTTTCTATGACACAGGCACAAGCAGTAGAATACAAGGAAATCAGATGGTGATGACGATCGAGAACGCCGTGCTCTAAGAGCGCGGCGTTCTGTTTTTACGTCATATCCAGTACTCCGGATATTTTCTTTCCTTCGAAAGGTTGTTCACGATCAGGGCAATGATCAGAAGAATGGCCGCCCCGGCCCCCGCGGGCACGAAGGCGTAGAGGAAACCGAGGGCGTGAATTTTCGCTCCTCCTATCACGGCAATCAGGGCCGTTGCGCCGCCGGGAGGATGGAGCGTTTTGGTAGCGAGCATGGCGACGATTGCGAGGGACACGGCCATGGCCGCGGCAATCCACATCGGCTCGTTGAACAGCCGAAAACAGGCCACGCCCACGAGGCCCGAGATGACATGGCCGCCTATCAGATTTCGCGGCTGCGCAAGAGGACTTTTGATCGCCGCATACACGAGGACTGCCGAAGCCCCGAACGAGCCGATAAGCAACGTAAGGTCCTTTGGCTCAAAATAGCGCGAGGACAGGTATCCGCAGAGTCCGATGCCGACCACGGAACCGAACCATGACCGGAGGAGTTCCGTGGGTCCCACTCCTGGCGGGCTTTCGGCGCCGCCTTTCATTTTTGAAAAATATTCCGAGATGGTCATCCTGATCACCTTTTGTGCTCTTCACCACGCTCCTCTCCCCGCCGGGGAGAGGAGCGCGACACTATGGCATTTTGCTGATCGCGCGTACGATATCGCCGCGGGAAATAATGCCGATGAGCTTCCCTTCGTCATCAACAACCGGAAGTCGTTTTATCCTTCGCTTGTCGAAAATACTCGCCACGTCACCGACAAAATCATCGGCCTTGGCGGTTATCGGTGGAAAACTCATGACGTGTTGTACGCGAGTCCCTGCCTTTCTGACCGGCAGCGGCTCGCCGAGAAGGCTGCGCAAAAGATCCCGAAAGGTGTGCTCCCGCTTCATCCCGGCGAGAAGAAGGAGGTCCGCTTCGCTGATGACGCCGATCACGCGGGAATCATCGCCAATGACGGGCACACCGCTGATTCTATGCTCCGAAAGCAGCCGTGCCGTCTCATGGAGATCAGCGTCCGCCTTGACGGCCACGACGTTCTTCGTCATGATGTCCCGCACGGGAATCTGGGACGCGATTCGTTCCTGCGCATGCCGGAGGGCGATCTCGAAAATCTTTTTTAGATCCTCTTCAGTAATGTCCACATACGTCTTCATTTCCACCAGCGCAGCACGCAGGTCTTGGTCAGACAACACGCATTTTACCGATCGACGATCCATAGGTCCTCTCCAGAGTATGCGCTGATGGTATCAGCAATGCTCATTGCCCGCTATGATAAAAATCATATTAGGAAAACACTTTTTCATCACTTGTTTTTGTCCTCCGCCCTGGTCACGATCCAGTAAACAAAGCCGATGACCAGGATGGCCGCAATAAGGTAATAGATGGACTCAGGCCGTTCGTGCTTCAGGGTGGCGATCATGGTTTCCCGGATCATGGTCACCAGCGCAACTCCCACGAATATGCTGATATGGAACTTCCCGCCTTTCAGGTGCGAGATCTCGGTGTTCATGAGCTCGATCATAAGCCAAAGCAGCAGCATGGACCCCAGTGCCGAGATGATGCCCCGCTCCACGTTGCCGTCGATGAGGTGCATAACGTCCTGCATAAAGAGCCATACGACTCCGAGCGTAAGCCCCATGAGCGCGAGAATGAGCAGGAGGTTCGTGGCCTGTGAAAAACGTTCAGAAAATTGAATCAGTGTGCTTCTTACTTTATAGACGGGGGCGTAAGTTCTGAGCTCTTCCTCAAGGTACGAAGCGGTGATGACGTCCAGGCTTATGTCAAGGATCTTTCCCACGGAAACGATCTTGTTGGTCACCTCCACCCGATCTTCTTCCTGCTTTGAGAGGAGGCCTATGCAGGCGTTCTTTACAAGATTGATGGCCCGGTTCATGTAATGGGTATCCACCTTGTGCTTGACGTGGGCGGCGCCTACGCGGATGAGCTTTTCATAGTACCGGTTGTCGTATTTTCCTGAAAAGAGATCGAGAAACCACTCGCGTTGGGACACGAATACGTGCTTTTTTCTTGATTCCTCGGTAAAAAATTGTGCCGCGCCTTTGGTGCCCATGATCCAGAGCCCCAGCGTACTCATGATTTCTTCGGCATGTTCTTCCATGAGCGGCCTCAGTTGGGCAAGCCTCAGAGCGTCTTCTTCCACGAACCGGTAATCATGCTTGATTTCTTTGAACGACCGCATGCAGATCAGCCTCCAGATTTATAGTGTAGCATACCAGGGACGCATCACGACCTGTTGAAAAAGACAGACCTGTATAGGGTGAAAAAAATCGATCAACAGGAACGGTCGCGCTCCGACGCGTGTTGGTGAAAGTCGTGGTAGATATTTTCCAGGAGCGTTCTGTCCTCTTTTGATTTTTCGGACAGCCACGGCATGTACTCGAGCGTAACCACGCCGTTCCAATTCAGTTCATGGAACCGGTCGAGAACATCAAGGCAGAACGGGTCGCTGTCCACGGGTCGAAACTGCCTTCCCGCCGCATGCCGTTCGCTGCCCGGCATGACCGCTGAGAGGTGAACATTCACCACGTGAGTTCGGTAGCTGTCGACGATCCACGTTATCTCCGGCTTGGGTATGAGCGAGGTATCAAGGACCATGGGCAGGTGATTTTCCATAATCTCGTCGGGTGTCAATACCCGTTCCGCGTCCCAAAACGTCTCAACGGCGATCTTCACTCGCGTCCGTTCCTGCAGAAGCGCTATATTCTGAAGGGCCGCGGCCTGCTCATGTTTTCGCGTCTCCTCGGATCTCTTCTCCGGCTGAAAAACCACGATTTCGGAGCCCACTGCCTCGGCAAAGGCAATAACCAGTCGTGCTGCATTCCTGAAATACTCGTCCGTAAAATGAATGTGCGGCGCGTGCACCGACCGTACCGGAATGCCGAACGCCTTGATCTGTCGTTTGACATCCATCAGCCAGTGCCGGTTTCTGAGGAGAGCATCGGCTGACGGGCGCAGGGAAATCTCAATGGGCACGCCCCTGACCTTCCCGAGGCGCTCTTCGCTGTTTTCAAACTCTATTTCCCTACGTATGCAAAACCGCATAAGGTGGGTGTAACCCCTCCACTCCGGAGAAACTGCGATGGTACGGCACTACTATATCACGAAAAATGCATAAAAGAAACGGCAAAACAGCAGGGGCAGGTTCTTCCATCCGGCTGGCATGGAAGCAATATCCTCCAACCTCTGCGTAATTCAGGAAACCGTTGTTCCGTCTCCTGACACAGGTAAATAGATTTCTACAGAAGTTCCCATGTCCTTTTGACTCGATATTTCTATAGTCCCGTTCATCTGTGCAAGCATTTTCTTTACGATGACCAGCCCCAGACCCGTGCCTTTGGCCTTGCTCGTAAGAAAAGGCTTGAAGAGGTCCTTCTGTTTTTCCTCGGAGATCCCCCACCCGTTGTCCTTCACGCGAAGCCGAATCGTTCCGTCTCGTTTGAAGAGTGAGATCGTCACGTACGGGTCACGCCGCCCGTCCAGCGCGTCCGCAGCGTTGGTAAGGAGATTGATCAGCACCTGCTGGAGTGCGCGCGGGTCCGCATAACAAACTTCCGCATTCGGCTCGCGTGAGAAAACAAGCTCGATCCCCTTGGCCTTGAAATCTTCTCCCACGAGCGCCAGGACGTTATTCATAAATGCCTCGAGCGGCAGATTTTTCCGAACGGGTTTTTCGTACATATTGAAATTTTTCAAACTCCGCAAAAGATAGTCGATCCGCGAAATCCCTTCCAGCGCGCGATCAAGGTACTTTTCGACGGTCGGCTGGTCGATGGTCCCGAGTTTTTCTTTAAGGAGGCTTAACGTCATGTTGATGGTGTTGACAGGATTACCTATTTCATGCCTTACTCCCGAGAAAATATAGCCGATGCTATCCATCATATTGACGGCCTCGGCAATAGATTCGAGTCTGACTTTTTCCGTCACATCCCGCTTCACCGAAACGTAATTCATAATGTTTCCCGTTGTGTCTTTGACTGCGGAATAGGTGGCATCCTCAAGGTACAGGGTCCCATCTTTTTTCTTGCTGGAGAGCCTTCCGTACCAGACGCCCTCGCGGTTGAGCGCGTCGCGCAACTCCCGGTAGAAGGCTTCGTCGTGCTTACCGCTGTCGAGAATGTGAAGTGTGCGACCCAGGGCCTCGCTCTTCGAGTAACCCGTGATCAGTTCAAACGCCGCGTTTACATACTGGATAAAGCCGTGTGCGTTCGTGACGACCACCGCATCGACGGTCGCTTCAATTGCCGCCGCAAGAAGGTTCCTCCCTTCTTCGGCCTGTCTACGCGCGCGCCGCACCTCCGCCTCGCGAAGCTCGCGTTCCACGGCAGGCGACAGCCTCTTCAGATTGCCTTTGATCAGGTAATCGTGGGCCCCTGCCTTCATCGCGCCCACGGCGATGTCATCGCCGATATTGCCCGATACGATGATGAAGGGAATATCCAGTCCGCTCTCGCGGAGCACACCCAAAGCGTCGAGGCCGCTGAACTGCGGCATGACGTAGTCCGAAATCACGACATCCCATTCGCGGCTTCGGAGCGCCTTTTGCATAGCTTCACGCGTGTCCACGCGCTCGCATACGGGATCAAAACCGCTCCGGCCCAGCTCGCGGACCAGCAAAAGCGCGTCGCTTTCGGAATCTTCGACTATCAATACACGTAAAGGTTTGGTCATACGCTTTAAGGACTGGGGACTGAGCGCTGAGGACTGAGTGATAAATCACGTTTCTCGGTCCTCTCTTTTCGTTGTTTGTCCACAGAGGACCTGAGGCCTCCGACAATTCTGGCGACCTCCTCTGCGAGAGTAATCAGATCGTCAAAGGACTCGTGACTGATATAATTATTATCCACTGCCACGTAGAGCTGAGATCGAAGTTCTGCGCAGGACGCCTTTGCAATTGAAAGAAACTGATGGAACTCTCCTCGTCCACCGCGTTCAAAGCCTTCTGCAATATTTGACATGATCGAAACGGCGGCTCGCTGTATTTGGTTCGAGAGTCCAAAATCTTTTGCAAAGACACCATCGCGGCTTATATGATAAATATGCTTCGTCAGCACACGTGCCTTTTGCCATGCTATTAAATCTTCAAATCGTTCCGCTCTTATCATGCCCAGTCCTCATCACTTTTACCTCAGCCCTGCCTCTTACGGCGCTTCATTCAACACCAACCAGTAGAGCCCAAGTTGCTGCACGGCTTCGGCGAATTGATTGAAATCCACGGGCTTTCGAATATAACTGTTCGCGCCGAGTTTATAGCTGTCTATGCGGTCTTTATCCTCGCTCGACGTGGTCAGAATCACGACCGGCTGAAGATGCGTCCGTTTATCGGAGCGCAAACGCTGCAGCACCTCGAGCCCGTCCATTTTCGGCATTTTCAAATCGAGCAGGACCACCTGGGGTTTTACCGCGGCATCGCGGCCTGCGTATTTCCCCTCGCCGAACATATACTCCAGCGCCTCCACTCCGTCCTGCGCCACTACTACTTCGTTCATAATGTTGTTTTTTTTGAGTGCGCGCAGCGTGAGCTTCACGTCGTCCGGATTGTCTTCAACCAGTAAAATGACTTTATTGTTCATTTCGTACTCCTTTATTTTTTTATTGGGACTGATGTCTCCAACGATACCGGATCGTCGAGAGTCTTTTGTCTATTGTATTCATTCCGGCAGCCATGTTTCTTACGTTCAGGACAGTGTAAAATAAAAAGCCGCGCCTTTCCCCACCTCGCCTTCCGCCCAGACGCGGCCCCCGTGACGGTGGATGATGCGCTGCACCGTGGCCAGCCCGATGCCCAGCCCAGGAAAGTCGGTCGTCCCGTGAAGACGCTGAAAGGCGGAGAACAGCTTGTTCGCATAGGTCATGTCGAACCCCGAGCCGTTGTCCCGCACGAAGTAAGCCGTCTTCCCGTCAACCTGTGTCAGGCCGAATTCAATCCGCGCCTCAACACGTTTCCCCGTGAACTTCCATGCGTTCGCAAGAAGGTTGTCGATGGCGGCCCGCAGCATCACGGGGTCGCCCGTTACCGTGACTCCGCCGGCGATGTCGAACTCCACCCTCCGGTCGGGTTCCGATTTTTTCAATTCCTCTGCCGCGTTTTTTGCAAGTGCGCTCAGGTCCACCGGGGCAGTCTTGACCTCCCCACGCGTCAGACGAGAGAGACTCAGCATCGCGTCGATAAGCTGCCCCATCTTCACGGCGCCCGCGCGCACGCGCTCGAGATAATCCTTGCCCTCGGCGTCCAGCTTGTCGGCGTAGTCCTCAAGAAGTGCGAGGCTGAAACCGTCTATGCCCCGGAGCGGCGCTCTCAAGTCATGAGACACGGAATACGCGAACGCTTCCAGTTCCTTATTGGATGCCTCAAGCAGGGCCGTGCGTTCGATCACGCGCGTTTCGAGCTCCTGGTTAAGCTTTTGGATTTCCTCTTCAGCCTGCTTTCGTTCGACTATTTTCCAGACCGAATCCATCAAGAGCGTCATTTGGTTGATATCCCTGTCGGTATAATCGGTGGGCCTGTTGGCAAAGCCGACAACGGCGACGATACGCCCTTCGCTGAAGACCGGGACGCTGAAGAAGCGAACCAACGGCGTGTGGCCTTCGGGATAGCCTTTCTTCAAGGGATGGGGAGCGGCAAAATCATTGAGGATGACGGGCTTGCGCTGCCTGACCACCTCACCCCAAAAACCTGTTTTTTCTAAATGGTAAATCGTCTGCGGGTCGGCAATCGTGCATTCAGCCATAACGCCTTTTGACCACGCGTGAAGGATAAAATCCTGCGTAACTTCCCGATAAAAATAGAGATAGCCGAATTTACTGCCGGAAAGAGCAATCGCCTCGTCAAGCGCAAAATCCAGCAGCTCCCGCAACGACGCAGCGGGATATTGCGAAATCCTTAAAATACCGGCGGTGCGCGCCTCGTCGAGCTTAGCGATTTCCTCCGCTCGTCTGCGCTCCGTGATGTCACGGGCCGCGGCAAACACTCCCACAACATTCCCGGCTTCGTCACGGTACACCGCGGCATTGTACAAGACCGGCATGATATGCCCGTCCCTTCGCCTGATTTCCAGTTCGTAGTCCTTGACCGAACCGTGCTCGAATGCCATCAGGTACCCGGCCTTGGCCTTTTCCGGGTCCGTGAAGTAATCGGAAAAATCCGTGCCTATGAGTTCGCCCCGGGACCGGCCGGTCGCCGCTTCCGTGGCGATGTTCACGTCGGTGATCTTGCCTCCGGCGTCGATGGTCACAAGGGGATCGAGGCTGGCCTCGAGCAGGCTGCGGTGGTAAGCGCTTGCCAGTATTTTTTTCTCGGCCTCTCTGCGCCACGTGAGGTCATGAAGAAGCGCCTCCGTCATCGCATCAATGGCCCGTGAAAGCTGTCCGATTTCGTCTTTTGCATCGGTGCCGACGCGGTGGACCAGATTGCCGGCGGCTATGGCTTCCGTGCCCCGTTGCAAAGACACGATGGGGCCGGTCATGGCTTTTGCAATTGCCGCGGCTGCAAATCCCGCAAGCACCGCGATGAGAACCCCGACGAAGAGAACGACGATTTTCAATTGTGTAATCAGCGAGAATGCTTCTTTGGACTCGATCTTCGTCACGAGTCCCCACCTCAGGGACGGGATATAGCGCCAGGCGGCCAATACCTCTCTCCCCCCGTAATCAAGAAAAACGCCTGACCCGTTTTCGCCTTGCGCCGCTTTCTGCGCAGGCATTCCCATTGCCGCGTGGAACAACGCTTTTTTCTTCAATACGGCGTCGGGGTTGTGACGAAGCGGGCTCAAGAACACCACCGTTTCCGCTTCTTTCCGGGCAATCAGCACCTCGCCTGTTTCGCCGAGGCCGGTTGTGTCGGATATGAATTTATAAATCGGTTCCATGTCGATTTCAATAACGATCTCGCCGATGAACGCTCCCTTGAAATCGAACAACGGCGCGGCCCCGATCATTTCCAAGCGATCCTGAAAAGACTTGTTTCTGAAAACATCCGTAAAGTAAATCCCTTTTCCCGCTTTTCTGAAAAAGTCGACTTCAGGCACGGTTTTACCGATATGCACTTTCTCCGACTCGTTACTTGAATAGACAATCCTCCCCGTGGGGTCCGTGAGCAAAACATTCAAATAGGCATATGCCTTTTGATATTCCTTAATTTGTCTGTCCAGATCTTCAAGTGCCATGCCGTGGGACAGGTCCGCCCCCTCTTGCAGCAGCTTGTTCAGTTTCGGCAGGTTCGTCTTGATATTATAAAAGCTCTGGGCGGCTGTTATACCGCTCGATCTCTCGCGAAAGAACGTCTCGATCTTGTCCTTCTTCAGGTCAGCGATGTTGTTTAATTGCGCAATCCTGACTTCCTGAATGGATGTTCTGGCGTCCGCGAAAATAAAGATCCCGTATACGAGAACGGGAATCATGGCAAAGGAAATTAAAATAAGTAAAAGTTTGGTCTTGATAGGCATAAAGGCTCGTTTCAGTAAAAATCGTGCTCACGTCGTCGAATGATCGAAACTCGGACTTCTCATTCACCCGCGCTTCTCACGCAATTTTTCCCTTCCCGTTTTGCCCGATACAGGGCCTGGTCCGCCATCGTGATCAAACCCTCGGCTGATACTTCCTGCTTCGGGGACGCGGCGGCAACGCCCATGCTGATCGTAACGAAGACGCTGGTATCGTCTGCCTTGGGAGTCATTTTCAGGGCTTCGATCCGCAGCCTTATTTCTTCCGCAATCTGCGCTGCCTCGTTTACCCTGGTCATCGGCATCAGCAGGACGAATTCCTCTCCTCCGAACCGGGCCGCAAGATCGCCGGCCCGGCGCACCGCTGTTTTAAAAGCGAGCGCCACTTTTTTCAGGCATTCGTCCCCCGCGAGATGGCCGTAGGTATCGTTGAAATTCTTGAAGTCGTCGATATCAGCCATAATGACCGCCAGGGAATAACCGACGCGCTGGGCGCGCCTCCATTCGTTCTCTATCGTTTCGTCGAACGAGCGGCGGTTGGCCAAACCCGTCAGCCCGTCGGTCGAAGAGAGCGTGCGCAGTGTTTCTTCTATTTTATACTGCTCGGTAACATCTCTGAAGATTCCGCAATACAACACGATTTCGCCGTGGTCGTCTCTGATTGCATTTATGGTCGTCTCCTGAGGGTAGAGCTCCCCGTTCTTGCGGCGGTTCCAAAAATTGCCTTTCCACATGCCCGTTTCCCGCAGGGTGTTCCACATCCACGCATAGAACGCCGCATCCTGCAATCCGGATTTCAGAATCCGCGGCGTCTTACCCAGGGCCTCGGCTTCGCTATACCCGGTAATCTGCACAAAGGCCTCATTCACCGACTGGATCGTTCCCTTCACGTCAGTGACCACGATGCCCTCTGTCGTGTTTGCGAAAACCGCGGCTGCAAGACGCTGCGTGCTTTCCGCTTTCTTGAGCTCGGTGATGTCGCGAGCGATGGTCGAAGCGCCGACGATCTTGCCGGTCATGTCTTTAACCGGAGAGATGGTCACGAAAACGTCGATCCTGCGCCCATCCTTCCTCACCCGCACGGCCTCGTAGTGCCCAACCTGTTCTCCCCTGCCGACCCTCTCAAGAATGCGCTGGAGGTCATCAGGGCGCTCTGGCGGGATCAGCAGGAAAACAGGCTTGCCCACCACTTCTTCGGCGCTGTACCCGTAGGTCCTCTCAGCGCCGCGGTTCCAACTGATAATGACTCCATCGAGGCTCATTCCGGTGATGGCATCGTTCGACGACGCCACAATGGCCGCGAGCTGAGACGCCTCCTGGAGCGCCCGCTTTCGTAAGGTAATGTTCCGGATAGCGCATATTACCATGGTCCCTTCATCGGTCATGAGGGGACTCAGGCTTATTTCAGCGGGAAAAGTCGTCCCGTCTTTACGCAGACAAAAAAGGTCGCGCCGTTCTCCCATGGGCCGCGCCGTGGGGTCCCGGAGGTATTCGTTTCTCAAGAGCACGTGCTTCTCGACGAACGCTTCGGGTACGAGCATCTCGATGACACGGCCCTGCAGTTCTTTCCTCAAGTAGCCGGTCATTTGTTGAAGGTGATCGTTGACGATCACGATCTCGCCGCGATCATTCACGATGACCATGCCGTCCGGAACCGACTCGAGCAGCCGCTGGAAAAGGTCCACGCTGCGCCGACCCGCCTCTTCAGCTTTCTTGCGGCGTAGCGAAATGTCTTTTGATTTGGGCGGAGGTTTTTTCATGACTGCTGCTTGTCTATTGCTTTACCGGGATGAGAATGCCGACGGTGCGGTTGTCTTCGGGAAAATACTCCTTTGCCACCCGCATCACGTCTTCTTTGGTCACGGCGCGTATATGCTCCACGTATTGTTCAAGCAGCTTCCAGCTTGACACGGACTCGAACTGACCGAGAAGCATGGCTTGGTAATAATTGGAATCCTGGCTCATGACGAAAGACGCTTCGATCTGGTTCTTGGCCTTTTGCAGCTCTTCATCCGTGACCGCTTCCTGCTTGAACTTATCAACCTCGGCATACAATGCCTTTTCCACTTCTTCGGTTGTCCTGCCCGGCATCACACCGGCATACACCATGAACAGGTTGGGGTCTTTCGATACGTTGTCGTAGTCCCCGCCGGCGTACAAGGCAAGCTGTTTTTCATAAACAAGTGATTGGTATAAACGAGAACTTTTGCCCGACGAGAGGATGCCCTGCAGGACTTCGAGGGCGTATGAGTCTGGGTCATTCAGGGTCGGCGTTTTATATCCCGCGAAGACCGCGGGCAGTTCAGCCTGTTTTTTTACAATGACTTTTTTCTCACCGCGCTGTTTGGGTTCCACAGCGCCCACAACGGGCACTGCCGGTCCGCGCGGTATGGTGCCGAAATACTTCTCGATCCGAGGGAGCAGCGTCTTGGTATCGAAATCGCCGACCACGACGATCGTCGCGTTGTTCGGCTCATAGTAGGTGCGGTAGTGTTTGTAGAGGTCATCGCGCGTGAAACTACTGATGTCCGACATCCAGCCGATCACCGGCCACTGGTACGGATGGGCGCTGAATGCCACCGACATCATTTGCTCTTCCATGGCATTGACGGGGTCGTCCTCGGTCCTCATGCGACGTTCTTCCTTCACCACCTCGCGCTCGGACTGGAGCGCCTTGGGGTCCAGGAGCAGACCTTGCATCCGGTCCGCCTCGAGTTCAAGCGCTATCCCGATCCGGTCAGCGGCAAAGTTTTCAAAATAAGCCGTGTAGTCCCTGGAGGTGAAGGCATTGTCGTTCCCGCCGTTTTGCTGGACGATCTGTGAGAAGGTTTTCGGGCCGTGTTTCTTCGTTCCTTTAAACATCATATGTTCGAGCATGTGGGACATCCCTGTTTTCCCAAGATACTCGTTGCGCGAACCGACCTTGTACCATATTTGAAAGGTGACCACGGGCGCCTTGTGCTCTTCTTTCAGCAGCACCTTCAGTCCGTTCGGCAGGACCTTCTCCGTCACGTTCATTTCACGGCTGAAACCAGCGGTCGAAAACAGGAGAAGAGAAATACCTATCGCAACAAACAGCTGAATACATTTCATGAGTTCTACCTCTATTTTAAATTTTGCACTTTGCATTTTGAACTTGCTTCAGCGTGCTCCCGTATGTCCAAATCCGCCTGCGCCGCGCTTGGTCTCGGACAGTTCGCTGACTTTCTCGAATGTTGCCTGCATGACCCTGCCAAAAACCATCTGAGCGATACGGTCCCCGCGGCGTATCAAGAACGGGATGTCGCTGAAGTTGAACAGGATAACGCCGATCTCACCGCGGTAGTCCGCGTCGATCGTGCCCGGCGCGTTCAACATGCCGATGCCGTTCTTGAGCGCAAGCCCGCTTCGGGGCCGCACCTGCCCTTCGTACCCCTCGGGAATCGCAACGGCAATGCCCGTGGGAACCAGTTTCCATTTCCCGGCCTCGAGCACGACATCATGGTCTACGGCTGCATACAGGTCCACGCCCGCGGAATGCTCGGTCTGGTAATGGGGGATTGGAAGACCCTCGGCGTTTTTTAATGACGCTATGTGAACAATAAGATGATTACTCATAGTGCAGTTCTGACTCCTGATTTCTTACTTCTGACTTATTTATATCTCCAGCACTGAATCCGGCACATCTGTCCGGGAGAGCGGGCCGAGGATCGCAAGAGAGAGGTTTTCCTTAACAAACAACTGCTGTGCCAGCCGCTGCACCTGTTCTCTCGAAACTTTTTCCACACCCTTGATAATATCGTCCATAGACAGATACTTGCCGTAGTAGATCTCCTGCCGCGCAAGCCGGCTCATATGACTGTTGCTGCTTTCGAGTGAAAGGACGAGACTGCCCTTCACCTGGTTCTTCACCCTCAATTCCTCGGCAGGCGTGATCCCCTCTTCTTTTATTTTTTTGAATTCCTTGATTACGAGCCGCGCCGCTTCGAGCGCGTTCGCCGGATCGGTCCCCGCATACACCGTCAGCAGGCCTGCGTCGCGGTAAGAGGTCACGTAGGAGTAAATGGAATAAGCCAGCGCATTCTGCTCGCGCACCTCCTGAAACAAGCGCGAGCTCATGCTGTTGCCAAGCACGGTATTGAGCGCCGATATCACGAAGCGGTCTTCATGGGCATACTGCAGTCCTTTGCAACCGATACAGAGTTGCACCTGTTCGAGCTGTTTTTTCTTCACAAACAGGGCCTGCGTGAACGCCGGCGCAACTTCATTTTTGGGAATGCCCGTGCGCGAGAGTTTTCCGAAACTGGCGTCCAGGAGTTCTATCAGCCGGGCGTGCTCGAAATTACCTGCCACGGAGATTACGATCTCTTTCGGGCTGTAGTAACTGTCGATATAGGCAATGATGTTCTCATGCTTCAGCGCTTTGATGGTCTCCTTGGTCCCGAGAATGGGCCGGCCAAGCGAATTGTCCGGCCAAACCGTGTTCGTAAAAAGCTCGTGGATGTAATCATCCGGCGTGTCCTCGACACCCTTGATCTCTTCGAGAATGACCTTCCGCTCCTTCTCCATCTCCGCGGGATCGAACTTGGAGCCGAGAAGGATGTCCGACAAAATGTCGATAGCGATGGGCAGATGCTCATCCACCACCTTGGCGTAAAACGTGGTTGTTTCCTGCGACGTGAATGCGTTCATCTCCCCGCCGAGAGAATCCATCTCGATCGCGATGTCCTTAGCCGTTCGTTTTTGCGTGCCTTTGAAAAACAGGTGTTCGATGAAGTGAGAGATGCCGCCGATTTCCGGTGGCTCGTGGCGGGACCCCACCTTCACCCACACACCGATGGACACGGAGCGCGACTTCGGAAGGGTTTCGGACACGACCCGTATGCCGTTGGAGAGGGTGTCTTTTCTATACATGATTCAAGCACCAAATAACAAGCATCAAATTACCCCCTGCTCTTGCGAAAACGCGGGGGCAGGCAAATAAATTCCAAACATCAAAAAAAATAATGACCCAAATGTTTCGGAAATTGGATTTTTAAATTTGGGTATTATTTGAGATTTGTATTTTGTGTTTTGTGATTTTTTTCTATTTCTCTTTCTGATTCTGTCCGGCATGTCCGTGTTTCGTTGCCCATTCCTGGATGATTTTCTGCGCCAGATGGCTCGGCACGTCCTCATACCCGAAGAACTCCATGGTATACATTCCCCGACCGCTCGTAAGCGAGTTGAGCGTCGGCGCATACGTGAGCATCTCGGACATCGGCACCTGGGCCTTGATCGTCTGGCCGTTGGCCTGAGGGACCACGCCCTGCACTTTGCCGCGGCGCGAGTTGAGATCGCCGATCACGGCCCCGAGCGTGTCGTCGGGGGCCACCACTTCCACGCTCATGATCGGTTCGAGCAGCACCGGCCTGGCGGCCTCAACGGCCTTCTTGAATCCCAGCGAGGCGGCGACCTTGAATGCCATTTCAGAGGAATCGACATTGTGGTAGGAGCCGTCGAAGAGCTTGACCTTGACATCAACCATGGGAAATCCCGCAAGCATGCCCCCATGCATTGCCTCGACCACGCCTTTTTCAACCGCGGGGATATACTGCCTTGGGATCACGCCGCCCACAATCTTGTCTTCAAATACAAACCCGCTGCCGCGCGGCAGGGGCTCGATCTCTATCCAGGCATCGCCGTACTGGCCGTGGCCGCCGGTCTGCTTCTTGTACTTGCCCTGCGCGCTCGCCTTGGCCCGGATGGTTTCTTTGTAGGGGACTTTCGGAGTTTTCATCTTCACATCCACCCCGAATTTTCTTTTGAGCTTCTCGATCGTCACCTCGAGATGCACCTGGCCCATGCCGGAAAGGACCATCTCTTTTGTCTGGTCATCAAATGCAAATCGAAGCGTGGGGTCTTCGTCCAGCAGCTTGTGAATACCGATGCTCACCTTGTCTTCGTCTCCCCGTGATTTCGGTTCGATTGCAAAGGACATGACCGGATCGATAAATTTCGCGAACTGAAGCAGAATCTGCTGGTTCTCGGCGCACAGTGTATCGCCGGTGAGTGTCTCCTTGAGCTTGGCAACAGCGCCGATCTGACCAGCGGAAAGGGCCTGCACGGAGACCTGCTTTTTACCCTCGACATGAAAGAGGGAACCGACTTTTTCTTTTACCTGCTTCGACGAATTATAGATGGTTGAATCAGCCTTGAGCGTTCCCGAAAAGACCCGCACCATGGAGAGTTTTCCGGCAAAAGGATCGATAACGGTCTTGAACACAATGGCGGAAAACGGCTCATCAGGGACCGGCTTGCGCGTGGCTTCCTGGTTTGTTTTCGGGTCAGTGCCCTTGATCGCAACGATACCGGCGCGCTCGACAGGAGACGGCAGGCACATAATCACGGCGTCCATGAGCTGCTGAATTCCCATATTGCCGACCGGGGAACCGCACAGGACCGGCAGGAGTCCGCCGCCGAGCGTGCCGTGCTTGAGTCCGCCCATCAGGTCTTCCTGCGAGAGGTCTCCTTTATCAAGATATTTTTCGAGCAGGCTGTCATCGGTTTCCGCGATCTGTTCCACCAGCTTCTTGCGGTAAGAAGCCGCGTCCTGTTTCATGTTTTCGGGGATGTCTTTTTCCTCGACCTTGCCGCTGTTGTCTTTGGCAAAATAAAGGGCCTTCATTTTGATAAGATCGACAATGCCGCTGAAGTTGCTTTCAAGGCCGATGGGAAGTTGCAGCACAAGCGCGCCTTTGCAGAAGTACTTTTCCATGTCGCCCACGGCGCGGAAGAAATCAGCCCGCTCCTTGTCGAGCTTACTCACGAAGGCAATACGCGAGATCTCGGAATCGCAGGCAAACTTGTATATTTTTTCTGTTTCAGCTTTGACGCCGGAGATGGCGGAGACGATGAGCACGGCGCCGTCCACGGCGCGCAGGATGCCCTTGGTCTCTTCGAGGAAGTTGATGTAGCCGGGGGTATCGATGATATTGATCCGCACGCCCTTCCAGTCCGTAAATCCGAGGGCTGAGGTGATGGTGATCTTGCGGGCGATTTCTTCGGGCTCATGCATGAAAATCGAAGTATCGTTGTCCACACTGCCCTGGAGGTCTACGGCGCCTCCGGCAAACAGCATGGCGTCGGCAAGCGAGGTTTTGCCCGCGGACCCGTGAGAAAGTATTGCGATGTTGCGGATTTCCTTGACCTCAGCGTTTTTCATAAGACACTCCTTCCCCGGTATTTTTTTTGTATATCTTATGAACTACCAAATCTCGGACTTTATCTTGCCTCCCTGCTTGATCAGCACGTCGACTACGGCCTCGTTGAAGTAGTTGGTCGCACTACGGATTTCCTCATCCACCATGTTCTCGTAATATTTTTTCCCTTCGGCGAGTTCCTCCGTCAGCACCTCGAAAAGGCTGTCCTTCTCGATGCCTTCCTTGACCTTGGCCTGATTATACAAGACAATATCCGAAAGGATGGTCCTTGCGAGTCTCCGCGCTTCATCTGTGGTCTTAATCAATCTCATACCGTATTACACCATTATGAAAAACTCATGTGTCCTTAGGAAAGGATTTCTACGATGACCGGCTTATATTCCTGCGTCTTTTCAACTTTATTATTATACGCCCGAATAAAGAAAAAGGAAATAACCATACACGCCATCCCCACGATGAATGCCCAGAGATCGGAATTCGTTTCACCGGAGTACTGTATCGCCAGATTCTTGGCCGTGATGGCGCCGGCGACGAGCGCAACCATGGGAATGCCGTACAGAATGAGCGACGCCTTCAGATACAGTTGCGGGGCGAGGACCACCTTCACCTTCTGGCCCTTGATTGCCCCAAGCGGATTGGCCGCTTCCATATAGGATTGGTCCGCGTCCTGAGGATGGCAGACCCCCGCGGCAGCGCAGGCTTCGCAAGCGCTTTTTTTCAAGATCGAGACTTTGGCATACTCGCCCACAACTTCAACGACAATGCCTTCTTCTTCGATCATACCTTGCCCCTATTCCGCAATCCGCATTGCCCTAACTCTTCCGCTTCGTCCTCAGCAGCTTGTACTCAATGCTGTCCACCAGCGCCTGCCAGCTCGCTTCTATGACGTTTTCGGACACGCCGACGGTGCCCCATTTGTTTTTCCCGTCCCCGGACTCGATCAGGACCCGCACCCGGGCCGCCGTGCCCGCGGCCGCGGTCAGCACCCGCACCTTGTAATCGAGCAGCCGCATATTCTCAAGTCCCCTGCCCGGGAAATATTTGGGCAGCACTGAGCGAAGCGCCATGTCCAGCGCGTTCACCGGGCCGTTCCCCCAGGCAGCGGTATGCTCCACGCATCCGCCCACTTCGATGGTGACCGTGGCCTCGCTCACCGGGTGAGGATCTGATTTTCTTTTTTCCGTCAGAATTCGGTAGTCGATCCGGTCGAATACGTTGAATACCGACTCGTAGCCGTTGCTTGCGCGGAGCATAAGCAGCTCCAGAGAGCCCTCGGCCCCTTCGAATTCATACCCCTCGTTCTCGAGCTGCTTGACCCGCTTCAAAATTTCCTGGAGTTCGGCGCTGTTCTTGGTAAGGGGGATCCCCAGCTCCGCGGCCTTCTGGAGAATATTGGTCTTTCCCGCCATGTCGGACACCAGAATGCGCCGCTTGTTCCCTACCAGCTCCGGGACTATATGCTCGTACGTCAGGGTGTTTTTTACAATGGCATCCACATGCACGCCGCCTTTATGTGCAAAGGCGCTGTCACCGACGTACGGCTGCCGCTTCCGGTGCTGCAGGTTCGCAAGCTCGTCCACATACCGTGACAGGTCGCGCAGTTTCGCCAGACTGGCGTCCGGAATGCAAGCGATCCCCATCTTGAGCAAGAGGCTCGGGATGATGGAACAAAGGTTGGCGTTCCCGCACCGCTCGCCGTAGCCATTGATGGTTCCATGCACTTGAACGGCCCCCAACCTGACCGCGGTCAATGAATTCGCCACCGCGACCTCGGCATCGTTATGCGCATGAATCCCGAAGGGGGTCTTGATCTTTTTCCTGACTGCCGTGATGATCGTTTCGAGCTCATGAGACAATGTTCCACCGTTCGTATCGCACAGAACCAGGCAGTCCGCGCCGGCAGCCTCGGCAACGAGCAGCGCCTCGATGGCATAATCGGGATTTGCTTTATATCCGTCGAAAAAGTGCTCGGCATCGTAGAAAACCTCATCCATGTGCTTTTTAAGAAACACCACGGAATCTCTGATCATGGCGAGGTTTTCCTGCAAGGTGGTCTTCAGCGCTTTGTGCACGTGCAGGTCCCATGATTTGCCGAAGATGGTCGCAGCCGAGACACCCGACGCAACAAGCGCCTTCAGACTCGGGTCTTCCGAAGCCTTGAGTTTTGCACGCCGGGTAGCGCCGAAAGCGACAAGTTTAGCCTTCTTGAGCTTAACGCCGCGCATCTCTTTGAAGAACTCCATGTCACGGGGATTTGACCCGGGCCAGCCGCCTTCGATGTAATGGACGCCAAACTGATCGAGCTTCCGAACAATGCGGAGCATGTCCTCAACCGAGAAATTGACGTCTTCGGCCTGCGCCCCATCACGGAGCGTGGTGTCGTATAGGTGTACTATTGGTTTCATAAGTTGGTAGCTTTTCCTGGACCCCTGCCCCTTGCCCCTTGACCCTGCTCTTACGCCGCCTTGTCCATGTTAAAGGTCTCGTGGAGCACCCGCACCGCGAGTTCCGAATACTTCGCATCGATCACGCAGGAAATTTTGATCTCCGACGTGCTGATCATCATGATATTGATTCCTTCTTTGGCGAAGGCCGCGAACATCTGCGCCGCCACGCCCGAGTGCGAGCGCATACCCACGCCGATGATCGATACCTTGGCAATGTCTTCCTTGAGGCTCACTCCCTTGGCGCCGATCTCGGCCACGACCTTTTTCATGACCTCCATGACCTTTTTAGAATCGGTCTTGGGCACCGTGAAAGACAGGTCCGTGAGCCCGCCTTCGCCGATGTTCTGGATGATCATGTCAACGATGATGGTATTGTTCGATATCTCGCCGAAGATCTTCGCCGCCACGCCCGGCTTGTCAGGCACACCAGCCACCGTTACTTTCACCTGGTTCTTATCGGATGCAACGCCGGACACTACTACATTCTCCATATCAGGATCCTCCTTCGTCACCAGGGTGCCGGGGTTGTCATTGAAGCTCGAAAGCACCCTGAGGGGAACGTTGTATTTTTTCGCAAACTCCACCGAACGGCTCTGGAGCACTTTGGCCCCGAGACTCGCCATTTCCAGCATCTCGTCATAAGAAATCTTGTCGAGTTTCCGGGCCTGCGGCACCATGTTCGGGTCCGTCGTATACACTCCGTCCACGTCCGTATAAATGTCGCAGAAATCCGCCTTGAGCGCCGCGGCAACCGCAACCGCCGTAAGGTCCGAACCTCCTCGCCCGAGCGTAGTCACATCGGAGTGTTCATTAATTCCCTGGAACCCGGCAACCACCGCAATCCTGCCTTCGTTCAGCGAGTGCCGGATTCGCTCACACGCGATCTTCTCGATCCGCGCCTTGGTATGAACGCTGTCGGACATGATGCCCGCCTGCCTGCCGGTGAAGGACTGGGCCTTATGCCCCAGCGATTGGATCGCCATGGCCAGCAGCGCGATAGTTACGCGTTCGCCCGTGGATACGAGCATGTCCAGTTCCCGCGGGTCCGGGTTGTCGCTCACCTGATGAGCAAGAGTGATCAGTTTGTCCGTCTCGCCGCTCATAGCCGAAACGACCACCACCACTTCGTGTCCCTCTTTCTTAGTACGGACAACGCGCTTCGCCACATTCATGATCCGTTCGGGGTTCCCGACGGACGTGCCGCCGTATTTTTGAACTATCAGCAACCTTATTTCCTCCAATCGGTTAGGGCAACGGTTACGATGCCCGTTTCGTAAGGCGTCAAACGGTAACGTCTATAAGAATAACCACGAACGACGTAAGACGTATCCGATACGGGCTTCGTTACCATAACCGTTATGATGATGCAAAAATTTACTTTTTCAAAAAATAATCCATCAGCGTGTGGCCTTCTTTGATCACCAGCGCATCCTTCCGCTCCGCGATGCACTCGTCGTACGATACTGGTCCGTCTTTTCGCTCATGCTTATTATCATAGAGAACGAACGGGACAGGCTCATTCGAATGCGTCCTGATCTCGATCGGAGTCGGGTGGTCCGGGAGCGCCAGGATCCGGTACTCGTCGAACTGTTTCATCCCGTGAATAATGTTCCCCACGAGAAATTCATCGAAATCCTCGATGGCTTTTATCTTTTTTTCGAGATCGCCCGCATGCCCTGCCTCGTCAGGGGCCTCCACGTGGACATACACAAAGTCTTTGGTTTTGAGCGCCCAGAGGGCGTGCTCAGCCTTACCCACATAATTGGTATCAATCCAGCCCGTGGCGCCCGGCACGTTGATCACGTCAAAACCGGCGTAGAGGCCGATGCCTTTGGTGAGATCCACCGCCGAGATCATGGCCCCTTCCAAACCGTATTTTTCCCTGAACGTCGGCATCTTCGGCCGCCTGCCCTGGCCCCAGAGCCAGATGCTGTTCGCCGGTCGCTTCCCGCTTTCCAGCCTCGTTTTATTCACCGGATGGGCCGCGAGCAAATCGATTGATTCCTCCATTAACGTGTTGATGATATCATCACCCTCGCCGCAGGGAAGATAATCCTGGATGCTCTTGTCCTGTATGTCGTGCGGGGGCGTGCACTCGATCTTGTCCTTGCCCCCTTTCCACACCATGAGGTGGCGATAGCTCACGCCGGGATAGAAACGAATGCGGTCACTGCCGAGTTTTCCATCGATCTCTTCAATGAGCAGGCGTCCTTCTTCGGTGGAGATATGTCCCGCGCTGAAATCCTCCATGATCGCGCGTCGTACGGCGCCGGAGGGCGAGGACTTGCCGCCGGTGATACGAAGCGTCACAAGATTGCACCGGAAGGCTACGTCATCCGGTCCGAGTTCCACGCCGATGCTCGCAGCCTCGAGCGGAGACCGGCCGGAATAGTACTTCCGGGGATCGTAGCCCATGACCGTCAGGTTGGCCACATCGCTGCCCGGCGGAAATCCTTCGGGGATTGTGTGCACCATCCCCACCTGCCCGAGCGTCGCAAGCTGGTCGAGGTTCGGCGTTTTCGCGGCCTGGAGGCAGGTCTTCCCGCCCAGGTCCTTACGAGGCCTGTCGGCCATCCCGTCGCCGAGTAAAATAATGTATTTCATAGTTACCTAATCACCTTCTATCGTCTCCACCTTGACGCCTCGCTCTTTGAGATAGGCGATGCCGTCTTCAAGGTTCTTATTCGTCCCTTCAAGTTCCAGCACCACCTCACCCACGCTTTCGGTGACCTTGGCGCGCCGGATATTCGGCATCACATCGAACTTTTTCGCCATGGTGAAGATCAGGGGCTCTTTGATCAACTCTTGCGGAAAGGTCAGCTTAATCCTCTGCGTTGTCATGTCGCCTCCCTGGTAGAATCCGAAGGTAAGAAGTTGGGATGGTAGGAAGTTATGAAAAATCGACCGACCGCCGTTTTCTCAACTTCTTAACTTCCCACCCTCTCACCTTCCGGTTTTTATCGTCCACCCGCAATGGCGGGTACGATCGAAACAACATCCCCATCCTTAAGCGTGGTCTCTTCTTTGTTCACGAAGCGGATGTCCTCTTCATTCACATAGATATTGATAAAACGCCGGATCTTTCCTCCGTCCGACAAGCGCTCTTTCACGCCCGGGTAGTCCTTCTCAAGCTCATCCACGAGTTCTATAATGTTCTTTGCTCCGCACTCCACTTCAGCTTTTCCGTTCGTCAGCTTCTGCAACGGAGTCGGTATTCTGACTTTTATCACCATCACACTCCTCCTGAATATTTGGTTACAAGGGCCATCAATCCGGCCCGATTGCCGTGATTAGACCACGGCCAACGACACTTCCCTTACCTTTTCTTCTTCAACAGAAAATCCCCTAACGACCGGCTTCGCGCGGTCCATGAGGGAAACAATGATATAGACGGCGTGGGGGTAGTTCGGCAGCTCCGTCCCCGGCCAATACGCCTGCGCCACGTCCAGGCTCGAAGGATAGGCCTGACCTGTCGGATGGGAGTGGAACAAACCGATCATCTCCAGGCCGGAATCCCTGATGTCTTTCATCACGCGAAACTGCTCTTCCGGCTCCATTTCATAATAGTCGGGACCGGGCTTCGCGTTCCTCATCGGATAGACTTTTTCGACTTCGCCGCCTTTGCCGGCCAGCATGCCGCAGGCTTCGTTCGGGAGTCCGCCAATGCAGTGGGCGACGACGATTTGAAGATCAGACTTTTTTATTTTCAACATAATGATTTTAAATAACCAAATCTCAAATTACAAAATCCAAATAATATCCAAACACCAAGCTCCAATTTCCAAATCGTTTGTAGCTTGACAATTGGTTATTGGTATTTATTTGTCATTTGATGCTTGGTCATTGATCATTGTCCCTTAGTGGCTCATGGAGCAGAACTGCTCGTAGTCGATCAATTCTTTAATCGTCGGATGCTCCCCGCATACCGGGCAGTCCTTGTTGTGCGGGACCTTTACCTTCCGGAAGCTCATGTCAAGGGCGTTCCACAACAGGAGCGAGCCCTTGAGCGGGTGCCCAATACCGAGGATCACCTTGATCACCTCGGTGGCTTGAAGGGTCCCGATCACGCCGGTGACCACGCCGAGAATGCCCGCCTCCTGGCATGAAGGCACCATCCCCTGCGGGGGCGGTATTTCGAAGAGGCAGCGATAGCACGGCCCCTCTCCCGGGAAAATGGACATCACCTGTCCCTCAAACCGGAACACCGCTGCGCTCACCAGCGTCTTTTTGAGCATGACGCAGGCGTCATTGACAAGATACCGGGTCGGAAAGTTATCACTGCCGTCAACGACGATATCATAATCCTTGATGATGTTCTTGATGTTCTGGGAGGTGAGCCGCTCCTTGTGCGTAATCACGTTTACATCATGATTCAGCGTCTCATAGGTCTGTTTCGCGGAATCCGCCTTATACACGCCGAGCCTGTCCGTATTGTGCGCGATCTGGCGCTGGAGATTCGAAATCTCGACCCGGTCGTTGTCGATCACGCCGATCGTGCCGACTCCGGCAGCGGCAAGGTAGTATCCCACGGGTGAGCCGAGTCCTCCGGCGCCCACCAGCACAACCTTGGCGTTCAGGATCTTCTCCTGTCCTTCGCCGCCGACCTCGGGCAGCAAAATATGTCTGCTGTAACGCAGTATTTGATCTTCGCTAAATTCCATGTAATGTTTACTCCTCTTAGCCACAAAGACACTAAGACACAAAGTTATTGCATCCCCTTAGTGACTTCGCGTCTTCGTGGCAAAAATTTTCTACGTTTTCTTTTTCTCTTTGTCCTTACGAACAAGGATATGCCACTCTTTTTCGCTCGTCTGCTCTATTGCAAGGACTTTCTGTCCCTCATTCTCCATGCTCCTGGGCACATTTTCAGACGCGGGTTTGTGGTCCGTAACAATCTCGAGGATCTGACCCAGTTCCATTTTCTCAATCGCAAGTTTCGAACGCACAAAAGTGTAAGGACAAACCTGCCCTTTGATATCGAGTGTTTTATCTGCTTTAATATCAGTAGTCATGATTACCTCTCTTGCGGAATGCGTAAAACCGCATTCTTATCCTTGGTTCCCTTCCTCTACCCGGATCACCATCGTCGGACCGGCAACGCAGTCCATTTTATTGATCTCGTCGAGGGCCTTCCGCACGTCGCGCTCCAGGGCCTCGTGACTCATCATCACCAAGGGGACTGCCTCCGCGGCCCCGCGGCCCTTCTGCAGGACCGACTCTACGCTGATGTTATTCTTGCCGAGCACGCCCGAGATCCGCGACAGAACGCCGGGTTTATCTGCGGCCGTGAACCGCAGATAATAACAGGACGTAATATCATCCATCTTGCGTATCTTGAGCGGGGTCCTCTCCCTGAAACCGGCTATCGGCGCTCGAAGCGCGCAGCCGGCAAGAATGTCCCTGCCAATATCGATAATATCGCCGACCACCGCGCTGCCCGTGGGCATGTCTCCTGCGCCCCTTCCATAAAAGAGCGTGGACCCGACGGCGTCGCCTACGACGGACAGGGCATTATACACGCCGTCCACGGTCGCGATCGGGAATTCCTCCGGCAGCATGGTGGGATGCACCCTCGCCTCCACCTCTCCGTTTACCATCTTGGTGATGGCGAGGAGCTTGATCTTGTAGCCGAGGTCGCGGGCCAATTCGATATCCAGCGGCGTGATCTTCGAGATGCCCTCGGTATAGATATCGTCGAATTTCACCGGAGTCCCGTAGGTAAGCATGGTAAGAACCGCAAGTTTATGCGCCGAATCGATGCCTTCGATGTCAAAGGTCGGGTCAGCCTCTGCGTAACCTTTTGCCTGAGCCTCTTTGAGCACCTCTTCGAACTTCCTGCCCTCGTTCGTCATCAGGGTCAGGATGTAATTGCACGTGCCGTTCACGATCCCGTAAATGGATTTGATGTTGTTCGCGGCCAGTCCGGTCCTGATTGCAGCGAGGATAGGGATGCCGCCTGCCACGGACGCCTCGTAGCCGAGGGTCACGCCCGCTTTGTCAGCGGCCGCGTAAATATCTTCTCCATGAACGGCAAGAAGCGCTTTGTTTGCCGTGACAACATGCTTTTTCTTCTTGATCGCCTCGAGGATGAACTCCTTTGCCGGTTTGTATCCGCCTATGAGTTCTACCACGATATCGATATCCGGGTCAGCCAGTACGTCCTGGACATTGGTCGTCAGTTGAACACCCGTAAGCTTCAAGCCGCGGTCTTTCTTGATATCCAGGTCGGATATTTTCTTGAGAATGACGGGCGCGCCGAGCCTGCGTTTGATGAGCTCCGCATTTTCGAGAAGAATGCGCGCAGTCCCCGTTCCCACCGTGCCGAATCCGATGATGCCTACGTTGATTGATTGCTTGGACAAAACTCACACCCGCCTTTATTTTAAACTTTGCACCTTGAACTTTGAACTTATTTTGACAGCGCCTGCTTGATCCCCTTCGCTGCCTGGCGGATCCGGTGCTCGTTCTCCACCAGCGCGAAGCGCACATGGCCGTCGCCATATTCGCCGAAACCAATCCCAGGCGAGACTGCGACTTTGGCTTCCTGGATAAGATACTTTGAAAATTCGATCGATCCCATCTTCCTGAACGGTTCGGGAATCTCGGCCCAGACGAACATCGTGGCTTTGGGCTTTTCGATGTGCCATCCAGCCTTGCCCAAGCCATCGATCAGCGCGTCCCTGCGGGACTGATACATGTCCGATATTTCCTTCACACACTCTTGCGGGCCGTTCAGCGCGATAATAGAAGCGATCTGGATCGGCTGAAACATGCCGTAGTCCAGGTAGCTCTTGATCTTGATGAGCGCACCCACGACGTTCCTGTTTCCCACGCAGAACCCCACGCGCCATCCTGCCATATTGTAGCTCTTGGTCAGGCTGTAGAACTCCACCCCCACGTCTTTTGCGCCCTTTGCCTGAAGAAAGCTCGGCGCGCGGTAACCATCGAAATTCAAGTCCGCATACGCCAGATCATGGACCACGATGATGTCGTTCTCTTTGGCAAAATCCGCGATCTTCTGAAAAAACGCCACGTCCGCGATTGCCGTGGTCGGGTTGTTCGGGAAATTAATGATCAGCATCTTAGGCCGCGGCCACGTGTTCTTGTACGCCTCCTGCATATCCGAGAAAAAGTCGCTGTCTTTCCTGAGCGGAATGGATCGCACCTCTCCACCCGCAATGATCACGGCGTATGGATGGATGGGATAGGCCGGCGCGGTAGTGAGCACTACATCGCCCGGCTCTATCGTGGCCAGGGCCAGATGAGAGAGCCCCTCTTTCGATCCGATCGTCACCACAGCCTCGGACTCGGGATCGAGATCCACATTGTAGCGCCGCTTGTACCAATCGCATACAGCTGCGCGGAGTTTGGTGATGCCCTTGGACGCTGAATAGCGATGGTTCTTGGGGTTCTGGGCCGCCTCGATCAATTTGTCCACAATGTGCTGGGGCGTGCCCTGATCAGGATTGCCCATGCCGAGATCAATGATATCCTCGCCGCGCTTGCGAGCCTCGATCTTCATCGAGTTGACGATCGCAAAAACATAGGGCGGCAATCTCTTGATCCTGCCGAACTGCTCAGACATCGAATCGATAACCCTTTCTTTTTCAAAGAATTTTTTCTGTTAATCGAACAAGAAAAGTAATAGTGATATTAAAACAGTATGCGGGTTTTGTCAATAAAAAATACCGTCGGAACCATAGAGGACCCTATTACTCGTTCGTTCTCCGCTCTCGGCAATTATTCCTTCCGTTGCATTTCGCTGTTACGCAGTATCTCCAGCATTGCACCGTGAATCTTGCCGTTGCTCGCGACAATCTCTTCATCGTGAAGGCTAAACCCGGTCCCAGTGAAGTTCGATACCATGCCTCCTGCCTCGCGCACCACCAGGCTGCCGGCTGCCACGTCCCAGGGCTTGAGTTTCAGTTCCCAGAACCCGTCGAAACGCCCGCACGCGACATAACAGAGGTCGAGTGCGGCAGAGCCGTCACGGCGGACTTCCTGAGATGCCATGAGCAGCCTGTGGAAATAATTCATATTGTTCTTCTCGCTTACTTTCCGGTCGTACGGAAATCCAGTAGCAAGCAGGCTATGGATCAGCCTGTCCGCGCGTGAGACGCGAACCAGCTGCCCGTTCAGATAGGCCCCCTGTCCTTTCTGCGCCGAGAACAACTCGCCCCGCATGGGGTCGTACACCACTCCGAGAACAACTACTCCCTCCTGTTCGAGCGCAATCGACACGGAGAAGCAGGGATATCCATGCGCATAGTTTGTGGTCCCGTCTAGGGGGTCGATAATCCACGTAAAACCCGATTCGTTTTGAATATACGTCTCTTCTTCGGCAATGATCCCGTGATCAGGAAAGGAGGCGCGCAATGTCTCTACCACGGCCCGCTCCGAACGCACGTCCATCTCGGTTGCCAGGTTAATATCGCCTTTATAAGTTATTTCCCGTGTCCCGTGAAGGTTCTCCTTTAATATCCCACCCGCGAGAAACGCCGCCTTCCGGGCGACAGCCATAAAATCATCCATCAGTCCTCCGAATAAATCTTGATGACCCATCCCGGCCATCTACCATATTTATACTAATCCAAACAAAATAAAAAGGGTAAGGCTGAAACGCCCTACCCTTCGTATAGTATTGATTATAAAAACGATTCTAAAATCTAAGTTTGCGAGAAGAGAAGCCGAATAAGCGCTTACTGAAGTATTTTCCCCATTTCAACGCCCAGATAATCCGCGAGCAACTTAACAGTCCGTGGCTTCATGGTCACGCCATTGAGCGTCCTCGACACGGTAACCTTGTGTATGCCCAGTTTATCTGCAATATCCGTATAGCTCAACCCCCTTTCTAAACGCTTTTTCTCAAGAATTTCAATCTTGTACATAATGAAACCTCCACTTTAAAAAGGGTTTTTCCATACGCGGCGTACACCCACAGAGAGCAAGTACGCTACATTGGTTAGTAATATACCACAAAATTTTGCACTTTTTCAAAAATGCAGAAAAATATTTTGCACCTTTTTGTTGACAAGATACAAAAAGCGGGGTATAAAACAGCATTATGACACTAGCCGAAAAACTAAAAACACTCAGAACCAAACATACCCTGTCGATGAGTGAAGTAGCTCGCCTCTCGGAACGGGCAAAGGACCACCGGGGTAGAATCACTCAGGGCTACATCTCGCGCCTCGAATCCGGCAAAGAGACGAATCCAAGCCTGATGAAACTCATGACGCTCTGTAAGATTTACAAGATCGAGCCGAACGAGATCTTCATACAAAGCCGCGGGAAAAAAACAAAACGCTCGTAGTACTGTGCTGCCGCCGGGGCGGGATATTATCGTGAAGGCGTCCATTGATGCGGCTTGTGACAGTTCGTGCAGTGCTTTGTGGTCTTATGCGCCGGTTTGAGCATGAGCACTTCTTGGGTATGACAGCGGAGACAGGCGTTTTTGTCCGGCTTGAACGCGTGAACGGTCCGACTGTGGCAGGCTTTGCAGTCAAGTTTCTCCATAAACACGTGCCGCGCATGACCCGTTGATTTGTTCACGGTCAACGATCCCTGAGCAACTTCATTCCAGTGACACTTCGTACAAGTCTTCCACGGCGTCTCGTTTCCATGCCGCTCCTGCGTCTTTTGGCCTGTCTCCAACACGAATTTAACCTGTAAACGATTCTGCTCGATAAGGCCGAGGTGATGACACTCTTCGCACGCGATGGTACGGTGTCCGGAGAGAAGGCCCCTGTCCACACGCCCTTTGACAAGGTAATCCTGTGCGCCTCTTTGGACTGCCTGGAGCGCGCGTTCTTCATCATCGAGACCGGTCAAGACCGCGGATGGAATACGTTTGCATTCCCCATTGTTTCTACACCGCCTCGATCTTCAGCTTCTTCAACTTCCGGTACAGCGTGGCAAGGTCTATACCGAGCGTTTCCGCGGCGGATTCCTTATTCCCTTTGTGCTCCGCAAGACTTCTGCGGATATACTCCCGCTCAAACGTGTCGAGCGCCTGCCGAAGCGGCGTCGTCGATACCCCTTCGAGGTCCTGAGTCCTGAACTTGTCCGGCAAATCGTGCATGGTGATCATCTCGCCGTCCGCAAGCACGACCGCTCGCTCGATGGTGTTGCGCAGTTCTCGTATGTTCCCCGGCCAGTCATACGCGAGCAGGGCCTGCGTGGCTTCGTAGTCTATGTCCTTGATCTTCTTCCCTGTTTCCTGTAAACAGATCTCTAAAAAATGTTTGATCAGCACGGGAATGTCGTCACGCCGTTCGGACAGGGCCGGCATACGAATCTCGATCACGTTCAGACGGTAATAGAGGTCCTCCCGGAACCTGCCTTCCCTGACCCGCTGCATGAGGTCCGCGTTCGTTGCCGCAATGATCCTGACGTCCACGGTGATGACCCGCGTGTCGCCGACCGGAGTGAGTTCCTTTGTCTGGATCACCTGAAGAAGCTTGACCTGGAGCGCGGCAGACAGTTCGCCGATTTCGTCGAGAAACAGGGTGCCTTCGTCCGCCATGGTGACCAGGCCCTTCTTGTCCTCGACGGCAGAGGTGAACGCGCCTTTCTTGTGCCCGAAGAGCTCGCTCTCGAGCAGATTTTCCGGAATCGCTCCGCAGTTAATGGATATGAACGGCTTGTCCTTGCGCGGCCCCGCGCTATGGATTGCCTGCGCAGTGAGCCCCTTGCCGGTGCCGCTGTCGCCGGTGATCAGGATATTGCTTTTGTTCGGGATCACCTTCTCCATGACGGCGAAAACCTTTTGCATCGGTTCCGAACTCCCGATGATGCCTGGGAAGGCGTCCCGTTGCTGACTGAGTTCCTGGCGCAGGATCAGGTTTTCCCTCCGCAAGTCCCTGCCCTGCAAAAGCCTTCTGATCGTCAGCCGTATTTCATCGTTAATGAAAGGCTTGGTGATGTAATCAGCAGCGCCGTTCCGCATCGCTTCGACCGCGGACACAACGGAGGCATAGGCCGTCATCATGATCACCGAAGTTTCTGGGCTGATCGTCTGTGACTGTTTCAAGACCTCGCACCCGTCTACCTTCCCCATCTTGATGTCCGTCATAACGATATCGAAGTGTTCCTGTTTGATCAGAGTAAGCGCCTGTTCCCCGTTATACGCTTCTTTGACAACGTACCCTTCCTGCGTGAGAATAATGTTCAGTGCTTTGCAGATATCTTTTTCATCGTCAACAATCAGAATATTCGCTTTTTCCATAACAGACGGTCTCCCTCTATTCTTTTTCCCAACCCGGACAAGATGCCTGACCTCAATAGTTAGGGTTCCTTCTCCACCGGAAGGAGGACGGTAAAGATCGTTCCCCGGTTGACCTCGCTCTCCACCTTGATCTCTCCCTTAAACTGTTTGACGATGTTGTAGCTGAGCGAAAGACCGAGGCCGGTGCCTTTGTCAGCGTCCTTGGTGGTGTAGAAGGGATCGAAAATTTTCTGCAAGTCTCCCTCGGGAATACCGGCGCCCGTGTCCGCGAACTCAATCAGGATTATTTCTCTCCCCTGGTCGTCGCGTTTCTTCCGGGTGCTCACCGCCAGGTTGCCGCCATCGGGCATGGCATCAAGCGCGTTGAGGATGATGTTAATGAAAACCTGAGAAATCTGCGCTTCGTCGATCATGGTCCGGGGAAGGCTCGCGTCCAGCGATACGGTGATTTCGATGGTGCTCTTCATCCGCTTATCGATACGCATGAGGTCGAGCGTCGAGTTCAGGACCTCGTTGAGCTGCACTGATTTTATGCTCAGAGAGTCGGCCCGCGAAAAAATCGACAGTCGCCTCACGATGTCGGTGATCCGCTGGATATGGGTATTGATGATGTCAAGACTGGTTTTGGAGAACTCGTCCGTCGCCATTTCCCGCATGATCTGGGCAAACGTGGATATCGACGTGAGCGGGTTGCCGATCTCGTGGGCGACGCCTGCCGCAAGCCTGCCGAGCGCGGCGAGCTTCTCGGAGTGCATAACCTGCTGTTCGAGCTTCTTTGCGGCAGCTGTCCCCTTGTCTACCTTGTCTTCTAGCTCCACCGTATAGAGCTTGAGCGCTTCTTCAAGGTGCACGCGCTTCGTAACATTGTTGCTCGCGATGAGGACGCCCGGAAACTTTCCATCTATGAGCAGCGGGCTGACATTCATATTGAGATAAATCGGCGAGGACAAAAGCCCCATGATTTTGTAGTCCTTGATTTCGAAATTTTGTCCGGCGAGGGCCTTCCGCAAGATCGACTCAAAGGGCATCCCCTCATAGGAAGCGAGGGCGTCCGGGAACAGGGAGAAAAATGTCCTGCCGATTATATCCTGCTTGGGGCGCCCGAGGGTCTGGGCCTGCGACGTGTTGACGGTCCTGATGGACAGGTCCTCGTTGAGCACCATAAGGTTTGTTTTTGTGTTTTCGATGATGTTTTCCAGGTAGTCTTTCTGGATCTCGATCTCGCGTTCCAGTCTGCGTTGATTTTCGAGATGATTCGCTTTTTCTTCCGCCTTGATCTTCTTTTTGTAGTTTATGACCGTGACGCCGGAGGCGGCCAGCGCGGTGATGAAGATCGACAGGATCAGGAGCGAATAGAATTTTCTGCTCTTCTGCATAAGCGCGGTTACGTCGGAGTACGGCGCGGACACCACGACGATCCAAGATTTTTTCGCCAGAGGGAATTTATAAAATGCCGCGAGCTTGTTTTCTCCTCCCGGCGCCTGATACAAACCGAAAGTTGCGGACGCCCCCTCGATCATCTTCTTCTCGGTATCGAAGGATGCATGGCACTGAAAACACGTCTTGTCGGTCTGGTAAAGGTTCTTGCCCACCATCCGGGGCTGCGTGGGATGGTAGAGTAGGGTCCCGTCGCTGTCCATCATCCATGCATACCCGCGCGTTCCGGATTTTATCGGAGAAAGATATTTCTGGGTAATGCCGTCCAGGGAAAGCACGGCAAGGACCACGCCGCTGAATTCCTGCACCTGGGCCGGGTCGTCCTTCTTGTAGATAGGGGTCGCAACGATAAACTGCTT
>Ga0209068_10000165_pt1 | contig 40530 bp, 25 predicted proteins | sample ColStrG_CSR_2012_FD_187200 | JGI IMG/M metagenome (GOLD analysis project Ga0209068, IMG submission 187200) | Freshwater sediment microbial communities in response to fracking from Pennsylvania, USA - Cold Stream Run_MetaG_CSR_2012 (SPAdes)... | ecosystem: Environmental > Aquatic > Freshwater >...
GTGATAAAGGTTGCACCGAGAGTCTGAAGTTCTGAAATGGTACGTTTCCCATCCTCGGGATTCAGCGTTTCGATGGCGTCGCCGACTACTGAAACCCGTCGGCGGCGCTCCAGCAAACCTTTGGCCGCGAAACGAACGCAGTATTCGGTGACCACGCCAAACACGACAAATTCGGCGTCAGGATGCAGACGCTGGACCAGGTTGTGTGCGTGCCGGCTTGCGAAGATGTCGAGGGTTTGTTTTTCAAGAAGAATTTGCTGGTACGCAGAAAGATCCTGCGGCAGTGCCACGGTGGGTTCGTTGGGGACGGTGATCACCCGTTCGGCGAGCGCCTCGGGGACTACCGCAGCACCCTCGGTTCCCTTGATGCAATGGGGAGCGAAGGTCGCGAACTCAGGATCATCCGGCGCGTGATAGCAGCCATGCGAGACCAGGAAAACGCGGCCCTGGCGGGCTGCATCTGTCAGCCTGCGAACGTTCGGCAGCAGTTTTTCCGCGCCGGGTACATAGAGTTTGCCGCCCGGCAGCATGAAATCAGCCTGCGTGTCCACTTCCCAGAAAATGAGATTGCGGGATAACATGGCGGTTCCGTTTCCAAACCAGTTTCAGATTTCTGGTTTCCAGTTTCTCGTCTCTGAAAAACAACCGGCTGCAACCAGAAACTGGAAACTAAACGCAAGCATGCCAGCTTATAACAATGTGTGTGGGCTACGGAACTCCGAGAAACACTCAGCAGAAAGAGGTATAACCCATGGCCCACGATGAGCCAGCCAAGAGCAAGACGCCAGCGCGGCTTGTGATCCGGAATATTGGTCTTCTGCTGAGTGGCGATCTGGAGAATCCGATTCTTGATGCGGATACTGTAGTTGCGGTCGATGGAAAGGTCGTAGCGGTCGGCAAAGAAAAGAACATCGACAGCGAAGGCGCGACCCTCGTCATCGACGCCAAGGGCACAACTCTGGCGCCCGGAATGATCGACAGCCATGTGCATCCCGTGGCGGGTGACTGGACGCCGCGCCAAAACCAGATTGGCTGGATCGACAGCTGTCTGCACGGCGGAGTTACGACCATGATTTCCGCCGGCGAAGTGCACACACCCGGCCGTCCGAAAGATGTGGTCGGCCTAAAGGCCATGGCGATCTTTGCCCAACGGGCATTTTCAGCGTTTCGTCCTGGCGGGGTGAGGATTCATGCAGGGGCGCCGGTGATCGAGCACGGAATGGTCGAGGAAGATTTCAAAGACCTGGCTAATGCCGGCGTCACCATACTGGGAGAGGTTGGCTTGGGCAGCGTGAAAGACGGAGCTACGGCCCGGCAGATGGTCGCGTGGGCGCGCAAATACGGGATTCAGAGCACGATTCACACCGGCGGCCCATCGATTCCTGGTTCCAGTCTCATTGATAAAGACATTGTGCTTGCAGCGGACGCAGACGTCATTGGCCATATCAACGGTGGCCATACTGCGCTGCCCGATGAGCAGATCGTTACGCTGTGTGAAGAATCCAGGCGGGCGTTGGAGGTCGTTCACAATGGAAACGAGCGGGCGGCACTGCTCACCTTGCGCACCGCAAAAGAGTTGAAACAGCTTGATCGAGTGATCCTGGGGACTGATTCGCCGGCGGGATCGGGAGTGCAGCCGCTGGGTATCCTGCGCATGATTTCGCTGCTTTCGTCTTTGGGCGATGTTCCGGCCGAGATTGCTTTCTGTTTTGCCACGGGCAACACCGCGAAAATCCGAAAGCTGGATTGTGGATCGATTGCCCCGGGTCGCGCCGCCACTTTTGTGTTGATGGATAAAGCTCAGCATTCGGCGGGGAAGGACTTGCTGGATAGCGTACAAAAAGGAGATCTGCCGGGGATCGGGATGGTGATTGTTGACGGCCTCGTGAGCACGGGGAGGAGTCGGAATACGCCGCCGGCGACGACTGCGCCGGAAGTAGTCGGACATTGACCTGCATCCGGAGGCGTTACGAGAACTGCGGAGCTTCGCTCCGCTGGGCGGGCGAGGGCGCCCGCCCCTACATTGGCCTCAGTGGTCGAGACCTAACGAGGCGGCGATCGTCTTCTTGTATTCGCGCGCCTTTGCCATCGCCGCTTCTTCGTTCACCGTCAGCAATTTCCGATCGCGCATGACTACGTGCCCGCCGATGACTACGGTTTCTACATCACTGCCCTTGAGCGCATAGGCCAGTTGCGCGTAAATGTCATACATCGGTACCGCGTTTGGTTCGTCCAGGCTGATGACGATCAGGTCAGCCTTCTTCCCAACCTCTAGTGAACCCACCTCTTTTTCCATGTGCAAGGCCCGGGCGCCATCGATAGTGGCCATCTCTACGACCGATTTCGCTTTCATCGCCAGTGGGTCCATCTTCGTGATCTTCGCCAGCTTCGCCGCCAGGTCCATCTCTTCCATCAGGTCGAGATCATTGTTGCTGCCCGCGGGACCATCGGTTCCGAGTCCAACCGCGACTCCCGCGGCACGCATCTCTGCTACCGGAGAGACTCCGCTGGCAATCATCATGTTGCTCGACGGGTTGTGTACGCAGCCCACCTGCCGCTGGGCCAGAGTCTTGCGGTCAGCCTCGTCCACAAAAATACAATGCGCGGACACAACGTCGGAACCGAGCACACCGATCTTGTCCAGATATTGGACCGGCGACATTCCGTTTTGCTTCAGGCTATCCTCCCATTCCTTCTTCATTTCCGCGGTGTGAATCAGAATCGGCGCGTCATATTTCCGCGCCAGCGCCGCCGCATCCTGGAGTGTTTTCTGCGAACAGGTGTAGATCGAGTGTGGCGCAACCGCGGCGTGGATCAGGGGATCGCGTTGCCACTTTTTCAGGAACTTCTCGGTGTAGGCGAGCATCTCGGCTTCGCTTTTGTTGTCGGGCGCGGGAAAATCGATAAAGGTTTCGCCCAGCACTCCGCGCATGCCAGCGGCTTTGGTTTCCTCGGCCACTGCGTCTTCGAAGTAATACATGTCCGCGAATGTCGTCACACCCCCGCGAATCTGTTCGGCTGCGGCCAGGCGCGTTCCCCACCGGACAAATTCTTCGGTCACGTTTTTCTTCTCAGCGGGGAAGATGTATTTGTAGAGCCAGTCATTAAGTGTTACGTCGTCATGAATACCCCGGAACAGAGTCATGGGAACGTGAGTGTGGCCATTGATGAATCCGGGCAGGACCAGCTTGCCTTTGGCGTCGATCGTCTGGGTGGCGGAATACTTCGCCGCCAACTCGGCGGTGGAACCCACCGCGAGGATCGTGTCACCTTTCACCGCAACCGCGCCGCCTTCGAGCAGACTACGGGTGGCGTCCATGGTGACCACAGTCCCGCCGGTGACGAACAGGTCCGCTTTCTCTCGATTGGTCTGAGACAGAAGAGAAAGGGTGAGAAGGAACGGAACGCCAAGCAATAGAACGAACGACCGGCAGAAGGCCATTTGTAACCCCTACGGCTGAAGCCGCGACTCATTGTAAGCGCTTGGACGCGCCGAGGGCAGGCCTGCCCTGAGCGGAGTCGAGGGGATGCCGGCGCTACGAAGACTACCGTAGTCCGTCTTCTCCTTTAATCTGATCCTTAGTCAATCCTCCAACCCGTGGCAGCGGGCGCCCGCTATCCGTCACTGCGATGGCGACGACGATCTCATTGGCGCGAGGGGCGTCGTTGATTCGGACTTCCATGCCATCGAAGTGACTGCGGACGAACGCGGCATCTTTGTGGCCCAGCGGGATGTCGAGTGGAACCCCCAGCCCTCCGCGCTTCTTGGAGGACGGAATGAGCGCCGCACCCCTGGTGAGCACCTTGCGCACCGGCGCGCCCAGCTTGGGATGAAGAATTGCCGCTGCGTGCTCGATCTCGCCGTTTTCACCGACAGCGGCCGCCTTGCCATAGCTCTCGACGGTAGTCGCAGGAATGCCCAGAGCCGCGACTGCGCGTTGTGTCAATAGTTCGCCCAGTTCTTCGCCAATCGCCATCAGGTCAGACAGGTCCTCGACGTACTTTCCAGCGCAAGGATTTTCGATTACTGCAACCGCCGCCGCGCGTCGAGTCGGTGGATTGATGGTGCGTCCCATTTCGGTGCGCGTCTCTTCCACGAAGGTCGCAATCTTGCGAATACTCGCTTTCATCGCAGTCCGTCCTCTCCTTTGATCTCTGACGCTTTTAACCCACCGACGCGGGCGTGAATGCGGGAGCCTGTGGTCATCACCAGCGCGAGCAGAATCTCGTCCGCGCGCGGTGCGTCGGCGAGGCCGACTTCCATGGCGTCGAAATGGCTCCTGACGTAGGAGGCATTGATGTGCGTGATGGGAACGTCGAGCCGGGTGCCAGGGCCGCCCACCTTTTTGGTAGACGACACGATTGCCTTCGCGTCTCCCAGGATCTCACGCATGGCGTATCCGCCGGGCACGTGCCACAGTGCGCCGTGCTCGAGTTCGCCGGCGGAGCCGATGATGGCGCCCTTGCCGTAGCCTTCCACGACTTTGGGATTCCCCCCCAGTGCGGTGACCAGGGAGCGCGCCATTTCGAGACCGAGCGGCTTGAGGTCGTCCATGAAACCGGCGATCTCCTTTACATAGGCGCCTGCGAAGGGATTGCGGATGACGGCCAGCACGGCGGCACGGCGCAGCGGAGTTGGTGAGACTGGGCCACCCTCGTGGAAGATTTCTTCGACTGCGGTGAACTTTTTGCGGACCTGGACTTCGGGCATGAACGAGACTCCTGCTGGATTGGACATTTGTGGAACGGCCATCAGCTCCTATTTGATCGCGGAGGGCACGGCTTCAGCCGTGCCCTCCAAGCCAGCCGCTACTGGGCTTTCAGCCTCTGCGGGCTGCATTGATCACGTTCCGCAATTTATTTGGGTCCGCCGACGCGCGAACATTCCCTCAGCGGCTGAAGCCACCGGTTCGGGCGCCCTCAGTGGCACGGCTGAAGCCATGCCCTTCCCGGACTTCTTCGCCGCCAAAGCCAACATCTCTGCTTCGGACGGCACATTTGAGACCCAGTGGTCATGACGCAGGACTCGAGTGTTGCCGTGCAAATGCAGTGCCGCAGAGCGGATGAGTCCGTTCGAGAAAAGCGAGTTCGCGACAGCCACCCCGGCGTCAAGCGCGGCATCAATCTCATTGGCTGAAAGTTTGCCGACTCCCTGAGTCACGAGCAGTGCGCCGAGATCGCTATCGGGTGCCAGATCGCGGGCGCGGACTCGCACGACGGCTGGGTGACCCGGCAAGTCCACAGCATTGGCAATGATGGTTGCGGCAGCATCCGCCACGGCTGCCCGATCAGCCAGGACGGTGACCGCATCTGCGATACCGAGCGAGAAGCTGCGACCACGCCAGCCACTGGTTGCGATGCCGCGCGCCGGTTGCGATGAAGCGAGCGTTGCCGTGCCGAAAAGCGAAGGACGATCTGGCCGCTCAATCATGCCCACCACAAATTTCTCTCCGGGCGCGAGATGCAGCGCGATGTCCCCACCATTGTTGACGTAGGCTCTCGAAAGACTTGCGGCAAATGTCATGGCGCCCAGAATTTCCTCGGCAACTGCGCCCGCTACGGCCGCCATCGGCGTGATGAAGGTTTGCTGGGCGTAGGGCGCAACCGCCGCTACCATACGTTTCGCGATCACCCCAACGGGTATTTTGCCGGCGGGCTGGCGCAGAAGTGCCAATTCGCTGCAGAGTTCATCGAGCACGGTGGCGAAGCGCGCTGCCGCGGCTTGATATGCGGCGTTGATCTCTTGAGTCAACCCAAATGCTTCGACAATCAGATCGATCGGTCCGTCGTGCAGATGCAGACGGCGGCCACCGGGTAGAAGTCGGATCTGGGCTGCCTCCCTCATTGATTGGACCTCGGATCGGACTTCCGATCGGACTTGGATGACTTCCCCGGGGCCAGCGGCCAGGGATTCTCCGGGCGGGCGGAGACATGACGGCGTCCTCCGCGCTCCACGATGGAATCGAGCGGACGAACGTGATCCATGTATCCGCCCAGGGCAGCGTAGTCCTTCACCTTCAAGGTGAACTCTATCGGGGCAACCAGTGCCGGCGTAGGGACATAGCCAAATGCGTGCTCGGGCATGCGAGTCACGTCAACCATGAACGTGATGCCGCCGCCAGGCCAGACGTAGACGGGCGCGCCGCCGCAGGTGACGCGGGTCAGCGCGTCTCTCACCGAATGGGTAAGCCTTACCGGGTTCTCGGTAACCCCGGCGCGCAGCGAACCACCTGCCCCTCCCATGAAGAGAACGGTCGAGAGCGCGGGCTCGCAATTCTCCTTGATACGGGCGACAGACTCACTGAGCACAGCGGGCAGTTCCTTTTCCACCGGCCGCAGACTCTCATCCAATTCGAAGTAGGCGTGATGCTCCCCTGTGGTGCTCACCATCAGCAATCGCAGCTTGGGCCAGGCGATCTTGGGGTTGAAAGTTTGAAGAATAGAAAGAGGATTTTCGATATTGGTGCCACCCCACGCGGTTCCGGGCTCAGCCACCCGAAAGTAGCGGCCGGGAGTCGAGCGGTGTCCCTTCATCTTGATTCCAGTCTCGGGGACGCCGAGCAACTTTCCTGCCTGATGCTCGGAGAGGACGCCCGTGATGTGGTCGTCGACCACAACCACCTCATCCACTTTTCCAAACCACTGCTTGGCAAACATCCCAATGGTGGCCGAGCCGCAACCCACCCGCATGCGTTCCTCTTGCGTGCCATCCACCACCGGGGGCTTGCCCGCCTGCACGATCACTGTCGCGCCTTCGTCGATGGTGAGTTCCACCGGCTTCCGATCGCACAGGTTCAGCAGGGTCTCGCAGGTCACCGTACCTTCGCGACGGCTGCCGCCGGTGAGATGGCGGACGCCTCCGAGCGACAGCATTTGCGAGCCGTATTCGCTGGTGGTGACGTGTCCGACTGGTTCTCCCTGGGCCCGCACCGTATTCGTTTCCGGCCCAAGATGGCGGTCGGTATCGATCTTTACCTTGACGCCGCAGTAGCTGAAGATGCCTTCGGTCACGACCGTGACCATGTCCACACCCTGGACCTCAGAGGAAATGATGAACGGGGCGGGCTTGTAATCAGGATAGGTAGTACCCGCGCCAATCGCGGTGACAAAGGTTTCCGGGCCGGCCACGATGCTGCCATCCCATTCCCGATCGCGGTCGAGGAAAGGGACGACAGAATCACCGCGCGACTTGGCGCGATCGAGTACCACATGCGGATCAATCCGCACCAGTTGGCCGTTGTTGTTGCCGTAGCGATCGCACGCACCCGTCCTTCCCGGCTTGATGTAGCAGAGGACAGGGCAGGCATCGCATCGGATGGCGTCGTCTTCAGGCACGTTTCGTTTCCGTCCTGGCGGTTGCAAGGTCGCGGATCGCAGCGCGGATGCGGTCCGGTGTCGCGGGCACACGGTGCGTGCGTATGCCAATCGCATCGTGGATGGCGTTGAGGATCGCGGGCGCTGTCGGAATCACTGCCTGCTCGCCAATTCCTTTAGCGCCGAACGGACCAATCGGCGACGGATCCTCGATGAGGATCGATTCCACCGGTGGCATATCACCAGCAGAAGGAATCAGGTAGTCGTGAAGATTCTCGCCCTTGCCGGGGAAGAATTCTTCCATAAGCGCCATCCCCAAACCCTGTGCTGCGCCCCCTTCGATTTGTCCTTCAATCAGCGTGGGATTGATGGCGCGGCCTACATCGTGGGCAGCCGTGATCTTCAGTACACGCACCGTCCCCAGTTCAGTATCGACTGCAATCTCCGCCAGGTGCGCGCCAAATCCGAACACGGCATAGGGAATGCCTTGACCGTTTTCGTCAAGCGGGCTGGTGGGCGGATCGAAGGTGGCTTCGGCGGTGAGGACGTAGCCATGCCGGTCGAGCGGCAAGTTGCGCAGCATGATGGTGCGCTGCTTTTCTCCTTCCTTGACGGTGACGGAACCATTCTCAAAAGTAACGACCGCACATTCGCAGGAGTCCGCCAGGCGGAGGATGGCCCGACGCAGTTCCGTACCCGCCATGTGCGCGGCTTTGCCGGTAACGAACGTCTGGCGGGACGCAGAGGTCTTGCCGCAATCGGGCGTGATCGACGTGTCACCGGAAACGAGATCGAAGCGATCGATGGGAGCGCCCAGCGCATCCGCACTGATCTGCGTGACGATGGTGTTGGAGCCCTGTCCGATATCCACCGCGCCCTGGTGAAGCGCAATGCGACCGTCGGACTTCAATCCCACGCGAATGGTCGAAGGATTCGGCAGGGAAGTGTTGCCGCAGCCGTACCACATGCCGGCAACGCCGACGCCTCGACGCAGTGGGCCTGTGGCATGCGCGTTGAACTCCGCAGCCTCGGCGCCTGCGGCCATCCATCTTGGACGCAAGGATTCGAAGCAGGCGCGGATTCCAGTCCCCTTGCCGAGCACCTGGCCGGTGACCGTAGAAGTGTCGTCGTTCAGCGCATTCAGGATGCGGAATTCGAGCCGGTCAATCTTGAGCTGGTCCGCAAGGTCATCGTAGAGCTGCTCCTGCGCGATAGCGGTTTGTGGCACACCGAAACCACGGAACGCTCCCGCTGGCACCAGGTGGGTGTGCACCGCCCGGGTCAGTGCCCGGTAATGCGGGACGTGATACGGACCGGAGGCGTGGACGGGGACGCGCGCCGCAACCGTCGGTCCCCAGGAAGAATAGGCCCCGGTGTTGAAATCGGCTGCGAAGTCCATCGCGGTTAATTTACCGTCGCGGGTCGCGCCCGCGCGAATGCGAATGTTGGCGGGGTGACGCTTGGTGGTCGAAATAATCGATTCCGTTCGCGAATAAACCATGCGCACCGATTGCCGAAGAGTCCAGGCGGCCAGCGCAACAAATGGTTGGACGGATAAATCCAACTTCGCGCCGAAGCCGCCGCCGACCGCAGTCGGAATAATGCGCACAGCTTCGGGGGCGATCCCGAGAATTTTGGCGATATCCGCCCGATCCATGTAGGGAGACTGGGTGCAGGCCTGAATCTCGATCTGGTCGTTGACTCGGCGGGCGAAGCCGGCTTCCGGTTCGATGTAAGCATGCTCGACAAAGCCGGTCTCGTATTCGCCTTCGACGACAACATCCGCTTCCGCCAGGGCTTTTTCCACGTCACCACGAACGACGCGGCCTCGGACCAGCACATTGCCTTCGCGGCTGGCATGGACGCGTGGAGCGTCTGGAACGAGTGCGGCTGCAATCGTGGTCAATGCGGGCAGTGGATCCCAGGTCACAGGGAATTCTGTGAGCTCCAGCGCCTCCATGGCTTCGGCCTCTCCAACTATCGCGGCGACGGCTTCGCCTCTGAATCTGGTCTCAGTTTCAGCGAACACCGGCTGGTCCGCGAATGGCGGAATCACGCCGTAACGATTCTCGCCGGGAACGTCCCTGGCAGTGAGGATGCGGAGGATTCCAGGGTGTTCGCGAACGAAAGCTTCAAGATCGCCGAAGCGGAACCGCGCACGATGGTGCGGGCAACGAATGGCGCGGACTACGAGCGCTCCCGCCGGACTTTCATCGGCTCCGAAAATCTCCGTGCCATCGACCTTGCCTTTGCCGTCGAGACGGACCAGTCTCTGGCCCACAGCGTTCCCGGCGGTAGGCGACGACTCAGTGCTCTTGCCGGAGCGAGCCTCCATGACAGCAGTAATGATCTTGCGATAGCCGGTGCAGCGGCAGAGCACGCCGCCGATCGCGTCCATGACCTCGTTTTCACTGGGCGCGGGATTACGCGCAAGCAGCGCAGTGGCTGAAACCAACATCCCCGGCGTGCACGCGCCGCACTGGGCTGCTCCGTGGCGCAGAAACGACTTTTGCAACCAGTCATAAATCGGCGCGCGTGTGGAGAGGCCTTCAACTGTGGTGACTGCACTTCCTTCGACCTGCCCCGCTGCGACCAGGCAGGAGCACACCGGCTTGCCGTCGATCAGGACCGTGCAGGCGCCGCAATCGCCGGCGTCGCAGCCAACTTTGGTTCCGGTCATTCCAAGACGCTCACGCAGCACCTTGGAGAGCCGCTCCACCGGCGAGACCAGCGTGGTTACCCGGCTGCCGTTTACCGAAAACGAAATCGAAGCCTGTGCCGGGGGAGAAATCGTCGTGGCCATGTCAGTTATTCCCCACACAGGCTTCGAGCGCACGTTGAATCAGTGTGAGCGCGGCATCGCTTCGATAGCTGGCGGTCGCGCGCACGTCATCAATCGGCGAGAGCGGCGAGAGATGTTGTGGCGAAGCGGTTGCGCCGAGCCCTGTGCGCGCCGGTGCGCCGACCAGGGCGCGCTCCAGAGCGAAGAGTCTCTGCGCGGTCGCCGAGCACGATCCGACCGCGATGCGGGCTTCCTCGACATGAGCCGAGTCGTCCGTCTTCACCACTGCCGCCACCATGACGATGGAAATCACCAGGTAGCTTCGGGCTCCGAGTTTCAAAAAGGCGGATTTGGCATCGTCGAGCCTGCGGGGAACGATCACGCTGGTGAGAATCTCGTCGGGACGACGAAGGGTTCTACGGTTGCCCACAATGAAATCAGCAAGAGGTAAACGACGCGCTCCGGCGGAAGAATGAAGCTCTATCTCGGCGTCGAGAGCGAGCAACGGCGGAACGCCATCCGCGGCGGGGGATGCGTTGCAGAGATTGCCGGCTACGGTGCCGCGATTCTGGATCTGAATCCCGCCAATTTCTCGGGCAGCGCTCTTCAACGCGTCGAAGCAGCGGGGCAACGGAGTGGTGACGACTTCACTCCACGTGGTGAGCCCGCCGATGCGGACATGATCCGACGTGATGGCGATACCCTTGATTTCAGAAAGGCCGGAGACGTCAATCACCGGGCCGACCACCTGCCGATCGCCCAGCGCGGGGAAGAAGTCGGTGCCGCCCGACAAGATTTGGCCGCCGTGAGTGCCCAGCACATCAACCGCTTCGCTCAGTGTTCTGGGCCTGAAATACAAGCTGCTGCTCCCCTGGCAAGTCACAAAACCCGCATTAGAGCGAGGTTTTGCCGTTTATTCTTATACGAACGGTCGGGTTTGTACAGCGAGATGCGCAACCCAGGAATTTTGTTATCAAGGTTTTGTCATCCTGAGCGCAGTCTGTCCATTCGCTTGCGAATGGAAGATGGAGTCGAAGGACCCCTAGCTGCGGATTGGTGCTGCGCTTTACAGGAACTCGATTGTTGGAGAGAGAAAGGCGTGGTCCGACGGGATAATAGGGGTCCTTCGGCTCCGTAACTACTTCGCGAAGCGAAGCAGTTACGGAGCTCAGGATGACACTTTCCCTTTTCCCGTGCGGCACCGTTCGCTCAGGGCAACGGAACGAACTTCACACATGCAGGGGAGGCCACACTGAGCACCTGTCCCGTAGGTGTGGGGTGGCCCGTTTTGCTGTCGATTCGAAAGACTACGACATCGTCTGAAGCCTGGTTGGCAACGAAAAGCCATGAACCGGTGGGGTCGATGGCGAAGTTGCGCGGTGTTTTTCCCTTGGTCGGGACGAATTCAACGCGAGTCAACGCGCCCTTCACCGGATCAATGGAGAAGACGGCGATACTGTCGTGTCCGCGATTTGAAGCGTAAAGGAATTTGCCCGAAGGATGCACTACGATCTCGGCGGCATCGTTGTTGCCGGCAAATTTCTCGGGTAGGGTAGAGATGGTTTTCAGTTCGCGCAGTTCGCCCCGCGCCGCATCGTAGGAATAGCTTACGACCGTGGACTGCATTTCGTTGATCACGTATAGAAACTTGCCAGTCGGATCAAACACCAGGTGCCGGGGGCCGGCGCCGGGGTGTGTTTTGGTGACATGCGGTTCATGTCCCAACGTTCCGGCCGCCGCGTCAAGGGGGTAGACGAGGACCTGATCAAGCCCGAGATCCGCCACCAGCGCAAAACGGTTGTCGGGCGAAAGCGCCACCGCGTGGGCATGCGGTCCTTCCTGCCGCTCCACGTTTACGCTCGATCCCTTGTGCCGCACGAAGTCGGTGAAGTCACCGAGCCGGCCATCTTGCAACACCGGGAAAACGGCCACGCTGCCCAGAGTGTAGTTCGAAACCAAAGCGTATTTGCCGGTCTGATCGAGTGTGATGTGCGCCGGCCCCGCGTCGCGTGAAGAGACTTCGTTCAAGAGAGACAGCTTGCCGGTTGCGCCATCGATCGAGAAGGAACTCACGGCACCAGTGTGCTGTCCCTTGTAAGTGTCGAGTTCGTTGACTGCGTACACGAAGTGCCCGCTTGAATCAACCGTGAGAAATGACGGCTGAGCCGATTCCGCGGCAAGCCCCAGGGTTGTCACTTGACCCGTCGCTGCATCAAAGCGGTAGACATAAATCCCTTTGCTGCCGTGGTCGGTGTAGGTCCCGATGTAAACCAGGTCTTTGCCGGCTGCCCAGGCGGCAGATTCAAGTCCGAAAATAGATTGGGCCACTACGAGAAGGAGCACGACACCAATCATTTGGAGTCTTATGCGCCATGGAATCATCGATTTCATGAAGTACCTTCCTGGGGTGACGGCAGTAGTGTTCTTATCCTAACCCGATTTCTGATATTCAGTTTTCAGTTTCTAGTTGTCAGTTCCCAGTTGACTGAAGCTAGAAACCAGAAACTGGGGTTGTCAGTACATGATGGTTCTGGTCAGGTGATGGGGCCACCACGTTGTGTGATAGTGGGTCCACAGGCGGGCGTCAATCTGGGGAATGATGATCTGCTGGTCCTTCGGGCGGAGTTTGTTGACCTCTTCGCAGAGCAGCGCGGTGGCATAGATACAGTGCGCCCGAATCTCAATTTCCTGGCGGCTGTCACGCGGGATCATCTGGTAACTGTTGATGGCGCGCTCGAGTTCCGGCGAATAACTCGTGATTCCCAGAAGCCGCAGCGCTACCGGAACGATGTAGTCGGCAAACGCCGTCATTTTATCGACGTCCGCGAGAGGGAACTGGCCGCTCTTCCGCAGCGACGAATAAACGAACCAGATTCCCAGTTGCGGCAGCTTGTAAAACTTGATGGTGGCGCCATCGTATCGGCTGACGTCGTTGAAGCGCGGGAACTCTTTTACCTTGCGATCAATGATTCCGGCGCCATTGTCATACAGGCGGGGTGGGCAGGATTTGATGAAATTGTGAAAGCGGCCGTCGTATTTCTCGGCCAGCACCAAACCTACCTGGCGCCAGATTTCCATTTTTTCGTCGAGCATGGGCAGTTCGATGTTGGCGGCGAAAATTCGTTCCATCTCCGGACGGGTCACTCGCGCCAGAAACTTTCCATCGAGAATCGGGATGCCATTGTCCATCGCCCGTTTCATACAGGCGAAGAGCCCGTCGGAATCCGACCAGTGCCGTCCGGCGTAATCCACCTGGAACTTGACGTGACTGGAAAAATCGGTGAAGGCGGTGTCCACGCAATCGGCCGTGAGCACAAAGTCGATCACGTCATCGGCGCCGCCCTCGCCCACGCCGAAAGGCATCTGATAGTCCGGCATGGGGAGTTCTTCGTACGCCATCCAGGCCGCGACCTCCACGATCTTGTCGACATGAGTCCGGACGTCGCTGGAATTCTCAATTACAGGATGAAGACTATCGAGCACCGGGCTGCCCTTGAGCACCGGCCAGCGCAGTGTGGAAGTACCGGGTGCCGAGTTACGTGCTTCGCCGTTGCCGGTGGCTGCCATAGCTCCAATCATTGCCAGTGCCCGCAGAAACTCGCGTCGATCCGGAATGCCTGCTGGCATCATGCTTGCTTCCATTATTTACCTTTGATTCGGGATACGAAAAGCTCCAGGAAGCGATCCGCCTCGACATCGACACAAACCTTCGCGTTGGGCGCGACCTTGTCCACTCCCTCAATCACGTAACGGTCGCCGTGAAGCACATTCCGTTCTACATAGCCGTTGCGATTGGCCACTGTTTCACCCCGTGTAAACTCGCCCCGGGTCTCGACGTCCACGTGCATCTCCGGCGCTTTTACCAGCGTCGCGTCAATGGCGACACCGACCGCGAGCGGATCGTACATAGGCGTGCCCGGCGAATTGAACTGCGCCGACAGGTCGACGAGATACTTGGCGACGGCGTAGACAAAATCGTTCACCGGACCGTGGGTTTGGCCCAATCGGTCAAGATATTTTTGGGAGAAGAGGGTCTTGTCCCCCACATCCAGTCCGACCATCGTCAGTGGCCAGCCTGCCTGGAAAACGATCTGGGCGGCTTCAGGATCATTATAGATATTGGCTTCCGCCGCGGCGTTCACATTACCGCCCTTGATCGAACCTCCCATGAGGACGACCTCCTTAACGAGGGGCACAATGGAAGGATCTTTTTCGAGGGCCAAGGCGATGTTGGTCAGTGGTCCGACTGGAACCAGGGTGATCTCGTGAGGAGCCGCATGCACCAGCTGGATGATCAGGTCCGGCCCGAAACGTGAATCCACTTTGCACTTGCTCGGCGGCAGTTCAATATTCGCCAGGCCGTTCTTGCCGTGCCAGAACTCGGCCGTGATGAGTTTTTGGAAGAGCGGATGCTGTGCCCCGGCCGCAACTGGAATGTCGCAACGGTTGGCAAGTGAAACCATCCGCAGCGCATTTTCCAGGCCCTGACTAGCAGTCACGTTTCCCGGGACCACGGTGATGGCGCGCACATCGAGTTCCGGCGAGTTAAGAGCCAGCATCAGCGCCAGAGCGTCGTCGCTTCCCGGGTCGGTGTCGAAGATGATCTTCTTGGCAGCCGCCGGTGCAGGCATCGCGCTGGCGAGCAGGGTGGCGAAGATGACTGACTGAAAGATGAAGTGATTCAAACGTTTCAGAATCGGTTTTCTCCAGACTCGTGGCAGCGTCGTAGCCTAGCGTTCGGAATGAAATGAAGTCAAGGCTAATTGTAGGTCCTCAGCTGCGGAAAGTCCCGCTACAGCACGCGTGGGGACGGCCGCCCTCGGCCGTCCAGTCGAGCGCAGCTCGACAGATTTGCCGCACTCCACGGCGGCTTTGCCCAGATGGGATGTAGCGCAGGAGTGAGGGTGGTCGCGCCCACATGACGCTGTGCCGTACAATTACAACCGCAACTATGTCGGTCGAGAACAAAGCGCATTATGGAGTGGCAGGCGACGCGAGCAATCGTGTGGACGCCATTGCCTTGCTTGCCGGACGCGCGCTGGTCTCGAATCGCGGCATTCCCCTGAATCTGGACTGGGTGAAGCAGGTTCGCGTCAATACCAGCGCGGTCGAACGCCGGGCGCAAAGTCACGTAGCCCGGCGCACAGTAAAAAAAGACTGGCAGGCGGCATGGCTGCTGCGCGCCGTCTCCTGCATGGACCTCACGACGCTCTCCGGCGACGACACCGAAGAGCGCGTGCGGCGCCTGTGCGCAAAAGCCCGCCAACCGTTGCAAGAAGATTTGGTCAAGCGCCTGGGAATCGAAGAGCTGAACATAAAAGTTGCCGCGGTTTGCGTCTATCACACCTTTGTAGAAACCGCGGTGCGGGCGCTCGAAGGCAGCGGCGTGCGGGTGGCGGCTGTTTCCACCGGATTCCCGGCCGGGCTCTCTCCTCTGACCGAACGGGTGGCTGAGATTCACCGTTCGGTAGAAGCCGGCGCCAGCGATATCGACGTAGTCATCACCCGCGCCCATGTCTTCGGCGGCAAGTGGCAGGCGCTCTACGACGAGATTGCCGCTTTCAAACAAGCCTGCGGGCCCGCTCACATGAAGGTCATTCTGGGCGCCGGCGATCTGCTCACGCTGCGCAATGTGGCCCGGGCCAGCTTCGTCGCAATGATGGCGGGGGCGGATTTCATTAAGACCTCCACGGGGAAGGAGCCGACAAACGCGACCCTGCCGGTCGGATTCGTCATGACCCGGGCGATTCGTGAATACGCGCAGGAAACCGGTATGGCGGTCGGCTTCAAGCCGGCGGGAGGAATCCGCACCGCGAAGCAATCGATCGAATGGCTGGCGCTGATGAAAGAGGAACTCGGCCCTTCGTGGATGAGAGCGGAACTGTTTCGCTTCGGGGCCAGTGGCCTGTTGAACGACATTGAACGTCAACTGGAGCACCATGTGACCGGGCGATATTCGGCGGATTATCGCCATCCCATCGCGTAGAGCGGGCGATGACCGAGCCAGGTGAATCGAGTCCGCACTGAGCTGCTATGAGCATTGCTGAAAAATTCGTCGCTATGGAGTACGGCCCCGCGCCGGAGGATCCGAAAGAAGCGCTCTCCTGGCTCGACCATCATGCACGCCGCTTCGGACATTTCATCGCGGGCGCCTGGCAGCAGCCGGCTGCGGGCACTTACTTTGAAACCACCGACCCATCCACTGGCGAGAAGCTCGCCGACGTAGCCCAAGGATCGGCGGCTGACGTCGATGCCGCAGTCCGCGCCGCAGGCGCCGCTCTACCGAAATGGCAGGCCCTTACCCCTCACACGCGGGCCCGATATCTCTATGCGCTGGCGCGAACCGTTCAAAAGCATTCCCGCCGCCTCGCAGTCCTCGAGACAATGGACAACGGCAAGCCGATTCGCGAGAGCCGCGACATCGATATTCCCCTGGTGGTTCGCCATTTCTATCACCACGCGGGATGGGCGCAGTTGCTGGAGCAGGAATTTCCCGGTTACACCGCCTGCGGTGTTGTTGGGCAGATTATTCCGTGGAATTTTCCCTTGCTCATGCTGGCGTGGAAGATTGCTCCAGCCCTCGCTACGGGAAACACGGTCGTCCTCAAGCCCGCGGAATTCACTCCGCTGACCGCACTTGCGTTCGCTGAAATCTGCTCGGAAGTCGCGCTGCCGCCGGGCGTGGTGAACATTGTGACCGGCGATGGCTCTACCGGCGAGGCTCTGGTAAAGCATCCCGACCTCGCCAAGATCGCCTTCACCGGCTCGACGGAAGTAGGACGTGCCATCCGCAGCGCCACCGCGACCAGCCACAAACGTCTCTCGCTTGAACTGGGCGGCAAGTCGCCTTTCATCATTTTTGAAGATGCTGATCTGGACAGCGCGGTCGAAGGCCTGGTAGACGGCATCTGGTTCAATCAGGGACAAGTCTGTTGCGCCGGCTCGCGCCTGCTGATGCAGGAGAGCATCGCTGAACCGCTCATCGTGAAAGTCCGCGATCGCATGAGCACCCTTCGGGCCGGCGCGCCGCTTGACAAGTCCATCGACATTGGCGCAATCGTGGCAAGGGTGCAACTCGACCGCATAAAGCGGCTGGTGGATCAAGGCGTTGCGGAAGGTGCAACCTGCTGGCAGCCGCAGATCGAATTGCCTTCGCGGGGGCTCTACTACCCGCCGACCCTGCTCAGCAATGTGCATCCCACGTCGATCGTAGCCCAACAGGAAATTTTCGGCCCGGTGCTGGCCTCGATGACATTCCGCACGCCCAGCGAGGCGGTCGAGCTGGCAAACAACACGGTGTATGGTCTGGCCGCGTGCGTGTGGAGCGAGAGCATCAATGTTGCGCTTCATGTGGCTTCGCAACTCAAGGCCGGAGTCGTCTGGGTCAATTGTACGAACCTTTTTGACGCGTCCTGCGGATTTGGCGGCTACCGCGAAAGTGGCTACGGCCGGGAAGGCGGCAGGGAAGGCCTGCTTGAGTATTTAGAGCCGGCCTGGTTCAAGAATGCTCCGGCACTGCCGGCTCTGAAACCAGCTCCCGCAGAAAAATCGGCTGATGATTCTGATTCAGCCACACCCGCGATCGACCGCACCGTAAAGCTCTACATCGGCGGCAAACAGGCTCGCCCAGACTCTGGCTACAGCATGGAAGTGCGAGCTACGGATGGCCGGCTCCTGGGCGAAGCCCCGCTGGGCAATCGAAAAGATATTCGTAACGCGGTCGAGGCAGCGCACAAGGCTTCCGCATGGGCCAAAAGCACGGCGCACACCCGTGCGCAAGTTCTCTACTACATGGCGGAAAATCTTTCGCAGCGCAGCGAAGAAATCGCGCGCCGTCTGGCATCAGTGGTAGGAGAGACGCAAGCCGCCTCCGAGGTCTCGCTCGGCATCGAGCGTATCTTCTCGTACGCCGCCTGGGCAGACAAGTTCGACGGCGCGGTGCACAATCCTCCGTTCCGCAACGTCGCTCTGGCCATGAACGAGGCCGTCGGAACGGTCGGGATTATTTGTCCGAATCAGGCTCCACTGCTCGGCTTCTTGTCCCTGGTCATGCCCGTGCTCGCTGCGGGTAACACCGCCGTCATCGTTCCGTCAGAAACTTATCCCTTGATCACCGCTGATCTGTACCAGGTCTTCGATACCAGCGATTTGCCCGGCGGAGCGGTCAACATCGTCACCGGCTACACCTCCCAGCTTCTGAAAACCCTTGCGGAACACGACGACGTGGATGCCATCTGGTGTTTCGCAGACGAAGCCAGCGCGGCTGCTGCCAAGGCTTACTCAGTCGGAAATCTGAAACAGGTATTCACTAACGAAGGCCGCTCCATCGACTGGTTTGATGCGAAGCAGGGCGAAGGCCGCTGGTTCCTCCAGCATGCTACTCAGGTGAAGAATATTTGGGTACCGTACGGCGAGTGACGTTTTCGCCAAGGCCGAGACGTTAAGGCTTTCCTTACCCCCACACGTAAAATGCCCTGAGGGTTCGAGACAACGAATCTCTGTAACCTTCGTCCCCGCTGTGCCGTAAGCATATACAGAAGGGGAGAAGATGCCAGCGCTGGAACAGCCTTCCGACGTGCTGCGGCAGTTCTGTCAAGGCGACCTCGATGCCTTCGAGGCGCTGTTCCGGCGGCATCAATCCGAGGTCTACGGTTGGATCGTTAGCATTATCCGTGATCCGGCAGCCGCCGAGGACCTTACCGTCGAAACCTTCTGGCGCATCTATCGTGCGCACGCTCGTTTTGACCCCACACGCAGCTTCGGGCCGTGGGCGCGCCGCATTGCCACCAACGCTGCGCTCGATCACCTGAAGACGGTGCGGACTGAAACGGATCTCCCCGACGACCTGTCGTCACTGCCGATGCCAGACCCCGGCATCTCCGAGGAGCTTCGAAGGAAAACGGCACGCGCCTTCCGGCGGCTTCCATCCAAGCTGCAGGTTGCGGCCACGCTGGCGCTGATTGAAGAGCAACCATACGGAGAAATCGCCGAGGCGCTGGGCATTTCCACAGGAGCCGTTAAGCTGCGCGTCTTCCGAGCCCTTCGCCTTCTTAGAAAAGATTTGAAGCGACAAGGAATCGAACCATGAATGTGAACGAACAGGAACGAATCAAACAGCTGCTAAAGAGCTCACTGCCACGGTCCAGCGCCCAAACTGGCGCAGAACTGCGGCGCAATCTCTGGCCCGCCATGTTGCAACGTCTTGAAGAGCCTCCCGCGGCGGTACCGTGGTTTGACTGGGCTCTGTTCGCTGCGGTGGCCGCGTGGCTTGTACTCTTCCCGGGAGCGATTCCGGTGCTGCTCTATCACTTGTAATGGGAGGACGATATGAACACTCACCCTTATCTTCGCGCCTACATGGCAGGCATTGTCACGCCCAGCCTGGGTTTGCTGGTAGCCTTGACTGTATTCATTCTGACCCGCCTGGTGTTTCACACCCCAGTCCCTATTGAGCGCGTCATCATTTTCCCGATGGCGCTGGTGCCCAATGCGTTTGGCATCTGGAACATTGTCTACGTGTGGTCCCGTTCCCACCCCCATCTGCCCATCGGGTTCCACGGCGCGCTGCTGCCGGTGATCATGGCAGCGCTGGGAGCAGTCGCTGCCGTCTGGGGCGGATTCCTGACGGTGGGCGCGCACGGCGTCACTTGGTTCCAGGCCATCAGCATTCCGTACTTTCTGATCGTGCCCTGGTTCCTCGCCGGCGTTGTGGTCTATTACCTGTTGTGGAAATATGTGGTGGGATTCCTCAACCAAGTGTTGGGAATCGCGTGAAGGGCAGATCTTGGTGGCAATCGGCACAGGAGAGGATTCCAGGTGCGGAGGAAATAGAGCCAGTGGTGCTCCACGCCGAGAGCCATCGCGTAGGGCAGATATTTTTCGACAGTATCCGGCGGCATGCCTGCTGTCACACCGTCAAATCTCCGTTGACACAATCCGGGCCGCTGAATAGACTCGGCCTTCTTCACCTTATTAGCTTTCGTAGACGGAATTAAATCCGCAGACATTCCTTAAACCATGGCGAAAACTCCTCGAATCGCGGTCATCGGCAGCGCCAATATCGATCTGACCACTTTCACCGACCGCTTTCCCAAACCCGGTGAAACCATCTTCGGGCAGAAGTTCGACCTGGGATTCGGCGGCAAGGGCGCCAATCAGGCGGTGGCAGCCAAGCTCTGCGGAGCCAATGTTTTTATGGTGGCGCGAGTGGGAAGCGACCTGTTCGGTCCCGCGACCATTGAGAATTTCAAAAAGTTGGGCATTGACGCCACCCACGTAAAGCAGGTCGAAGGCGTGTCCAGCGGCGTGGCCCCGATTTTTGTGGAGCCCAACGGACAAAACCGGATTTTCGTAGTGAAAGGCGCGAACGACGAATTGAAGCCCGCCGACGTGGATGCGGCCGCAGACTTGCTTAAGGCCGTCGATTGCATCGTGCTCCAGTTCGAGATTCCGCTCGAGACGGTTTATCACACCGTGGCATTTGCACGAAAGCACAGCATTCGCTGCATCGTGAATCCGGCTCCAGCCCAGCCGATCGACTTCAAGTCCGTCGACGGCCTGGATTACCTCGTCCCTAACGAAAGCGAAGCTGAGACCATCACAGGAATGCCGGTAAAGAACATTGACGACGCCAAGAAGTGTGCGGAGAAGCTGCTCGGCTATGGCATCCGTCGCGTGATCATTACGCTCGGCTCCAACGGCTCGTTGCTGGCAGGGAAGGACGGCATGGAACACCTGCCCGCATTCCCGGTGAGGAGCGTCGACAGCACCGGCGCGGGGGACGCTTTCATCGGCAGCTTTGCGGTGTTTCTCGGGGAAGGACTTCCCGAGCGCGAGGCCGTTCGGCGCGCCAATCTGTACGCGGGACTTTCGACCACCGGCGTAGGCACACAGAAGTCCTTCTATGATCGGGCACGATTCGACGCCGAGTGGGCGGCACGCGGGAAGTCATAGCCACCAGCACCCGTGTAGGGACGGGTCTCAGATCCGTCCAGGCCGAGCGAAGCTCGGCTGTTTCCTTCCGTTCAACAACCCAGCGCTGTGTGTTTCTTGGCACACACCATGTCCTGATTGACACGACTTTTCCTCTACCCGCCTCACGTAACTTATTCTGCTTCAGCTAAGATCGGTTTGGCCATCCCGCTGCAAAGTGCTCAATGGATTTGTCCTCGGGTTTATAGTTCAACTTCCCGGAAAGTTGGGAAGAGACTTGGGAACCTATGCGCCGGAGATTGAAAACATCGTGGCGTGCGATCGCGGCAACCGGAGCAGTCCTCATCATCTTGCTGGCCGCTGTTGTAGCCTGGCGGGCATCCCGGGCCTTGCGCACGGCCACCGAAGAAGTCCGATCGGAGCGGGAGATACGCTTCACCGTCCGTTCGCTTCCAGACCAGCAGGAGCAGATCTTCGAGTCGATTAGCCCTCCCGCCGTATTCTTTCAGGCGGCACAGTTTCACGGTGACCTGTACGTAGCGGGCCGGGCCGGGCTCTCGCGATACAACGCCGGTGGAACCCTGCTCAAACACTACGCGGTTGGGCAAGAGCTGCCGTCTTCCCCGCTGATTGCAATTGCTCCCGCAGTACTCTCCGACTCGCGCGAGCAGGAACTCGTCGTCGCCACCGCGCAGGCTGGCTTGCTGGTCTTCAACGGGAGAGCCTTTCGACAAATCTTTCCGCAGGATGCGGACGCCCGCGCCATTACGTCTATTTTGCCGGTGGCTTCCGGACATCTTCTGATCGGGACGAGGAAGCGCGGCGTGCTGCTCTACGACGGAGAGAGAATAACCGTCCTGCACCCGACCCTGAGCGGCCTTTATGTGACGGCGATTGCAGGCACGGAATCGGATGTGTGGGTAGGAACGCTCGACCGCGGGGTGCTGCACTGGCATGCCGGCGAGACCGAATCTTTCGGCGAGGCGCAAGGGCTGCCTGATCCCCAGGTTCAATCCATCGCCCTCCTGGGTGACAAGACCTACGTTGGCACGGTGCTTGGGGTAGCGGAATTCGATCGCGGACGTTTCTCGCGCACTTTGGCTGCCGGGGTTCTTGCCACCGCATTGCTGCCAAGTGCGACACTACTGCTGGTTGGGTCCGAAGATCAGGGAGTGATCGCGATCCCGCTGGAGGGACGGCGGCCCAATTCCCGCCCGGCCGATCCGGCAGAGCTTTCCGAGGTCCACCAGTTGTTCAGTGAGGGTGAGGCGGTGTTTGCGCTGGCCCGAGACGGTCTTTACCGCATGGGCGCCCATGGTTTCGGATGGCAGCCGGTTTTGCGTCCGGGCGTGGCGATACTAACTGACCGCAACGTCTCGGCGCTCGCCACGGATAGCAATGGCCGTCTCTGGGTCGGCTATTTCGATCGCGGCCTCGACCTGCTCCAGTCTGATCGCGGACCGGCCACACACATCGAAAACGAACATGTGTTCTGTGTAAACCGCATCGTCCCCAATCCCAAGGACGGGACGGTTGATGTCGCGACCGCAAACGGCCTGGTTCGTTTCAATGCGGCTGGAGGTCAGGAGCAAGTGCTCACACGTGCCGATGGTCTCATAGCTGACCACGTTACCGACATCGTTTCGTACCAGGACGGACTGGCCCTGGCCACGCCAGCGGGGCTGACATTTCTAGACGCGACAGGAGCGCGCAGCATGTATGCGTTTCAGGGACTGGTGAACAACCACGTATATGCGCTCGGCGTCTCCGGCGATCAGCTGATGGCAGGCACCCTGGGTGGACTCTCCCTGCTCGAAAAAGGTGACCTGCGAGTGAAGTACACCACCGCTACATCGGGATTAAAACATAGCTGGATCACCGCAGTTGTTCCGGTGGGCGACGAATGGATGGTCGGAACTTATGGAGCGGGCGTCCTCGGCCTTGACCGCTCAGGACACTTCCACTCGTTTGAGAACGCGACCGGGCAATTTGAAATCAATCCCAATGCCATGCTGGTGACCAAAGACCACGTCTTTGCCGGAACCCTAGGGAAGGGCTTGTACGTGTATGAGAAGCAATCCGGGCGCTGGTTCGCGATCAACGAGGGCTTACCCTCATTGAACGTGACCGCGCTCACCGCTGCCAATGGTTATCTCTACGTTGGTACAGACAACGGACTGGTGCGGGCATCTGAGCAGAAGCTGCATCCATGAAGAACGCGATTCCCAAACTCATCGTCTTGCTGTTCACTGCTTCGCTGTTGCACGCGGACGCTGGCATCCTGATTCCCCGTGACAAAGCCCAGCCGGATCCGGCAATTCTCTCCCTCGAAGAGATGGAGATCACAATCCGCATCGATAACGGCGATGCTCGCGTATTCATACGCCAGATTTTCGCCAACCACACCGGCAAGATTGAGGAAGGGAACTACATTTTTGCGCTGCCCAGCCAGGCCACAGTTTCCGATTTCGCAGTATGGGACGGACCGACCCGTATTCCGGCCGTGGTTCTGGAACGCAAACGCGCGGAAGAAATATACACCCAGCTCAAACAGCAGGCGATCGATCCGGGATTATTGCAGATGGGGGAGCGCGGATCGGAAGAAGCCAAGCGCAGTGGGGTCTTCAGCGCGCGCATTGTTCCTATCCCGGCCCACGGAACTAAACGGCTGGAAATCGAATACCACCAGTCCATTCCGGTAGAGAATTTGAAATCCTATTTTGCCATTCCGCTGCGTCCGGACGCCTACCAGGCCCAGATGGCGCGGCACTTGCGGATCAACTTCGAAATGCACTCGGCCCATTCGACCTCGAACTTTCAGGCGGCTGCGAAGACATTTCCGTTGCAATTCGGCGAAAACACTTCACATATGGTGAAGGGGCACTTCGAAGGTGAAAACGTCAATCTGGCCGAGGATTTTGTTGTGATGTACAGTCTCGATCCGGTGGGCGCCGATAGCCTGCAGGTGTTGACCTATCGAAATCCGGTCAGTGGACAACCCTCTCCCACCGAGACTGCGCCGGTTCGCAGCAGGAACGAGCCCGGTTTTTTCGAAGCCGAAGCGCTGTTGGGTTATGGGAAGAACCCCAGCCCGGGCGCGGCTGGCAGTGAAGAGTCGGGTCCGCCAAAGACCTTGGTCATCCTCTTCGACACGTCCTTGTCCATGCAGTGGGAAAAGCTGGAACGCAGTTATCAGGCATTGGAGACGCTGTTGCGCACACTCAGGCCAGCTGACCGCTTCAATCTGGTGTTGTTCAACGGCCTGGTACAGCCCTTTCAACCTTCTCCCGTTGCCGCCGATCCGGCGACTGTGCAGCGTGCTCTGGATTTCGTCCGCTCCAGCAAGCTGCGCGGCGGCACTGACCTGCAGCGGGCGCTCCAGGCGGGATTACAGCAGTGTTCGACGACTGGCGGAGGCAATTCGTATCTCCTGTTGCTGAGCGATGGCGGCGCGACTCGCGGACCGATCCAGAACGGCAAACTCGCCGCCTGGTACGCGGAGACCTGGCACCGTGAACCCGGGCCCCAACGTCCGCGTACTTACATCTTCGGAGTGGGCGACGATGCCAATTTGCCGCTGCTACGTGAACTGGCACGGCAAGACGGTTTGCGGGAAAACGTCCTCTCCACCGAGCCATTGGAGTTCAAACTGAATTCCTTCCTCTCCAAGATCGGACGCAACCCCATCGGCCAGCTGCAGTTGGAAGTAACTCCGGGAGCCGCGGTGGAGACAGTTTATCCGTTGCAGAATTCCACATACTCGGGTTCTCTGGCCGCTTGGGTGGGACGATATCAGACAGTTAAAGAGAATGTCGGATTTACAGTCCGCGGAGTACGCGACGGCGCGGCGCTGCAGATTTCCGGCAAAACCAGTTTGCCGGGCCAAGGCCTCGAACATGCGCAACTCCCGAGGCTGTGGGCCCGGGCGCGGGTGGATGCACTGCTGGAAAAAATCCAGCGCGAAGGAGAAGATCAGGCCACCGTCGATGAAATCATCCGCCTAGCGCGTCAGTACAAATTTGTGACGCCCTACACGTCTTTTCTCGCAGTGCCACGTGCTTTGTTGCGTCCCCGTGTCATCCGTCCAGGAGATCCCGTGCTGCGAGTGAAGACAGACGCATCGATCACTTCTGTGACCGCGCTGTTTCCGTTTGGGCTGGTGCAACGGCTGCGCTACTTGTCCGGCGAAGATATGTGGCAGACGCGCTTTCTCGCTCCCGATGACATGCGGGACGGAACCTACACGGTTCGCCTGGTGTTACGCGATCGGCTCGGCCACACCTATCGCGAATTCAAGACGTTCGTCATAGCTAGCAAGCCACCCGCGGTCCAGATCAAGCTCGACACCCGACGTTTTCACCGAGGCCAGTCGGTTGATCTGAAGGTCAGCGCTTCTCAAAGCACGCGTACGCTGGTAGCGAGACTGGAAGGAGTATTGCCGGTGGCGTTGAACTGGGACGCTCGCGCCGGCGTCAACTCGGGACGATTACTTATTCCTGAGCAAGCGATACCGGGGACTTACACGCTTACGGTCACCGCCGAAGATATCGCCCACAACATCGGGACCCAGGAGGTGCAGATTGAAGTCCTTCCCTAGGTTGTCCCGAGCTCTGTTGCATATTTCCCGGCGAGGCCGGTTCCTGCGCGCCTGCGGCATCGTTGTGCTGGCGAGTACAGCCGGTTGGGTGGTTTCCGCGCAGGGCTCCCTCCCATTGTGGATACGCAACATCGAAGCTGGAACGGCCATTGAGGCCGCATTCTTTCGCGCGATGTCGCTGCCGGGGGGCAATGTGCTGTTTCGCAGGCCGCCCGGTGAGACACGCGCGGCGCTTGCCGCATTGATCACGGCGCAACCCAAGGACGCCGACCTGTATTCGCTGCGCGCTCTCGAAGACGAGCAGCAACTCGACATCAACGCGGCCGAGACGGATTGGAAGAAGTATGTGGAAAGCACTGACGCCAAGCTCAGTGCTCAGACTACTCTCGCCGACTTCTATCACCGGCGGGTCCGCTCTCTGGACGAAATCAAGGCGCTGTCAGTGGTGGCGAACGCGCCTGCGGACGCTTCGGAAACCCTGGTCGATACGACTGAGCAGCAATCCTGGCGTGCCTTTGAGCGCATCTTCGGGATCATTCAAGACCAAGGCCTGGGTAAAGAGTTCTCGGTTACCCAGTATCGGGCGTGGCTGGTTCGATATCCGCACGAGGAGTCCCTCTATGCGCGTTTCCTTCAGTTTCTGGTGTCTCAGAACGATTATGCGGCCGCGGCACAACTGGTAGCGGATTATCAAAAGCAATTTCCGCATGACGAAATCTTCCCGGTAAGAGCGAAAGCCATGCTCGAGTACCAGCGCGGCTCGGTTCAGCAGGGACTGGCTGTGTACGAGCAGAGTTTCCAGCCGCTGTGGGCTCCGGAACTGGTCAAAAGCTATTTTGACCTGCTGGCGCAAACCCAGAGCCTGCGCAAGTTTCTCGATCAGGCACGCGCCGCCCTGAACGCCAATCCCGAAGACCTGAACGCGATGGCCCGGCTTTTCTATTACTACCAGCAGCAGGGCAACCTCGGCGCCGCGCAGCAAACGGTCACCGCGTTTCGCTTACACAAGGAAGCAAGCAAATCGGAGTGGACGGGTCAGGAGCTTTATGTCTGTGCGCGTCTGCTGGAAGATATTCACTCTTACCCGGAGTCGGCCCGCTATTACTTTGCGCTCTACAACAGTAAGGGCATGAATGACGCGCAGGAACGAGCGCTGGCCGCACTCACCAACCTGCTGCTCACCGCCCCCGAAAGCCCGATTCGCTTGGGCAGCGGGGAACTCTCCATGTATCGCGACATCGCCACCATGGACCAGGGTCCCGGCTATCTGAACGGTATCCTTTCTCTGATCCTCAATACAACCGCACCGGCCGCGAGGTTTTCGGAGGAGGAACAGCGCGCGGTTCCGTACTTCCATCGCGCGCGCGCGGCCGAATTGTTGGCTCTGCTGGACACGAAATTCCCGAGTTCAGCGAGTCGTGCGGTATTGCATGCCAAACTGCTGGAATTCTACGCAAACTCCAGCGAGAGTGCGGCGGTGATTCAGGGCGGGCATGACTTTCTGTCCAGCTTCCCCAACGCTCCTCAGCGTACCGACGTTGCCTTGCTCATGGCCGACGCATACGCGCGTACAGGAAAATCACAGGAAGAATTCGCCATTTACGATTCCGTTCTGCAGGAACTGGCGGCCAAAGTACAGAATGTGCCGTTAGGAAAAGGCGCCGATGGAGCGGGTGAATATCAACGCGGAACCTTCCGGGGCACCTCGAACAGCGAAACAGAGAATGAGCTTTCGGACGCGCGCAGGGGGCTTGCGGGGCCATCGGGCAACGAAGCATTTCAGGTGGGGCGAACCGGAATCGCGACCCAGGGCGGGACGCGGTCGCCGGAATATTCACGAGTACTGGAACGCTACCTGGCCCGGCTGGTGGAGTTGAAACGGATTCCCGAAGCGCTGGCGGTGCTTCGACGCGAGATTGATCGGAACCCGGATGATCCCGGCCTCTACGAACGCCTGGCGATATTTCTGGACCAGAACAGATTGGGGGCCGAGCAGGAGGAAATTTACAAGCGAGCGATGGCGCACTTTCCCGATCGCTCCTGGTACGACAAACTGGCGCGCTTCTACCTGCGATATAAGAATTATGCCGAGTTCGAAAGCTTGACACAGGAGGCGGTGAAGACCTTCAGCGGCACCGAGCTGGAACAGTATTTTGAGAGCGCCGGGTATGGCGGCACCCCGGCCCTGTATTTGCGGCTGAACCAGTATGCGAACCACCGGTTCCCTCACAATCCGGTTTTCGTGCGCAATCTGCTGAGCGCGTATCACGATTCCCACACCTATAACGATGCCGCCTGGCAATCGGTCCTGCGCCAGCACTGGTTTGAGGAAGCCGACCTGCGCAGCGAGTTCTTCGAATATCTTTCGTCGCGCGGACAACTGGAATCCGAAATGAGCGGGCTGCGGCAAAATGCTTTGCCCACGGACAAAGGGTGGGATAAGTTCGTTGCTGCCAATCCGGCTGCGGGAGAGTTTCTGGCGCAGGCCGACCTGTGGCGATCGCATTTTGAAGACAGCGCGCCGGTGCTCCAGGCTCTGGCAGAACGATATCCGGCTGATTTTGAGACTGGGCGCACCGCTTCCTCTGTGTATCGATCGCTGGCTTACTTCGAGCCGGAAGACACGAATGTCGCCGCCAGGATTGAAGACAATCTGCTGCAAGCAAATCCGGGCAACACGGAAATCATATCCCGGATCGGCGACATCTACGCCGACCGCGATCTGCTCGCCAAGGCCGCTCCCTACTGGGACCGTATTCCGCAGATTGCTCCTGGCCAGTCCGGTGGATATCTGGAGGCGGCCAGTATTTATTGGGACTACTTCGACTTTGATAACGCTCTCCGCCTGCTGGATGAGGGCAGGAAAAAACTTGGTGACGACAATCTCTACAGCTATGAAGCTGGTGCCATATACGAAAACCAGCGTGACTATCCTCGGGCAATCAATGAATACGAAAAGGGTGCGTTGGCTGGGGGGGCAGGTTCTCTTGCCGACATTAGACTGCTCGAACTGGCCCGCAGGCCAAGGTTCCGAGACCTGGTCGATCAGGAAACTTCCAAACTTGTCACTTCGACGAGCCCTCCCATGCCCGTCGTAAATCTGCGCGTCAGGGTGCTGGAAGCGCAGGACCGCAAACCGGAGATGGAGAGTTTCCTGGACTCCGTGATCAGCAACACTCAGTCCATCGGGCAGGCGGAGGAGATTGAAGCTCTGGCAGAGCAGAAATCGCTGGAATCAGTTCGCCAGCGCGCGCTGGAAAAACAGGCTGCGCTCACAGTTGATCCGGTGAATCGGATGCAACTGCGCTACCGGCTGGTGCAGTTGTATGAAAGCCGTAAGGATTTCCAGTCCGCGCAACGGAACATTGAAGCCCTGTACCACGAGAATCCCAAAATCCTGGGAGTTGTCCGCTCTACCGTGGACTTCTATTGGCGAATGAAAATGTACCCGCAGGCGGTCACCGTGCTGCTGCAGGCGTCGAAAGACGCGTATCCAGAGTTGGGCAAGCAGTTTGCCTTCGAGGCGGCGCGTAAGTCCACCGAAGCGGGCCAGTACCAGCAGGCACGGGATCTGTTGACCAGGCTTCTGAACGATTCCCCTTACGACGGCCAATATCTGGCTGCAATGGCGGACACCTACGCCCAGGCCGGCGACGATCGTGGTTTGCGGCAATTCTATCTCGACAAGATCGCACTCTTCCGCAACGCGCCGTTCTCCGGTGACGAACGCAAAACGCGAATTGCCACTCTGCGTCGCGGATTGGTTCCTGCGCTGACGCGGATGAAAGACTACGCCGGAGGTGTCGACCAGTATATCGAGCTGATCAACAATTTTCCCGAGGACGAAGGCCTGGTGACCGAGGCGGCCCTCTACGCTCTGCATTACCAGCGCCAGCAACAACTGCTGGACTTCTATGCCAAGACAGTCGTCCAATCGCCGCGCGACTATCGGTGGCCTATGGTGCTGGCGCAGTTGCAGACCAACCTCGAACAATATCCCGCAGCGATCGAAAGTTATGGTAAAGCCATTACGATCCGGCCGGACCGGGTTGACTTGCGGGTGGCGCGTTCCGGACTGGAAGAACGCCTGATGCGCTTCGATGATGCGGCTGCTGACTACGAGCGCGTCTATCAATTGGCCTACAAAGATCCAAAGTGGATGGAGAAGGTAGCGGAAGTTCGGGCGCGTCAGGGACGAACAGACGATGTGGTCGCCGCGCTGAGAGCCGCGCTGATCGATGGGACCCCCGAGAACGCTGGGAAATACTTCGAGGTTGCGCGACGCCTCGAATCGTGGGAAATGTTGAACCAGGCGCGGACCTTCGCCGAACAGGGGATCACTACTGCCGGGCCTGATTTCCTGGTGACGGCGGAGCAGCAATCGGGAGCAAAGCTTTACGCCCGTCTCATGACCCGCCTCCGGCAGCAGGAGAAAGCCTATGCCACGTTGCAGACCGCACTCTCGGCTGCATCGTCGCCTTTGCCTGTGATCAAGGAGCAGGTAGCCAAGCAGGGCATTGCTGCCATCACCGACCGGGAGTGGCGTGAGCGGACCCAGGAAAACCGTCTCCGGACTGCCCATGACGGCATGCGCGCGGCTCTGGGCGAAATGGGAAATACGGTGGCCGCGTATTTTACTCCCCAAGAGAAAGTTGCCTTCGCCAAGTTCGCGGAAACTAAGCGGGCCGGCATGAGCCTGGCAGATGTAGACGCTTTCGCTGTTCCACTGGCTCAGAGTGCGGGGCTGGCTGATCTGGAGGCTCGCTGGCGGTACGAGCTGATGATGGAGCCGGTAGTGAATTCAGGGATTCTCCTGGCGCGCATGCAGCCGTTTGTGGAACTGCAGCGACGGCGTTTGAAATTCGCAGAACTGGGGTCCGAACTCGATCGATTCCTGCCCAGGATCGAGCCGCCACTGCGTGACTCAGTCTGGCTAGCCGCTGCCGAAGCTTATCGCTCCGCCGCCGATCCGGAAAATGAGTTGCGGGTCCGTGCCAGCATGCCGTTTGGCGGCGGAGGCCGGGATCAGCAAAACCGCTTCCTGCAGCTGCTGTTGGCGCGCCAGCCGCAAGAACTGTTGAAGCGGGCTTCAAGTTGGACCAGCCCCGGGCAAGACGCTGCGGACTATCTTGTAGGCAATGGAAATGCCGGGTTGGCGCATTCGTTGGTTTCAGCTCGCGGCCGAATTCGTCCGCCAGTGTGGTCCTTGTCATACAACGCCCTGGTCGGGCTTTACTTCGCGGAACGAACACCCGAGGTCAATGGCGCTTTCCTGGCCGCTCTCGGAGATGACACCATCGGCGAGCGCCTGGCAAAACCGGTTGACCGGACACAACAACTTGCGGGGAACACCTGGTTTTACTACGGATCGCGCTACGGTGAATACATTGGCGTGACCAAACAGGGCAATCCGGAAGATTTCATTCCTGCCGTCCTGGAACAGAGCCCGGCAAGCGCCTCGGGATATCTGGATGTCGCCGACTACTACGTGGACAGCGGAGACATTGCGCGCGCCATCGCTGATTATCAGCACACTTTGGAATTGGAGCCCGGACGAGCTGATGTCCACGATCGACTGGCGTTGGCTTATTTCAAACAAGGAGCGCGTGCCGAGGCTGTCGCCGAATGGAAACAGGTCTTTGCGATTCTGACGCAACAGGTAAACAGTGCCCGCGTCCCAGAGAGCTTCTGGACGGATTTTTCGCGCGCCTGCGATCACTTGCGCACCCGGCGGCTGTTTAACGATGTGAAGCCTGACGTCGACGCACTGCTGCGCAGCTATCTGCAGCGCAACGGCAACTATCGCTCCAACGCGCTGCTGCACAGCGGTTACGTTGCGATTAGTGATCCAGCGGCCGCGACAGTGTGGCTGCTGGATATCGCCGTAGCCGCCCATGATCCGGGCGCCGTGCTGGGCGATGTTGCAGACGCATCCTGGATTCCGCTGGCGCAACGTGCGCCGATCTATCAACGCATTCTCGAGGCAAAGCAGGAAGCAGTTTTGAAGGCGCAAGGAATCGAGAAGGAAAACGCGCAACAAGTTGTGCGTTCGTGGCAAGTGCGGTGGATCAAGTACCTGGTGGTCACCAGGCAATATCCGCTGGCGGGCGACGCCATCGCTGCACTCTCCAATGAGAGCCGGGCCCTGGAAGCGTCCGCAATTGTTCCTCTTGAACTGCAGGTTGCGGCGCAGGTCGGAAGTCTCGATTCGAAGATCGACGGTTATCGCGCCGACCCCCAGACTGCGCCTGCTTCGGACATACTGCGAGCGGCTGCCCGGCAGCTTTTCGAGGCTGGAGACAAGCAATCGGCGCGCAAAGTGCTGGAGTTTGTCTTTGCGCGGGAGATTGACGAACACCAGCTTGTTGCCGCCAATTTTCTTGGGCTGGCCGAAATCCGCATCGCAGCCGGGGACACGCCCGGTGCTGTGGAATTGCTGCGCCGCCTGGTTGTAGTCGTTGGCAATCCATTTGAAAATCTGGACCCCGCGGCAACCCTACTGGAGAAAATGGGACACAACGCCGAGGCGGTCGAGTTTCTTGAACAACTGGTCAAGTCTGCGCCGTGGCAAGCCACCTACAGGTTGCGCCTGGCAAGGGCGAAAATTGCGGCCGGTCAGGATGCGAGCGCAGCGGAGGACGCACTCGCGGCTATTGCCTCGAGCGCGGAAAGTTCCTACAGCATTCGGACCCAGGCGGCGATGGGGTTGGTTGGGATTCAGCATCGGGTTGAGCTGGGCAGCACGGAACTAAACCTTCTGGCCAGAGGCGAGAGTGAAATGTCCGCTTCCGCTGCGGATCAACCGTTCTTCTACGAAGCTCGGCTCAGGGCGGCACAGATCGCCTCCGACCCGCGCGTTAAAGTGCAACTTCTCGGGAACGCGCTGGCAGATACTCCAGCCCGCGACGATGCCCGCATCCCATTGTTCCTGGCTGCAGCCAGCGTAAGGTCTGATGAATTTGCCCGCGGCGCGATCGAGCCTCTACTCGGCCAGCAGTTTTTCAGTCGGGTTACACGGGTGGCCCATGACGACGAAGAGATCATCAACTCTGACGAAGGCGACACCGAAGAAGTGGAACAACCTGCCGAGGCATCCGCCCGACTCAAGCTGCCAATTGCGCAACAGGCGCAGGTGGCGTGGACTCTGAGTGAAGTGCTGATCAGGCTTGACCGCCTGGACGAGGCGCTCCCCTACCTGCAAACGGCGCGCCGGCTGGAAAAGGCGCCAGCCCGAGGCGAACAGATCGGCCGGGCGATCACCGACGTCCGTGCGCGGTTGCGTCGCCAGCAGCTCAATGCAGCTCGACAGCCGATTCTGCACGAAGCGCTGGAGCAAGACCGCCTGGTTCGTCCGCGATTGCTGGCCCGCGGTGCACCTCCGGCCAAACCATCCGCTCGAACGGCGAAAACTAACCCGGCTAAGGGAGGAGTAAAGCAATGAACAAAAGCATAATGATTCTCCTTCTGATTGCTCTGATTGCGGCCGTCAGCTTAGGTCTTGGCTGGACGGCCCACCAGGCAACTGCTGCCGCCGAGCCACCACTTTCCAGGTATGTGCCATCCGGGCCGCTTCTATATCTTCAGGCGAAGGATTTTTCGTCGTTACTTTCTGACTGGAACCGATCACCCCAGAGGCGGGAATGGCTGGGAAGCAGCAACTTTGAAGTTTTTTCCCGCTCCCGGCTTTTTCTGCGGTTGAGAGATGCCGGCAAACAATTCGCCACCGCCGCCGGGCTCCCGCCGGATATGAATTTTCTTTCTCAGGTGGCGGGGAGCCGGAGTGCACTCGCGCTCTACGACATTGGCAAACTGCAGTTCCTCTACATCACGCGCCTGCCGTCTGCGAATTCGATGCAGAGCCAACTCTGGCAAACGCGTGCGAAGTTCGAAACTCGCAACGTGGGGAACGCAACGTTTTATGTGCGACGCGATCCCGAATCAGAACGGGAAGTGGAATTTGCCGTCAGCGGAGACTATCTCTTGCTGGCAACGCGTGGAGATCTGATGGCCGGTGCCCTTCAGTTGATGGCGGGAAGCAACAACGCGGGAAACGAGGACAGGGCCCGCAGCATCGAAGCCGAGTCCTGGTGGTCACAACCGGTAGCTGCTGCCGGGGCCGAGGGCGATCTGCGCATGGTGCTGAATCTCGAGAAAATTGTACCGAGTCCATATTTCCGTTCCTACTGGGTGCAACAGAATATTACGGAGATGAAGCAATACACCGCGGCGGTTTCTGATTTGTTCCGCTCCGGCCCTGAGTATCGCGAGGAACGTGTGCTGCTGAAGAAGGCCGCCGGCGGCGTCACATCCGCGAGTATGCCCGGCGACGTTAGCGATCTCATCCGCCTGGTTCCGGAGAAAGCTGGCTCCTACCAGGTGGAGGATTGCCCCTCGATCGAGGCGTGTTTCGATCCCTTGAAGACCAAGATTCTGGCGCCGCACCTCGGGCCCGCTCCTTCGGAACAACTCGCGCCCCAGGCACAACTGACGTCGGGTGTCACAGGTTCGAGTTCGGACCTGGAGACGCGAATCGACGAACCTCTCACGCGACGCTCGAGGAATGATGATGGGTCCTCACAGTTGAAGGAGATTCTGAAAAAAAACCAGGTCCGAGCCGTTCTTCAGGTGCAATCAACCGGGCGGAGCAGCGATGGGGTATTTGTGAGAATTCACTCGGCTGTCGCCCTGGCCGGAGGGTCCAATTGGGACGAAGTCGCCGTGCGTGCTGCGCTGACCAATTTCGTCCGGCCAAGTCTGACCGCCAGCCAGCTGGGAGTGGGCTGGAGGGGGGTGAACGGCTACTACGAGTTCGACGGCCTTCAGCCGCTGCTGGCTGCGGTGAGCGGCAAATATCTGATAGTTTCTGACGATCCAGCACTGATCGGCAGCATGCTAGGCAATGTGAATCGGAAGACAAACGCACAGCCCGCCGTTTTTGCGGCGGGATTTGATCACAAACTCGAGAGAGGAAACTTCAACCGTTTCGCCGCAGTGGTGGATCGACCTGATGCGAACCCTTTCGGTGGTCCGGGAACCCAGCGTCAGCCTCAGTTCTTCTCGGAGAACATTGCCAGCTTGGGTCAAACGCTGGCCGAAGTGTCATCGGAGAACATTGTGGTTCGCAACGCGGGCGACAAGGTTTTACAGACGGTTACCTATCAATGGGCCCATTGAGAAAATTCGCGGCCTTGATGTTTCTTGTGACGCTGGTCCTGGCTTCAGCCGGCAGCCAGCCTGTTCCGGCTATGGAGGCAGAAAATGCGGTCGCCAAAAATCCGTTGTTTGCGCAATCAGCGGCGCAAATATTACAGAGCGAGTTCCAGAACAGGGACGTCTCGTTCCTCTTCCTGGATGCTCACACTGGAACCCTCCTGGCCTCCCGTTGGGATAGCCCGAACCAACCGGTTCCGCTCGGTTCGCTGATCAAACCCTTCATCGCTGTTGCTTACGGAGAAGAGCATCAATTCCGCTACCCCATTCACGACTGCAAAGGCGAGTCCGGCGGCTGCTGGCTGCCTCGTGGACACGGAGAGGTCGACATCGTTTCGGCGGTCGCCAACTCGTGCAATTCGTATTTCCGGATGCTTACCGCACACATGAGCAGCGCCGAGGTCGTCCCCTCTGCGAGCAGATTCGGATTAGAACCTCCCGTACCGGAGCTGTCGGGTATGGACTTGATTGGTTTGGGCAACCGCTGGCTCATTTCGCCGCTGCACATGGCGCGTGCATACCTGGAATTAAATCACCGTCGCGATCAGCCGGGCGCTCGCGAAGTGGTCGCCGGAATGGCGCAGTCCGCACGAGAGGGCACGGGGTTGGAGGTCAACCGAGCCTTGAGGCACTCCAGTGCCCTGGTAAAGACCGGGACCGCGGCATGTACACATCGCCCGCATGCTCCGGGAGACGGCTTTGTCGTCGCGTTGGTGCCAGCCGTGCGACCCGAATTCCTGCTGATGGTCCGGGTGCATGGCGTTCCCGGGGCTAAGGCAGCCACGACGGCGGGACGCATGTTGAGCCGGATCGAGGAGTGACGACGTTTGTCTCTCAAACTCAGGTGGCTGACTTATGTACTTCTGGCAACCCAGGCGGTCTGCGCACAGGAGGTTCGCATAGGAGTACTCGGACTCTTCCGGACTCGTCAACTCGCGTTGCAAACTTCACCCACACAGGCATTGGTCGTTCGACCGGGCGAAGGCAGAGGCAGAGATGGCAAAGTCAGTTTCATCCTGGAAAGAAGCAACGGGAAGGGCGTCGCAACCATCACGGCGTCCGGCAACGAACTGGTATTGCAAATCGGCGATCAGTCGGTCCGTACATCCGCAATTCGCGCTGCAAGCCGCAGCGACGGCGTCACCGATTTCGCCCTCGCCATCCCCGGGAAAATCAACCGCCAATACCGTGGAGTGCTGGAAGTGAAATCTATCTCGGGCGTTCTGATTTCAGTTGTCACCATGGACCTGGAGACCGCGGTCGCCTCAGCCGTGCAAGCGGAGAGCGCGCCAGAAACGCCCCTAGAGGCATTGAAAGCACAGGCGGTTGCCACCCGGTCTTACTTTGTCGCGGCACGAGGACGTCATCACAACTTCGATTTCTGCGATACCACGCATTGCCAGTTTCTCCGCGAACCCCCGGCTCCGGATAGCAATGTTGCTCGCGCCACGATCGACACCCAAGGTCTGGTGCTGGCTTATCGGGACCAGACGGTGGCTGCGATGTTTGGTCGAAGCTGCGGAGGACGCACCCGCACACCGCAAGAAGTCGGCCTGCCTGGCAAAGGCTATCCCTACTTCGCTGTACTCTGCGAATACTGTTTGCGACATCCATCGCATTGGAGCCGCCGGGTGTCGCAATCCGAAGCCGGCGATTTGCTCAAACGTGGAGAGCCTTCCCGCCTGGAAATTGATCGCCGCCTCGGCTGGGACGCCGTGCCCAGCAACAACTTCACGGCGCACGACGAAGAGCATGGAATCGTTCTGGAAGGGACCGGCCAGGGACACGGGATTGGCCTTTGCCAGGCAGGAGCGAAGGCCATGGCACAAGCGGGATCCGGGTTTCATGCAATTCTCGATCATTACTATCCGAACACCGCGCTCATCAGCGTTGAGCGAGTGCAAGCCCGGCTTGTCTCTGGCAACTAATGACGCAGGCGCGGCGTCACTCCTGGCTGCGTGCTCGGGCTCTGGGCAGGCGCCGGGCTATGGTAAGGTGATCGCGGTCGAGCCTGCGAATAAAGTAATCTGACACGGTAATCTGACGTGGTGCCCGCAGCCTTGACGACGACTTTCTTGAGCTGATCTTTTGGACCCTGTCAAACCTCGGCGCCTGCTTGGCGTATTCGACGCCACCATGATCGTCATGGGCGGCATTGTTGGTTCTGGCATCTTCATTAATCCCTACGTGGTCGCGCTGCGAGTCCATACTCCTTTTCTGATCCTCGGGGTATGGCTTCTTGGCGGCGGTCTTGCCCTGCTGGGCGCGTTCATCTGGGCGGAACTGGCGTCACGCTTGCCGGGAGCCGGTGGACAGTACCTGTATCTTCGTGAAGCCTACCACCCGTCGGTTGCATTCATCTACGGATGGGTCTTGCTGCTGGTGACGCAGACCGGAGGCATGGCGGCCGTAGCAGTCACGTTTAGTCGTTACTATCGTGAGATCACGGGCCTGTCGGCAGGAGATGGGCCGATCGCCGCCGCGACGTTGATGGGGTTGACCGCGATCAATTGCTTTGGAGTTCGCGCGGGAAGCAATGTGCAAAGCGCTCTGATGCTCCTCAAAGCTGCCGCAATCGCGGCGATGGTTGTGGCCGGAATTCTGTGGGGCGGAGGCGCCGTCCACCCTTTGCCCTTGCTGGACCGCCCGGTTTCGTTAGGACTTGGAGGCGCCATCGGCGCTGCCATGATTCCCGTCGCTTTCGCCTATGGCGGGTGGCAGACCGCGAGCTTTGTGGCCGGCGAGATGCGTGATCCGCGACGCGATCTTTCCCGTGGGCTGATAGTGGGCGTGATAGGAGTTGTGGCGCTTTATCTCGCCGTTAATTTTGTTTGCCTGCGCGTGCTGGGTCCCGACGGACTGGCTGCGACCCGCATTCCTGCATCCGCGGTGATGCGCAAGGCCCTGGGTGAACGTGGCGCGCAATGGATTGCGTTCGGCATTGCGGTCTCTACTTTGGGTTTTCTGAGTCAGGGAATTCTGACCGCGCCACGGGTTTACTACGCCATGGCCCGCGACGGCCTCTTTTTTAAGAGCGTTGGCTGGCTATCTCCGAAAACCGGGGTCCCAGTGGTGGCCATCGTTTTGCAAGGCGTGACTGCCACGGTGATTGCGCTCTCGGGAGGCTACGAGCAGATTCTGAACTACGTCATTTCCGTGGATTTCATCTCTTTTGGACTGACTGCGGCATCGCTGTTTGTTTTCCGGCGGAAGGATTCGGCTACGCCCGCGCTTTATCTCACGCCGGGCCATCCCTACACCACGGCTTTATTTGTTGCAGCCTGTGCCGCGATCGTCGTCACAACGATCGCCACATTTCCTGCAAATTCGGCTTTTGGCCTGATTATTCTGCTGGCGGGCATCCCGGTATATTTGTACTGGAGCCGCAGTGCGCGACTGGTTCCACCTCAAGCCGACCTATGAGACAGCGACATTCCGACTACATGTTGTGGGCGAAGACGCAGGGCCGCGCCCGGTTCAATCTTGCGACCAGCGGTGTGGGCGCGTTCCCATTGCGCGACCTTCCCGTCACGATCGAGCAGTTGGAAATCAACGGCGACAGCACGTACGGCTACGCTCCGCTGCAGAATGCGATCGCCAAGAAAAGTGGAGTGGATCCGGACTGCGTGGTAGCCGCCGCGGGCACTTCTATGGCCAACCATCTGGCCATGGCTGCTCTTATCGACCCGGGTGACGAGGTGCTGATCGAGCAGCCTACATATGAACTGATCACTTCCACCGCCATGTACCTGGGCGCGGCGGTAAAGCATTTTGCCCGGACTGAAGAAAGCGGATTCGCCCTGGATCCGGCTCAAATCCGTCGTGCAATGACGCCGAAGACCAAGCTGATTGTCCTGACCAACCTGCACAATCCGAGCAGCGTTCTGGCTCCCGATTCCGTTCTGCGCGAGGTAGGTGATCTGGCTCGCAGCGTGGGAGCGCATGTGCTGGTCGACGAGGTATATCTTGACGCGGTTTACGTCGACACGCCCAAGACATCATTTCTTCTGGGCCCCGAGTTCATCGTCACCACCAGTCTGACCAAGGTGTATGGCTTGAGCGGCCTTCGTTGTGGATGGATTCTGGCACAGCCTGATCTGGCGCGTGCCATGTGGCGGCTGAATGACCTGTTTGCGTCCATCCCGGCTCACCCCGCCGAACTGCTAAGCGTCATCGCGTTCGAACATCTTGATTTGATTCGCGACCAGGCCCGCAAGATGGTGGACGCTGATCGGGCTTTGCTGGGCGATTTTTTTTCCCGTCAGAATGCGGTTTCGACGCCGCGCACCGGATTTGGTACGACTGCGATCCTGCGTCTGAACCAGGGCAACATCGAGCAGTTTCTTTCCCGATTACGCGTGGAATACGAAACCACGGCGGTGCCGGGGCACTTTTTCGGCTTGCCCGACCATTTTCGTATTGGCATGGGCGTTGACACCGAAATGTTCCGCGAAGGATTGGCAAGAATCGAGCGTGCGCTCGGCACAGCCAAATAGCCGAAGCACGGCGATACCGATGGCCTGGCGGAAGCCACGGTAGGAAAGACAGTCCGGGAGGGCATCCGGGAGGGCATCCGGGGAGGGCATCCGGAGAGGGCACTCCGAGGCCACATGTCGGGAAGGGCACGACTTCAGTCGTGCCGCAAATCCATCCGAAATATCGGCGGCTTTAGCCGCTGCGGTTCGCGTGACCTGACAAAGTTGAAGCAAGCTGAGAGTCGCACTTCGGTCGTAAAGCCGGCGGGACGCGGGCGCTACTCTGGCGCTGGCGTGGCCCCACCTTTACTTTGCCGGATATTCCTTTGTGTTCCCCGTGCGGGAATTGAACACAGCGAAGCTGCCGTTGGGTTGCACCGTCAGTTTCAGATAGTTGGCCGCGTCTGGACCTTCCGGATTGGCAATGAATTCAGCAGCCACGTTGTGCGCAGCCCCGCCTTCATCGGAGAAATGCAATTGCCAAAGATCTTCAAGACCGGGAGACTTGCGAATAACATCCCAGATCGAGGGAGTTCCACCTTTTTTCGCTCCATTGTCCATGATGGCCACACGCGGTTTAATCCCATAAACCAGAGGCGGGCTGCTGCTCTGCGACCATCCATGGTGGGAGACAATGTAAATATCGATCTTGCCAAGTTTATTGACCGGACACATTAACTTCACTTCCTGATCGTGGGTCAGGTCCCCAAGGTCCAGCAGCCGCACCTTGCCGAAGGTAATGAGAGTTCCCAGGGAACGGAAGTTCTCAGTCTTATCCAACGGATATTGCTCGGCGTCCTTGCAGCTTGCGTTGTCCTCTCCAGCTCTGGGCAGCGGATGATTGATCAATTCGCCGTCCGAACTAATGACCTCGACACGCATGCCGTGAACGGGGAGAACGTCTCCTGGTTTCGCGATCAGGTGCTTGAATTTTCCGGTTGCCAGAACTTTCTGATAGGCCTCCCAGACCGCCACAGTCGGCGCATCCGTCGTTTCACGGTTGGGACCGTGGTCGATTAGCGTTCCTACCGGAATTCGCGCCGTGAGCTGGGGTACGCCGCCGCCGTGATCGGAATGATAATGCGTGACCAGCGCGTAGTCGATCTGAGTGATCCCCGCGAGCTTTGCGGCTGCGGCGATGCGCTCTGCGTCGCGAGCATCATTGCCCGGCCAGCCGGTGTCGATCAGCAGCGATTGATGCGCCGGAGTCACGAACAGCG
>Ga0209068_10000166_pt1 | contig 40482 bp, 43 predicted proteins | sample ColStrG_CSR_2012_FD_187200 | JGI IMG/M metagenome (GOLD analysis project Ga0209068, IMG submission 187200) | Freshwater sediment microbial communities in response to fracking from Pennsylvania, USA - Cold Stream Run_MetaG_CSR_2012 (SPAdes)... | ecosystem: Environmental > Aquatic > Freshwater >...
ATGATATACAATGAACGCGTATGGCCCTTAGCATTAAAAACGAAGAAACCGAACGCCTGGCTCGGCAGGTAGCCCACGAGACCGGCGAGTCGCTGACTGAAGCCATCCAGAGGGCGCTTCAGGAGCGGTGGGAACGCCTGAAAGCGAGGCGGCGAAGTCAGGTTCTGGCCGGCCAGGTTGAAGACCTGCTGCGGCGGGTGGACGCTCTTCCCACCCTCGATTCGCGACCCGACGATGAAATCCTGGGTTACGACGAGCACGGGATGCCGCGCTGATGGTCATTGACACGTCGGCTCTGCTCGCCATCTTTCTGGCCGAACCCGAGCGCAAAGCATTCCTCGACTCCATCTTTCAGGCTGAGACGCGGATGATCTCAGCCGCCAACGTGCTCGAAACAGGTATCGTGCTGGAGGCTAGAAAGGGCGAATCTGCGGGCCGGGAATTTGACCTCTTTCTTGTCCGCGCGAATCTGCAGATCGTTTCAACCGACAGCGAACAAGTGGAGCTTGCTCGCTCGGCATGGCGCAAATATGGAAAAGGCCGACACCCGGCAGGACTCAACTTTGGCGATTGTTTCGCTTATGCGCTGGCCAAATTCACGGGCGAACCGTTGCTGGCCAAGGGGAATGATTTTGCCGCCACCGACATCGAGGTCTGTCCGTCTAACCTGGCAAATTGACCGGCAATGATCTGAGCAGGTTGCGAGGGTTTTCTTAGGCATGCCGGAACTGCCCGATATCGCCGCTTACATCACTGCGCTCGAACCACGCATCGTGGGGCAGCGGATCGAGCGGGTGCGACTGGCGAGCCCTTTTTTGCTTCGCACCGTACAACCGCCGGTTACAGATGTAGAGGGACGGGCGGTACGAGAACTGCGGCGAATCGGCAAGCGAATCGCGATTGGAGTTGAAGGCGACCTCTGGCTGGTGCTGCACTTGATGATTGCCGGCCGGCTGCACTGGAAGAGTCCGAAAGCAAAGCTGGCCGGGCGCAAGAGCTTAGCGGCCTTCGATTTTCCCACTGGCTCTCTTGTGCTTACCGAAGCCGGCACCAGGCACCGCGCATCGTTATCGGTTCTAGCGGGCGAGGATGCCTTACAGGCTGTGGACCCGGGCGGCATCGACGTCTTCACCAGCGATCTCAACTCGTTTCGTGATGCACTTACGGTCGAAAATCGTACACTCAAGAGAGCTCTTACCGATCCGCGGATACTCAGTGGCATCGGCAATGCGTATTCGGATGAAATCCTGCACGCAGCCCAGCTGTCACCGGTCACCCTGACGCACAAACTGCAGCCGGATGAATGGGAAAGGCTATTCGCTGCGACCCGCGACACGCTCAAGCTCTGGATAGACCGGCTGCGGGCAGAGGCGGAGGCCGGCTTCCCAGAAAAGGTGACTGCGTTTCGTAAGAACATGGCAGTTCATGGACGCTATGGAGAGCCCTGCCCGAGGTGTGGTGAAAAGATTCTGCGAATTCGCTACGCAGATAACGAAACCAACTACTGTGCTCGATGCCAAACGGGTGGAAAGGTTCTTGCCGATCGCAGTTTGTCCCGGCTGTTGAAATCGGATTGGCCGCGTACGCTCGAGGCGCTGGAGTCTCTTAAGCACCGCTGAGTGTGGGGCGGGCGCCCTCGCCCGCCGCTCTTGATCTTCTGTATTGACTTGTGTCGCTGAGCGTATCCCAAAGTCTAAAGTCAAAAGCGGCGGGCGAGGGCGCCCGCCCCACACACGATCCACTACTACTCTTCTTCTTCCTTCACATCCCCGCGCGCGGCTTTGGCTTTCTCCACGATCTTTTCCTGGAGAAGTCCGGGCACGGCGTCGTAGTGATGCATTTCCATGTTGAAGCTGCCGCGGCCCTGGGTCATCGAGGTCAGGTCCACGCCGTAGGTGAGCATCTCGGCCATGGGCACTTCGGCTTTCACGACGGTGTTGCCGCCCTTATTGTCCATGCCCTGGATGCGTCCGCGGCGGCTGTTGAGGTCACCCATGATGCTGCCGGCAAAATCATCGGGCACCGTGATTTCGACTGCCATCACCGGCTCGAGCAGCGTCGGCTTGGCTACCTCCATGGCTTTCTTGAATGCGATGCGGCCTGCCATCTGGAAGGACATGTCATTTGAGTCCACGTCGTGATAGGAGCCGTCGTAGAGGATCACCCTGAAATCTACTACCGGAAATCCCGCCAGGTATCCGCGGGCGGCGGCGTCCTTGATTCCCTTTTCGATGGCGGGAATGTAGTTCTTGGGAATTGAGCCGCCGAAAATATCGTTCACGAATTCGAACTCGCCGCCGCGCGGCAGCGGTTCCATCTTGATTTTGCAGTCACCGTACTGGCCGTGTCCGCCGGTCTGCTTCTTGTGTTTTCCCTGGACGTCGGCTTTGCCGCGAATGGTCTCCCGGTACGGAACCTTGGGCGCTTTCAGCACGACTTCGGTGTGGTACCGCTTCTTCATTTTGGAGACCACTACTTCAATGTGCTGTTGCCCGGTCCCGGCGATCAGAAACTCCTTGGTCTGGGCGTCGCGGAAGAAGCGCAGCATCGCGTCCTCTTCCATGAGCTTGTGGATGCCGGGACCAAGCTTGTCTTCGTCGGCGCGGCTCTTGGGTTCGATGGCGAATGTGATTGCAGGTTCAGGCAGCTTTACCCTGGGATATTGAATCGGCGCCGATTTGTCACCCAGCGTATCGCCGGTCAGGGTGTCTTTGAGTTTGGCAACCGCTCCAATGTCGCCCGCGTGCAACTCGTTCACCGGAACAGGATTCTTGCCCTGCATGATGGAAATATGCGCCATCTTTTCCTGCGAGCTGCGGCTGTAGTTCACCACCGTGGCGTCGTTTTTCAGCACGCCGGAGAAAACTTTGAAATAGGAAATCCTCCCCGCGAAGGGATCGGAAACTGTCTTGAAGACGTAAAGCGAAACCGGCTCGGTATCGGTTTCGTGCCGCCGGGGCGGCTCTCCATTGCTGGAAGACGCGGGGTCACCCTGTACCCATTCGTGTTCGGAAGGCGCGGGCGTGTAGTCGACGATGAAATCCATTACCCGGTCGGCTCCGATGTTGCCCAGGCCGGATCCGAAAATTACGGGAAAGATTTTATCCTCGCGAATGGCGTTATGCAGCGCCGGGATCAGGTCTTCTTCCGGGATGGTTCCCTTTTCGAAAAATTCCTCCAGCAGCGCGTCATTGCCCTCGGCTACCAGTTCCACCAGCTTTTCGTGCTGGGCCTGGGCTTCATCTTTCATGTCGGCGGGAATCTCGGTTTCTTTACCCTTGCCGTTGCCGCCCAGTTCATAGGTGTAAGCCTTCATGGTGACCAGATCGACCACGCCGCGAAAATTCTTCTCTTTGCCGATCGGCAGTTCGAGCGGAATGACGGATCGCCCGAAGGCGTTGGTCAGGGATTCCAGGACGCGGTCGGCGTCGGCGCGATCGCGATCCATGCGGCTGGCCACGATCAGGCGCGGGGTCTGATACTCCTCGCAGTAGTTCCACACCCGCTGGGTGACGACTTCGACGCCGGCGACGCCGTCCACGACGACGATGGCCGCATCCACCACGGGCAGGACCAGCTTGGCTTCGTGGACAAACATGTTGAAGCCGGGCGTATCCACGATATTGATTTTCGTCTTGCCCCACTCCACGTGGGCCAGGCTGCCCGAAATTGACATCTTGCGCGCAATTTCTTCTTCGTCGTAATCGGTGGTGGCGGTACCGTCGTCCACCCGCCCCAGGCGCTGGCCAACGCCCGCCGCGTACAGCATCGCGGAAACCAGCGAGGTCTTGCCCGCGTGGCCGTGCCCAATCACAGCAACATTCCGGATATTCGCCCCTTCGTAAACCTTCACGGGTTCACTCCTTCCGAAAATTCGCCGCTACCGGAGAGACGGCAAACCCTGCCACCGGCCACGGAGGGACAGCCGCCTTGGGCTGTCCAGCCGAGCAACGCTCGGCCGTCTTGACGGACTGTCGACTAAGGCGGGCTCATATGGACTTAAGAGAAGAGGACAACTTATAGACCGAAGTCAGCCACCTGTCAAAACCACGCCTGTCAAAACCTAGGATGCTACCACAGCGGAATTTGGCGGCTCAAGCGGGAGAGGCAAAGTCTTGAACCGCAAAGGACGCAAAGGACGCAAAGAAAATCGAAGATTGCCCGTTACTCGCTTTGCGGTGTTGCCAGCGTGAGTTGCAGGGTCTGATGGTCGTGCTCACCGAGGGTGACGATCTCGGGTTCGGAGGCGCTCGCCGGCGCTCCTGGTGATGCGGAAGCCAGCTTGGCAATGACCCGGTATTTTCCTGGAGGTAAACTGTTAAGTACGAAGTGGCCATTCTGGTCGGTGGTGGCGCTCTTCGATCGCATTACGTTATAGGGCGTTTCAGGGTCAGGTTTCGCCAAAACTTCCGCCCCACCAGCCGGCTTGTCATGGTCGGTTACGGTGCCTACGAGTTGCGCGTCGGATGAGCTGAGTACGATTTCGAGGGTTCCGCTGATAGAGCCTTTCTCTACCTGCAGCCCTTTCTCAAGGACATCGTCTCCGCCCAGGCGGGCAGATTTTACATACCAGCCTTGCCCCATTCCGTAGACCCGGAGCGCATAGTCGCCATCGGCGACGCCCTTCATCTGAAATGATCCGTCTAGCTTCGATTGCGCGAAACCGCGGCCCGGCATTTCGCTCTCACGCGCGGGCTCCAACTGGATCTGAACCCGATCGGGAATGCCCACGCCTACTCTCAAGACCCGGCCGAGAATGGTTGTCCCCTGGCTAAAGGTCAGCAAAACTGAGTCGATGTTCTCATTGCCCACTTCGAGTTTCTGCCGCGCGAACTGATGCCTCTCCTGATCTTGTTGTTGAGCGTTGATGATGTAGCTCCCCGGAGGAACCCCTTTGATCGTAAATTCCCCCCTGGCGTTGCTACTCGCACTTGGCGGGTCACTCCAATTACCCGCGTCCAGAGCGGAAATCCAAACGGAAGCGTCGCTCGCGGCTTTTCCGTCGGAGGCGACGATGCGCCCTGCGACGTGGACTGTCTTTACTTGCCGCATGGCGAATTCCGCCCTCATTTCTTCACCCGCCGCGAGCACCACAGATTGCGCCTGGTCGAGTTGAATCACGCCGGGATAATAGACAGGAGCATATTGGGTGGCCAGATTGGCGCGGACAATCCAGCCCAGGCCATCCTCGTCACCAATGCCGAACGAACCCGACAGCATTGCCTGCACGTAATACTCGCCGGGCCTCAGGTCAAAGATGCGGAACTCGCCGCGGTCGTCCGTCATCGCCGTAGAAACGGTCAGCAGCTGATCCCTCTTTACTCTGGGGGTCGAGTTTTCAGTTTCTTCAGCGCTGAGCTTGCGCAAGGTAGCAACTGCTACTTTTGTCATCGGTTCGCCGCTCTCATCCACGATTCGGCCAGTGATAACCGCGCCACGTGTAAGGCGAAACAGGGCACCATCGACCTCCTGGCCAGGGACAAGCGTCAACGACGTACCGCCATACATTCCTCTGGCTTGATAGTACTGAGTGATGTAGCCGGCGTGGACGGCGAAAAAGGTGTAGCGTCCAGGGGCGACCTTCCTGATTTCGAAGCGGCCATCGCCGTCGGTAGTGGCCGAGAATACTTGGGGATCAGAAGTTGCGTCTTCCTGGATCAGCACCACCTGTGACGATTTGAGGGCAGCACCCTCGGCTGCAGTGACTACTTGTCCGGAGACGGCACAGGTCGCAGGTTGCTGTTTCTCGCTGGTCTTGCCGGATTGCGGGGCTGGGATCTGGGCAGTCGAGGCCGATGCCAGGACGAGGCCGACGATGGCCAGGAGAGGGCCGCGCATGACTGTACTCTCCGTCGTGTTCGGCTGACTATTTTCGCAAGCATGCGGACAAAAGGGAAGGATGAAGCGTCGCGGGTGGGGTCTGGAATTCTTGAACCACTAAGGACACGAAGGTACACGAAGGTTAAAGCCAAAAAAGGCGTAAAGCAAAACAGGAGAGACCTATCTTTTCACGATTCCGGCCAGCACCCAAGATCCTCCACACATGGCGAGAGCCACAAAAGCGCTGGTCCATTCGTCCCCGTTGTGCAGAGCTGCGGCAACTCTAGGCAGATGAAGCGAAATTACCCACAGGAAGAACATGAGTCCTAAAAGAGCCGAGGCCAAACGTGCGTATTTCTCGATCGCGATGGACAGCGCCGAAGCCACAAATGCCGCGCCTACAAAATATGCCCAGAACAGGTGCCCCGGAATCCACGACGGCACCAGCGTCGCCACGAATTTTGCATACAGGAAGTGTTGTGTGCCAAAAACCCCCAGGGAAATTGCAAACAGCCACCGGGCTGGGCCGATTGCAATCCCGGAAATGACCAACGCCGCACCACACATCGCCAGAATTTCGAATCCGCTGGTCCACGGGCCCGGATCGTGAGGGTGCGCGGCTAGTCTCGGGGCATAGACGATCAACGCGCGCAACAAAAGCGTGATGGCCAGCGCTATGGCGACACAACGGGTCTGCTTCCCGGTCACGATACCTACCGCGGCGATGATGAGAACCACAGCCGTAAAATATCCCCAGAAGGGATGGACTGGCGAGAAGGGCGGTCCGAGTGTAGGCCCCCTCCTGATGGCATGGAGCAGATATTGAATACCGAACTCCGCCATGGCAATGGCAAAAAGAATACGGCCAATCCGGCTCAAGTTTTTCATGGAGATATTCTTTTACCACTTCTTGAAAATCACAAACACCGCGGCCACGATTAGCGCGAAGCCCACAATATAGTTCCACTTGATGGGGGCGTCCAGGTAAAGCACCGAAAACACCGAGAACACGGTCAGCGTGATCACTTCCTGGATGGTCTTCAACTGCACCGCACTGAATTCGTAGGAGCCGATGCGATTGGCCGGCACCTGAAAACAATATTCGAAAAACGCAATGCCCCAACTGATGAGAATCACTTTGAACACTGGCGCCTGCCGGTATTTCAGGTGACCGTACCAGGCAAAGGTCATGAAGATATTGGAAATGGTGAGCAGCACGATCGTGGTCATATTTTTATCCTGCTTAAACCACCCGATTTTTCCCACAATTGCTTCGATGGAACGACGGGCGTCCCCGCCCGTCCACCGCTGAGCTCGTCGTGGACGGGCGAGGGCGCTCGTCGCTCCATCGAATCTGACTCTCGAAGGACAATGCCACCCTGCTCCAACGTAACCTTCAGGGACTTGCGTCCCCGGCCAGGCGTGGCCTATCCTTTGGACGAGAAGTTTGCCGGGCTTTCCCCCTTTTGTCCGGACCATGAACCTGTCATGCACCGCCTGACCGCCAGATTGTTGCTGGTTTTGACGCTCGTGGGCTCGCTTGCCCCCGTGGCCCTGGCTGTCTCCGCACCGCCACCCCACGCCTGTTGCATGCGGAAGCCCATGCACGACCGGCGTTCCCGTAGCTTTCAGACGCAGACCGTTGACACCGGGCACCACAACTGCTGCCCTCCGGTGACCACCGCCCATTGGGCCGAGCCTGGTTCCGGGATCAATTCCAACGTTCACCCGGCTCTGGCCTACCTGCCGCGGCTGGCAAATACGGCGTTGCGCAACTTCTTTGAGAACGCTCTCCGTCCCGTCCGTGGCCCTCCCCTCGGTTAGACAACGCGTCGTGACTTGCACTGCGTCTTGGGACAAGTCTGATTCCTCATTTCCAGGCTGAGTTGTCTTGCGCCTGAAGAGATGAAGGCAGATCGCTCCCTCGTGCAGGCTTCGTCTACTGCCGCGCGCATGAAACTTGCGGCGATCGAATAAGCAGTCAAGATTGGGGAACCACGTGAACTGCAAAAAAACGCTCTTGCTGGGGTTGCTGCTAAGCAGCCTGACCGCCTTCGCCACCATCTTTGGAACGGTCAGCGGACTGATTCATGACCCCCAGCACCGCCCGGTGCAGGGCGCGCAAGTTACGCTGCGAGCCATCAATTCGGCCTGGACGAAGTCCGTCACCAGCAGCGACTCGGGAGAATTTCATTTCGACGGGGTACCGCTGGGGGAATATAGCGTAAGGGTCGACCTGCAGGGCTTTGCTGCAGAGGAACAGAAGCTTGTCCTCAGTTCGGGCCGCGACGCCAAGGTACATTTTTCGCTCACGGTCGCCCAAGCCAAAGAAACGGTTGAAGTCACCGACACAACCGCCGCTGTGAACACCGAATCGTCTTCCACCACTACCATGGTCAGCCGCCGCCAGATTGCGGAAACCCCGGGCGCCGATCAGACCAACAGCCTGAGCATGATCACGAACTATGTGCCCAGCGCCTACGTGGTGCACGACCAACTACACATTCGCGGCGGACATCAGGTTTCCTGGCTGATCGACGGCGTTCCCGTGCCCAACACGAATATTGCGTCGAACGTCGGGCCTCAGTTCGATCCCAAGGACATCGACTACCTGGAAGTGCAGCGCGGCGGGTATTCTGCCGAATACGGCGACCGGACTTACGGAGTCTTCAACGTTGTCACCCGCTCCGGATTTGAGCGCGATCGGCAGGCCGAACTGGTCACCAGCTATGGCAGCTTCAATCGAACCGAAGACCAGTTCAGCTTTGGCGACCATACCGAACGGTTCGCGTACTACGGCAGCATTTCCGGGAATCGCACCGATCTCGGGCTGGAAACGCCCAGCCCCGACGTGCTGCACGACCTGGGCGCTGGACTCAGCGGTTTCACTTCCCTCACCTTTAACAAGACGCCCAACGACCAGTTTCGAGTGGTGGCTTCGGCTCGCGGCGACCACTACCAGGTCCCCAACGATCCGGATCAGCAGGCCGGCGGCATTCGCGACGTAGAGAACGAGCGCGACGATTTGATCAATTTTTCCTGGCTGCACACTATCGGAACCGGAACGATTCTGACCGTCTCGCCCTTCTACCATTTCAACCGCGCTCACTATGACGGCGGCTACATCGGTGAGCCCGATCCTAACGTCGTAATTCCCAATGACGACCGCGGCTCGAATTATTTCGGCGGCGTGGTCTCGCTGGCCGTCAATCGGGGGAAGCACAATGCCCGCGCGGGGTTCCAGGTGTTCGGCGCGCGCGACAATCAGCGCTTCGGAATTGTTACCAGCGACGGCAGCAACCCGCCACTCGATCAACGTGAGATGGTTTGGGGAAACGTGGAGTCGATCTTTCTGGAAGACCAGTACAAGCTGACCAGCTGGTTGACCCTGAATGGCGGGGTCCGGCTTACACATTTCGGCTCGACCCTCAGCGAGAATGCCGCTGATCCTCGCATTGGCGCGGCCATCCACGTTCCTCGACTGAACTGGGTTCTGCGCGGATTTTACGGGCGGTATTACCAGGCCCCGCCGCTGCTAACCGTCAACGGCCCGCTGCTGGAGCAAGCTGCCCAGCAGGGTTTCGGTTTCCTGCCGCTGCGAGGCGAGCGCGATGAACAGCATGAATTCGGTTTGACCATTCCGCTCGCCGGTTGGGTGTTTGATGTCTCCAACTTCCGCACCGGCGCGAGAAACTTCTTCGATCATGACGTGCTGGGCAACTCCAATATTTTCTTTCCGCTCACCCTCGACCGCGCCCGCATCCGCGGCTGGGAAGCCACGGCGAACTCGCCGCGGATCGCCGGCCGCGCCCAATTCCACGCCGCCTATTCTCATCAGTATGCGGAAGGCGCCGGCGCCGTAACTGGCGGCCTCACCGATTTCACCCCACCCGACGAAGGTTATTTCTTCCTCGACCACGACCAGCGCGACACGCTCTCCACCGGCTTCAATCTGCAGATGCCGTGGCGGGTGTGGACCGACTTCAACGCCAACTACGGCTCTGGTTTCGTGGACGGTGAAGGGCCGGAACATCTGCCGTCGCATACCACGTTTGATTTGGCGGTAGGGAAATCCTTCGGTGAGAGCTGGAGCGTCCGTCTGACCGCGCTCAATTTATCCAACCACCGCTACCTGCTGGATAACAGCAACACTTTTGGAGGGACGCACTACGTGAATCCGCGCGAGATCTCGGTCCAGCTGAAATACAGGTTTCACTTTTAGAAGCGGGCGTCAGGCATTAGACCTCGGACCTCAGCCGAAGCCTTCAGAGAAGAGGCTTTGGTTTTGGGTGCGCCGGAAGCCGACTTCCGAGGTCCGGCGCCAGAGGCAATTGGAGAACAGGGAGACCACTGATGAGATTCGTCCTGGCGTTTCTGGCGGTGCTGGGTATTGCGGCGTCTTCGCTGGCGCTACGCGAACACTACCGAACCGATACGTCGCCTTGCAGTATCAACGATAAGTGGGATTGCGGGATCGTGAACCACAGTCCTTATGCGGTCCTATGGGGTGTGCCCGTTGCAACAATTGGAATGGCTGGTTATTTGCTCCTCGGGTTGCTCGCCCTCAAACGCTGGTACCGAGTGTTGTTATTGCTCTCATTGGCGGCGCTGGCGTTCTCTCTTTACCTTGCGCACATTGAAGCTCACGTTCTCGGGGTTTGGTGCGTTTATTGCGTGGCATCCCTGGGTGTAATTTCTGCCTTCAGTCTGCTGACGCTGGCGACGGCCGTGAGTCAGCTGATTATCGTCCCTAAGCATTGATCTTCTTCAACGCCTCCAACAGCTCTTCATTATTTGGCGCCTGGTCCAGCGGATACACTTTGGCAAACGCGATCTTCCCGCTCTTATCCACGATGAAGACCGCACGTTCGCTGATTCCTGGGAAAGGCGGGCCGCCCCGGAAAATGCCGAACTGCTGGCTGACCTGGCCATGCGGATAGAAGTCCGCACACATGGGGGTTTGCAGGATCCCAATCTCTTTTTTCTGCCAGGCAATTTTGCTGGGAATCGAGTCCACACTGATGTCCACGACCTGGGCGTTCATGGCAGTGAACTTTTCGCGGTCCGAGTCGAATGCCGGCACCTGCGCCGAGCACGTCGGCGTCCAGTCCAGGGGATGAAAACTCACTACCACGTTGTTTTTCCCTCGAAAATCGCTGAGCTTCCACGTGAACTGCCGCTCACCCTGGACCGCCGGCAACGCAAAATCCGGCGCCATCTCGCCTACCTTCAATGCCATGTCCGCTCCTTTATCCATCCATCATCTTAACCGAACCCGCAGGCCGGCAATCGGGGCGCCCCCGAGCATGTCGCCATCGAAATTAACACTGCTGTAACAATTTGGTCACGGCAGAGGCGTTAATATCTCCCGATGCCACAGGACCCTCTCGTCATAGAAGATTTCCCCGGCCCCAAAGAAGGACAACGTGTTCTGCGTCTCAGTGGGCCTCTGGTTTTATCCACCTTGTTTGACTTTCAGGCCAAAGTCCGGGCCGACACCTCGAGCACGCTCATGATCGACTTTACCAAAGTTCCCTATGTGGACTCGGCCGGGATCGGCGCGCTCGTGGGCGCCTACGTCACCCACCAAAAAGACGGCCGGAGGTTGTACCTGATCGGCGTCAGCCAGCGGGTTAAGGACGCGCTCAAAGTCACTCACGTGCAGCAGTTCTTCCAATTTGTCGATTCCGTGGCAGCTGCAGAGCAGTCGAGCAACGCCTAGCGGTCTGGGCCACACCCTCGGATCAGTCCGTCGTTTATTCATTGCGGTCGTTTATTATGAGGGTATGGTTCGTCGCCTGATCGTCACGCTCTTACTGCTGTCGACGGTGTCGTTTGCCGGGATCACAGACGACGTCCGCGAATCGCTGGAACAGAACAACTTCACTGCCGCCGACGCCCGGCTTCAGAGCTACCGCAGCCAACAGGGAGTAACTCCCGACTACCTGGAGGCGCTTTCCTGGATGGCGCGGGCCAGTCTTCTTTCCCACCAACTGGATAAGGGCGAGAGCTATGCCAGGCAGACTGAGAACCTGAGCCGGCAGCTACTGCTGAAGCGTCCGCTGGACGCCGAGCCGCACCTGCCCCTTGCCCTCGGCGCGGCTCTTGAGGTCCAGGCGCAAGTGCTGGCCGCCCGCGGGGAGCAGACCCAGGCCGTTGCCCTGCTGCGCCGCAGCCTGGTCACTTACCGGAATACGTCCATCCGCGCCCGCCTGCAGAAAAATCTCAACCTTCTCGGATTGGCCGGGCAGGCCGCGCCTCCATTGAAGATCGCATCCTACCTGGGACCGAAGCCGGTAGCGCTGACTCAGCTTAAAGGCTCGCCCGTACTCATCTTCTTCTGGGCACACTGGTGCAGCGACTGCAAGGCAGAGGGTCCTCTCATTGCTCGCCTGGGTTCCGAGTTCGGGACGCGCGGACTGATGATGATGGCTCCCACCCAGCTCTACGGTTACGCCGCGCAAGGGGAAGACGCGCAACCCAAAGACGAACTGGCTTACATCGAACGTGTCTGGCAGCATTTCTATCCGGGATTGCAGAATGTGCCCGTCCCGGTAAGTAAGGAAAACTTTGATCTTTACGGCGCGAGCACTACCCCGACCCTGGTGTTGCTCGACCGCACCGGCCACGTCGCGCTCTACCACCCGGGCGCCATGCCCTATACAGACCTTCGCTCCGCCGTCGAAAAAATAGTCAACTGAGAACCGGGAACTCAAAACTGAAAACTGGGATTTGTGAACCTTGCGTGGCCCCAGAGAATCAAGGCCTTCTCTTGATCGCAGACCGATCACAGAAACTCAACGCCCGTACTCCGTGACCTCGCCATCTACTACCACGGCCACATATTTCCTCGTCACCACATCCTGAAACTGCACCACCTGATGACCCTTGCGCGCCAGCTCGCCCCAGCGGCTGGGTTTGGTCCGGTTCTGCTCGATGGCCTGCAGGTCCCGTCCGCTGATTCTGACTCGCACGGTACGGAGGCGCCCGTTCCCAATCCGGGTGACGCGCAGTTTTTGTTCGGGCTCGGTTCCGGTTTTGATCACGACCTCAGTCCCGTTCATTAGCTGGGCGGCCACCGATCGCAGCAGCAAGTGAAGGTCGGGCATGATTCCGGAGTCGTCAGTCATTTGCTGGCCTTGGGATGGGCACGCCACAATTGAGGGCGCGCATGACCGGCGCACTCCAATTGTGAGGCGACGCCGCTGACATCGCAAATCTACAATCTGCAATCTACAATCTGAAAATCTTAATATGGAACCGGACCGCATCCCCGAATTGCTTGCGCCCTTTCTGGGGTCGGGTTCCGCGAGGCAGGCGTTGTCGGTCACCCAGGTTAATCATATATCGATGTACATCGATATACTACTGCGCTGGAATGCTCGCATCAATCTGACGTCGCTGCGACAGCCGGAAGAAATTGTGACCAGGCACGTGGGAGAATCGTTCTTTGCCGCCCGCCATCTGTTTCCCAAACATGATTTGAGATCGGGTACTGAGCCGGGCGGGGGTGAGCGGCAGGTTCACGTCATCGACGTGGGCTCCGGGGCCGGTTTCCCGGGTTTGCCTATCAAGATCTGGGCTCCCCGTATCCACCTGACGCTAATTGAATCGAACCAGAAGAAGGCGACCTTCCTCCGCGAGGTGGTCCGACATCTCGGCCTGGATGAGGCTGATGTTTTCGCCGGGCGGTTACAGGATTTCGGGAAGGACAATAGCGGATCCGGGGCTCAGCAGAGAAATGGAGCTGACGTCGTCACCCTTCGAGCCGTGGAGCAATTCGACTCGATTCTCCCGGCAGCGGCCAACCTGGTCGCCCCCGGCGGCCTTCTGGCGCTCTTGGTCGGCGAAAGTCAACTGAAGCTTGCCCGCCAGCTGACGCTCGGCTTTCGGTGGTCGCTACCCGCAAAGTTGCCAGGTTCAGCAAGCAGGGTCTTGACTATCCTAAGTAAAGAATCAAGTTGATTACTGAAATGACAGAAGTGGCATAAAGCAGGCGCGGAATAGGTCAGATGCAGACGTCAAGACTACAATGAGGCCATCAGCAACGATGATTGTGGGACTATTGATTCAAGGGATCAAACCTGGCGTCCTCGGCATTTTGTAACCACCGTGGTAAACACGGATGAACCATATAAGTAACAAGTGGGAAGACATAGCTCGGTCGGGGTGCCATTTGGTGTTGGCTAAAGCTGACAATGCCGTGGTCCAAGACCAAAAGTGGTACCTACAGCCGCATTGCGGGCCACATGGCTGCAAGGCCTGTCATCTACGACGATACGAGAGAGTCTGGCATCCACGGCATGCCAGCCAGTACGCTTTAAGTTAAGTGTTCCACGTGGAATGCCGTTGGCAAGGGCGGCTTCTCATGATTACTGGATATTGGCAACGCCGTTCCCTGTTTAGAGATCGCGATGTTCCACGTGGAACACTTTGTCAGTTGGCAAACCATCGAATGACAGGGACGAGATCCATGTTCCACGTGGAACACTTCCGTCCGAACCAGCGCAGCGCCCCCTTCTGTGGAAAGCAAGCGGAAAGGTATCGGCAACTCACTTCGTTTGAATAGAATAGTCAAGAACAGATCGCTGCACCAAAATACGTCATTGCAATCGCTCAGCGATTCGCTCTATTCTCCAAACATCTCTCGGTTCTCCAAAATCTAAATGGGACGCGTCATCGCGGTAGCCAACCAGAAGGGCGGCGTTGGCAAGACTACGACCGCCATCAATCTGGCCTCGTCGTTTGCCGCAGCGGAGGTAAACACGCTGCTTGTGGACTGCGATCCACAGTCCAATGCCACCAGCGGGCTGGGCCTGGTCAAGGATCCAGAGCGCGTGAGCACCTACCACCTGCTGATGGGTGCAGCCGGCCTGGAACAAGCCATCCAACCGACCGAAATCGAACAGCTGTGGATTGTCCCGGCACACAAGAACATGATTGGCGCCAATATCGAACTAGTGGACGCCGAGCGCCGCGAATTCCGCCTGCGCGACGCGCTTTCGGGCCTGCGGGACCGGTTCCAGTTCATCGTACTCGACTGCCCTCCCGCTCTGGATCTGCTCACGCTCAACGCCCTGGTGGCCGCGGATGCGGTACTGATTCCTATGCAGGCTGAGTATTTCGCGCTGGAAGGCATCAGCGAGCTGATGGACACAGTGGAACGGATTCGAGCCAGTTTCAACCCGGAGTTGGCCATCGAGGGCGTTGTCCTGACCATGCTCGATGACCGCACCAATCTTGCTCAGCAGGTAATGTCGGAGTTGAAAAGATTTTTTGGCGACAAGCTTTGTGCCACCACCATTCCGCGAAATATCCGGCTGGCGGAAGCACCCAGTCACGGCCGGCCCGCTCTGCTGTACGATCCGCGGTCGAAAGGGGCAGAGAGCTATATCCGGCTAGCCAAAGAAATCATCGCGCACCACCTGCCCGTGGAGGAGCAGGCTCCCACGTCGGAGATGGACAAGACGGCCTAGTATATCGACATACGTCTATATGATAGATCGACGTATATCGATATACTTAGATCGCCGGAATATGTTGGTAGTGCAGGCAAGAACCCAGGTCCCTCGACTTGCCCTCACCGCGCAAGCGCGGATCGGGACGGCGCTCGGGATGACAACTCTGGTTTTTGGCGAACGGACCGCTCGGATGACAGTTCCAGGTTCGCGCCGAACTAGACAGCACGACCCGAAGTTTTAAGGAAGGAAGATCGACGAACAATGACAACCATGGCGGAAAAAACGACCGCAGCGGAGACGGAAAAGACCTCCCTGGAAAAGCATGTTCCGGAAAAGAGGAAAGCGCTCGGGAGGGGACTGGAATCGCTGTTGCCCGGCGGTCCGCGAGTCGTTGGGTCTCCGACCATGGGCTCGGCCTCCGGCTCGGGGCCGGTCGCCGCTGGCGCGCCTGCGTCACACGGGGCCGTCGTGTCTGATGCGCACCCTCAGGCGCGCCCAGGTGCCGGGGATGCCGTCGTGCAGGTTGGGCTCGAGCAGATTGAAGAAAATCCTTATCAGACCCGCTATCACTTCGACAACGAAGCGTTGACGGAATTGGCGGAATCGATCCGGGCCAACGGGGTCGTGCAGCCGGTGGTGGTCCGTCCCGGCATTGACGGCCGCTACAAGTTGATCCTGGGCGAGCGTCGCTGCCGGGCTTCCAGGCTGGCGGGGAAGACGACGATTCCAGCCATCGTGCGGCGAGTTTCCGATCAGCAGGCCGCGGAAATGACGATCGTCGAAAACCTGCAACGGCAGGACTTGAACTGCATGGAACAGGCCGCAGCTTTCGCCCAGCTGAGCCGCGATTTTGGATTGACCCAGGAGCAGATCGGGCAGCGGGTCGGCGTTTCGCGCGAGTCGGTCTCGAACTACATGCGGCTGCTAAAGCTGCCCGCCCCGGTCATGCAGTACCTGCAAGAGGGCCGGCTCGGGTTCAGCGAAGCGCGTGTGTTACTGCAATTGCTCGATCCGAACATCATTACGAAGGTGGCTGACGAGGCGGTGCGGAAGCATCTGTCGGTGCAACAACTCGAGGAACTGGTCGATCACACCAACGTGCCCATGTTGAAAGAGGAAACGCCGCAGCGGGCACGCTGGGTGGATCCCAATGTGCGCGCCGCGCAGACTGAAATGGAACGAGCCCTGGGAATGCGGGTGCGCATCCGGGACCGGAAGGGGAAGGGAAAGATTGTGATCGAGTACGCCACGCTGGAAGATTTTGATCGCGTGGTGGAGATGTTAAAGGGCAAGAACTAGTTTCCAGGTTTCTAGTTTCCGCAGCGGCCTGACTAAAGCATCCCACAGATGGATGTAGAAACCCCAGTTTTCAGATTACTGTTCTCAGTTGTCAGTTGAAACCGGAAACTGGAAACTGCCTTTTAGCTTCCGGCTGAAAAGCCGCCGACATTTGCGTATGTCAGGCGCAGGTATTTGTGAGGATTTACCGGAGTGTCATTAATGCGGACTTCGTAGTGCAGGTGCGGACCGGTACTGCGGCCGCTCTCCCCGACGTATCCCAGAGTATCTCCGCGGTGCACGTGCTGACCTGAAATCACTGCGAAATTACCCAGGTGACCGTAGCGTGTACTGATGCCATGGCCGTGATCGACGATGACGGCGCGTCCATAGCCGCCCATGAAATCAGCGAACACGACTACGCCATCGGCGGGCGCGATAATGGCCTGCCCGTCGCTCGATCCGATGTCAACGCCGCTATGGAACGCACCCTCGCCATTGAACGGATCAATACGTTCTCCAAATGATCCCGTAATGGGACCCTCAACCGGCCAAAGATTGGGGGCGGAATTTGCCCTGAGCCAGTCTGCGGTGGTCGCGTCACGAGTGAGGCCGAGCGAGATTCCGGTCATGGTAGCTCCGGTCAGAGCCGAAGCTTTGAGTGCACCCAGCTGGTCCAGCGAAGAAACAACTTGAGCGGTTCGGACATTTTCCGACGACGCGGTCACCATGTTGGGGTCGGACTTCAGGCCGTAGAGCGAAGAAACTTCGCCCGCCAGCGAACCCAGCGAGGCCACCTGGATGTCCTTCTCCTGGGCCACCTGTTCCAGTCGCGAATAGCGGTTCGACAGATCCTCTTTTTCGGTTCGCAGGGTGTTGTACCGCGACACCTTCAGCGCCATGCGCACGTATGAACTGGCAATGCCGGTAAGGCTGAGGCCCACGATCACCGCTCCTACCAGGAACACGTACAGGTAGTGAACGGGGATGGGGATCTTGCGCAGTTGACCGTCATCACCGCGAGCGACAAAAAGGATGTAGAAACGTTTTTGCAATTTCTTCCTTCCGCTAGTTATTAAGATGGGTACCCTGTGGCCCGCGGTTACCCGAGCCAACATCGCCATCCTCCGGGCTAGCCTCGCATCTTGGAAACCGAGGCCGTTACTCGCCCGAATCCTACCGGAACCGGGATGACCGAATTCGTTGTCTGCAATCCCTACTGGATGCAGCACTTAGTTCGGCCATATGCGTTTGAACAGCTTGGCAACGGTAACAAAGTAGGTTCCCCCGTGTCAACGTCGGGGAGGCTTACCAAGGCCGGGTGTAGAGACCTGCCCAAGGGGCCGTATTACTCGGTGGTGACTTTGGGAGGGTGGGTAACATGGACGGTGTTGCAAGCAAAGCGTATGTAGGGGCGTTTTCTGCGCCGGGAGTTTCCTGATGCCTTTGTATATTATTGCGACTTGCCTCTTGCAGAAAAAGCTCTGATTGGCCGGATCCGCAGCAGCGCCGGAATGCGGCTTCGAGGCATTGGCGGAATTGGCATCGGGGATGACTGTGCCGTGATCCCGATTCGCCGTGGTCACCAGGCGCTGATTACCACCGACTTCAGCCTGGAGAATGTCCACTTCAAGCGGGCGTGGCACCCGGCTGAGACAGTCGGACATCGCTGCCTTGCGCGTGGACTCAGCGACATCGCAGCCATGGGCGGAGAGCCGGTGGCGGCGTTTCTATCCCTCGCATTGCCCCGGAGCTTGCCCGAAGGGTGGGTGGATGGATTTCTCCGCGGTCTGCTGAAGCTGGCGGCAGGGTTCGAAGTGAGTCTGGCGGGGGGCGATACGGCGGAGTCCCCCGGCGGCGTTCTGGCAGACATCGTAGTTCTGGGTTCCGTGCCAACGGGAAAAGCTGTGCTGCGGTCGGGGGCCAGGCCGGGCGACAAGATCTACGTGACCGGCGAACTGGGGGCTTCGGCCGCCACCCTCGATTTGCTATCACGAAAGAAAATCCGGTCCTTTGACTTTCCGCGCCATTTTTATCCCATGCCGCGAATAGACGTCGGCCGCTTTCTTCGCAAGAGAAGATTGGCTTCAGCCATGATCGATATCAGCGATGGGCTTTCCACCGATCTCGGGCACCTATGTGAGGAAAGCAGGGTCGGGGCCGAGATTCGGGCGAGCGCGATTCCCGTGGCCTTGATCGGTAAACCGGCGCGCAAGGTCGAACTTCGCTTCGCTTTGCACGGCGGGGAGGATTACGAACTGCTGTTTACCGTGCCGCGCGGAAAAGGGGTTCCGTCGCGGATCGCGGGCGTTGCCGTTACGGAAATTGGCCAAGTCACTCGCGGACAGGGAGTGTTCCTGGAACAAGATGGTGTAAAGAGCAAATTGCCGCCGCAGGGCTGGGAACATTTCAAAAAGGCTCGGACTGTGTAGGGACGGGTCTCTGACCCGTTCTGGTCGAGGGAAGCTCGACTGGTTTGTGGTGACCGGTCGATGCCGAAAACTGCCGAGCCTCGCTCGGCTAGGGCGGGCCAGAGACCCGCCCCTACACGATCATTGGTGGGCACCTCTTCTGCATCTACTCTCCGGTATCTAACGGGACTAAAGTAGTTGTATGCAGTCTCTTCGTACAATTTGCCGGTTCATCGTCTTAGGGCTCGCCCTGCCATTGCTGGCTCGGCAAGCACCGTCCTCCACGTCGACTGTGGACAACGATTTCATCCAGAAGCAGTTCGGTTCGACCTGCACGCTGATGCCGGGGCCGCCGCAAATGAAGGCGGACATGGATGGCGACGGAGTCGAAGATCTGGTGGTCGCGGCCCGGTGCACCAACCCGCTGGCCGACCAGGCCGAGGATAATTTCACGGTGATCGATCCGTACAACAGCTTCTACGGTTACGGAAACACGAAGATCACGACCCAGTTTGCTTCGGAGGATCCTGCGACCCGGGGGCTGGCCTTGCTGGTCATCCACGGCGTCGGCGCCGAGGCCTGGCGGGCTGCTACTCCGAAAGCGAAGTTCGTGATTATCAATCTACCCTTCAAACAGATCACGGTGAAGAAGCTGACGGTGAAAAAGAAAACCGTGATGGCGATCTATGCCGAAGAAACCGGCGGCGATCGCATGACCTCGACAACTTTCTGGGACGGCAAGAAGTACAGGTATCAGCCGATCGGGTCCAGTATGGAGTAGATAATCAGAATTGCCGAATTTACGAATTGAAGATTTACGAATTGATAATCAGAGATTGGTGCGACTGGTTTTTCCAATTCGTAAATTCGTAGATCCTACAATTCGTCAATTCTTAACGCCTATAATCTCTCCACCATGAACCTCGAACAGAAGCTGGAAGAACTGAAGAAGCGCGACCGCCTGGCCGCGGAAGGCGGCGGGGTTGAGCGCCGCGAACGGCAACACAAGGAAGGCAAGATGTCGGCCCGCGAGCGAGTTGACTTCTTGCTCGACGAGGGATCATTCGAGGAAACCGACAAGCTGGTCACCCACCGCTCAACCGACTTCGGCATGGCGGAGCAGAAATTCTACGGGGACGGCTTCATCACCGGCTACGGACGGATCGAGGGACGGCTGGTGTTCGTCTTCGCCCAGGATTTCACCGTGTTCGGCGGATCGCTGTCGGAAGCCAACGCCGCGAAGATCGTCAAAATCATGGACCTGGCAGCCAAGATGGGCGCGCCCGTGATTGGGCTGAATGATTCGGGCGGCGCGCGCATTCAGGAAGGCGTGATGTCGCTGGCGGGATATGCGGACATTTTTCTGCGCAACACTTTGTACAGCGGAGTGGTGCCGCAGATTTCGGCGATCATGGGGCCGTGCGCTGGTGGCGCGGTCTACTCGCCCGCCATCACCGATTTCATCCTGATGGTGGAAAAGACTTCGTACATGTTTATCACCGGGCCTGACGTGATCAAGACGGTGACGCATGAGGAGGTTACGAAAGAGCAGCTCGGCGGCGCTCACACCCACAACGAGACTTCCGGAGTTGCGCACTTTATGGCGCACGACGATGCCGAATGCCTTTCCATGGTGCGCGAGCTGCTGAGTTTTATTCCGTCTAACAATCTTGACGATCCGCCGCGCCGGCAGTGCACCGATCCCATCGACCGCGCCGACGCCGCGCTCGACCGCATGGTGCCGGATGAATCGAACCAGCCTTACGACATCAAAGATGTGATTCATGCCGTGGCCGACGATGGCTACTTCTTCGAAGTGCAGGAGCACTACGCGAAGAACATCGTGGTGGGCTTTGCCCGGCTGAATGGGCGTTCGGTTGGGATCGTGGCCAATCAGCCGGCATTTCTGGCTGGGACACTCGACATCAACGCATCCACCAAGGGCGCGCGCTTTGTGCGTTTTTGCGACTGCTTCAACATCCCGCTCATCACGTTTGAAGATGTACCCGGATTCCTGCCCGGCATCACACAGGAGTACGGCGGAATCATCAAGCACGGAGCCAAGCTGCTGTTCGCGTTCGCTGAAGCCACGGTGCCGAAGGTCACTGTGATCACGCGCAAGGCCTACGGCGGGGCATATTGCGTGATGGCGTCAAAACACATCCGCACGGATGTGAACTACGCCTGGCCAACGGCAGAAATCGCGGTGATGGGGCCGGAGGGCGCGGTGGACATCGTCTACAAGCGCGAGTTGGAGAAGGCTGAGAATCGCGACGAAGTGCGGCGGAGCAAGATCGAGGAATTCCGCGAGAGGTTTGCCAATCCCTACGTGGCGGCGGACCGGGGCTTTGTGGATGCGGTCATCCAGCCGCGGGAGACGCGCAAGAAACTGATTCAGGCATTGGCCATGCTGGAGACCAAGCGGGATAAGAATCCGTTGAAGAAGCATGGGAATATACCGCTGTGATGTCCGAAGGCTCTTGAATGATGCCTTCGGCTGTGTCAGACTCCGAACGTGAGGCGAATAGAAAGCGAATTTTGAGAGGTAGCTGTGGCGCGTGTCGTCGATGACGGGCTGCTTTGTCCAGAGGTTGGAAAGTGGGCCGAAGACAAGCACAGCCTTGTGTCGCTTTATGCGAAGCTGTTTTCGACTGGGATGAAGGATAAGTGGCACGAACGCGTATACATAGAACTGTATGCGGGAGCTGGCTACAGCAGAATTCGAGATACGTCGATAGTCATTGAGGGCTCTCCTCTTCGGGCGCTCACATTGGAGCATCCATTCGACAAATACATTTTCTGCGAGCAGCAAGCTGAACTTCTTGAGGCATTGAAGACCCGCGTGAAGCGCCTTGCGCCGCGAGCGAATGTTGCTTATGTCTCAGGGGACTGCAATGAGCGTGCAGATGAGGTCTGCTCTGCAATACCATTCGGGTCCAAAGAACACAAAGTTCTCTCCCTTTGCTTTGTTGATCCCTGTGACATTGGAATCAAGTTCGAGACTCTGAGGACGCTCTCTGCGCGGTACATAGACTTCCTTGTTTTGCTGGCCCTACATATGGATGCCAACAGGAACTATGCCAACTACATTCGCCCCGAGTCGACGAAGGTAGAGGGACTTCTGGGATCGAAGACCTGGCGAGGGCGGTGGGCTGTTGCACAAGGAGATGCCATTCCTTTTCCCAGGTTTCTGGCTAAGGAATTTGCCAACAGCATGGCAGGCCTCGGGTACTTATCTCTTCCGCTATACACGATGAAAGAGGTACGATCCGACGAAAAGAACTTGCCTCTGTACTACCTTGCTTTATTCTCGCGAAGTCAACGTGCGTACAAATTTTGGGACGAGGTTCTAAAGTACAGCACAAATCAGACGTCGTTGTTTTAGCAATATGTCCCTCAACTCTCACATCGAATGGACCGACGCCACGTGGAACCCGGTCCGCGGCTGCATCAAGATCAGCCCGGGCTGCAAGCACTGCTACGCTGAGACTTTTGCCGAACGCTTCCGGGGCGTCAAAGGCCATCCGTATGAGCAAGGATTCGACCTCCGCTTGGTTCCCGAGAAGTTGACTGAGCCCTTCTTATGGCGTACACCCAAGCTCGTCTTTGTGAATTCGATGAGCGACCTGTTTCAGGAAGGAGTGCCGGATGGCTACGCCGACGCGGTTTCGCAGGTCATGGCCATGGCCAACTGGCATACATATCAGGTGCTGACTAAACGATCAGAGAGGTTGCGTGACCTCTTGAGCGGCAGGCTGGGGTATGCGGCGGAACGAGAGAACATCTGGTGGGGTGTTAGCGTCGAAGATCGCAAATACGGACTGCCCCGGATAAAGCATCTTCAGCAAGCTCCTGCCAGGGTGCGCTTTTTGTCGATCGAGCCGCTGCTGCAAGACATTGGCGTGATCGATCTCTCCGGCATAAGTTGGGTCATCGTGGGCGGAGAGAGCGGCCCTGGGGCTCGCCCGATGCAGAAAGAATGGGTGGTTTCGATTCAGCGGCAGTGCGACGCCCACGGTGTGCCGTTCTTTTTCAAACAATGGGGTGGCGTGAGAAAGAAGAAAAGAGGCAGAGAGTTAGACGGCCGCACCTACGACGAATATCCGCGGCGTGTCGTCACTTCAGTTCCAGATCGAACCCGTTGCGCCGCTTTCGCAGAGAATTTCCTGAATTCATTTCGCGGAATGATTAGAGGCAGCTCGTTGGTTCAGGTTGGCGCCTGATGCGCGAGGTTCAAGCCTGAGTCCTATGCGGCACGACTGAAGTCGTGCCCTTCCCAAGCCCCACTCGCCACACCTGAACTTGTGCCCTTCCCAAGCTTTACTTGGCACGAGTGAAGTCGGGCCCTTCCCAAACCTCGTCGAGGTCAGCATTTTCCACTGTAAGTGAAAGCTCTAATCGCGGAGAAAGATCCGGCGTTCGCGGGCGCTTGACTGGCTTTGCCTTTGCAACTTTTCCATTGGGGCGATAGTGATTTGGGTTAGGCGTGAAATCCAGCTTCACTGGCTTTGCGACGATTTCCAAGGGGGATTGTGCAAGGCCGTGAACGTCTTCGGGTACACGAAGAGCGTCGGGACGCGGAATCTTGGGTGAGACAGCCATCGGGAACTCAGGCGGCCAGCCAGACTCAAACAGACGAAGAGTGGTGCGGAAAAATTAAGAGTCCCGAGGTGGTGTTGAACCTGTTCGCCTCGGCCAGTAGCTCGCTTTAGACCCTTGCTGACCTGCTCTCGTGGCCCTCTTGCGAAGGCGACAGCGCGCGATCTGTGCTTGGGCTCCGGGCTTACCGCCAACCGGAAAAACTGTTCAACGCCTCGGGACTCTATCTTGCCTCTGACGGGTGTTCTTGTTCGCCTCGACCAGCGCTTAGCTACAGACCCTTGCTGACCCTCCCTGACTCATCTTGCGACGCTTCAGAGTGATCTCGCTCGAGCCCCGGACGCTGCACCAACCGGGTAAACCTGAGAACGTGTCAAAGAACGAGTTTGTTTTTACTCCTCTCATTTTTATAGTCAATAAGAAATGCCGCAATTTATCTCGTTTGCATGCAATGAGGTGCAGCCTCTCCACAAGGGGGTGACAGGATTTGGTGCAGTCGGGCGGCAGAAGTTGCTTTGGGACTCCGCGAAAATGCGATTGTCTCGGGATTTTATAGAGGTTGGAAGGTTGATTCTGACTTGCAACGATCAGAGTGCTTGTGAAAATTTCCGGGGAAATCAACGGGAGTGCGTGGTTTCAAATTTTTGGATACGGGATGCGAGGGAGCGAGAAGGACTGCCGAGCTTTGCTCGGCCTGGACGGCCGGGGGCGGCCGTCCCCACGTTGTTCTTGGTGGGTCCTGGCGATTACTGGAATACAATCGCGGCGGGGGTGAAATCTTTATGACGATTTTCAATGAGCCTCGGGGACGAGTGATCGACGCCAATCCTAACTCGGTGTTGCGACTGTTCGGGATTGCGGCGGCGGCGTTTGTACTGGTGATTCTGGTGTTTTCCTCTGTGGCCCGGGTGGATTCCGGCAATGTCGGGGTGCTTACGCTGTTTGGGCGGGTGACTGGGGAAGTGCTGCCTGAAGGCGTTCACCTGGTCAACCCGTTCAAGGCCAACCATGAACTCTCCATCCGCACACAGGAGATCAAGGAATCGGCCAGCGTGCCTTCGAGCGAGGGCCTGGTGATGAACCTGGATACCTCGCTGATCTATCATCTCGATCCCGAGAAAGCCGCCGAGGTCTACCAGAAAATCGGGCCGAACTACATGGCGGTGCTGGTCGAACCAAATCTGCGGGCGGCCATTCGCGAAGCCACCGCGTCGCATTCCGCCAACGCCCTGTACACCGGCGAACGTGAAATGGTGGCCAAGCAGATTTACACTCAGCTCGCCGACAAACTGGGGCAGCGCGGAATCCTGGTGGAAAGCGTGCTCTTGCGCGACATCCAGCTACCGGCCACGCTGAAGTCGTCCATCGAATCCAAGCAACAGGCTGAACAGGAAGCCCTGGCCATGAGCTTCCGCCTGCAGAAAGAAACCCAGGAAGCCCAGCGTAAGCGCATTGAGGCGGGCGGGATCCGCGACTTCCAGCAGATCGTTGCCCAGGGGATCAGTCCGCAATTGCTGGAATGGAAGGGCATTGAAGCCACCGAGAATCTGGCCAAGAGCGCGAACGCGAAAGTTGTGGTGATCGGGAACAGCAAGAATGGTTTGCCTTTGATTTTGGGGCAGTAGGGCTGACGGCTTGGCATGAAAGACTGCGGGCGAGACGCCCGCAGGACAGCCGGCGGGCCTGCCCTGAGCGTAGTCGAAGGGACGCCACCGCTACGAAAACATGGCTCTTCTAGACGTACGGAATCTGACGATCGAATTTCCCCGCTCAAATAACAGCGGAGGCGCAGGCGCCACGCTTACGGCGGTTCGCGATCTCAGCTTTGCGCTCGCGCCTGGGGAAGTTCTGGGTTTGGTCGGCGAATCGGGTTCCGGAAAGTCGGTAACGTCGTTGGCCTTGATGCGCCTGCTTCCGGCGCACGCGCGGGTCAGGGGCGAGATTGTGCTGACTAACGGGAACGGCAGTGCCGATTTGCTGCGATTGTCCGAGGAGTCGATGCGTCCGTTGCGCGGATCCCAGCTGGCCATGATTTTCCAGGAACCCATGACCGCGCTGAATCCCGTGATGCGCGTAGGCGACCAGATTGCGGAGGCGGTGCTGGCGCATTGCGATGAGAAACAGAAAGACGCGAAAAAAGACGCCTGGAATCGAGCAGTCACAGCCATGAATGAAGTCGGCATCGCCGATTCCGAACGGCGGTCGCGGGACTATCCGCACCAGCTTTCGGGCGGGATGCGGCAGCGGGTGATGATCGCGATGGCCATCGTCAACCGTCCCAAGCTGCTAATCGCCGACGAGCCCACGACCGCGCTCGATGTCACGATTCAAGCGCAAATCCTCGACCTGCTGGCCGAACTGCGGGCCAAGTTTGGCTTGACCATGCTGTTCATCTCCCATGACCTGGCGGTGGTTTCGCAGGTTGCCGACCGGGTGGCTGTGATGTACGCGGGCAACCTGGTGGAACTGGGGTCGAAGAGCGACATATTTGACGCGCCCGCGCATCCCTATACCCGTGGCTTGCTCGATGCCGTGCCCACATTGAAGACCGATCGCAGCAAGCCCCTGGAAACCATCGAAGGAACCGTGCCGCCGCTGCACGCGGTTCCGGCGGGATGTCCATTTGAACCGCGCTGCGGATTTCGTGTGGAGGAGTGCGGGCGCAGCCTCCCGCCACTGGTGGAAGTCTCTGCTGGGCATTGGGCAAGATGTCCGGTGGTGAATGTGTAGAAGGCGGGAGGGCACGTCCCATCGGGACGTCTGATACTAGCCCGGCGTTTCAACGCCGGGATCACTGCGGCAAGATGATTTCCGTCCCGTAGGGACGGCTGAAATGCCACTCGTGGCGTCAGAGGTTTGTTTCAGGCGTGCCGATGGCACGCGGATCCTTCCTCCGCCTACCCGCCACTGACGTGGCGGGCTACTGTCAGAGGTCCCTCCGGGACCTCTTTGTTCGCCGTGCCCTCCCGGGTTCATGCCGACGCCGTTTCCCCGTCGCCTTTCCCCCCGAAAAGGAAACGGCTGCACACTCAACCCTAGACAGGTCTATAATCGCGAGTTTGTCCGGTGATCTGTGCGCGTTCTTCTACTAAGCGACATCCATAGCAATCTCGAAGCCCTGGAAGCCTGCCTCGCGGTGGCTCCGGCGCACGATGTGGTGGTGAACCTCGGGGATATCGTGGGCTACGGCGCCAGCCCCAACGAGGTCATCGCGCGCGCCCGCGGCCTGGGGAACTTCTTCGTGCGCGGGAACCATGACAAGGCGGCTAGCGGCGCCATCGAGCTGAAAGAGTTCAATCCCATTGCCGGGCTGGCTGCGCTGTGGACTCGCGATCAACTCACCCCGGAGAACCTGAAATGGCTGCAGGGGTTGCCCCATGGCCCGATCCAGATGGCCGATTTGCCTGGGGTCCAATTTGTGCACGGTTCGCCGGTGGACGAAGACGAGTATGTAGTTACGTTGCGGGATGCGCTGGAGCCGCTGTTAACCTCGTCCGCGCCGCTGACTTTTTTCGGGCGCACGCACCTGCAGGGAACTTTCTGCACCAACAACGTCGCCAGCGACTACTTTCGTCCGCAATACCAGACTGTAGGACAAAGCGAATCGGTCGAAGTTCCTCTCCGAGAAGGCATGCTTTATATGGTCAATCCCGGCTCGGTCGGACAGCCGCGTGATGGCGACTGGCGGGCTGCTTTTGCAGTGTTCGACTCGAATGAACGTATCATCACCTTCTGTCGCGTCCCCTACAATCTGAAGCAGGCGCAGGAGCGCATCCTTTCGGCCAATCTGCCACAGCGCCTGGCCACGCGCCTGGCCGCCGGCAGATAGCGGTTCTCGTAGCGCCGCCGTCCCGGCGGCCCGATAGGCGGGCGCAGCCCGCCAGTGCGTTTGATGTGCCTAAAGCTCGTCTGGCAGGCTGCGCCCCTGCTATGAGTTTGATTCTTTGCACCTGCTCTCTCCGGCGAGGGTGGGACGCCCTCTGGACAGCCGGCGGGACGCCGGCGCTACTTGGGGATGTAAACTTTCTCCATGCCTTCATCTCCATCGCGCAATCTATTTCCTTCAACGCACGCTAAAACGCCCCAGCATTACCTGATCGCGCACAGCGATGGCGGGGCTCGGGGAAATCCTGGGCCCGCCGGTTACGGGGTGGTGATTCAGGATGAAGCGGGACGAAAAGTCGCTGCGCTCAGCCACTACCTGGGACATCAAACCAACAACTTCGCCGAGTACCAGGGACTGGTCGCGGCGCTGGAATATGCGATCGAACATGGACACAAAGCGCTCAAGGTGGTGAGCGACTCGGAACTGCTGGTGCGGCAGATCAAGGGCATCTACAAAGTGAAGAACGCAACCCTGCAGGAACTTCACGCCCGCGCGAAACAACTGATTGCACAACTGGAATGGTTTTCCATCGACCACGCCCTGCGCGAGCACAATCGCGAAGCGGATAGTCTGGCTAACGAGGCCATGGACAAGGGCAGTGGCCGTGTAGCGCGGGCGCCTTCGCCCGCGGCTGTTCCTGCAACGCCGGAGGAGTTTGAAGGAATCGTGCAGGGAGGAGTCGTCAAAATAACCAACGGAGAGTTGCCGGAAGGGGCACGGGTGCAGGTGCGGGTGAAAAAATGAGGCTGGTGGAGGCCGGGCGTTCTCGCCCGGTGGACGGGCGGGACGCCCGTCCTCCATCGAAGTTATGCGCGGCCTTTTTTGGCGGCGGCGGCGGCCAGGGTTCCGGCTTTTTCCCAGGGACGCTTGGGGCGTTCAGCTTTGGGCTTGTCGCGATCCTTGATGCGATCGTAGTGATACGACTCGCTCACCGTACCCAGCGATTCGTTGTACAGAGTGGGCAATCCCAGCCCTTCCTTCAGCTCTTCGGTGAACTGCTGCAGCGCCTTCAGGTGGTCGGCGGTAGCGGGTACTTCGGTCTTGGCAGTTTTCAGGAATTGCTGGTAGCCGCGGTTGATCAGCTTCGAAATCTCACTGCCAATCAGGTAGCCGGGGTAGGCGAAGATTTTCACGCCATCGTCACCATTCTTCTGGATGGCGGCGGAAACGTTGTATTTCCTCAGAAACACACGCCCCTGCATGCCGGGAGCCTCAATCAAATCAAAACCGTGATCGCGCAGCCAGCTCAGCGCGTCTTCATAACTCTTCTGCTCTACCTTGGTTGACATTCGTTTTGGATTCCCAATCCCTTCTCGCTCTGCTCCATCAGATGCCGGTTCGCCGAAAAAAGTGCATTTACCATCTTAAGATCTGAGGTTCATCGGAATCCGGCCAGGTTCTTTTATAATCCAATCAACAGCCGCAAAAGTCCTAAATCGCGTCCCGAGCACATTACGATAGTCACGCGGTTCAGTCCAAATCACCTATGCGATCGGCCTCGCCAAAACCGGCGCCAAAACGAAGACAAGTGCCCGATTCTTCGATAGATGCGCGTCCCACAATCGAAGCGCGCCCGGTTACAGGCCAGGTGGAAGCGCTGGGGCGGCGAAGCCTCGAACTCATCGGCAACACTCCGCTGTTGCGCCTGGAGCGGATGACCAGCGATCTGCCCGGAATCCAGATCCTCGGCAAAGCGGAGTGGCGAAATCCGGGCGGATCGGTCAAAGACCGGGCTGCCTCGTACATCGTTGCCGAAGGCCGTACCAGCGGCAAGTTTGGACCAGGCAAAATCCTGCTCGATTCCACCAGTGGAAATACGGGAATCGCCTACGCCATGATCGCTGCGGCCGAGGGCTTTCCGGTGACCCTGTGCATGCCGGAAAATGTTTCCGTGGAGCGCAAGCGCATCCTGCATGCCTATGGCGCCCACATTATTTACACCGACCCTGGCGACGGCTCCGATGGAGCGATTCGAGCTGCGCGCGAGCTTTACGCCAAACATCCCGACAAGTATTTTTACGCTGACCAGTATTCCAACGATGCCAACTGGCGAGCACACTACCTTGGCACAGCCAACGAAATCTGGCAACAAACAGAAGGACGTGTCACCCATTTCGTCTCCATGATGGGCACCACCGGAACTTTTGTCGGCACCACGCGGAGGCTGAAGGAACTGAATCCCGCGATCCGCTGCATTTCGCTCCAGCCCGACTCTCCCTTCCACGGCATCGAAGGTGCGAAGCACCTGGCCAGCGCCATCGTCCCTAAAATTCATGATCCATCGCTGGCCGACCAGGACATTGGCATCGCAACCGAAGACGCCTACAAGATGGCCATTCGACTGGCCCGCGAAGAAGGCCTGCTGGTCGGGATCTCCGCCGCCGCGGCGGTGGTGGGATGCCTGCGAGTGGCGCGGCAACTCAAACCCGGCGAGCCCGCCGTGTTCGTGACCATTCTGTGTGATTCCGGCGACAAGTACTTGAGTGAGAGATTCTGGGAAGAAGGCTAGAAAAACGATTTTAGATTGTAGATTTTGGATTGCAGATTGAAACGCCTTCGAATCAGCCGTCTAGTATTTAAATCTACAATCTGAAATCTACAGTCTGAAATCCGATGTTAAAGCTTCCCCAGTTCGCGTACGAGGCTCTCCGGCAGCACGGCGAAGAGACCTATCCGCACGAATGCTGCGGCGTCCTGCTCGGCCAGATGAATGAAGATGGCGTCCGCATGGTAACGTCGACCGCGCGTGCCGGAAATACCCGCACCGATTCCGCCCACAACCGCTACAACATCGATCCCAAGGAATTGATCCGTATTCAGCGCGAGGGCCGCGAGCGGGGCGAGGACATCATCGGCTTCTACCATTCGCATCCCGACCATCCGGCGCGGTGGTCGCAAACCGATCTTGCGGAAGCGCACTGGTTCGGCTGCTCCTACGTGATTACCAGCGTGGAGAAGGGCAAGGCGGTGCTGACTAATTCGTTCGAGTTAATAGGCAGCGGTGAGAATGACAAGAAGCTGGTGGACGAAAAGATCGAAGTACCATGATCCGTAAGCAGATGTGGGGCGGGCGCCCTCGCCCGCCGCTGTTGAAGTTGGTCTTGCGTTTGAGCTGTATTGGCCCTTCGGTCAATGGGTCTGGCAGAAAATCCAAGTCAAAAGCGGCGGGCGGGGGCGCCCGCCCCACACAAGATGTGGCTGAATCTTCTGCCTGTTCTATGGCATCATCTATAACCTATGCCCAAGATCCAGATCCCTACCCCCCTGCGCCAATACGCTGGGAAGCAGCCTGCGGTTGAAGTGAAGGCTGGAACCATCGGCGAGGCCCTGTCCGACCTCGTGGCGAAGCACCCCGACCTGCGCCGGCATTTGTATACGGACGACGGTAAACTACGGGCGTTCGTAAACGTCTACCTCAACGATGAGGATGTCCGCTATCTGCAGAAGGACGCCACTGCGGTGCAGGACGGTGATAGTATTTCCATCGTGCCCTCCATTGCGGGAGGCAGGAATTGATTGACGGATTGCCGGATTTTAGGATTGTCGAATTGAAACCTGAACTCGAAGCCCGCCGCTGTTGTTGTCCCTCCTGTCGGTAGTTGTTATTAAATCCGTAAATTCGACAATTTTTCAATTTGAGAGGTTCCCATGGCCGCCACACTTGAAGTCAAACCCGAAGCTGTCACGTTGAGCAACGAGGAGATCCTGCGTTACTCGCGCCATCTGATCATGCCCGAGGTGGGCATGGAGGGGCAGCTCAAGCTGAAAGCCGCGCGGGTGCTGTGCATCGGCGCCGGCGGACTAGGCTCGCCGCTGGCGTTGTATCTGGGCGCGGCCGGCGTAGGCACGCTGGGGATCGTGGACTTCGATGTAGTGGACTACACCAACCTGCAGCGTCAGATCATTCACTCCACTGCCGACGTGGGCCGGAAGAAGCTGGATTCAGCCGCCGAGAAGCTGAAGGCAATCAATCCATTTCTCAATATTCGCAAATTTGAAACCCGGCTCTCCAGCGAAAATGCGCTGGAGCTGTTCAAGGAATTCGACATCATCGCCGACGGCACTGACAACTTCCCGACGCGCTACCTGGTGAACGATGCCTGCGTGCTTACCGGCAAGCCTAACGTGTATGGCTCAATTTTCCGCTTCGAAGGCCAGGCGAGTGTTTTCGCCACCAAAGAAGGCCCGTGCTATCGCTGCCTGTATCCGGAGCCACCACCGCCCGGCCTGGTTCCTTCCTGTGCCGAGGGTGGAGTGCTGGGCATTCTGCCCGGGCTGGTTGGCGTGATGCAGGCCACGGAAGTCATCAAGCTGATTCTGGGGAAGGGCGAGCCACTTATTGGCCGCCTGTTGCTGATCGACGCACTGGACATGAAGTTCCGCGAACTCAAGCTGCGCAAGAACCCGGATTGCCCGGTTTGCGGAACCCATCCGACCATCACCCAGTTGATCGACTACAACGAATTTTGTGGAATTCGAGGTGAGGAGAAACCGGTGGAGACACTAGTCGCGGAAGTCCAAGTGGAAGAGTTGAAACGGCGCCTGGATGCAGGCGAAGACCTGTTCGTGCTCGACGTGCGCGAACCCCATGAGTATCAGATCTGCAACATCAACGGATATCTCATTCCCCTGGGCGATCTGCCCAAACGCGTTCACGAACTGGATTCCAGCCGGGAGATCGTGGCCCACTGCCGCTCCGGTGTACGCAGTGCCAAGGCCGTGGACTTCTTGCGGGAGGCCGGATTCAAGAAAGTGCACAACCTGGCCGGCGGAATTCTGGCCTGGGCAGACCGCGTCGATCCCAAGATGCCGAAGTATTGAGTTGCCCGTGCGGCCCCGGCCATCAACTGCCGGGTTGCGCCCGGCTGAGGGCGTCCGCCACTACGTGGTTTGCGACAACCGACAGCGACCAAAAAAGGGAGCCTTCGCGGCTCCCCTTGCTGCATCACTCTCACCGGTTACTTGCTGCCAGATTCGGCCTTGGCGGATTCCGCACCAATCGCAAACGCTTGCTTCCGTCCCGACAAGCGAATCTCGGACAGCACCTTGTTGCCGCTGCCATTGACCACAGTCACGGTCGCGTCCCGGTCGGGCGTGCGATCCAGGTCGACCATGTGAGCGGGCACGGTAGCCACAACGTTTTTGCCGCGTAAAATATTGAGTTCAACATCCGGCCCGGCGCCATCCCACTTCACAATGTACTGACCCGGCGCGATCAGTTTCCCGCTCACGGTTATAGGATCGCTTACCTGCAATGTACCCTTGTTGGCAGCGAAGGCGGTTGCAGCCAGCAACAGTGCCAGTCCCAGCAGCAAGCCCTTGGAGATTTTCGAGATGTTCATTGCACTCCTTTTTCTTTCCCGATGACGTCGGGAACCGGTTCTGGGCGGCTCGACTCGCCTTCGTCAGGAAATTCTTGCGTTTCGCGGTCGAAGGCCTACAATGCTGCCTCGGGGTTAAGCAAAGAAGGCTAGGCCGCAAGGCTTCGTGCTCTCTGCCGGGGATTGCTCTCACCTGGGCCGCCAAACCGAGTGTGAGACCAGTCCCTTTAACCCCTGAATTGTGCTCTACCAAAATGACCGGGCGAACCGCTTTTAACTCCGTCAAGCCCCGGCTTTGATCACCGCTTTGCTGCTCTCTGCTTTGTTGCTCGGCTCAAGATACGTAGTGCCCGGCTAAAATGTTCCGTTGCACTTTTTCGCATCACCCCCTTTGGACGCCGCTCGTGGCGGGTTGTTAGCAATGTTCGCTGTCGCAACGACCGCACTACAACAACGAATTGTCTTGTTTTGTCCCTGATGATGCAGGGCGGGCGCCCCCGCCCGCCGGTTTTGAAGTTGATTTTGATTTTGGGTTTCAGTGGCAGTTTTTGGCACCGAAGCTGCGAATGGGCTCCGCAACAAATGCAAGTCAAAGGCGGCGGGCGAGGGCGCCCGCCCCACACACATATCGTTTAGGTCAGTTGGAGCACTACCTTCCCGAAATTCTTGCGCTCGAGCAAGAGGCGATACGCATCTGAAGCTCGCTCCAGCGGGAACACGTGCCCCACTACGGGACGCAAGTGGCCTTGCGCCATCCACTCCGAAAGCTGTTGCCATGCCTGATTCATCAAATCGCGTTTTGCGGACAAATAGGTCAGCCACAAGCCATGTACGCTCGCACCTTTGGCATAGAGCACTCGCGCGTCCAGTTGGGCGGGTTGTCCAGTTGCCGCTCCGTATACGATAACCCGTCCAAAATCGCGCAGGCAGCGAACGCTTTTGGTGGTGTGTTCGCCTCCCAGCATTTCAAACACCGCATCCACGCCTTCGCCGTGTGTCAGTTCTTTGATGGCTTCTTCGTAATCGCGTTGCTTGTAGTTGATTCCGTGCTGCAGTCCCAGCGCTTTCACCCGCGCCAGTTTTTCTTCCGAGGAAGACGTGCCGTACATTTCCACTCCCAGCAGCTTTCCAATCTGCACTGCCGCCGTTCCCACGCCTCCGGCAACGGCGTGGATGAGAACGCGCGGTCTTTTCCGCAGGCTGCTTTCTTCCTTAATCATGGAAGTCAACAACTCGTCTAGGTCCTCCGGCGGACGCACGTAGGTTGGCGCCGGTGACTTCTGCAGCAAGCCTGCCTTCCAGTACGCGAAGTAGGCGGTGAAATAATTCACCGGGAAGGCGGCTCCTTCTTCGACGCTCCATTCCTGCGGCACGGGCCACAGCAACGCAGTCGTAGCTGCGATGTGCTCGGCGAACGCTCCCCACTGTGCGTAGCCCATGACCCGCTGACCGTCGCTGCGGCGAATGCCGCAAAATTCGCGCCCCGCTACCAGCGGCGGTTTCGGCGTGCCGGGATAGCCGCCCTGCGCGCTCATGATGTCGGCGAAGTTGATCCCGCCGGCCTCGCCTGCTACCAATTCCTGCCCGGACGTGGTGATCGGATCCGTGACCTGCCTTACCTCCAACACTTCGGGACCGCCGAACTTACTGATGAACAAGGCTTTCATGGCAAAAGTGTAACAGCGTGCCGGCGAACCATGCTGGCTTCGAGCCTGAGCAAGACTGTCATTCCAATCGGATTGAGGCATCTGTCGCAATATTTCTTCCGCTCCTTCGGAGCTTCGTCATTGCCCTCCTTTCCACCCAGGGCTTGCGCCCTGGGCTCCATTCTTTTGCCGCTTCGCGGCTGGGCTGCGTCTCGGGCAAATGCGCCAGAATTTTTTGCGAATCTGCCAAAATAATGCTTGACTTCTTATACTGTGTACCATACAGTGTATGCTATACACTATGTCGCACACGGTAGAAGCCCCGATGAACAACGAAGTGCTGGAGAACCTGCGACTGGAGCTGAGGCGCGGCTGCCTGATTCTGGCGGTTCTGGCCGAACTGCGCACCGAGCGCTACGGCTACACCCTGCGCAAAGCTCTCTCCGACCAGGGTATGGAAATCGATGAAGGCACCCTGTACCCGCTGCTTCGCCGGCTGGAAAGCCAGGGGTTGCTGGTCAGCGAGTGGCGCGAAGAGGACAAGCGCAACAAGCGGTTCTACCGTCTGTCAGCTGACGGCAAGCTGATTCTGAAACAACTGGCCGCGGAATGGAAAAGCATCAACGCATCATTGGACGGGATTCTTTAGGCCCGCAGAACGAGATCTCGCGAAATTCGCGTTCTTGAGGAGCAGGATATGGAAATGATCGATCGGTATTTACAGGCAGTAAAATTTGCCCTGCCGGCGGCGCAGGGGGACGACATCATCAAGGAGCTCCGCGACAGCATCCTCTCGCAGATCGAGGAGAAAGAGGCGGGGCTCGGACGTTCCCTGAGCCAGGACGAGCAGGCGGAGTTGCTGAAGCGACTCGGCAGCCCGATGCATCTGGCCAGCCGTTATCGCAAGCAGCAGCACATGATTGGAGCAACCGTGTTTCCCATTTACTGGAAGGTGTTGAAAACCGCCCTGGGCCTGGCTTTCGTGGTTCTGGCAGCCGCGAGCCTCGCGACTGCGGCAGCGGGGAAAACATTCAGCGAGAGTATCGCTGTACTGCTCCGCTATCCCGGCGTCGCGTTGATGACATTTGCCTGGGTCACGCTGGCCTTCTCCGCCCTGGAGTTCTTCGGCGCCCGGCTCCAGGTGAAGGATTGCTGGGACCCGCGCAAGCTGCCGCCGCTGATGAAGGAAGGCCCCCGCAAATCTCAATTCGAGTTGATTGCGCAACTGATGGTGCAGACTGGATTCGGGGTCTGGTGGCTGGCCGGGCTGCACTACCAGTACCTCATCCTGGGGCCGGGCACTGCCTTTCTCAGGTTTGGCCCGGTATGGCAGACGATTTACCCGCTAATCGTAGTCATGGTGATCGTCGATCTGGGGCTGACGGCATCGAGGGTGATTTGGCCGCGCTGGACTCAGGGTGGACAGGTTGCACGCCTGGTAATGAGCGCACTCGGCCTGATCGTCCTCTATTTTCTTATCAACGCCCCCGATCTGTTCATAGCTGCAGACGCGAACCGACCGCAACTGCAAGCTCTGGTCAAGAACATCAATTACTGGGTTCACCTGGGGCTGATCGTTGGCGCAATCGCAAACATCATCAATGTCGTGAGGGAGTCGATTCGGCTCATCGGGAGCCGGCTGGGGCAGGTGCATCAGGCGACTGTGGGCTCGTAAAGGGCATCCACCTCGGGTTTGGCATGGAGCCGGAAGCCTTGTGCGCCGAGGTTGGAATGATCCGCGTCAGCGCACTCAACAATGCCGAGCCGCCACAATTTGCGGCTGTTCTTCGATCAACTGACTATCGCCAGACCATATCCCCAAGAGAGATTGGCGAACATGAAGCAGATCAGACACGAAAAACCGAGTGCAAACACTGTCGAATGCCAACCGAGTGTGTAGCTCTCCGCATTCTGGGCGTATTCATCGTATCGCCACAACAGAAGCGCACAGAAGAGTACGCCATAGAAGATGCTCCACGCCAGGAGAAGCTTGGCAACCACGACTGGACTACTCGACGTTTGATTGTTGCCACCAAACGCTATGGAGGCCGCGGCGACCGTTACCAGCAACTGGGTCACGCCGATGTAGTGTTTGAGCATCGGCTCAAAGGTCCCCGTCTTCGCCGAGATGGGGAATTTTCGATTCTCAGGGCTTTCTCGAACGCAATCCTGGGGATCGAAGAAATAGGGTCCCCGGCTATGTGTGCACCAGAAGACCAACCAGAACGTGCCGAACACACCCAATGCTGGGATGGTGACAGCCCAAAATCTCGAGATATGTTCACCCTGCAACATCCGGGGCAACGTATCACGTTTTAAACAACACGGCTAGCGGGACACCAGAACAAGCCCTTCACACCAGCGGTGCACTGGCCACACCGCTTTAGAAGCGGACAAAAGTGATGTCCCCATCATTGGCGATTCACCAAACCCGCAGGGCCAGGCGTCCCAGGACAGGAAAGCCGAGTTCAAGCCCGGCAGTCCCCCTCCGCACCACATTTGGCGGCAGGTATATACTTTCCCTAACATGGTTGGGGTTCCCCGTTCTGGCGGTCTGAATGGGGAGTTCGGAGCTTTCTTATCTTCCAATTCATAGGCTCCGTTTAACAGATCACTGGTACCGATTTCCAGGCAGCACCGGGCAACCAGTGCGGAACTTTCTATGCGGCGCGGGTCCGCCAGATGGGTTCCGGGGAGGTCCGTCGGTGGACTTGGTTCTGGTACGTTTTTTATTTGTTGTCATTATTAGTGTTACTTGTTACCTGATTGATCCTTTCGGCCTGCCGGCAAATCTGGACGCCGGAGTGGGCACGATGATTGGCCTGGCCATCGTCCTGTTCGAGTGGCGGCTTCGCCTGATCAGCCTGAAGCGCCTGATCGGTGCGGCTATCGGAAGCATCCTCGGAATCTTCGGCGCCTACCTCTTCGCCCTGGTGATTCGAAACAGCGTCGCTCCGGGCCGCACCCAGGGTTTCCTGCAAATTCTGGTAATGATGCTGATGGCCTATGTCGGCCTGATTGTCGGAGCCAACAAGGGCGACCTGCTCAACCTGGCGGCGCTGGGAGGCATCTTCGGAGGCGAGAAGCAGGGCAAGAAAAGCTACAAAATACTGGATACCAGCGTGATCATTGATGGCCGGATCGCCGACATCGCCGAGACCGGCTTTCTCGACGGCATTATCGTGACGCCGCAGTTCGTGCTGCGCGAATTGCAGCTGGTCGCCGATTCCGCCGACTCGCTGAAGCGGAACCGGGGACGCCGCGGTCTTGACATCCTGCAACGCCTGCAGAAAGTGGCATCGCTGCAGATTCAAATCGTCGAGGATGACTTTCCCGCGGTTCGAGAAGTAGATCTGAAACTGATCGAGCTGGCCAAGCTGTACGAGGGCAAAATCATCACCAACGACTTCAACCTGAACAAAGTCGCGCAACTGCAGGGAGTGGCCGTGCTGAACATCAACGAACTGGCCAACTCGCTGAAGCCGATTGTGCTGCCCGGCGAGACCATGAAGGTCTTCATCCTGAAGGAAGGCAAGGAATACAACCAGGGCGTGGCCTATCTCGACGACGGAACCATGGTGGTGGTGGACAATGCCAGGAAGATGATCGGCAAGACCATCGACATTTCGGTGACCTCAGTGCTGCAAACCACAGCGGGAAAAATGATCTTCGGAAAATGGGACGAGCGTAACGGGAGCCGCCACGATTCCCGGCCTGCGGTCACCGCCGTACCAGCCGTGCCCTCGATATCAGCCGTCTCCGGGGCGCCAAGCGCAGAGGTCAAGAAAGCACAGCCGATCATGGTGGAGCGACCAGCGGAATAGGCGAGCTTTGTTTCGAGCTTGGTTTCGAGCTTGGTTTGACGAAACCTGACAGGGTGAGTGGGCGTCACCTGTTAGCGCGACGCGACCGACTCTACCTTTATGGTGCTTCCCTCGAGCATGCCCACAATTTCTACGCGCTCGCCGGCCAATTTCCCCAGCAAATACGGATCGCCTTCCAGCGCACGAACCACTTCGCCATCTACCAGGACATAGATCGAGCCGCCACGTGCACATGCGCGAGCGCATTCTGCGGATGTCTTTCCCGAATTCATGGGGTGGCGGGCGCCACAACGGGAGTCAGTGATCATTCCGGAAAAAATCCTGCCGGATGCCGGGCCGTTAGCTTTCACCGGAGACAATTGCGAGGCTTGGGAAGCGGCGGCATCCGCCTGCCCGGCAATCACAACTTTGTTGCTGAAAACTATTTCGCCTGAAGCAGGAGGAGCCTGGGCTGCGATGACCGGCCTGGTGTCATCGGAAACTTGCGGAGCCTGGGCCACTGCGAATACCACGGAGCCGCCTACGAACAGGAAACCAAACCCGAGCGCGGTCAAAAACGTCGTCAGCGCACAGAACGTAATTAGCGCCAACCAGGCAACACGTGGTTTCTTCATTGTCGCCCCCAATTGTCGCCCCCAAGATTGGCCTCTCTTCTGGTGTAGCATTTCGAGGGCCGATCAGCACGGTCCCTTAGTTGCCTGACCAAGAGCTGTGGTTGCACCAGGGGCGAGGTTTACGCGGCCACGGAATAAAACTTTTTTATTTTGATACAAGGCTCAGCCCGTTCCCCCTGGCAAAAACTTCTCGAATCGGGAAAAATGGCCTACGGTAAACACCTATAGGAGGCGGCGACAATGACGAAGACGCGAGTCACCGGCGTGGGTGGCATTTTCTTCAAGTCAGACGACCCAGACTCTACCAGTGGTACGAGCAACATCTCGGAATCAATCGAGCGCCTGACGGCACGGGCGCAGCATTCGAGTGGCGGGATGCCGAAGACGCCGACAAAAAAGGCATGACCGTGTGGTCGATCTTTCCGCGCAACACGAAATACTTCGACCCCAGCAGCTCGCCGTTCATGATCAACTATCGCGTCGACGATCTGGATGCTTTGCTGGAGGGACTGAAAAAGGAAGGTGTGCAAATCGATCCGCACCGTGAAGATTACGAGTACGGCCGCTTCGCCTGGATCATGGATCCGGACGGAAATCGCATCGAGTTGTGGGAGCCGCCGAAGGGAAAGTAAGGGTACTCGGGTTTTCAGCGCCGAGCGGCCGAACGGGAACGCCCCGACGCACTCCGGCGCTTGCGTGAACCGTTCCTGGGGCTGTACGAGCCACTGGCAATAAGTCGAGCATCCGCAGGCTTGCGATTGTAGGTGTAGATCCAGCACATCATCCGGCTTCCATCCGCCAGCGTCACCGGCCACCTCTTTCGGACAAAAAGGCTGCTTTGAGGATGATCCGGATCAAATCCCTCGTAAGAATCGATCGAGGACAGAACCTGCTCGTCTTCCGGAAGTTCAAATACCTTACCCTTGATCACAGAGGGTGATGTGCGGCTTACAACGGCTCCGGGATACTCTCCCAGATCGTACAGCCTGCCCCGAACCGAGCCTGTTCCGATCCGCCGCAGGCGTCGAACCGCAGCGGCGATTTCAGCCGGGGCATGGGCTGGTTCCAGGGTGCCGTAGACAAAAAGATGGTGGCTCATAGCTTGAGTTTGGGCAAGAGCTTCTTCAGGTAATCGTATCCGTTCTTATCGTCCAGTATGTATTTTCGCACAGCTTCATGTTTCCAGACAGAACCCAGGTAATAGTGAAACAAAGCCCGGACATCCTTCTTGGATAGTTGACCACATTCATTGAGGTAAGCCATGAACTCAAAGAAATTCACATAGTCAGTGAATCTGGCGTCCTGCTCCTCTACCAGTTTCTGAATCTCGGCGGAAGTGGGCAATTCAGAATCCAAAATCTCGCGAATGCCTTTCAAGTCCGCCTGCTCATAAAATTTTGAATAGAGGCTTGACATCCAGCGAGCACGCTCGATGACCGAGTTCCGCCAGTAAGTGACGGCCGCCCCAATTGCGGCAGAAGCTGCGCATGCCTGGTAAATATGCTCGGTCGTTGCCCAGGATCGGAGCAAATGCCAAACCGGGACGACGCAGCCCACGAAGTTCATCACTCCTCCTTCGCAATGCACCAGAATGGAGCCCGGGGTTGCAGACTGTACCAGAA